>Ga0187780_10001846_pt1 | contig 15998 bp, 10 predicted proteins | sample 1015_Q2_SP10_20__FD_132429 | JGI IMG/M metagenome (GOLD analysis project Ga0187780, IMG submission 132429) | Tropical peat soil microbial communities from peatlands in Department of Meta, Colombia - 1015_Q2_SP10_20_MG | ecosystem: Environmental > Terrestrial > Soil > Wetlands > Peat | place... | reverse complement strand
TATGAGGAAGAGAAAATCTTTGCGAATGTCGAACGCCAAGGACGCTATCTCGCTTCACGCCTGGAAGAGATGAAGCGGAAATTTGCGTGTGTCGGGGACGTCCGCTACAAGGGACTGTTCAGCGTTCTGGAGCTTGTGAGAGACAAGCGCACTCGCGAACCACTGGCTCCTTTCAATGGCAGCAGCTCCGAAATGGGTAAGCTTGCCGCTTACTTGAAATCCAAACGCCTTTATGCATTTAGCCGCTTCAATATGCTTTGGGTTTGCCCGCCGCTGGTCATCAACGAAGACGAACTCCGTCAGGGGCTGAACGTCATCGAAGAGGCTTTGGCGCAGGTGGACGACGCGCTCGGCAAGGCGCCAGCCGGGCAAGCGGTTGAGACAGTTGCCCGCAAGTAGCCAACCAAATGAACACCAAGCAAAATCTCGAGGCGATGCTGGCGGTCGCACTCGCGGAAGCACGCATTAGTCTAAAAGAAGGGGGAATCCCCGTCGGGGCGGCGGTTTTTGACGCAGAGGGCCGGCTACTGGGCGCAGGACACAATCGTCGCGTGCAACACGGAGACCCCTCCATGCACGGCGAAACCGACGCCTTCCGCAACACAGGAAGGCAGCGCAGTTATCGGAATCTGGTCATGGTGACCACGCTGGCGCCCTGCTGGTATTGCAGCGGGCTGATCCGGCAATTTGGTTTCGGCACGGTGGTAGTCGGGGAAAGCCAGAATTTTCAGGGCGGGATCGAGTGGTTGCGCTCCCTGGGTGTGCGCGTCATCAATCTCGACTCCTCCGAGTGCGTTTCCCTCCTGTCGGAGTACATACGGGCAAATCCTGCCGTCTGGAACGAAGACATCGGGCAGGAATAGACCTGTCTGGCCCAACGTAAGAAGAATCGCTCAAAACTTGAGGCTGAGCGACATCTGAATCTGACGCGCGCTGCCGATGGTCTTGTTGACGGCGCCGAGGCCAAAGGGGCAGTTATAAAAGCCTCCCGCCTCACTGGCGGTACCGCAACCCGTGGGCAAAGGAGTGGTCCCTTGTGTCGGGAAGGGATTGTAGTACTGGTTTTGGGTGACGTTGTCGATGGGGACGTCAAAACTGGGAGTGTTGGTCACGTTAAAGATGTCGAAACTAAACTTGAGAGACACGCGCTCATTCAACCGCGTGGCTTTGACAATGGAAACGTCCATGCGCTTCTGCCAGGATTGACGGAAGATGTTGCGCTGGCCGGTGGTGAAATCCGTTTCATAAGGATCGTTGGAAGGAATCGCGCCGTTCAGCGCACCTGGCTGCAGGATAGGGATCGTAAAGCAAGAAGCCTTGAGCGCAGTCCCGTTCACACCGATCTGTCCCGTGAGAGCAGAAGAAGGGGTGCAATTAGGGGCCAAAGGAACGACGGGGTTGTTGATGCCATCCGAAACGCCGTAATAGAGGCTGCCAACGGCGCCACTGTAATCAATGACGCTGAAGGGTTGCCCACTCTGGTAAACGCCGATTCCTTCCAAGGTCCATCCGTTCGTGAATTTTCCAGCGAGCGTGGCTTCCGGGGCGATTTTGGGAAACTGGTAGGCAAAACTAAAGTTGAAAACGTGCGTCCGGTCGAAGTCAGAGGAGGCATATGCTTGGCGCAAATGGAGAGGATTATCTCCGTTGTAGAACAGGCCCATGGCGCTCTGCTCGTCCGTCGCATGGGAATACGTGTATGAAAAACCGATCCGGAAACCGTGGCTCATCCGTTTCTCCACGTGGGATTGCAAGGCGTGGTAGGCGGAGATACCGTCGGCAGTATAGCTGAGGGATTCCGATGAGTAACCTACATAGGGCACTCGGAGGTCGATGTTGCCTCCTTCGTAGGTAGCCAGATAATTGCCCACCGAGGTTCCGTCCGGCAAGGGAGGAAGTGCAAGGAAATTGAAGTTGGAATCAACGAGGGTATAGCCGTAGCTGTAATACTGGCCATGGATGGGATGGCTAGGCGAGGCAACTTGTGCCTGGTTGAAGGGGAGAGGCACGACCAGATGGCGCCCGAGGTTTCCGACGTAACCGATCTGGATGGCAAGATCGTTGCGCGGCTGCCACTGGATGTCCAGAGTGCTGTTGATGGTATACGGGAGTTTATTCTTGCGGTTGTAATCAGCAAAGGCGAAAAGTGGCGCTCCGTCAATGATGGCGGCTCTCGAGGGAAGATAATTGAGAATGTCCGCCGGGTTGCCGGTGGGGGGAGGTTGCGGGCTCGCTCCCCAAGGAGCAGACAGGGAGCCTCCTGTTGGGGAAGTGGGGTCGCATGTGGGAACGTACCCAAGATAGAAGGTGGCGATCGAAGTGCAGACTTGCGAGTTTACGAACGGCGGGGCCTGATTGAATCCAAAAGGTCCGCCGGCAATGACACCTGCCGCGTACCCAGGGGACAAATAGGCAAAGAGTTCACCCCGATCGTAGTAGAGGCCAGATCCAGCTCGCACCACGACTTTGCTGTGGAACATAGCCGGACTCCACGCAATCCCGAGGCGCGGGGCAAAACCCCATTGGCGTCCAGTGAGCGTAGAGTCGCTAACGCCTTTGCTCGGAAACTTGGGATTGTTGCCGGCAACGATGAAGCCGTTGGAAGTAACTGTGCCGGAGTTCTCGTCATATGAATACAAGGAGGGGTCAAAATTGTAAATGCGGCCGTATTTCTCGGTGAAGCCACCGTTCCAGTCATAGCGCAGCCCCAAGGTGAAGATGAGGTTGGAACGGAATTGGTAGCGGTCCTGAACGTAGAGCCCGGTTTGCCCAGCCCGCAGGTAACGATTGGCATCTCCTTGAAGGTAAGTCGTGGTAACAAATCCGTCCGGTGTGTAGGGAGTGACCAGGCCCTGTAAGAATTGGGAGAAGTCCACCGTGCCGATGTTTCCCTGATTGGTGCGGAGGTCGCGGGTGTTGAGTTGCGTGAAGGCGTAATTGCCGCCAGAGGTGAAGGAGTGTTTTCCGCGGGACCAGATGGCGTTGGCCGAAGGCATGAAGCGGTTCTGGAATACGCCCGTGAACGCCCCCTGAGAGGCAGAACCTTGGCCGATGGTAAGCGGAGCGTTCGCCACCGGCGCGGGGTCTGCACAATCTGTAACGAGAGGCTCGCCAGGGCTCGTCTTGGGACAGCCAGTGTTGTAGGAAGCGCCATTGCCAAAATTATCGACGATCGTGATACCGGGAAAGACCGAGGAACCGAACGTATTCATTCCGAAGTCCGAGGGACCGAAGGGTTGGGAGATGGTGCTGTAGACTTTTTCACGAATGAAGCCGAATGTTTCCGTGACGCTTAGGTTGGGGCGCAGTGTTTGTGTGTTGGTGATCGAGAAGACCTGGCTGCCGGCGTCCAGACGCTGTGCAAAGCCCGCAACACTCGAATAGGCGAACGGCGCAATCGTGGGGTCATGCTGGAAGTAGTACTTCAGCGCGACGGTATCCTTCGAAGTGGCATTCCAGTCCAGATTGGCCGCGGCTTGATCGGCTCTAAAGAGCGCAGTTCCGGGCACGACGGCGTTTTCAGGGAAATTTACTGTCGGCGTATATCCGTCCGCAGAAGGTATCAAGTATTGCCCGTTAGGGAACTTGTAATTGAGCAAGGCATAGGCAACCGGGCTGATGTCGCCGGCACCCGTGCCTACCACGGGGTTCACAGACGAAGGAAAGTTGCCATTGACCACGCTGGCCAAAGCCACCGGGCTGCGGTCATCCGTAAGATTGTATGGGACGGTGATTCGGGAAAGCCCGACTTCCTGATCGGAAGAGTGAATGTGCTGGTAGCTGACGAAGCCAAAGAGTTTGTTCTTGAGAATTGGACCCCCGAAGGTTCCGCCGAGAACATTGCGATGGAGTTCAGGATTTTTCTGGTTGGCGGGGATATTGGGGTCAGCCTTAAAGAAAAAAGGGGCGGCATTAAGCCAATCCGTGCCGCGATGGATGTAAGTCTCGCCGTGGTATTCATTGGTGCCGGAGGTGGTGCTCATATCAATATGAGCGCCGCTGGTGGAACCCTGCTGCGCGTCGTACATGCTGGTGTTCACGCGAAGTTCCTGGACGCTCTCAGGTGCGGGTGTGGGCAGAGCCTGGCCCATGGCAAGGTATGGAGACGCGGTGCTTTGAATCACGGCGGCACTTGTGCTTGCGGCACCACTCACACCGGTATTGTTCACAATGCGGGCAGAGGCAACCTGGCTCGTGCTTTTCCCGTTGAAGAGGTTGCTGGCGTCGACGCCATTGAGCAGAAAACTGTTGCTGGTGTCGCGCTGGCCATTGGCCCAGATGGGCTGATTGCCTAGGCCGCTGTTTGCTCCGGTGCCTCCGGGAAGCTCCGCACTCACACCAGGAGAGAGGATCGCGAGGCCGGTAAAACTCCCTGTGGGCAGCGGCGCGGACTCGATGTGCTCTCTCTCAAGGATGTAACCGTTTGTGGTGTCCTCGAAGTTGAGCAGCGGCGCCGCCTCGACAGTAACCGTGGTGCCGATCTGGCCGACTTTGAGGGTCACATTCAACGTTGCGGTGCGATCCGCCTGAACGATAATCCCCGGGATGTTCTGAGTCTGGAATCCCTCACGCGAAAAGGCGAGGGAATACGTGCCAATGGCTAGGTTCACAAAATCGTAGCTGCCGGAACTGTTCGTTTTCTGAGTGCGAGTTAGCTTGGTGCCATCGGCGACGAGCGTAACCTGGGTATCAATGATGGCACCGCCGGAATCATCCGTAACCGTTCCAGTGATGCCGCCTAACGTTTGTTGAGCGTGAGCTATGCCCGGTGACAGAAGGAAAGAACAACAGAAGAAACATGCGAACAGGAAATACGAAAGCGTTCCAGGCTTTTTGGCCATTCCGTGATGCCTCCGATCGATTGCAAACCGGTTTTATTTCGAACTCTGCACGAATTGACCAAGCAATCGTTTCGTATCAGGCATGTCTTGCTTGGTCCCCCATGTTTGACACACCGTTCCGAGGAGCCTAAGCCAAATTGAGATGGAAAGGCCATGCAAACTTTCACTTTCCATTATTTATTTTTCTGCGCTGTGGATATCTTGGGGGGAACCGCATCGCGTTATCTTCACCTTGAGCGAGTGTTCCTCTAGTGAACGGATAGCAAGGCGAAGCGGAAGATCCAGATTGTACGGCGTAGCCCTAGAGGAGCACCGCCTCCCCTCAGTCGGGGAATGCCTCCGCCTCGGCAACTGCCGGTTTGTTGTTGCGTGCGCGCAGGAGGAACCAAGTCATTCCGAGAATCAGATAAGCGAGGTAGATATAGGGAAGCTTGCCGTAGGGGCCTTCCGGAACGGGATAAAGATTGCCCACTAAAGCAAGCAGCATGGCAGCACAGGCGGCCCAAGAGAGCTTTCGAGCGCGGGCCCGATAGGCATTGTGGATTTTGAGATAGGAGGGCAAAGCCAGGCAAACCAAGGCGTAAGTAACAATGAAGCCATAGGTTGCGAGCGACCCCATCCAGCCATAGACGTCCAGACCACTGGCACCGCGCGCCGCGAGGATTGTCACGGGAAGCCCTGCCGTAATGCCGGTGACGATGACAGCTCGGCCGGGAGTTTCCTTGCGGCGATGTGTGGCACGCAGGCTTTCGTGAGCCAGCCCGTTGTGGGACATCAGAAGAAGGACCCGAGCTGCCGCAGTGACACAGCCGAGTGTCCCCGCAAACATGCTTATGAGCACGCCGACATCGATCACGAGGCCGAGCATTGGGACCCCACCAACGCCTGCCAGTACGCGCATGGGGGCCTCGCTCTTGCCAAGATCCTGTCCAACAGCCCGAAGACCAAGCACCTCGGTGTAGGCACACACGGTGAAAATGGCGCCAACGAGGAGCGCGCTCTGGATAACGGCGCGAGGAATGGTTCTCAGAGGATTGCGAGCCTCTGCGCCGAGCGTGGTTGCGCTCTCAAAACCCACAAAACTGAATAATGCGAGGACAAGGCCGAGGCGCAGGCCGCTACCGGTCATGCCTTGGAGCCGGAACTGCGTCATGTCCAGCCGGAGACCGGTTCGCACCAGCACAAGCAGGACGACAGTCAAAATTAGCGAGACGGAGACAGCTTCAATCCAGAGCATTAACCTGGCGGAGATTTTGACGTCCCGCCATGCTATCCAGACAGAGACGGCAGTTACGAGCACGGTCAGAAAGATGACCGAAGCCGAGCGTCCCGTGGCGTCGTGATACAGCAACAGTCCGTAGTGATAGAACCCTCCGATCACGCTCGCGCCTGTGGAAACGTAGGCGAGCAGGAGACTCCAGGCGGCGGTCGCGGCAATCGGCGTGGGAAGGGTCTTTGAGGCGTAGGTGTAGAGAGAGCCAGGCGAAGCGGAATAGCGGGCGAACATTGCGATGCACAGGGCAACGAGTAAGATCGCGGCGGCGGCGAGCACGTAGGCGAGCCAAGTGCCGTTGCCTGAGAGAGCGCAGACCAGCGGAATTGTGGCAGCGGGCGTGGTCGTTGGGGCGATTGTGGAGACGGATTGGGCGAGTGTCTCCATAGGCGAGAGCGCTCCTCGCCGCAATCCATAACCCGAAGTCTCAGGAAGCACCTGTGCAGATGCGCCCATTCTGGCCGGCACCCCGAATTCCAAAAGTCAAAAGAAATGAATAGCGCCTACGATAAGTCTCCCCAAGAAAGGATGCAAGGATAAACTGGAGTACGAGCGACGAATGGCAAGTCAGAATTCAAATGCATCCGCGCTAATATTTGGAGAGGACTAGCGGAAATCTCGGGGAGAAGCGCGGGCACCACGCTCCTCAATAGATTCTCGCCCAAGAGTGCGAGCCGAACACTTGCAGAAATGAATCTTTGCGGGCGCGGACGAAGAGTGTGGGAGTTAACTTGCCGCAGGGGGCGAATTCCTTTATTAAGAAGATTCGATGAGAAGCCACCAGGAAGCCGAAGAGAGAATCGCAGGGCGAGAATTCGATGTTTGCGTATTGGGCGGAGGAGCAACAGGAGCGGGTTGCGCCTTGGATGCGCAGTTGCGCGGATTGAAGACCGCGCTGCTGGAAGCGAATGACTTCGGTTCAGGGACTTCGAGCACGTCCACAAAGTTAATTCACGGCGGCGTGCGATATCTCGAGCAGGCTGTAAAGGAATTAGACATCGCGGAGTACCAGGTGGTCCGGCGAGCGCTCCAAGAACGCATCCGAATGATTCATAACGGACCTTACCTGAGCCGTACAATGGAATTTGTCGTGCCTTGCTTTGATTGGTTCACCGCCGGTTATATGAGCATCGGGCTGAAGATGTATGACTGGATCGCGGGCAAGGCGCGACTGTTCCGTAGCCAGTTCTTGAACCACGAGACAACGCTGAAGCACCAGCCTCTGTTGAAGAGAGACGGGCTTGTGGGCAGCGTCGTGTATGCGGACGGGCAGTTCGACGACGGACGCTACAATCTTGCCCTGGTGAAAACAATGGTCGAAGCGGGCGGGGAAGCGCTGAACCACACCCGGGTTGGGTCGTTCTCGAAGAACAACCAGGGAAAGCTGGAATCAGTTGAAGTCGAGAATCAACTGACCGGGAGACGATTCAACGTCCGCGCCAAGGCCTTCGTGAACGCCACGGGGCCATGGGCGGATACGATTCGCCAGTTGGCAAACCCGGGCGCGCAGGCGCGGATGCGCGTCAGCAAAGGCATCCATGTATTTCTGTCACTGGATCTGCACCTGAGCAACAGCGCACTGCTGATCCCGAAGACGGATGACGGACGTGTCCTGTTTGCTGTGCCATGGTTCGACCTCTTGCAAGTCGGTACAACCGAGACGGAAGTTTCCACCCACGACGAAATGTGCGTGACCAAGCAGGAAGTGGACTACGTATTGCGCCACCTCAATCGTTACCTTGAAAACCCTGTTTCTCCCGAACAAATCGTTAGCGGAACCGCCGGAATGAGGCCCCTGGTCAGCACTGGCGAAACCCAAGCGACGAGCAAGCTTGCGCGCGACCATGAGATCGAGTTGGACGCCACAAGCGGATTGGTCAGCATCATGGGCGGGAAGTGGACGACGTACCGGGCGATGGCCGAGGGGACGATTGACGTAGTCCAGAAAAATCTGGGACTAGAAATTGGGCCAACAAAGACGCGCGGCACGTGCCTTGCGGGGTCAGAGGGTTATTCACGGGAATTCTGGAAGTCGTTGGTGAAGAACTATGAGGTTCCTGAAGCAAGCGCGCAGCATCTGGCAGTGAAATTTGGTACAAGGGCGAGGGCGGCCCTTGAGTTGACGCGTGAGGATCCCTCCTTGATGAAACCAATCATCCCAGGCCTATCACCATTGCGCGCCGAGATTGTGTACGCCGTCCGTGAAGAGATGGCGGTGACAGTTGACGATGTACTTGCCCGGCGGACTGGACTAGAACTTCTGAGCTGGAGAGCCGCGCGCGATGCGGCACCACTTGTGAGCGTGGTAATGGCGAAGGAATTGGGTTGGAGTGCGAAATTCGCAGAAAGCGCGGCGCGAGTGTACCAAGAGAAAATTACGCGATGGTTGGAAGTTGCCGGTTTGCCGCAGTAGTAGCCTGAGGCCTTGTCACCGCTGGCCGGACGCAAGTGAAGGAGAAAGAGGACGATGACCGCATACCTCGGAGCGATCGATCAAGGAACCACAAGCACGAGATTCATCGTCTTCGATCGGTCCGGACGAATCGTGTCCGTGGCTCAGAAGGAACATGAACAGATCTACCCGAAACCGGGCTGGGTCGAGCACGACCCGGACGAGATCTGGCGAAGAACGCAGGAAGTAATTCAGGAAGCGATGAGAGGCAAGGGTCTGCGACCGAAGGATCTGGCCGCAATCGGAATAACGAACCAGCGCGAGACGACTGTGGTTTGGAACAAGGGCACGGGAAGGCCGGTCTACAACGCGATTGTATGGCAGGACACACGAGTCACGGGGGACGTCGAGGAATTCTCGAGGCAGGGTGGGCAGGACCGGTTCCGCGACCAGACGGGACTACCTCTGGCCACTTACTTCAGCGCGTTGAAGATTCGCTGGATTTTGAACCATGTTCCCGGCGCCCGCGAGCAGGCGGAAGCGGGCGAACTCCTATTTGGGAACATCGACACATTCTTGTTGTGGAAGTTGACCGGAGGTGCGAGCGGAGGCGTGCACCAAACGGATGTCACAAATGCAAGCCGCACCCAATTAATGAATTTGCGTGCTCTGGAATGGGACACGGAAATCCTGAAAGTTTTCGGCGTGCCAGGGAAGATGCTTCCAAAAATCGCGTCCAGCAGTGAGGTGTATGGCGAAGCGGCTCTGGACTCAATCAAAAGCGTGAGAATTGCCGGCATTCTGGGCGACCAACAGGCAGCGTTGGTTGGCCAGACGTGCTTCCAACCGGGCGAAGCCAAGAACACTTACGGGACAGGCTGCTTCCTCTTGATGAACTGCGGGGAGCAACCCGTGAAATCAAATTATGGACTGCTTACCACAGCGGCGTACAAGCTAGGTCGCGCACCGGCCCAATACGCGCTCGAAGGAAGCGTGGCCATTGCCGGAGCGCTCGTGCAATGGTTGCGGGACAACTTGGGAATAATTGCGAAAAGCGAGGAGATTGAGACACTGGCTCGTTCGGCAAAGGATAACGGCGGTGTGTATTTCGTTCCTGCATTTTCCGGGCTTTACGCGCCGCATTGGAAGATGAATGCTAGGGGTGTCATCACGGGTCTGACACGTTTTGCCAACAAAGGCCACTTGGCCCGCGCTGTTCTGGAAGCAACGGCATTCCAGACACGCGAAGTTCTCGAAGCCATGGAAAAGGATTTCCGGGTGAAGTTGCACACGTTGCGAACTGATGGCGGAATGGTGAAGAACGATCTGCTGATGCAGTTCCAGGCAGATATATTGAACATCCCGGTGGTGAGACCGGCTATTCAAGAAACCACGGCGCTGGGAGCGGCTTATGCGGCTGGACTGGCGGTTGGTTTCTATAAGGACATCGAGGATTTGAAGGCAAATTGGGCCATTGACTTCACCTGGCATCCGCACATGGAAGATGGCGAGAGGGAGGCTCTCTATAAGTCATGGAAGAAAGCGGTCACGCGGTCTATGGACTGGGTCGAGTGAGGGAGCCCTGAAGAGGTTGGGAAGGTTCACTGAATCATGGACAATCACATCATCGTGGAACAACCGTCGGCCCTGAAGGAAAGTTTCGCAAAAGCATATGGTATGGAGCCAATCATCGTGCAGGCTCCGGGCCGCGTGAACCTCATTGGGGAGCACACTGACTACAACGAGGGCTTCGTGTTTCCCGCAGCCATTGGCTTTCAAACGCGGATCGCGATTGCCACGAGGAGTGACCGGCGCGTGGTGGCTACCTCTGAGAATTATCAGGATCGAGTTGAGTTCAATTTGAATGATTTGCCGGGCTCCAGGAGGGGCCACTGGAGCGACTATGTTGTAGGGGTGGTCCGTTTAATGGACCGTGAGATCGGCGGATTGCCCGGGGCAAATCTCCTTCTGCGTGGAAACGTTCCGCAGGGCGCAGGACTCAGCTCTTCCGCCTCGCTCGAAGTGGCCGTCTGCAAAGCGTTTCTGGAAGCAGCCGGCAAGAAGCTAGACGGGGTCGTAATGGCCCGGTTGTGCCAACGGGCAGAGAACGAGTTTGTGGGCGCGCGGTGTGGAATCATGGATCAATTCATTTCCGTGCATGGGAGGAAGGATCATGCACTGCGCCTCGATTGCCGCACGCTCGAGTATCAACTCCAGCCGCTCCCGGCGGATGTCCGGCTGGTCATCTGCAATACGATGGTCCGGCACACGCTGGCCGCAGGCGAGTACAACCTGCGGCGAGGAGAGTGCGAGGCCGCAGCGCGGCATTTTGCAGCGCGCATCCCCGGCGTAAAGAGCTTGCGGGATGTTTCGACTGCGGACTTTGACAAATTGGGCGGAGATTTGCCTGAGGCGGTACGGAAACGCTGCCGTCATGTGCTCCAAGAAAACGAGCGGGTTCTTCGAGCGGCAGAGGCACTGCGAATCGGAGATTTGAAATTGTTCGGGAAGTTGATGGGCGAGTCGCACGCCAGCTTGCGGTGCGATTTTGAAGTGAGCTGCGAGGAGCTCGATTTGATGGTCCGCCTGGCGGAGCAGTGCGACGGTGTGTATGGCGCGCGCATGACCGGCGGAGGATTCGGCGGCTGCACCATTAATCTTGTGGACGAAAGCCACATGGATGATTTCAACCGCAAGGTGAGCGCAGGGTACGAACGCGAGACAGGACGGATTCCAGAGATTTATGTTTCCTCGGCGGCAGACGGAGCCGGCAGGCTGGCGTGAGTGAACAGGGATGACATATGAGCGGCTTTGACCTGAAAGTGAACCCCCACAGACGACTCAATCCGCTCACGAAAGAGTGGGTGCTGGTCTCGCCACATCGGACGCAGCGGCCTTGGCAAGGGCAGGTGGAAAGAACTACAGGCCAGCACCTCGAGAGCTATGACCCTGGATGTTACTTGTGCCCAGGAAATGCCAGAGCAGGAGGGGCGCGAAATCCTCAGTACACGGGCACGTTTGTGTTTGAGAACGATTTTGCCGCGCTGAAGCCGGATACGCCCCCGGGGGAGTTTCGGGAGAGAGGATTGCTAGTTGCCGAGAGCGAGAGAGGCCGATGCCGGGTCGTATGCTTTTCACCACGCCACGATCTGACTTTGGCGCGAATGGAGGTAGAAGACATCGAGCGGGTGGTCGACACTTGGGCGAGGGAGTTTTCAGCGCTCTCCAGTCTTCCCAACGTACAGGCTGTTCAGATTTTCGAGAATCGCGGCGTGATGATGGGATGCAGCAATCCGCATCCGCACGGACAGATTTGGGCAAATGAAACGATCCCTGACCAATTGGCGCGGGAGATTGCGTCCTTCCAAGAACATGCGAATAAGAACCAATCCGGCTTGCTGGAGGATTATCTTTCCGTCGAAGAGAAGAGGCAGGAGCGAATTGTTCTCGCCAATGAGCACTTTGTCGTCCTGGTGCCATTTTGGGCGGTGTGGCCGTACGAGACGATGCTGATCGGCTGGAGACGCGTGTCTTGCCTTGCGGATTTGCGATCGGAGGAACGTCGCAGTCTTGCCGAAATTCTCCAGCAGATCACCATCCGTTACGACAATTTGTTCCGGACTTCCTTTCCCTACACGATGGGATTCCACCAGGTGGCTCCCGACCGGCAGGGAGCAAAAGAATTTCACTTTCACGCGCACTTCTACCCGCCGCTACTGCGTTCGGCAACGGTGAAGAAATTCATGGTGGGATACGAGATGCTGGCGATGCCGCAACGCGACATCACTCCAGAAGCTGCCGCCGACCAACTCAAAGGTCTGCCTGGCGTCCATTATTTGACTGAAGCTTAGAAACTGTTTTGCGGAAATCATCCTGCGCGTCACTCACCGGACGCGCATTCATTTTGCCAACCTTGCGGAGGATGCTGGCAAAACCGGCTTGGGGACCTGCTCCCTTGCAGCTTGCCAGAGAAATTTCATTCCAAGTGCGGTGACGGCTTCGGGCAAGCCTCTCCGTGCAAACAACACGCATTGATCTCTGCCTGGGTTGCATCTTGGGCCTGCATGAGTACACTTCGAGGTACAACTTGTGTTGATGGTTGACGGAGGCGGACTCTTGCTCGATGGTTTTTTCAAGCTCGGTGAAAATCAGACATCGGTAAAACAGGAGATTCTAGGGGGCCTCACGACGTTCATGACCATGGCTTATGTTGTCGTGGTCAATCCCCAGATTCTTGCCCAAGCCGGGATGCCCCCTGACGGCGTCGTGTTTGCAACGTGTCTTTCCTCTGCCGCCGCCACGCTGGTGATGGGGCTCTATGCCAATTACCCGATCGCGCTTGCGCCTGGAATGTCGTTAAACGCCTACTTCACGTATTCGGTTTGCCTGGCCATGCATGTTCCCTGGCAGACGGCTCTCGCGGTCGTTTTCTTCTCCGGCGTGCTCTTTTTCATCCTTACGGTTACGCGAGTTCGGGAACAGATTGTGAATGGCATTCCGGATTGCTTGAAGCACTCGACCGCGGCGGGCATCGGGCTGTTCATCGCGTTCGTCGGCATGCGAAACGCCGGTCTGGTGGTGGCAAACCCCGCCACTTTCGTTGGGCTAGGCAACTTCGCCAGCAAGGAAGTGCAGACGGCGTGCTTCGGACTGGTCCTTACGCTCGTTCTGATGAGCCGAAGGGTCCACGGCGCCATCTTGCTCGGCATTTTCGGGACTACCGTCTTAGGTATTCTTCGCGGGATCTCGAGTTGGCCCACGACCTATTTCGCGATGCCGCACCCTTCTTCCACCTTCTTGAGATTGGATTTTCGCGGCGCCCTTCATCTTGGCCTGCTCGAAATCCTGTTCGCATTTCTGTTTGTGGACCTTTTTGACAACGTAGGCACGCTAGTGGGAGTTTGCGAGCAGGGAGGCTTCATCAAGAACGGCAGGATTCCTCGGGTAGGCAGAGTGCTGCTGGCGGATTCCGTGGGGACGATGTTTGGGGCGTTGACGGGAACCTCAACGGTGACGAGCTACATCGAAAGCGCCGCCGGCGTCGCGGCCGGCGCGCGAACGGGCCTAAGCAACGTTGCCGTGACGGTGCTTTTCGTTCTAGCGATGTTCTGCTCGCCTTTGGCGACCGCGATTCCGGCTTATGCCACGGCGCCGGCGCTGATTCTCGTCGGCGTCCTGATGTCACAATCGCTCGCGCTGGTGCAATGGAGCGATTTCTCCGAGGCCTTACCCGGATTCATCACCATGCTGGCAACGCCTCTGACCTTCAGCATCGCGACGGGCCTGAGTTTGGGCCTGATCTCCTACACCGTTGTCAAATGGGCAGCGGGGAAAATGAGCGAAATCAGCATCCTCATCTGGATTCTCACGGCTCTGTTCATTCTTCGTTACGTCTATCTTGCTGCGATGTGAAATTCCTTCCCCGCCGGCCGACATTCGGAATTGACACCAGCGATCACTCGCGGCCACGAATTCCATTGCCAACCTTTAGAAGGCTAGGGGAATCCGCTATACGCCGTGGGCTCTGGTGGGGAGGAGGTGATCCTCAAGCTTGCACTAAGCCCCGCTTAGAGGTAGAAGTCTAGCAATGCCCAAAACGCGTCGAGAGAGAAAGGGGATTCATCTTATAGCGCACATGGCCCGCGTTTCCATCGGAACCGTGGATCGTGCGCTGCACGGCCGCCCGGGCATCAACGAGTCCACCCGCCAGAAGATTCTCAAGATTGCAGGACAAATCGGCTACACGCCGAATCTGGCCGCGCGCGCGTTGTCTATCGCAAGAGCAAATGTTCGAATCGGAGTCTGTGTCCCCCGTGAAATCCACTTTTTTTATGATCAGCTCTGGGGCGGCATTCTCGATGAAGCACGGCGCGTGACTCACCTGGGAGTCCAGTTCATCCATCGTCCCGTTCAAGCACTGGGAGAGCACGACACCGAGGCATTCGAGGAGCTTCTGAATCAAGGGGTTGACGGAATCATTCTCACCGCTGGGAATCCAGAGGGGCTTACGCCACTCATCGACGCCGCAGAAGAGAGGGGCGTGCCCGTTGTCTGTGTTTCCACCGATGCCCCGAAAAGCCGGAGGTCAAGCATCGTCTGCGTGGAACCGTGGCTGAACGGATGCCTTGCGGGTGAGTTGATGGCCAAGATTGTCCCTGCAGGGTCTATGGTTGCGGTCGTGGCAGGCATGCTGTCGGCGGAAGATCATCGGAAGAAGACAGACGGCTTCTCTGAGGGGTTTCCAAGATACTGCGCGGAGGGAAACATCGCTGCGGTCATTGAAGGACACGAGGAGGAAGCTGAGAGCTTCCAAAAGACGCTCAATCTCCTGTGCCAGTTTCCGGCGCTTGCCGGGATTTATGTAAACACGGTCAATTGTCTTCCCGTTTGCCGAGCCCTGCAGGAGCGGGGTCTGGCTGGGAAACTGAAATTGATTGCGACAGACCTGTTCCCGGAGATGTCCTCTCATTTGCAGCACGGCACGATCACAGCCTCGATCTATCAACACCCCCACCGCCAGGGGCAGATCGCCGTCAGGCTCCTGGCCGACCATCTGGCTAACAAGGCAAACCTCCCTTCAAGCATGCATTTGAGCCCCGGAGTGGTGATGGCCTCCAACCTGCATCTTTTCCGGGAAATGCGTTTGGCTGAGCCAAAATTGGAAGTGCTGGAGACGCTGGTCTGATTGGTTAGCATAACGTTCTTCTAGTGCGGAAACGCGTTCTGTGTCGTCTTTCCGAGGGACCCTCTTGCAGAAAAATTTTGCTTGACAAGCATGCACCAATCGAATAGAAGCATAGTTACCGTTAACGTTAACGGTTTGGGTCGTTTTGTATACCCACAAATGCATGCCAGTGGGTAGGGGGTGAAAAATGCAGTGTTCCTCGGTGTTACGAAGTAGGGCTCTATTTCTTGCCAAGCAGTACAAATTGCATTACCTGCTGATTGGGGTTCTGTTCCTGGCCGTATTGCCTTCTCTGACATACGGGCAGGCCACGATCGTGGGAACAGTCACTGACCCGTCGGGAGCGACAGTCCCGAACGTGACGGTGACAGTGACGAATACGGATACAGGCTGGACGCGAACGCTTCCCACCAACGAAGCGGGCCAATACGTTGTACCGGATATTCAGATCGGGCACTACAACGTCAAGGCCGTAGCAACGGGTTTCAAGGTGGCGGAGCAAAAGGGGATCTTGTTGCAGGTCGGCGACCGCACCCGCGTTGATTTTCAGATGACTGTCGGCGCGGCAACGGAAACTGTGACCGTGGAAGGGGTAACCATCGCGGTGCAGACCGACAGCGGTCACATCGGCCAGATTATTACGGGCGAGCAAGTCTCGCAGCTTGCCACAAACGGACGCAGTATTTATGGCCTCGTTAACCTGACGCCGGGAGCGACAAGCTCTCAGCCAGATTTTCAGACTCCTACGCCCGTTGGCGGCAACTCACAGGTTAGTTTCAACGGCCAGCGATTGGCGCATAACATCTA
>Ga0187780_10001845_pt1 | contig 15998 bp, 16 predicted proteins | sample 1015_Q2_SP10_20__FD_132429 | JGI IMG/M metagenome (GOLD analysis project Ga0187780, IMG submission 132429) | Tropical peat soil microbial communities from peatlands in Department of Meta, Colombia - 1015_Q2_SP10_20_MG | ecosystem: Environmental > Terrestrial > Soil > Wetlands > Peat | place... | reverse complement strand
GGGTGGTGAAGATCAGGCCACGGCCCTGCTCCAGCGCGGTGGCGGTGCCGCGGGACTGGGCGCGGGGCCGCTGCTCGACGAGCAGGAACTCACCGCCGGTGTAGTCGGTCCCGTATCCGTCCAGCCCGATGACGACCTGCAGCGGGAACACCAGGTCGCCGAACAGGTCCCGGTGCAGGGCGTTCCAGTCCCCGGCCCGGTAGCGCAGCAGGATCTGCGAGCTCTTGGATTGCCCGGCCCGGTGGCACAGCTCCAGCCACTCCTCCAGCGTGTCGGGCCAAGGGGCGGGGCGGCCGAGGCGCTGGGCCCAGGCACGGGCGATCACGAGCAGGCGCGGATAGAAGGCCTCGCGCAGCGCGCGGACGGGCTCGGGCAGGTCATGGGTGAAGTAGCGGTACTGGCCGGAGCCGAACCGGTGCCTGGCCATGTCGATGGTGGCCCGGAACAGCTCAGGGCGGTCATACAACCCGGCCAGCTCCCGGCACTCGTCCCGGGTCAGGAGCCGCGGGGTGCTGGCGCAGCCGACGGCGTCGAGGTCGTCGGCGGCCTGCCGCCAGTCGGCTGCGCTCAGTCGGGTCTCTGGGAACGTGACGGTCACGAGAAGTCCGCCGTGAGCATGGGCTGCAGGGCGCCTTCGTGCGCCAGGAGCTGCTGCTTGCGCTCGGTTCCCCCGGCGTAGCCGCGCATGCTGCCGTCCGCGCCGATGACCCGGTGGCACGGGCGGATGATCAGCAGCGGGTTCGCGGCGATCGCGGCGCCGAGGGCCTGGATCCGGTCGCGGGGGACGCCGAGGTATCCCGCCAGTTCGCCGTAGGTGATGGTGGTGCCGTACGGGATGGAGTCCAGCGCCTTCCAGACCCGCTGCTGGAACGCGGTGCCGCGCGGGGACGCGGTGACGTCGAAGACGGTTAGTTCGCCGGCGAAGTACGCCTCGAGCTGGCCGATGACGTGGCCGAACGGCTCAGGCGCGGGCCGCCAGCCTGGCTGAATTACCGGGGCGTTGCGCTGCCCGGCCATCGACAGCGAGGTCAGGGTGACGTCGTCCCTGGTTTCCTCGCCGACCAGGAGCAGCTCGCCTACTGGGCTCGGTACTGTGGTGTAGCTGGTCATGCCCCGAGGCTATGAGGCCTGGGCCGACCAAGCTGGCGGGTTTCGGACATCGCGATGACGGGAGCGCCCCCATGCCGGAGCCGACGGTGAACCATCAGGTGCGGCTGGCGGCACGGCCGTCCGGGCTACCGCGGGCGACCGACTGGGAGTTCACCAGCGAGGACGTGCCGGTGCCTGACGCCGGGCAGTTCGTGGTGGCGATCTCGCACCTGTCCATCGACCCGGCGATGCGCGGCTGGATGAACGCCACCGCCTCCTACATCCCGCCGGTCGAGATCGGCGCGGTCATGCGGGCGGGCGGGGCCGGACAGGTCATCGCGTCCGAGCATCCAGGGTTCGCGGTGGGCGACTACGTGTCCGGCGTGTTCGGCGTGCAGGAGTACGCGACCTCGGACGGCCGGGGCGTGATCAAGCTGGACACCACGCTCGCCCCGCTGCCGATCTACCTCGGCGCGCTGGGGATGACCGGGCTAACCGCCTACTTCGCGCTGCTGGACGTCGGGCGACCCAGGGAGGGCGACACTGTGGTGGTCTCCGGTGCGGCCGGCGCGGTGGGCAGCGTGGCCGGCCAGATCGCCAAGATCAAGGGCTGCCGGGTCCTCGGCATCGCGGGCGGGCCGGAGAAGTGCCGGGTGGTGACCGAGGAGTTCGGCTTCGACGCGGCAATCGACTACCGGGAACCCGGGCTGCGCAAGAAGCTGCGGGAGCTCGCGCCCCGCGGTGTCGACGTCTACTTCGACAACGTGGGCGGCGAGATCCTGGATGATGTCCTCACGACCCTGGCGCGCGGGGCCAGGATCATCATCTGCGGCGCGGTCTCGCAGTACAACGAGGACCAGGTGCGCGGCCCGGCCAACTACATGATGCTGCTGGTGGCGCGGGCGTCGATGACCGGGATGTTGGTGTTCGACTACGCCGACCGGTACCCGGAGGCCACCGCCGAACTAGCCGGCTGGTACCGCGCCGGGAAGCTCGTCTCGCACGAGACCATCGTGACAGGCAGCGTCGGAGATTTCCCGGGGACGCTGCTGATGCTGTTCGAGGGCGCGAACACCGGCAAGCTGATCCTGGCGCTCGGGGAGGGCTAGCGCGTCGCGCCAGCCCTAGATGCCGGGGCGCGGTGCACCAGGTCGAGACCGCGGAGCAGGGCCTCGATAACCGTGACGGCGCGGCCGATGTCCGGCATCCGGTCGGCGATCACGTCGGCGTACAGGAATCCCTCGCTGACCCGCACGATCGCGTAGGCCAGCGTCGGCGTGTCCAGGCTGGTATCGAACGAGCCGCGGCCCCGTTCCAGGTCGATGAGGTTCTCCAGCGAAGCCGCCATGCCCTGGTGCACCGTGCTGCGGCGCCCGGTCAGGATGCGCAGTGCGGTCTCCGGGTCGGACTCAAGGAAGGCCCGCAGCGGGTGGTCGCCGCCGATCGCGTGGAGCACCCCGCCGATCAGCGCGGTGAGCCGTTCCGTCCCGGCCAGGCGCGCGCTGGCTCGAACCTGCTCGGCCAGCAGTCGGCGGGCCCGCCACCAGAGCACCTGGTCGAGCAGTTGCTCCCGGTTGCCGACCTGCCGGTACAAGGTGGCCCTGGCCACCCCGATGCGGCGGGCCAGCGACCGCATGTCCAGCCGTTGGCCGGAGGAGAAGGTGTCCACCGCCGCCGTGAAGATGTGGGCCGGCACCGAGGCGGGCACCCCGGTTCCCTCGGGCAGAACGATCCGGACCTCGTCGTCACCGCTCCCCTGGGCCGGCCCTGCCGCCGTCATCGCCCCTGCCCCTTGATGCCGGTCAGCCGGCGCCGTGCTTCTCGGCGGCCTCGGCCAGCACGGCCAGCTCGTCGACCAGGTAACCGGCCAGCACGTCGATGTCGGGAACCAGTTCCCGACAGGCCACCAGGCCGAAGTGCAGCTGGCCGAGGTATCCCACCAGCGTGATGTTCAGTCCCTGGCCGTCGGTGACCACCGACACCGGGTAATGGGCGATCAGCCTGGCCCCGCACAGATAGACGGGGACGTTCGGGCCGGGGACGTTGGAGATCGTGATGTTGAACGGCGGTACCCGGTGCAGCAGGCCGGTGGCGAACACCACGCGGGCCGCCCGCGCGGTCAGCGCCGGCGGGGCGAAGTCGCTGATCTGGTCGACCAGGCCCTGCGGTATGGCCGCCTGCTGGGCCTTGGCCAGCTTGGTCGCGGCGTGCATGATCTGGACTCGCGAATCGGGCTCGGCCACGTTGGTCGGCAGCATGGCCAGCATGGCCGAGACCCTGTTGCCCAGCGTGCCCTCCGCCGCCCGGGGGTCGCGGACCGACACCGGGATCATCGAGATCAAGGGCTGGCCGGGCAGCGCGTCGTGGTCGGCCAGCCAGCGGCGGAGGGCTCCGGCGCACATGGCCATCACCACGTCGTTGACCGAGACGCCGAAGGCGTTCTTGATCGCCTTGATCGTGGCCAGGTCTACGCTGCGGAACGCGATCCTGCGGTGCGGCGTGATCGGCTTGTTGAACGGCGTGGCCGGGGCGCGCCCCAGCGTGGTGGCGATGACCGCGCCGTCGCCGCGGTTCAGTCCGAGCATGCCGCCGACCAGCGCGCTCATCACCGGGGTCAAGGTGGGCAGCAGCTTCATCAGTTCGTTGGTCAGGCGTACGGTCTGCACCGGCCGCCAGGCCAGCCGGGCGACCGCCTTGGCCCCCAGCGCGGCCAGTTCCGGCAAGTGCGGCGGGCGTTCCGGGCGGAACGGCTGGACCGGGGGCAGCTCGCGGCCCGAGGCCTCTAGGTCCAGCAGCACGGTCAGCAGCTCAGCGCCGGACGCACCGTCGATGGCGGCGTGATGGATCTTGGTGTACACCGCGGCCCGCTTGTGGGCCAGCCCGGTGATCAGGTAGATCTCCCACAGCGGGCGGCTGCGGTCCAGCGGCCGGGCGTGCAGTCGGCTGACCTGCTCGGTCAGCTGAGCGTCCGAGCCCGGGCGCGGCAGCGCGAGCTCGCGGACGTGGTACTCGATGTCGAAGTCCGGGTCGTCGATCCAGTACGGCTGGTCCAGGCCGAGCGGCACGTTCAGCAGCTTGCGCCGGAGCACGGGCACCAGCGGTATCCGTTCGGCCAGGACGTCGGTGAGCCTGGCTAGGTTGAGCGGCTTGGGCGCGCTGCTGGGGTCCAGCACGGACAGCCCGCCCACGTGGCCGGTGGTGCTGCCGGTCTCCAGGACGAGGAACGAGGCATCGAGCCCGGTCAGTTGCTGCATGTCCCGTTCCTCCCTAAGTCTCCGGAAAGTGACGGCCCAGCCAGTCGGCTATCGTGGCGGCCGTCACGCCGGGCACCTCGAGCATCGGCGTGTGGCCGACACCGGCGAGGATAACGGACTCCCAGTGCGGGAACCTGGCGGCGGCCTCGCGCATGGCGGCCACCTGGACCAGCCGGTCGTCCTCGCCGCCGATGAGCAGGACCGGGACGTCGATCCCGGCTGCCATTTCCCAGTAGCGCCTGCGCAGGCCCAGCACCCGCAGCAGGGACCGCGCGGCGGTCAGGAACGTCCCGGCGCGTACCGATGCCTGGTGGCCGGAGATGGGCTTGCGCCGCTCGATCAGCGCGATGTCGGCCGCGATCAGCTCGGGGTCGGCCCGGGACGGGTCAGCGAAGCAGACCTCGAGGAGCTGCCGGACGGCCTGCTCCGGCGTGCGGCGCAGCAGGTACCTGCGGACGAACAGCTCGCCGGGACCGGGCAGTGAGTACAGCAGGAAGTTACCGGTCACCTGGGGGTCGAGCTTCCCGCGGGGCAGCGGCAGCGCGGGGTCGATCAGCACCAGGCCCTGCACGGTGTCCGGCCGGGCGGCGGTCTGCAGGATCGATATCAGCCCGCCCATGGAGTTCCCGACCAGGATGACCGGGGTGCCGGTGACCTCGCGCACGAACCGGTCAAGCAGCTGGGCGTTGGCCTGCACGGCGGTGGTGGCTCGCGAGCCGGGGGTCAGGCCGAATCCGTTCAGGTCCAGCGCGACGGCGCGGCGCCCTGCCGCCAGCTTCGGTCCGATCATGCACCAGTTCAGGTGCGAGCCGCCCAGGCCGTGCACGAAGACGATCGGCGCCCCCGGCCGGGTGCTGGAGTCCCGGCCTTGTTCTGGATGGCATGCTTCGTGGTCCGGGCTGAACTCGATCCAGTGCACCGGTCCGCCGAGGTCGCTAATGTAGCCGCGTGCGCCCCAGGGCGCCGCGAACTGGGAGGTGGCGGGGCGTGCGCCGACCGGGCGGCTGTAGTCGGCGCCGATCATGGGTACAGCGCCCGCAGCAGCGACGGCGGCCGGAACCGGCGATGCTGGCCGGGCGGAGCCGCCAGCCGGTCGGCGATCACCCACAGCGTGGCCAGGTCGACGCCGAAGCCGAGATGAGAGCAGCGGACCTCGACGTTCTGGTGCAGCTCCGTCTCGGGCGCCACGCACGCCCGCCAGGACACGATGCCGTCCCAGCGGGAGTACACCGCCGTCGACGGGACACCGAGGGGCCTGGCCCTCTGCTCGTGGCTGGGCAGCCGGGCAGCGTCCGCGTGCAGGTGACTGCGGCGCTGGTAGGGACCATGAACACGGCTCTGCCGGGAGTCCCTGAGGGCAAACGGGCTGCCCAGGGTGATGACCTGCCGCACATGGCTGGGATGCTGACGCGCCAGTTCCCTGGCGTAGATGCCGCCCAGGCTCCAGCCGATCAGCGATACAGGCCCTCCGGTCTGCTCGGCGTGGGTCAAGAGCAGTTGCGGGAGCGCGGCCAGCACGGCCTCGGTCGGCCCGTGATTGCGCCCCATGTCCCAGCCGCGCACGTCATAGCCCAGCCAGCTCAGGAACGGCCGCAGCGGCACCGTACTGGTGTCGGTGGCCAGCAGGCCTGGCAGCACCAGCACTCCGTGGCCGTCGCCACGCGGGGCAGCCAGCAGCCAGGGCATGGCCAGCGGCAACCCTGACAGGTCCACCAGCCAGCGGAGGGGCTCGGTTAGGAAGAGCGCGGCCGATGGTGCGGCCAGATCCGGTCCTGCCGTCGGGTCCGCTGCGTCTTGTTCTGATCCTCTGACGAGGTACATCTGCCTGCTCCGCTCGCTTGTCGCCACGACCTAGGCAACGTGGTGATACACCTTTAATATATGTCTCACCGACAAGGGAGTGGGAGCGTGAGTTTCAACCTGGCGACCATCCTGACCGAGACGGCACTGGCCGCGCCGGATGCTCCGGTCTACCGTTTCGCCGGGACCGCGACAACCTACCGCCAGCTTGATGAGCAATCGGCCCGTTTCGCGGCGGGCCTGCGGGCGGCGGGGCTGCGCCCAGGCGAAGTGGTGGCGCTGCAGCTCCCGAACATTCCTCCGTTCCTGACCGCGTACTTCGGGGCGCTGAAGGCCGGGCTGGTGGTGCTGCCGCTCAATTCGCTGCTGATGGCACCCGAGGTCGAATACCACCTCAGCGACTCCGGGGCCAGGCTGCTGATCGGATTCGAGAGCATGCACGCCGAGGCCAGCAAGGCCTGCCAGCAGCTCGACGTCCCTCTGTACCTCACCGGGCCCTTTGACCTCGGTGGACCCGTCGGCTCCGGCGGCGACTCGCTGCCCGACGGCGCGCGGTCGGCCAGTGAGCTGGCCGGGGTTCCCGGGACGCTCGATGAGCCCGGCGGGGTGCCACGCGACCCCGGCGACACCGCGGTGCTCATCTACACCAGCGGAACCACGGGCAGGCCGAAGGGCGCTGAGCTCACGCATTTCCAGCTCTACATGAACTGCACGGTCGCGGGCGAGCTGTTCGGTGCTCGCAGCGATGACGTCACCCTCGCCGTGCTGCCGTTCTTCCACGTCTTCGGCCTGTCGTCCATCATCAACGTGAGCGTGCGGTACGGCGGGTGCCTGTCGATCGTGCCCCGCTTCGCGCCCGCCGCCGTGCTGGACACGCTCGAGGGCGACCGGTGCACGGTGATCGGCGGCGTGCCGACCATGCTGCACGCCCTGGCCCAGCAGGACATCACCGGCCGCGACCTGTCCGCGCTGCGCGTCGCGGTGTCCGGCGGCGCGTCGCTGCCTGAGGACGTCATGCGCACCTTCGAGAGCAAGTACGGCATCGAGGTGCTCGAGGGCTACGGCATGTCCGAGACGGCGAGTTCCTGCTCGTTCAACCGCCCGGGCGACCGGCGGGTGCTGTCCATCGGCAAGCCGCTGTGGGGCGTGACGATGCGCGTGGCCGATCGCGAGGACCGGCCGCTGCCGCCCGGGCGCGACCACGTGGGCGAGATCCTGATCCGCGGCCACAACGTGATGAAGGGCTACCTCAACCGGCCGGAGGCCACCGCGGAGGCGCTGCGCGGCGGGTGGCTGCACTCGGGTGACCTGGGTTTCCAAGACGACGACGGCTTCTACTTCATCGTCGACCGGGCCAAGGACCTGATCATCCGCGGCGGGTACAACGTGTACCCGCGCGAGATCGAAGAGGTGCTGTACTCCCACCCGGACGTCGTGGAGGCGGCGGTGATCGGCCAGCCGGACGAGCGCCTCGGGGAAGAGGTCATGGCCGTCGTGGTCCGGCGCGACGGCAGCGACCTGAGCGCGGACGATGTCATCGCCTACTCCCGGCAGCGGCTGGCGGCGTACAAGACCCCGCGCCAGGTCCGGTTCGTGGACGAGCTGCCCAAGGGACCATCGGGCAAGATCCTGAAATCCGCCCTGCGCGACCCGTGAGCGTTATGCAAAATCGACTCGCGAGTGCAGGCCTTTGGGGCCTGCACGAGTGATCGATGCAGGTGAGCGGCCAGCAACTACAGCGGGTTGTTTGCATAACGCGAACTTTGCCTTCGACACAGTGAGCGTTATTCCGCCCCGGGGGTGGGTGAGACGGACGGCGACGGGGAGGCGCAGGATGGGTACATGCGTTATCTGAGCATTGATACCGACTCGAGGATTTCCAAGATCGGGCTCGGTACGTGGCAGTTCGGTTCCCGTGAGTGGGGATACGGCGAGTCTTATGCCGGACAGGAGGCGCGCGCGATCGTCCGCCGGGCGCTCGAGCTGGGCGTCAACCTGTTCGATACCGCCGAGCTCTACGGCTTCGGGCGCAGCGAGCGGATCCTCGGCGAGGCTCTCGGCGCGGACCGGGAGTCGGCCTTCATCGCGACGAAGATCTTCCCGTTGCTGCCGGTCGCCCCGGTCGTGGAGCAGCGTGCGGTGGCCAGCGCGAACCGGCTCGGGGTCCGCAGGCTCGACCTGTACCAGGTACACCAGCCCAATCCGGTGGTCCGCGACGGGACGATCATGCGCGGCATGCGGGCGCTGCAGCGGGTCGGGCTGGTCGGCGAGGTCGGCGTGAGCAACTACTCCCTGGACCGCTGGCGCACCGCCGAGCAGGCGCTGGGCAGCCGGGTACTGAGCAACCAGGTCTCTTACAGCCTGGTCGTCCGGGCCCCGGAGCGCGACCTGCTGCCGTTCGCCGAATCAACCGGCCACCTGGTGATCGCCTACAGCCCGCTGGCGCAGGGGCTGCTCTCGGGCCGGTATGACCAGGCCAGCCGGCCGGAGAACCGCGTGCGGGCCGGCAGCCCGCTGTTCCTGCCGGAGAACCTGGAGCGGGCCGACGACCTGATCGCCGTGTTGCGTGAAGTGGCCGACAAGCATGGTGCCACGCCCGCGCAGATTGCCCTGGCCTGGGTCATCCGCCGGCCTGCCGTGGTCGCGATACCGGGTGCGTCGAGCGTCGAGCAGCTCGAGAGCAACGTCGCGGCGGCCCACATCGAGCTCGCCGACGACGAGTACCAGGCCCTGACCGCGGCATCGGACCGGTTCCGCCCCATCACCGGAGCGCAGGCCATCCCCCGCCTGGTCCGGGCCCGGTTCAGCTAGCGCGGCCGGCAGCCGGCCGGAGCAGAGGGCTGGTACCGCGGACCGTTCGGGATAAAGAAAAAAGACGCGCCGCCTGCGGTGGTCCAGCGGGGGACGGGGCTAGACACGGTTCGTGTGCTCGCCGGGGACGGGCTGGACGCGGCTGCGGCGGACGGCCGCGCGCAGGTCCTCGGCGAGCTTCTCCAGAGCGGGCAGCGCGGCGGTCAGGGCGGCCTCCTGGTCCGGGGACAGCCCCGCCACGGCTTCGGAGATGATCGTGGCCCGCTGCGCGGAGATCCGCTGATAGGTGCGCTGGCCCTCGGGGGTGACCTCGACCCGGGCGGCGCGGGAGTCATCCGGGTCGCGCAGCCGGCGGATCAGGCCGAACGAATCGAGCTTGCCGACCACGCGGGACAGCATCGTCGGGTTGAGGCCCTCGATCTCGATGAGCTCGGCCAGGCTGAGCGGGCCTCGGCCGGCGGTGATGCCGAGCACCGAGGCCTGGGTCGGGGTGAGCCCCTCGTCGGCGGAGGCGGCGTGCAGCTGCCGGGCGAGCCGCAGGACGACCCGCCGTAGCCGGATTACCGTGTCCTGGTCCATACCCCGTCGGTCATCCCCTTCCTCCCCGGTCAGTCTCCGCTGGCGAGGATCACGTCGGAGGCCTTGATCACGGCGGTGACCTGAGAGCCTTCGGTCAGGCCGAGCTGCTGGACGGCTTCGACGGTGATCGAGGCGACCAGGCGGGTGCCGTTCGCGTCCAGCTCGACGTTGGCGATGGCCTCGCCGGTGTTGATGCTGGTGACACGGGCCGGGATCTGGTTCCGAGCGCTCAGCTGCATGTCGGGGGCTCCTGATAAGAGGCGGGTACCGGGACCTTACGCTAGCCGCTCTCCGGCGCCGCGTCCTGCCCGGCCACCAAGTCGGCGACCTGATCGGCAACTGGCCTGGCCGCGGCGAGGCGGTTGTCGATGGTGACATGCGGGACCACGGGCTCGGCGTCGAGCCGGATCCGGGCGGCGAACTCCTCGAAGCCGGCCAGCTTGGCCGTATCGCGCTCGAGCCCGCGGGCGGCCAGGCGGCGGCGGACGGTGTCCCGGTCCGACCTGACCCAGACCAGGTGCACGGCCCCGCCGCCGAGCTCGGCCACCCAGGACCGCCACCGGTCGCCGTCGTGGATCTGCCCGGTGAACGGACCCGACAGCAGGACGGGACAGCCGTACGCGCGGATCTCGCGAGCGGTGGCCGTCATCCCGGCATACTCATGCAGCTTGACGTGCTCGTCGTACCAGGGGCCCTCGCGCTCACCGGGCGGACGCCCGTTGGCCGCCAGGATCGCGGTCACGAACGATCCGTACATGGTGTCCTTGTCGAGCAGCGCCGGGGTCGGCACCAGAGCAGCGAGCATGATCCCTGCGACGGTACTCTTGCCCGCCCCGGGAGGGCCTGCCACCACCCAGGCCGGTGCGGGGACGCTCATACGCAGCGAGGATACGGGGTGCGGGGGTCCTGACGGCCAGGCCCTACGCGAGCTTGCGGGGCATGGCTGCTGGGATCGCCGGGACGACCATCTCGAACGTGGAGCCCTGGCCGCTGGCGCTATGGACGCGGACCGTACCGTGGTGGGCTTCGGCGATGGCCTGCACGATGGGCAGGCCGAGGCCGAATCCGCCCGCTTCGCGGCTACGGGACGGCTCGGCGCGGGCGAAGCGGTCGAAGATCCGGTCCAGGTCGGTGGGCGGGATGCCGCAGCCGGAGTCGGCCACGGCGATGACCGCGCTGCCATCCTCGAGGCGGACGCTGACTTCGATGCGGTCGCCCGGCTCGGTGTGAGCGACGGCGTTCTCCATCAGGGCGTCCAGCGCGACGGTGAGCCGGTCGCTATCGCCGAGCACGGTCACCTCGGCGACGTGTCCCAGCCGCCAGCGGCGCGGCACGTGAGCCCAGCGTTCCAGCGCCTCGAGGACCAGGGAGTCGGCGGCCACCGGCGCGACCCGCAGGAAGCCCGGGGTCCCGGCCGAGGCCAGCAGCAGCAGCCGGCTCGTCAGCCTGCGCAGCCGCGCCAGTTCGCCGGTGACGACCCGGGCGTCCGCGGCCACCGCCTGGTCGGTGGTGGCCCGCTCGATCAGCTCCGCGTGGCCGAGCGCGACGGTGATCGGGGTGCCCAGCTCGTGCGAGGCGTCCTGCAGGAACTGGCGCTGCTGTTCCAGCAGGCGCACGTTCTCCTGGGAGATCCGCTGCACCTGCTCCATTGCGGTCAGCCGCTCCTGGCTGGCCGCCAGCCGCCTGCGGCCGTGCCAGACCATGATTAGGAACATCAGCGCGATGAGCGGGACTTCGGCCAGGTAGTCGGCGTCCTGCTCGCCCTTCAGCACCTGCACGAAGATGATGCCGCCGGTGGCCAGCGTTACCGCGGTCCAGGTCAAGATCGTCGGCTGCAGGCGCCACAGCCGGAAGCCGTAGATCGCGGTCAGGCTCACCCAGATGGCCAGGAACGGCACCGTCTGCCAGGCCGGAAGCAAACGCATGGCCACGAGGTTGAGGCCCACGAACACCGCCCAGGCGATGTCGAGCCATGGCGGCCGGATCCGCTGCAGGCTGTGGCGCAGCGCCGGCCCGGCATGTATCGGGCCAGGGCGGTGACCGGCATCGGCGCCTGGCGCAGGTGCGGGCGGCTGGCGGTGATGGACAAGATCCGGCGTCCGCACGATCCTCTCCTGGTCTGCGACGGGAGCGCCGCTGCTGCGAGCTGAGGTTCCTCGTGGTACACCACAGGGCGGCTGTCCGTCAAGGCAATCCCAGCTTGCCGGGGATGCCAGGCCCAGGTCAAACGGCGATCGCCGACCCTGGCTGGCACGTGAGAATGATCAGGTGACGGCTTGCGGTGACGCCGCGGGAAGTGTCCTATTGCGCAGGGGCCTTGCCCTGGAGTACACGACGCTGACTTGGAACGTCGTCGGGCTCATCGTGCTGGCCATCGCGGCCATCGCGGCCCGGTCGGTCGCGCTGGCCGGATTCGGGCTGGACTCGCTCATCGAGATCGGCGCGTCCACCGTGGTGATATGGGAGCTGTCAGGGACCGGAGCGGAACGCCAGCGCCAGGGCCTGAGACTCATCGGCTATGCGTTCGCGGCCCTAGCGGTCTACCTTGCCGTTCAGTCGACGGTGGTGCTGGCGACCGGGTATCGCCCCCGGCACTCCGTTCTCGGGATCGCCTGGACCGCGGTCACCGCGGTGGTGATGTTCGCGCTGGCGGCGGGCAAGGCCAGGACCGGCCGGGCCCTGGACAATCCGGTACTGACGACCGAGGGCCGGGTCACGATGATCGACGGGATTCTGGCTGCCGCCGTGCTCGCGGGACTCGCGCTGAACGCCGGGTTCGGCTGGTGGTGGGCCGACCCGGCAGCCGGGTACGTGCTCGTCTTTTACGCCGCCCGCGAGGTACGGGAAATCTTCTAGCGCGGTAGGAAATCGAGCAGCAGCGCATTCAACACCTCTGGTGCCTCCAGCTGCATCCAGTGGCCCGGGCCGTCCAGGCGTTCGTACCGCCACGAGCCCGCCACGCTCTGCGCGGAGTCGGTCATCTGGACCTCGGTGAGGGCGATGTCTGCCGTGCTCCAGACGCCCATGGTCGGGGCCTGGACGGGTGGCAGCGTGAGCGGTGGCGCCACCCACGATTCCGGCGAGACGTTGGCCCGGTACCAGTTCAGGCCGGGGGTGAGCGAGCCAGTGGCTTCCAGGTCGGCGATCACCTGGTCGGCGTCTGGGTGACGCGCCCAGGTCCGGAAGTTGGCCCAGTCATTGTCAGCCAGCCAGCGTTCGGCGATGCCGGGGAACTGGAACAGCAGCATGTACCACGACTTCTCACATTGCCGCGGCGTACGGCGGAAGGTGGCGGGATGGCCGACGGAGAGCACGGCCAGGTGGTCGACCCTGTCGGGTGCGAGGGCGGCCAGCCCCCAGGCCAGGGCGGCGCCCCAGTCGTGGCCGACCACGTGCGCTCTCTCGATCTCCAGACCGGCCAGGACCGCCAGGACATCCGCGGCCAGGAACACCATCGAGTAGGCCTCGATGGGCTGCGGCTTATCGGAGCGCCCGTATCCGCGCAGATCGGGGACGATGACCCGGAACCCCGCTCCGGCCAGCGCCGGGACCTGATGCCGCCAGAGCCGGCCGGAGTCGGGAAAGCCGTGCAGCAGCACGACCGGCCGCCCCTGCCCGGTGACCTCGTACTCGATGCCGACGCCGTCCACGTCTACCCGGCCCATCTGGCCTCCTTTGCTGTGCAGTTCTACTGGGCAGAGGTCTCCTGGCCAGAGGCCAGCGCGAGGAGCTGCTCGCGCGTCGGGCCGAACCGCTCTTCTTCGCGCCAGCCGGAACCTAGCTCCAGGGTCTTGTCGCGCAGCCCGGAACGGGAGAACACCTCCTCCGGCGTCCTTAGCACGAACATGATATCGAAATTTGCCCGCAAACATTCCGGATCATGCGGAGCTGCGGCGTTCAGCGCCTTCTCTAGCTGGTAGGCCGGATCCGGTGAGTCATAGGCGGCCCCGCGGATGCCTGCCTCGATCTCGCCGAGCCGGTGCCGATCTCTGGTGAGGGTCGTGCGGTACCACGGCTCGACGGTTTCAGCGGTAGCGGCGTAGAACGCGTCGGCGAACGCCGCCGGATCATCCAGACCGACCGTGCGCAGCTGGTCCCGTAGCGTCAGGGCATGAAACATCCCGATGGACGCGCCACGCCCGTTGGCGGGGTTGGAACACGCCCAGGAGTCGGCCACGGGCACCACCCCGGTAGCGACCGGCGCGCCGTCGACCACAAAGCCGCGGTAGCGGTCCTCCAGCCTGGCCATCACCTGGACGCCGTCGTCGATCGGGGTCCCGTCCAGCCAGTGAGCGACCAGCGGCAGGGCGCGCACTACCGCTTCCCAGCGGTCCGCCTCGCGCAGCGGCCGGAGAGGGGTGTCCTTCGAGGCGGTCACCAGGGCGATGGCCCACGTCCCGTTGTCCGCGGGTAGGGTGAGCGAGGTTATCGTGTCCCAGTCGATCAGGCCTGGCCCGATGAAGGGCGGCACCGAGCCGTCCGCCGACCTGAAGTGCCGACCGTAGTACATGAACCCGCTGTCTTCGATTTCCTCGGCGGGAGGGCGAGCCCCGATCTCAGCGAGCCAGGCCGGCAAGGGCGACCGCCGTCCGCTCATGTCCACCACCAGGTCGGCCGGGATGGACTCGCCAGCCCTGGTCCGCACGCCTACCACGTGCGGGACGCCGGCCCTGGCCTGTTTCCCGCTGATCAGGCCGGTGACGGCGGTACCGCGACGGACCTCCGCGCCCGGGGTCGACTCGGCCACCGCGGCGAGCACGGCTTCCACCACCGTGCGCCTGCCGGTCAGCCACTCGTAGTTTTCATCGCCGTCTTGCCAGCCGCCGGACATCGCGGCGGGTACCACGTCCCTGACGAAGTTCAGCCGCAGCCCACCAGCCGCCTGCAGGGCCTTGGCCACCTGGGGCAGTTCGGCGTCAAGAACCGTCCGGAACCCGCCCAGGAAGGCATGCGCCATCCGGAACTGGTTCAATCCCGGACGTTCCCAGGTCTCCCAGGCATCAAGGGGGTTGCCTGGCGGCCCTTCGGGGTCCCGCTCCAACACCACGACCCGATGGCCGTCACCGGCCAGGAGCATCGCGGTCCCGAGCGCCACTACCCCGGCTCCGATCACTACGATCCGCGCCATGATCAGAGGCTAGACCGGCAGTGCCCGAAGCGACAGCCTCATCCGTGTGCATCACAAATCCTCCCGGGGCGAGCGGAGGCAGATGACCCGGCCGGCCGACGGCGGGGGGATAACCGCCTGGAATGCCTAGGGCATGAACAGCGACGCCGTCATTGCCAGGCCACCGATCGCGATATACCTTCTCTCCATGGATCAGCTGGCACACCAGGACGTCGCCGCAGCGGCGGCCGTGCATACCGAACTCGGCCATGAGTACCACGACGCCGTGGCCGAGGGGCTAGTCGAGAAGATCAGCTCGGAAATCGACAAGCAAGTGGACGCCCGGCTGGCGCAGCGTGGCGTGCAGCTGGCCCTCCAGCCCAGCCAGACCCCATGGGCCGGTGTCGCCATGGGCCTAGGCTCGGTCGGGCTAGGCGTGGCCGCCACGGCTGTCACGCTGCATTCCATGTCGACCAGCGGTGCCGTACCCAAGGCATCCATCGATCTGGGGACATTCCGGGCATCCTTGATGACAACCACCAGCTCGGTCAGTACCTCCGCGATAGTCCTGATCGTGCTGATCTGGGCCGCCATCGCGGTGGTCAACGTCGCCTACGCCCGGCGCCGTCTAGGCCGTCCCAGGTTGTTATTCCTGACTCCACGACTGGCTGGAGTGAGCCAAACCGGCGGCTAAATCCAGCAAGCGATGATGTCAACGCTGGTGAGGCCTACCGCCGATCACATTGTCCTGCTGCGGCCCATGTCGCCTACATGGGGTAGAAGGTCAGGGTGGTGGTTCGCTTACACCGGTGGTGATGACGGCAGTGGCGCGAGGTTGCCAAAATGGCGCACGTATGACCGAACGAACCTGAAGGGCGAAGGTGACTTTGTTATGTAGTGCCCGGAACCGGCCGTGTACCGCGCGGCATCCGGGTACCGCGTTTAGAGGATCGCGGCCAACCCGGCCGTGAGCCGGACGATTGCTGGCGGGGAAGACGGCTTCGTGCCGCTTCGGCAGTGTGCTGCTGATTGCCATCGGCTGGCGGAAGCTCTCCGCCCGGGTCAGCCGATGGCAGGCGCGGGGATGCCTGGCCGTCGGCACCCGCGGCTGGCCGCCGCGGTGGCTGCCCGCCGGAACGCTGCTCACGCCGCAAGGCGACCATCTGCCCCACACAAATGGCCAAAATGATCAAGTAGACGAACCCGCCGACAAAGGTCAGCGTCACGAATATGGAAGGGCCATCGGCCCCCTTGGGGAAGAAGATTGCGTACACCCACACACCTGCATACAGCGCCGTCGCCGCCTTGATCACGGGGCCGGGCCGCAGAACTGGCTGCGCGCCTTGTGCCCGGGCCCG
>Ga0187780_10001844_pt1 | contig 15999 bp, 16 predicted proteins | sample 1015_Q2_SP10_20__FD_132429 | JGI IMG/M metagenome (GOLD analysis project Ga0187780, IMG submission 132429) | Tropical peat soil microbial communities from peatlands in Department of Meta, Colombia - 1015_Q2_SP10_20_MG | ecosystem: Environmental > Terrestrial > Soil > Wetlands > Peat | place... | reverse complement strand
TTCGAATTCCAAACGCATTCGGGAATCCGCTTAAAATAACATTGAGCGCGGCCGTCCGTATGGCAGAGTCACAAAGAGACTCGATACTAGCCAATCCTGCCCCCCTCGGGCTCATGGCCTTCGGGGTGACGACAGTACTCCTCAACGTCGCAAACGCTGGCTACTACTCGGTCAACAGCATCGTCCTCGCGATGGGTATCTTCTACGGCGGCCTCGCACAGGTTGTCGCCGGAGCCATGGAGTGGAGGAAGGGGAACATATTCGGTATGACAGCCTTCGCCTCCTACGGATTCTTCTGGCTCTCCTTCGCCTTCATCTTCATTCTGCAGTCGTTGCACCTGGCGGCCGATGCGGACCCCGCGGCCCTCGGGACCTACCTCTTCATCTGGGGCCTCTTCACACTACTGATGTTCTTCGGGACCCTCAAGGCAAACGGCGCACTCATGGTGGTCTTCGGGACTCTATTCATCCTGTTCTTCCTCCTCGCCGCAGGCGCCTGGTCGAGCAACGCAGACGTGACCAAGCTGGCCGGCTACGAGGGGATCATCTGCGGCCTCAGTGCGATGTACGCATCCATAGCGACACTCCTCAACGACGTCTACAAGCGGCAGGTACTGCCGGTCTTCCCCAGATAGGGGGAGCCGGCTCCCTCCTGTTTATTTCTCGCCCTGCACCTGTTGCTTGATCTTCCCTACGACGTCCGCGTTGACGAGGGTCGTGGTGTCGCCGAAGTCCCTGTTCTCCGAAATGGACACCAGGATCCTGCGCATTATCTTCCCGGACCTCGTCTTGGGGAGGTCGGGCACTATGTAGACGCTCTTCGGGCGAGCGATAGGCCCAAGCTCCTTGGACACGTTTGCTTTCACCTTGTCCTCCAGCTCCCTGCTCGGGGTGAACCCTGGCTTGAGGGAGACGAAGATCACGGGGATGTGTCCCCTGAGCTCGTCCACAACGGCGACTGCCGCGGCCTCGGCCACCTCTGGGGTCGTCAGCGCGGCGTTCTCCAGCTCCTTCGTGCCGAGCCTGTGCCCTGCCACCTTGATGACGTCGTCTATCCTGCCGAGGATTCTGAAGTAGCCGTCATCGCTCTCAACGGCCCCGTCCCCGGTCATATATGGCCAATCGCGCCAGTCCTTGCTCGCCTTGTTCTTGCAGTACTTGTCGTAGTAGGACTTCACGAACCGGTCCGGGTCCTTCCAGATGGTCTGCATTATTCCCGGCCACGGATTTCTTATGCAGAGGTTTCCTGCGGCACCCGTGCCCGCCTTCACTTCCATGCCATCGTCATCGTACACCGCGGGGTACAGCCCCGGAGCCCCTGGGCCGGCGCTCCCTGGCTTCATGGGCATAACAGCGGGCACCGTGGTGCAGAGGAAGCCCCCAGTCTCGGTTTGCCAGTAGGTGTCCGTGATCGCAGCCTCCTTTTTCCCGACGACTTCGTAGTACCAGTGCCAGGTCTCGGGCTCGATGGGCTCCCCGACCGTTGTCATGCTCTTGAAGTGGTAGTTGTACTTCTTCGGTTCTTCGGGCGCGCTCTGTCTTAGCATCCTGATCATGGTGGGGGCGGTGTGGAATATGTTCACATGTAGCTTCTCGGCAATCCTCCAGAGCCTGCCTCCGTCCGGATACAGCGGGACCCCTTCATAGATGACGGTTGTCCCTCCCAGGGCCAGGGGAGCGTAGACGATGTACGAATGTCCCGTGATCCAGCCTATGTCCGCGAGGCACCAGTAGACGTCCTCCGGGTGGATGTCAAGGACATACTTCGCCGTGCCAGTAACGTACGCCAGATACCCCCCGGTGCGGTGCTGGACCCCCTTGGGCTTGCCGGTGGAGCCGCTGGTGTACATCAGGAACATCGGAGCCTCCGCGTCCATTGATACCGGTGCGACTGTCTTCCCTTTCTGCTGCTCGAGCAGGTCGTGGACGAAGAAGTCCCTCCCCTGAACCATCGGCGCGCCGGAGCCGTACTTGCCCGGATTCCTCTGCCATACGAGAACCTTTTCTATCTTCTGACCAGCCTTTGCAGCCTCCTCGACCGTTGCGTCGGCGTCCTTTTTCTTGTCAAGGAACTGTCCGTTGCGGTAGTAGCCGTCGCAGGTGACGAGCACCGTGCTCCCGGAGTCGACGACCCTGGTGGCGGCAGCGCTGGCGCTGAAACCGCCGAACACTTCGTTGTGGATGATCCCGAGCCGCGTGCACGCCAGCATCGAGATCGGGAGCTCAGGAATCATCGGGAGGTGGAAGGTGACCCTGTCCCCTGCCTTCAGCCCCAGCGACTTCAACACCAGGGCGAACTCGTTAACCTGGTGGTAGAGCTCGTCATAGGTGATGTATCTGACGGGCTCGCTTTCGGGCTCCCCGACGAAGATGATGGCCGGCTTCTTGCCGTACTTCGCCACGTGCCTGTCGACACAGTTGTAAGAAACGTTCAGCTTCCCTCCGACGAACCACTTCCAGAACGGTGGGTTGCTTGTGTCCAGGGTCTTCTCCCACTTCTTGTCCCAGACCAGCATGTTCGCATAGTCTGTGAAACAGTCAGGGAAGTTCGCCTCCCCAAACCTTCCGTAGAGGTCCTTGTCCGCCATGTTTGCCTGCTTGACGAAACTCGCCGGTGCAGGAACAAGGGGTTCTTCCTTCCAATGGACGTCAATCTTTGCTTCGGCCTTTGTATCAGGAGAAGACATGTGAAATCTGCGCGCCTTCGAGGCTAATATACAGTTTCTCCCGAAATGATTCGGTTTTCTGGAGGGACCGCCGTTCCCTATCGAGCTATTTCTTCGCTCCCAGAGGGAGCTCGGGGGCTCCTTCGGTGACGTGCACCCGGGCGTCCACGACAACCGCCCCCTTGCCTTTGGTTAGAACCATGACCGGGTTAAGGTCGAGCTCGTCCACCTCTGGGAGGTCCTCGACAAGCTCGCTAAGGCGGAGGATTATCTCCTCGAGGGCCCCTACGTCCCTGACCGCACCACCCCGGTATCCCTCGAGCAGCGGGTAGGTCTTCAGAGACCTGACCAACTGGTGGGCGTCCTTGTCCGTGAGTGGTGTCAGCTTAACGGAAACGTCTCTCAACAGCTCGACTAGCGCACCCCCCGCCCCGCACGCGAGGAGGGGCCCGAAGTTCACGTCGTTTGTAACACCCACAAACATCTCGACGGCGTCGGGGACCAGCTCCTGCACCAGGAAGGAAACGTCTCCAATCCCCTGGTCTGAAAGCCGTGCCGCCATCCCCCTGGCGGCCTGGGCGACCTGCTCCGGTCCTAGGCCCAGCGTCACCCCGCCGACATCAGACTTGTGGACCAGCGACGGAGCGACTCCCTTCAGCACGATCTTCCCTCCCAGGGCCTCAGCAGCCGCTTCCGCATCATCCGGCGTCTTCGCGTATGAGCTCCTGGCCGTCGGGATTCCATAGCAGCTCAGGAGTGCTCCCGTCTCCGTCTGCGTCAGCCATCCCCTTCCCGCGACCAGTGCTCCGGACACGATCGAGGCGGCCTCGAGCTTCCTCAGGTCCACGAACCGTACTGCCCGGCCCCTCGGCTCGGAGAGCCACTTGCCGTACTGGACAGCACGCGAGAGGACCCGGGCCGCGGACTCAGGGAACGGGTAGGCGGGGATGCGGACCTTCTCGCCGCTTAGCTCGCCGGTCACCCCCTTCGCAGCCATGAATGTGGCTATGACTGGAATCTTCCCCCCAAGTCTGCCCGCCGCCTGCAATATCGCCGCCGACACATCCTCGGTCCTGACCGCGATTGGCGGAATGAATATGACGATCAGGGCGTCGACGTTCGGGTCCTGAGAGACTGTGGATATTACACGAGCATAGTCTGCGGCAGATGCGACCGAGGTCATGTCTACAGGGTTCTTGGTCCCTGCGATGGGGAGCAGGAAGGACTGCAGCTCTCGCTTGGTTTCATCAGTGAGCTCTGGAACGGAGAGCCCGAGACCTTCGCAAGCGTCGGCGGCGAGAATCCCAGGCCCGCCCGCGTTGGTGACTATTGCGACCTTCGGTCCCTTCGGGACCGGCTGAGTTGCAAGAAACGCGGCAACCTCGAACATCTCCTCGAGAGTTTCGGTCCTCACGACCCCCGACTGCCTGAAGAGCGCGTCTACTGTGACGTCGGAAGCGGCCACAAGCGCTCCCGTGTGAGATTGGGTCGCCCTGAACCCTGACGCCGAGCGTCCGCTCTTTACTACGACTATCGGCTTCTTCCTTGCGATTCGAGTAGCGAGTCGACCGAACTTCCTGGGGTTCCCGAAGGATTCGATGTGCATGAGGATGAGGTCTGTGTTCCTGTCCTCCTCCCAGTACTGGATCAGGTCGTTTCCCGAGATGTCCGCCTTGTTGCCCACCGATACGAAGCTGGACATCCCGAGGCCGAGCTTGTTCGCCTGGTCGATTATCGCGTAGCCGAGCGCTCCGGACTGAGAAACGAACCCCATCCTCCCCACCATCGGCTTGACGGGTGCGAACTGTCCGTTGAGGCTGACAGATGGGTCGGTGTTCAGTATCCCCATGCAGTTGGGCCCTATGAGCCGGATGCCTGATTCTGTACAGATCCGGACCAGTTCCTCCTGGAGCTGGTGACCCTCACCCCCGACCTCCGCGAATCCGGAGGCTATGACCACGACGGCGGGCACCCCCTTTTGGGCGCACTCTCTTACCGTCTCCGGCACGAATCGGGCAGGGACGACGACGAATGCGAGGTCCACTCGACCAGGACAGTCAAGGACAGACCTGTAGGCGGTGACGGATTGCACGTAGCTCGCCTCCTTGTTTACCGGATACACCGGTCCCTTGAATCCCCCTTCCATTATGTTCGCGAATAGGGCTCCTCCTATGCTATGCCTGTCTCTCGACGCCCCGATGACTGCGACGCTCTTCGCGTTCAGGAAACGGCTGACCGCGGCGGCAGCCGCGACCGCCTCCCACTTCTCGAAGGCCCTCAGCCCTGTGGGGGTAATCGAGGTGGGGAACGTCACCCTCACGAACCCCGGGGCCGCCCCCACATGGACGGGGTATCCCATCTCTTCCACGAAGCTCAGCTTCGGGTGCGCTGTGGCAGACGTCGTCAGTGTGAACCTGGTGATTCCGGAATCGGCCGCGGCCTGGGACAGTTGTGCGAGCAGGATGGTGCCGAGACCCTTGCGTTGGAAGTCGTCGGCGACGAGGACGCCGGCATCCGCCCCGTTCGACTCCGTGGGAACGTAGTCAGCCTCGGCGACTATCCTCCTTTCCCGCTCTGCGACCATTGTGAACCTCCTCGATGATGGCACAACGTCCTCGACGTGCTCCTCGTCCCGCCTGACCTTGCCCTGAAACCTCGACAAAAGAGTGGACGGAGAAACCCCCCTTAGGAACTCGGTGAGGGCGGCCAAGTCATCAGCTGACGCCCGCCTCACGTGAACAAGAGAGCCATCCTTGAGTGCCACGTCTCCCTCGAACTTCTCGATCATTCCGCTGGGCTGCTTCGGTACAAGCCTGATTAAAAGACAACCAACACATGAGTCGTTTAGGCGTGACCGCGGTCACTCGACTATGATTCTTCTCGACTTGCCTTCGTATCTGGGGAGGCTCCCCTCTTTGACGAATGAAACCTTGGGAGAGATGAATATGAGTGTCCGCCCCATCTCCTTCTCTATCCTCTGCCTAAGCTCTGGAGTGTCTGACACCGTGCCTAATTCCACGGTGATGCGGAACCCCTTCTCCCCGGTCCTGTCGACCTCCACCAGGTAGTCGTTGACCTCGGGGAACTTGAACATGGCCTGCTGGATGGCGCTGGGCCAGATCTTTGTCCCCCGGTAATGGATTACGTCGTCCACCCTTCCGGTTATCCACTTGCACCTTGGGAAGGCGCTCCTCCCGCATCCGCAGTCCCCGTCGTCAACGACCGTTAGGTCCCTCATCCTGTATCGGATAAGGGGCATCGCCTCCTTCGTCATCGTGGTCACTACCATCTCGCCCTGCTCCCCGGGCTCCACGGGCTCGTTGGTCTCCGGGTCGAGCACCTCGAGGAAGAAGTGGTCTGTCCAGAAGTGGAATCCGTTCTCCTCCTCGCACTCCTGCCCGCTCCCCGGCCCCAGAAGCTCGGTGGCCCCGTAGACGTTCCTAGCGCCCCCACCCTTCGCCTTGAGACCGTAGCCTTTCTCAATCCTCTGTCTCATCTCCTCGTTCCACACTTCGGCGCCAGGTATGGTCACTCTGATCGAGCTCTCCTTGGGGTCGAACCCGTTCTTGAGCAATGTCTCAAGCACGTAGAGCTGGTAGGACGGGGTCCCCGTCATCACGGTGGGCCTGAAGTCGTTGATCGCCTGCACCATCGGCTCGGTCCTGCCGACACTCCAGGGCAACACGGCTGCTCCGACCATCTTGCAGCTCTGATGGAAGCCAAGGCCGCCGGTGAAGAGGCCGTACCCGTAGATGTTGAGGAGGATGTCTCCCGGACGGACCCCAGCCGTCCTAAGCGTCCTTGCCATCACAGTCATCCACGTCCCATGGTCCTTCATGGTATACGGCCCCACAGTCGGTCGTCCGGTCGTCCCACTGGTCATGTGCCACCCGATCAGTCGGCTCATCGGGACGCAGAGGAAGTCCCCTCCGTATGGATAGGAGTACTGCCGGAGGTCGTCCTTCGTGGTGAAAGGGAACTTCCTGATGTCAGAGAGGTTGACGAAATCGGACGGTTCGACCCTACTCGCCTTGAATGCGCGCCTGTAGAAAGGACTCCTGCGGCTCACATACTGGAGGATGTGCCTAAGCTTCTTCGTCTGGAGCCGGGAGAGCTCCCGCCGAGACATCTTCTCGACGCTCTTTTCCCAATACATAGGACCGCGCCGAGAGGGCATGGAACCCAATGACCCCTGAACCTCACCGCTCATGGGCATTTGCCCTAACCTGTGCTGGACCCAAGACGCCCGCCCGAGCGGCCGGCGCCTTCGACTCAGCTCTTCGCCTTCGCGAGAGAGTAGACGATTATCAGGAAGCCCAGTGCCTGGCTGTACGCCTGGACTGTGATTGGCGTGCTCAGGTCGTTGGTGTTGAAGTTGTAGATTATTCCTGCAGCAGCTGCGCCGACGGCCACGCACGCGAACCCAAGGGCGAGAAGGAACATCGCCTGGCTCTTGGTCCTCGCGTAGGAGCGCGAAGCATAGTACACAACAACACCTCCTGCGATAAGGACGAGTGCCTGCGCTACGTCAAGATAGATTGCGTCCATTGCTAACCGGTATCACCTCCGCCGCTCTTTTTATGGTTGGGGTCGATTCTCATCACTGGCAATTACTTTGCCTCCCTCATGGTCATCCAGAGCCTCCTGAGCTTGTCTGCGACGTCTTCGTTGATTAGGGCGTCCACCTTCATCACGCCGCCGTCGAATGAGACGTTCACCGCTCGGTACGAGCTCCTCAGCAGCTCGTACTTTTTCCCGTCGGGAGTCACGATGATCCTCTCAACTATCAGGATCTGGCTGTCGAGGAGCTCGTGGACCCTCCGGTAGCAGGTGCTCAGGGGTATGTCGTTTTCCCGGCTCATGTCCTCGACCGACTTCGCCTTTGGAATAGCTGAGAGCAGGATCTTCCTCGAGTATTCGTCGGCGAGACCTGACACGAGCGCCTGCACCCGCGTCGGCTCGGTGATCTCCAAACGCGGCCGAAAGACTTCCTATCGTATATGAGTGTATTCAGCTGTAACAAGAAGAAAACAGGGAGGGAGCAGGCCTTACTTGGACCTGCTCGCCAGGATGTAACCCAGTCCGCCCAGGAGCGCGCCGATGCACGCGAGCAGGATGAGGCCCCCGATTGGGTCTGTCGTCCATCCAAGAATTTGCTCGTGAATCTGCCCTGCGTTAAGACCGCCACCGCCCGAAGATGCGGGCGCGGCTGCAACGCCGGCCAGATAGCCCTGGTAGGTCATTATGATCATGGCTCCAGCAATCCCGACGTTCATGAAGAGGAGGTGTCCCCACGCCATTAGGCTTTGGAACCCCTTGTACACGTGACCCCTCACGTCTTCGATGTAATAGTAGAAAATCGCGGTGACCGCTGTCGCGATTACGCCCACCACGAGCCAAGAGATGAACCCGGTGAAGAACCATGTCCCTGCACCGTTGGATGCAATAACTTTGGCTGGTGAGTAGTAGTCGGAATTCCCTGTTACATACTGAAGCGGGTCCAGTACCAGAATCGTGGCTACTACGAATGCGAGACCTTGGAAGATTGCTGCCCAGATGAACCTACCGGCCCATTTGCCCTGGGTTTGTGCTGCGGTTGTGTTTTCCATGGGGTTGCCCCCGCCGGCGCCGATATAACGTCCGCAGACGATTTCCGCTTTTGATAATCAGTTTTGGGGGATTGCTGCGGACCATGGCGCGTTTCATAACGCGCGCAGCGTCTCGCGGTTTTCCCTTACGCCTTAGGTATCGGTTCCGTCTTGCGTGCGTTTGCTCGCATTGGAACGTAGGCAGAGGTATCATACGTTTCTCAAAGGTGGGAATAGTGCGACCGCGTTAAATAGGAAAGAGCGCTTCTCTACGCGTGAGATGACGAGCGCGGAGGCGGAGTTCGGCAAGATCGTCGTTGCCTTCGACGGCTCGAGGGACGCTGCGAAGGCAATCAAGCTGGCGGCTTCAATGGCGACCAAGTTCAACGCTGACCTCTTCGTCCTACACGTGTTTTCTTCGCCGACAGTTGCGCTAAGCGCTGCCTCAGGAATGCCGGGGCCAGACTACAGAGCGATGGAGGACGCGTCAAGGGAAGCCGGGAAGAAGGTGCTCGCCCGGGGTCTCCAGCTGGCCTCCGACGCAGGTGCCTCCGCGAATGGAGAGCTGATCGAGGCTCCCTCGGTGGTCGAGGCGATTGTAAGCTATGCAGAGAACCAGAAGGCTGACCTCATTGTCGTCGGAACCAGGGGGATGACCGGGTTCAAGAAGCTAATACTGGGCAGCGTGTCCTCGGGACTAATCAGCCATGCCCATTGTCCCGTCATGGTGGCGAGATGACAACATGATCTACGTCAAAGACATCATGACCAGGAATGTCAGGTCCATGGACTCCGGCTCGACCATCGCAGACGCGGCCAAAGGGATGGCAAAGTGGAAGATCGGCGCGCTCATCGTCACGGACGGCCAGAAGCCTGTAGGGATAATCACCGAAGGGGACATCTCGCGGTGCGTTGCGAGGACAATGAGAATGAGCACGAGGCTCCGGGAGCTCGGGAAGAAGGATCTGGTGACAGTTTCGCCTGATGAAAGGCTGGAGGACGCCGCCAAAGCCATGGCGGACGCAGGCGTCAAGAAACTGCCGGTCGTAGAGGATGGGAAGCTGGTCGGCATAGTAACTCAGACCGACATAGTAAATTCGAGCTTCGCCCTGGTCACCTCGCTCAAGGAAATGGTCCAGGCCCGCTACAGACCTCCTGACTTCAGAATGTAGCTCCGGCCTGGGAAGCTCGACCCTCGGAAACTGGCTTTAAGCACCTCTTGAACTGGGGCTCGTTCGTTTGAGCCTCCCAGCATATTCCATAGTTGTTGATTATGTGAGCGAAGGCGAAGTCGCCAACCTCATCAGGGGCTACGTGGAGATAGGGGGCCAGAAGGTCAAGTTCTCGGGGGTCGCCTACGGCAGGTTTGGGGGCCAGAACTTCTCCCCTCAGTTCACCAAGGGGGCGAAGGAGAAGATACAGGCCCTGACGGGTGATTTCTCAAAGTTCGAGGAGGACCTGCAGCTGAGGCTCGTCAGGGGTGAGTTCGAGGCCAAGCCTCCTGAGGGCGAGCACCACCACCATCATCATCTTGGCGAAAGCGGCGAGGCCTCCACGACATGAACCTCCTTGTAGGGGCGACCGGGTTCGTAGGGGGGCACGTGGTCGAGTACCTGTTCCAGCAGGGGGAGATATCGAAGGGGGTCTTCAGGAAAGGGTCGCACCTGAAGATAATGGACACAAGCGGGGTAATGGGCATCGAGGCGGACCTCCTCGACCATCACACGCTCCATGAGGCCATGGAAGGGGTCGACATCGTCTACAACCTTGCCTCTCCGATGCCCGGAGATAACGAAGATTTCATGAAGGTCAACACCGAAGGGCTCCTCAACCTGCTTGAGGTGGCAACCGAAGCGAAGGCCAAGGCCTTCGTACACCTGAGCACGCTTGAGGTATTCGGCTTCCACTCCCGGACGGTCGGAGGTTCCACATCGGACCCTTCGAACGAATATCAGAGGGGAAAGGCCGAGGCCGAGAGGCTACTGGAAGAATTCTCAAAGAGGAGCGCCGAGCCAAGGATCACAGTGGTACGAGCTGCCAAGGCCGTGGGCTCCAGGGACGAGTCGTTCGTGCTGCCGATCCTGGCAATGGCTGAACGCGGCAGAGTGACTCTTCCCGGCGGGTCGCGAATGTCATTCACCCACCCGAAAGACATCGCCCTGGCCATGTACCGGGCCGCTCTTGGAAAGACTCCGACTGGGAGCAGATTCAACATCAAATCGTTCGACGCCACACCCGAACAGCTTGCGAGCGAGATACTCGCGGCCTCGGGAAAGCACGCCGAAGTGAGGCGACAGGGGTTCCTCTCTGGTTCTTCCTTGCCGAAATACACGGCGGAGCAGCTGAGGGCAGCCCAGCTGCTCGAGGATGAAACAGGGTGGAAGGACCTCGGCTACGCGCCCGCGTACACCCTTCAAAGCACCTGCGAGGAAATCGGGAAATGGTACCTGAAGTCTCCTTGGATAACAGAAAGCGTCTAGGCATCTCCGGGATCCTATCGCGGATGCGGCGCATGGTCTACGGGTCCACGGACAAGCGGGCGACCGCGCTCGCACAGCTCCAGGACGCAGAGGGCGGAGACCCTTTCCGGATATTGATAGGGACCATTCTATCACACCGGACACGCGATGAAAATACGACCAGGGCAACTGAAAACCTGTTTGCAAGGTACAAGACCCCAGGTCAGCTCGCGAATGCTGACCCTCGTGTAGTGCGAAGACTCATCAGGCCTTCGGGCTACTACAACATGAAGACAAAGAACATAATCACCGCCTCAAGACAGCTCGTCGAGAATTTCGAGGGCAAGGTCCCCGATAATGAAGAGGACCTTCTCACCCTCAGGGCCGTGGGCAGGAAGACTGCAAACTGCGTCCTCGTCTACGCGTTCAACAAGCCCGCAATTCCAGTTGATACCCACGTCCACAGGATTTCAAACCGCCTGGGGCTCGTCAAGACCATGAAGCCTGAGGAAACTGAGGCCGAACTGGTCCGCACGGTCCCCCGCCGCTACTGGATTGAACTGAACGACCTTTTCGTCAGGTTCGGTCAGACCACATGCAAGCCCATCGGTCCTAAGTGCTCGGTGTGCTCGTTGACTGGATCCTGCGAATACTACAAGACAGCGGTCGCGCCGAAGCGCAAACCTTCATAGCCGCTTTCCGGAGGTCTCAGGTCGTGCCTTCATTAGAAGAGGCAAAGAAGAAGGTAGAAGAGCTTGTTCGGGCCAAGGGATTCGGAAATACTCCAGACGAGATCGCAAACAAGCTGCTCTTCGCTTTCATAGAGCTCGGTGAGGCAGGGGATTCCTGGAAGAAGGGCAAACCGAGAGATGAGACCATCGAAGAGCTGATCGATGTTATCTTCTACGTCCTCGACGCGTCCAGGCTCATAGACCCTAACGCTGACCTCGACCTCGTGTTCGAAAGAAAGTGGGCGAAGAACATGGGGCGAGAATTCAGATATGGCGAAGGCTTCAGGGACAAGCCCACGTCCTAGCCGATTCTGACCCAGGTCACCCGTTTGTCATCATGGCATACGAACCCCTCGAACTTCTGCCCTTTCTCGTCCTCGACGACTTCGGTCTTGTTCAGGAGCTTCCCACATTCAGTGCACTTCTGCCCAGATTCCTGTTGTTGGACTTCCTGCCATTTCACCATGTAGTATGTCAGCCACATGGGCGAGACATTGGATTTCATCTAGAGGGACTGTGGCTTTGCGCCCGCGGATTAGAAAAGCCTACCCGAATTCGTCCAATTGTACTTTCCCTGCTCCAACTCTCTCTTGCCCAAAAAGGGAGCCTTGCAAACGTTGCGGACGGCATGGTCCACGACTCTATTCTGGCAAGCGGCTAGGAAGTGAATTCCTTACGCTGGAAGAGCCACAATCCGAGAAGCGCCATGACTACGAAATAAGCTGCGAGGATTCCGAGGCCCTCAGGGATTGTGGCGTTGAAGGTGCTTATGTTAAAACGCCCTGCAGGGATTACGGACACATGGTCGGGAAACGGAACTGTTAGCACGTTGCTTACGATTCCGGCGCCGTACACAATCGAATACCATGGTTCGTACCCCGCCAGCGCTGATACGATGAGGTCCACGAAATTGAAGACGAAGAGGAGAAGAATCACGCTCATGAGAATCGAGATCGCGCTGCTCTTGAAGAGAGAACTGAAGGCGAAGGTCAGAGACAGGGCAGCGACAAGGTAGATCCACGCAAATCCCAGCGACTCTACGAACTGCGAAGGCAGGCCCCCTGGGTAGTAGTAGAGCCCGTTGGCAATCATGATCAGGGAGAAGATCATTACTATGATGGTCGAAGCTGCAAGAGCCGCCAGCCACTTCCCGACGTAGATGGCTGACCTGCGGATGGGGTTAGGAACCAGGAAGTAGCCCGTCCTGTTCTGGAACTCTCCGGAGATCGCATCCCCTCCGAAGAAAGCCGCCGACAGGACTACCACGAAGTTCACGAAGCCGCCCCAGCCGCTCCTGTAGAAGTTCAGCGGGTCCCCCGTGCCCACGATAGAGCGTGGTTGGAGATAAGCCACTACAAACGTGAAGAGCCCTGAAATCAGGGCGACGATGACAAGCATCACATAGAACCTCCGCGCCCTGAAGTAGTTCAGAAAGTTGTACTTCGTTATCACAGCAATCTGCATCGTCGTGCCAACCCGGGCGTGCGTCGAAGAGGGTGCCGACATGTCTAGAGCGTCTCCTTTACGAGGCTGAGGTAGGCGTCCTCCAGCCCTGCGCTCGCCTCCAGGCTCTGGGCTCCCGCCTTCATGTTTGCGATCGTCTCGAAGAGCTTCTCCTGAGTCAGGACCTTCGGGTCGAACTTGACCATCACCCGCTTGTCGTTCAGTCTTGAAAACGAGGTTACGCCCTCTATCTTTGAGATCGCCGTCCCGACCTGAAGGTCCAACGCCCTGGCGAAGCCGATCTGGACCACCCCCATGCTCCCTGCAAAGCGCGACGTGACGTTCTCGATGGTGTCGTAGACAAGGAGCTTGCCGTGGTCGATCAGGGCCACCTCCTGGCACACCTCTTGGACCTCGGCGAGCAGATGCGAGCTCATGAACACCAGCCTGTTGCCGAGCGACCTGACGATCTCCCTTACCTCGCTCATCCCCCGGGGGTCCAAGCCCGTTGATGGCTCGTCGAGTATGATGACCTCGGGGTCGCTTAGAAGCGTTGACGCGACATTCACCCTCTGTTTCATCCCCTTGGAGAAGCTCCCTACCTTCTTCTTCTCCCACTCTTGCATCTTCACCTGAGCGAGTGCGTCGTCAATTCTCTTGTTCCTCTCCGCCTTGGGGACCCCCCTGATCTCACAAAGCATGGTCAGGGCTTCCTTGGGGGTCAGGGACGGATACATTTCTGGCGTCTCGATGAGGGTTGCGCATGAGGCGAGAGCGGCCTTCTTGTCATGTTCGACATCTACGCCATTTATCAGGGCGTTCCCACTCGTCGCCCTGATCAGGCCCGTGAACATTTTCATGGTGGTCGTCTTCCCCGCGCCGTTCGGGCCAAGGAAGCCCACGCACTTGGTCCCCTCGATCTTCAGATTCAGGTCATTGACGGCGGTGAAGCTGCCGTACTTCTTGGTCATCTTGACTGCTTCAAGGGATGGCGCCATCTAGGAAACGACCTTCCTGAACAAGTAAAGCGTTGCACCCAAAGTTACGACGGCTATAAGCCCGATGATTCCCAACGCCTCCAGGACGCTCCCCCAGTCGAAGCCGGTAAGTGTAAGCGCCCTCACAGCGTTGACCGCGTACGAGATGGGGTTGAAGCTCGAAACGGTCTGCATCCACCCTGGCATCAGGGCCGTAGGCACCAGCGCCGTGCTCATGAAGAGAAGCGGAAACGTAAGGAGCCCACCCAGGCCGAACACCGTCTCAGCGCTTCTGGTCCTAAGACCTATGGCCAGCGAAATGCCCGACCAGGCCAGCCCGAAGAACGCCACCACGACGAAGATCAGAAGGACGCCGATGATCCCCGTAGCGAAGTCAGCCCCAAGTAGGAACGCGAGGATCAGGATGATGGCAGACTGGACTACCACCCTGAAGGCATCGCTCAAAAGCCTCCCAAGGAGGATTGCCGCCCTGTTGACTGGGGTGACGAGTTCCTTCTCCAGGAACCCGGAGGTGAGGTCGTCCACCACGGATGTGCCGGACTGGAGCGCGCTGCTGAACCCGTTCTGAAGAACTATTCCCGCCGTCGCGAAGCTCAGGTATGAGACAGCTCCGAAGCCCGCGGCTCTTGAGAACTGGACTCCTACGCTTGAAAACAGTTGGGTGAACAAGACTAGGAAGATTATCGGCTGAACGAGCGCGAAGAAAAGCAGGATCGGGGTTCGGACGAGCTTCTTGATTGACCTGACGAAGAGGACCCACGTATCGAAGGCAAGCGACATTGCTATCTCCTCCCTCTCGCAAACCTCATCTTGGATGGTGGCTTGACCAGCTCCTCCGCCCTGATCCTGTGCCCCGTGTGCTTGAGGAATACGTCGTCCAAGCTGGGTCTCGACAGGCTGATCGACGAAAGCTTCAGCCCGCTAGCGTCGAACGACCTGACGATGTCAGGCACGAGCGTGCTGGCGTTCTTGGCGTACACTGTGATCCCCTCGTCTCCCTGTACGACCTCCCCAATCCCCTGCACTCCTTTGAGAATCTCCTTCGCATGTTCGGCGTTACCCCCATCGCCCTCCACTGCGAGGGTGATCGCGTCTGCGCCTATCTCTGCCTTCAGGTCCGAAGGGGTCCCACTCGTGACTATCTGGCCATGGTCGATGATAGCAAGCCTGTCGCAGAGCTTGTCGGCCTCCTCAAGATACTGGGTGGTCAGGAATATCGTTATGTGCTCCTCCTTGTTCAGCTTCTTCAGGTAGTTCCAGATACCTGCGCGGGACTGCGGGTCCAACCCTGTGGTCGGCTCGTCTAGGAAGAGCATCTTCGGCATGTGGACCAGCGACGACGCTAGGTCGAGCCTCTTCTTCATTCCCCCGGAATAGAAGGCGGCCCGCTTGCCGGCGACGTCGGTTAACTCTACAAGCTTCAGAAGTTCGTCCACCCTGTTGTCAAGCTCCTTTCCCCTCATCCCATGAAGGTTCCCCTGCAGAACCATGTTTTCCCGACCGGTGAGGTCCCCGTCAACTACCGTCTCCTGGCTCTGGACGCCGATCAGGGGTCGAATCTGCTTCGGCTGCGCGGACACTTCGTGCCCGAAGACGCTTGCCACCCCCGCCGACTTCCTCAGAAGTGTCGTGAGGACCTTGATTGTCGTGCTCTTCCCTGCGCCGTTCGGACCGAGGAACCCGAAGAACTCCCCGTCGCTCACGTTGAAGTTAATGCCATTGACCGCCTTGGTCCCGTCAGAATACACGACCTCAAGGCCTTCGACGGATATGACGTCGCTCAAGACTTAGTATCCCAATGAACGGCCAAAAATCACCCGTATTTAGAATTCGTTCTTTGCGCTACCCGACATCGGGCTACCCCGCGAGTCGGGACATTAACGTTAAAGGAGGTGTTTAGGCCGCCGTTGTGTGCAGACGATTGGATGAGAGTGAGATGAAAGTGACAGGAGCACCCTACCGCTACAGCAGGTCCCCTTCGCAAGGTCCGACAGCCGATCACGTGTCCACATGGTCCGCGGAAGATTAGACAGATGTTGAGGAAGACCAAGATAGTCTGCACCATAGGGCCCGCCAGTCGCTCTCCGTCCGTCGTCAGGAGGCTTGTCCACACC
>Ga0187780_10001843_pt1 | contig 16002 bp, 12 predicted proteins | sample 1015_Q2_SP10_20__FD_132429 | JGI IMG/M metagenome (GOLD analysis project Ga0187780, IMG submission 132429) | Tropical peat soil microbial communities from peatlands in Department of Meta, Colombia - 1015_Q2_SP10_20_MG | ecosystem: Environmental > Terrestrial > Soil > Wetlands > Peat | place... | reverse complement strand
CTTCGCTCGAAATAACGACGCGCGGCCCTAGGGCCGCATCGCGGGAGGACGGCATGAGCGGGCGGAAACTCCTTTTCTCTTTGGTGGCGTTGTTGACCTTAAGTGCCGGCACCGCACGTTCGCAGGCGCCGCTCAACGTGCGAATTGCTTGGGTCGTGCCTGTCGGCAACTGGGCTTCGATTATCTACGAGAAAAAGGATCTTATGACGCATTACGGCAAGACCTACACGGTCACGCCGACCCATTTCGCGGGCACGCCGCCCATGATCACCGCGCTCGCCTCGGGCGAACTCGATATCGCCGATCTCGCTTATTCTTCTTTCGCGACGGCGGTCGAGAACGCCGGCATGACGGATCTCAAGTTCATTGCCGACGAAGCGCAGGACGGCGCCAACGGCCACGATTCCGGCGCCTATTACGTGCTGAAGGATGGGCCGATCCAAAAGGTCGAGGACCTCAAAGGCAAGGTGATCGCCGATGTCGGTGCGGGCTCGGCGGTCGATATCGCGATCAAGGCGATGCTGAAGAAGCACGGGCTCGAATCCCCGCGCGACTTCACCGTGGTCGAGGCGGGCTTTCCCAACATGGAAGCGCTGCTCGCCGAGAAGAAGGCCGATCTCGTCGCGGCGGTCCAGCCCTTTAACAACCGGCCGAGCTTCCAGGCCATTGCCCGGCCGCTTTTCACGGCGGTCGATGCGCTCGGTGGTCCGACTCAATTCGTGATCTGGACAGCGCATGCCGATTACATCGCGAAGAACCGCGGCGTCCTCGTCGATCTCTTCGAGGACGCCATCCGCGCGACGCGCTGGCTCTCCGATCCCAAGAATCACGACGCCGTGGTCGAGATCGCGGCACGCCTTACCAAACAGCCGGCGGCGCAGCTGGACTATGTGTTCGGCAAGTCCGATCTCTATCGCGACGCCGACATGCTGCCGAACGTCGGCAATTTGCAACGTGCGGTCGATGCGCAATACGAGGTCGGCTTTCTCAAGACGAAACTCGAGGTGCGGCCTTACGCAGACCTGAGCCTCGTCAAGGAGGCCGCTGCGCGGATCAAGTGAGCGCGCGCACTCAGATCTTGAAGCTTCCGGCGAAGATGTCCGGCTTGTAGCCCGTCTTCTCGAATAGGTAACGGCGGGAATCATCGGCCATCTTGCGGAAGCGCTCCATATTGACGCCGACGAGCCGCCCATGCGCCTTACGCACCACGCCGCCGATGATGACGGTGTCGACGTTGCTTCGCTCCGCAGCCGCGACAACGGTGCCGATCGCGTTGTTCGAGGGATAGAGGTTGATCGCGTCGGTGCGAATCATGACGATGTCCGCTTCTTTGCCCGGCGCGAGCGTGCCAATCTTGTCCGAGAGGCCGGCACAGGCGGCACCGTTCACGGTCGCGCATTCGAGGACGTCGCGCACCGAAACGGGCGCGGGCGGGTTGGCGTCGCCGGCGAGCTTGCGCGCCGTCGCCGCGCCGCGCTGGATGTGGAAGGCGACGCGCATCTCCATGAACATATCGGTGCTGTAGGAGGTTTCGTTGTCGACGCTGAAGCCCGGCTTCATGCCGTGGTCGAGCGCCTTCTGAAAGGCGGGGAAGCCTTCGCCAAGCCCGTATTGCGTGTCGGAGCGCGGACAGACATCGATCGTGGCGCCGGAGTTCTTGAGATTCTGCCAGGTCGATTCGAGCAGGTTGCCGCAATGATTGAAGGTGTTGTCGGGTCCGACCAGCTTCTCGTCGGCCAGCGCATCGACGAGCTTCGACATCGCCGGTCCCTGGAATTCGGTGGTAATACGCAGTCCCAATTGGCGCGCGAAGGCCCATTGGTCGCGATTGGGCCCGGCGAACATGCGCAGGGTCACGAGCTGGTCGTCGGAGGAGAAAAATTGCTTCTTGAGGCGCGCGAGGTCCTGCGGCCATTGGTGGTCCCAATCTCCGGCCATGGGCGCGCCCGAGGCGTGGACGCCGCGGATGCCGGAATCCATCAGCGCGCGGATCGCCATGTCGGAATGCGCAGCGCTGCGCGAGTTGTGGGAATTGTCGATGATGCAGGTGATCCCGGCGTCGATGCAGCCGAGGGCGGTGATGAGATTGCCGGCATACATATCCTCGGGCCGGTAGAACTTCGCGAAGGAGAGATGCGTCGCGGCGGAATAGGCATCGAGGGTCGCGGCGTTCGGGTTGATGCGCCGCAACTGTCCTTCCCAGGAATGCCGGTGTGCATCGACGAAGCCTGGAATAATGATGCAGTTCGCGGCATCAATGACCTGCGCACCAGCCGCGTTGATCGATCCACCGACCGCCGTGATCCGCTTGCCCTCGATGAGCAAATCGCCCTTGGCGACGTCGCCGATGCGCGCATCCATGCTGACGATGGTGCCGCCCTTGAGCAGCATGCGCCGATTGCCCGCGGGTGCGCCGGCGCTGACGACATTGCTTGTGGCAGCCAGGGCTTCGGGCCCGACTGCGCGCGCCGCCGCAGCACCGAAAGCGACGCCCGCGCTTGCTTTGATGAGGCCGCGCCGCGAAATGCGCGAATTCGACGACCGATCGTTTCGCATGAAGATCCTCCCCTTGCTTTCTTTGCCGGGGAGTCTAGCGCCACACCAGGCAAGGTTTCTCCCATATTCGCGACCCCGTCGCCCACTCGGGTCGCGAATACGCGGAGCGTCTATTCGCAGAGATGCTCGTCGGCGAGGAGCTGTAGCGTCGTCGCGGTCGGTGCTTCGGGCGGAGGCGCGAGACATGCCGGTGCAGCCGCATCCTTCGCTGCGGTCTCGTGGCCCTCTTCGAGGAGGACGGCCGCGAGCGCGGCGCGCATCGAATTGGTGAGCTGGCGGCCGAAGAAATACTCGAATTCCGTTGCCTCGCTTTCGGCGATGCGAAATTCGGCCTCGGCGGCGGGATAGTCGCGCTGCGCCATGAGCTCGGCACCGCGGTAGCCATGGGCGCGCGGGTCGCCCGGATAGCGCAGCACGAGCTGGGCCGCGCTACCATCTCCGAGAGAGGAACGCTGCGGTAATTGTCCCTCAGGGATCAAGCCGCCGAGAGGGCGGTAGAGCGGGTAGTGCGCGGCGACGGCTGCCGCGCTCGCGGCGAACAGGATAGCGCCGCCAATCGCGACGCCGCCGGCAAGCCTCCGGAACCGAGGCAGTCGGTCCGTCTCGCGCCAAGTCTCGAGCAGGAAGGCCGCCAGAGCCGCGCCGCAGATGGCGCCGCCGAGATGCGCTGCATAGTCGACATGGGTGCTCGTGACCGTTGCCGCAGGCGGCACCAAAGTTACGACGAGAACGTAGATCGAGCGGAACTGCGCACGCGCGCGCTCCTTCGTATCGGGCGGCCAGCGAAAGCTGCAAATGAAGGCCGCGGCGAAGAGCGCCATGATCGCGCCGGACGCGCCGCAAGAATTAATTGTCGCGGGATTGACCACAAGCGACAGGATGGAACCGCCTAGCGCGCCGACGGCGAAGAAAGCGAAAAACCAGGCGCGCCCGACCAGCCCCTCAAGTAAGCAACCCGCGATGAGGAGGGCGAGGCTGTTGAAGAAGAGATGCAAGACATCGCGGTGGAGCAGAGGTGCGGTGAACAGCCGATACCACTCTCCCGTCGAGGTGATCACGCGCCAATTCTCGCTGCCGAGGGCCATCAGCGCGCCGGTGCTGAGCCGCAGCAGCGAGCCTGGCGGAGCGAGCGCGTAGCGCTGCTCGAAAAGAAAGATCGCAACAAGGAAGCCGATGAGCGCGAAGGTGAGCCAGGGAGCCCTGAATCCGGCAATGCCGAACCTCGGATGGTCCACGAGCAAGGCCGCATCGGCCGCGCCGGATCCTACCAAAGCCGAGTGGCGCAGGTTGAGATCGGCGAGAATGCTCTCGAACGGCGCGCGGAATGCATCGGGAATCGTCAATTTGCCGAGGCGAATTAGATTGGCACTGGCGCCGGGTCCGGTGATGGCGGAAACTGCTGCCTCGGCGTGCCGGCCAAAGCGGCTTGCGCGGAGCGTCCAGCGCCGGAATGAAGAGAGGCTGCTCCACTCCGCGCGGCTCACCGCGAAGAGGCTTTCGAGCGTAACGCTGTCGCGCGTGAGGGTCAGGCGCGGCAGGCCGCGCAAGGCTCCAGTCAGCGTTATCGCAGCAAGGACGACGACCATGAGCGACAGGCCCGCCATGAAGAGGGTGCGTGCGTCGGGTGCGGCGCCGCCGCGCAACCAGAGCGCGATTGCATTCATCGGCTCCCAACAGATGGCGACCGCAATCAAGGGCAGGATCGTACCCAAGGCCAGCGGCTTTGCGCGCCGCGGGCGATAGATCACCTGGCTGTCGGGCTTGGGCGAGGCGGCGGGCGGGATCATGGCTTCCGCCCGCGAAGCTAGGCAAGAAACATGAAGACAAAGCTGCCGAAAGGCGCCCGCCGCGATCGCAGAGAGGGCGCCTTAACGTCTCGCTTACCGAAGCTTTGTGTCAGCCTTCGTCTGCTGCCACGCGGCTTCCATCTCGTCGAGGCTGGCGGCACCCAGCTTCTTCCCCGCGGCGGTCATTCGCGCTTCGACTGCGCGGAAGCGCCGCTCGAATTTGCGGCAGGCGCCGCGCAGCGCCTGTTCGGGGTCCGTCGCCAGGTGGCGTGCGAGGTTGGTAACGGTGAAGAGGAGATCCCCGATTTCCTCCTCGATACGAGCAGATCCCTCGTTCAGCGCCTGGCGTAATTCGGCGATCTCCTCATCGAGCTTGTCGAAGATCGGCGCGATCGTCTCCCAATCGAAGCCGACCCGCGCGGCGCGGCGCTGCAACTTGGCGGCGCGGGAAAGAGCCGGAAGCCCCAAGCCTACGCCATCGAGCGCGCTTGCTGCGCCCTTCGCTTGCCGCTCGCCGGCCTTTTGCTCTTCCCAGGCGGCCGTCTGAGCTTCCGTCGAGCCGGTCGAGGCCTCTCCGAAGACATGCGGGTGCCGGCGCACCATCTTGTCGGCGATTGCCTCGGCGATGTCCTCGAACCCGAACGCGTCGGCTTCCTCGGCCATCCGAGCGTGGAAGACGACCTGAAGAAGGAGGTCGCCGAGCTCCTCCTTGAGCGCCGCCATGTCGGCGGTCTCGATTGCTTCCGCGACCTCGTAGGCTTCCTCGATCGTGTAAGGCGCGATCGTCTTGAAGGTCTGCGCCACGTCCCAGGGACAGCCGGATTTGGGATCGCGGAGCCGCGCCATGATGTCGAGAATGCGTTGAACACCCGCGGGGCTGGCAATGTCAGGGCTCCATACTGCGGTGTAGCAAAACCTATAAAATCAGTTGGAAACTGTCCATTTCCGCTTAGATTTATGAGCGTAAAAATCGCATAATGTATATTATGAGAAATAAACACTGCGAGGGAGGCCCTTTGGATGGTCAACTGGACCGCCTCTCCTTACCCCCCTCGCAGCAGACGTCATTGCGGAGTGATAATCGAAAGCACACTCGTTGCCGGGAACGCCTTCGCGGAGGTGTTGATCGCCAGCAGCTGTTTTGCGAGCTCGAGCACCTGGTAGGTCCTCCCCGCGCGCTGCGGGTCGTTCGGCAGGCTGTAGGTGTGGCCATCATAGGAGACCGAGGTAAAGCCATTGCCGATGAGGCTCTCGTCGACCACGAAAAGGTTCTCGCAGAAATAGCTGTTGGCCGTGCCTGGGCCGGGGCTCAGGCGCACGAGCTCGCTCACCCTGGTGAGCTTGCCCGCGTTCTCGGTGTCGTCGCAGGCGCGTGCCGGGAGTGTCGCGAGCGGCACGCGCGTCGGTATTTGGATGATGCGCGACCGGCCTTCGCCGGTCGATTCCGGGTAAAGATGGCGCCGTGTGATCTCGCCCAGATAGTAAAGAATGCCTTCGGTCGAGCGCACCTGCAGCTGGAATGCGGAAGCCTGCGAGATGAGCTGTTGCGCGGAAAGCGTCGCGAAGCCCTGACGGGTCTCGGCGCCGGCCGCTGCAATGTGCTGGAGGCGCTCGTTCAGCACCCGCACTGCCTCGGGGTTGAGGCTCAGGCACAGGGTCGCGTTGCCGCCGCTGTCGGGCGTGCCTTCCTCCGATGCGGCAACCGCGGCATTGGCCGCAGGAGTAGCGCGGGTCTCGGCGCAGCTGGCTGCGCTCGTCGGTGCGGCAGCCGCGGCAACACCTTCCTTGGCGCCCGACCGATTGCAGTAAAGGCTCGGACTGATATTGCTGAGGATCCCGCGGGCGGCTGCTCCCTCATCAGTGAAGCAGAAGCGATAGCTCACCGAGGTCTTCTGCAGGCGATAGGTTTTTTGCTGCGGATCCTCGGACAACTTCAACCCGGCCGTTGCGAGATTGGCGTAAGCGCCAAGGAGCGCAGCCGCCTGCTGGCCATCGGCCGCGCTCGGCTGGAGGTTGCGCTCGGGTATGGCCGGCCCGAAATTCGAGGTCGTCTCGACATGCTCGGTGCTAAGGCCGCCGGCGAGCAGCGTGTCGACTACGGCCTCGAATTGCTCGAAGGCGACGTCGTCGGCGACCGCGTTGGTGAAAACAAGGTCAGGCTTTTCGCGCCCTTGTGTTACGACGATCTTCGACACGAAGAGCGCGAAGAGGACTTCGCGCGGGAAGCCTTGTTGCAGGTAATAGTCGAAGACCTGCAGCTGAATTGGGCTCAGGATGCCGTCGTAAAATTCCTGCGTATCGAGAACCGGCACAATGAATTGCGGGCCGCCGCTGATGGTCCCGCCAAAGCCGAAGATATCGGGGCTGACCGAGCCTTTTGGCCTGTGCATCGATTCTCCGAATGGGAAGGTGAATGCAGCGTTACCGCTTTCCGTGGCCTGGCCCGTGATGGACTGCAGCCCGGTGAACTGCATGGGCCGGCGCAGGCTCGCGCGCACGATGTTGAGCAGAAGTTGCTGTTCCTGCGCCTGTTCGGCCTGAAGGTTGTAATCGATCACGCGGCCTGAGAAACTGTCGACGATCGCGCAGCCGGAAAGCGCGGTGGCGACGACCAGCGTCGCGGCCGCGCCGCGCCATAGCTTCATATTTGCCCCCCGAGAGCGTTCGCTGTTTTCGTGAGCTTATCGAGGGGGCTCCTCGCCGCGCAAGCATTTTGCAGATCGACCGCCGCCGCCCATTGCGCGCGCTTCCCCCCGCTGCCGCCGCCGATACTGGCGGCGGCGATCGTTGTGCGATGGCTATTGAATCTCGCGACGGAATCCGGCATCTAGATGTGGGGACTCGGACTTATGCTGGTGAGCGCTGCACCCTCTCGGCATCGGGGGCCGCGAGGTTTGTCGCTTGCGTGGTGGGCGCGCTGCGTCCGTCATCGAACGGCAATCTTGATCGTGCTGGCAGCCGCTGCCTGCAGCTCGAATCCCACCTTGCACAGCCTCTTCGACAACGAAGCCGACGATTCTTGCCGCGATCAGCGCGCGGCGCTCAAATCCTATGGCGACTATTTCGCGGAGAACATGCTCGTCGGCGGCGCGATCGGCGCCGCGGGCGGCACCTTGCTTGGCGTCGCGACCCACCAATCGCTCCAGGTGACCCTCGCGGAAGCCTTTGCCGGCTTCGCGATCGGCGCTGCGGCGGGTTATTGGGAGTCTGTGCAGCAGAAGAACGCCAACATGGATGCGCGCTACCGCCAGGTGCAAAGCGACGTCCAGGCCGAGAACACGAAGATCGACGGCGCGCACGTGGCCTTCAACAAGCTGATCGACTGCCGCCGCAAGCAGGCGGCCGCTCTTCGTGCCGACGTCGCGGCGGGCCGGGTCTCCCAGCAGGACGGGCAGAAGCGTATGTCGACGATCCGCGCGCGGTTCGACGACGATATTGCGATCGCCCGCAAGATCGACGCCAACATGGCCGATCACACCGCCAATCTCGAATACGCCAACGAGCAGTTCAAGCCGCAGCCTTACGTGACCAACAAGCCGGGCGTGGTGGCCTATGCCGACAAGAACACCGGCTCGGCGCATCTCACGACCTTCAAGCAAGGTGCGGTGATCACGGGCGCGGCCGTCGATAGCAAATGGGTCAAGGTCACGCTTTCCGGCAAGCGCACCGCTTACGTCCAGGGCACCGACGTCGTGCTTCAGGCCGCGGAAGTTGCGCAGAACAAGAAGACGCGCCAGACGCCGCCGCCTTCGACCAAAGGCGACCCGGTCGCGGAAGGCGTTTTCACCAATCTTTCGAAGCGCGCGGATTTCGACGATTCCGTCCAGGTCGCCGCCAACAACACTTCGGGGTTCGAGCTTTCGGGAGGCTAAATGGCCGGCGGTTACGCGGCCACGTTCCGTGTCTTGCTGCTGCTGCTCGCCGGCGCATGCTGCGCATCGAGTCGTGCGCTCGCCGACAGCGATCCCCCGACGACGCCCTTCCTGCGCCTCGATGCCGGCATGCACACCGCCGAGATCAACAGCCTCAGCGCGGATGGCAGCGCCGCGCTCATCGCCACCGCATCGGACGACAAGACCGTTCGGCTTTGGCACGCGGCCGACGGCGCCGCTGTCGCCACCCTGCGCATTCCGATCGCGAGCGGCGCCGAGGGCGAGCTCAACGCGGTGGCTCTTGCCCCCGACGGCAAGCACCTGCTTGCGGGCGGCGCGACCGGTTTCACCTTCGGGCCGGGCTTCGCGGTCTACCTCTTCGACACGGCGAAGCAGGCCATGATCGGCCGCCTCGCCGGCCTGCCCGCGGCGATCATGGACATCGTCTACGCGCCGGGTGGCGGCGCGTTCGTCGTGGGTTTCGCCAAGCAATCGGGAATCCGCCTTTATGACACCGGCGGCAAGCTCGTCGCCGAGGATGCCGCCTATGGCGATCGCGTGAGTTCGGTCGCCTTCGACGCGGGCAACCGCTTCGCCGTCGCCTCTTATGACGGCCAGATCCGGCTTTACGGTCCCGACGGCAAACGCATCGGCGCTGCGCGCGCGCCGGGCGGGTCGCGGCCCTCTTCCGTCGCTTTCTCTCCCGACGCCAAGTGGCTGGCGGTCGGCTATGACGACGCGTCTCGCGTCGATGTCCTCTCAGCCGATGCAAGCCTCGGCTTGCACCTCTCGCAAAACGCCAACGATCTGGAAGGCGGCGCGCTGAGCGCCGTCGCCTGGTCCGGCGATGCCAAAGCCGCCGTCCTTTACGCAGCTGGCCGAGCACGCAACAAGGAGCGCGCCGTGGTGGTGCGGCGCTGGCCCGATGGCGGCGCGGGCAAGCCCGCTGATCTCGCGCTTGGACGCGACCTCGTCACGCGCCTCGTTGCCTTGCCTGGCGGCCGTATCGCCTTCGCGACGGCGGACCCGGCCTGGGGCGAGATCGATGGGCGCGGACAGATCCTGCTCCGCCACGGCAGTGTGACCAATGATTTTCGGGTCATGGGCGAACGCCGGTTCGACGTTGCACCCGACGGACTCACGGTTGAGTTCAGCCCTGCCTCGGCCGGAGGCACGGTGTTCCGTTTCGATCTGCGCAACCGCAGCCTCCGGCGCCTACCCGCCGCTGAAGCCGATGCGCGGCGCTATGCCTCGCGCGCACCGCCCGTCGAGACCACCGGGCTGAACAGCTCGGCACCGGTCGTCGCGGGCGTGAAGATCGCCCTGCCCGACCTAGAGCTCGCGCGCAGCGCCCTGGTGCTGCCCGACAGGATCCTGCTGGGCACGGATTTCAATCTGCGGTCCTATGATCGCGGCGGCCACGAGATCGCGCCGGCGCATGCCGTCGGGGGCGCGGTCTGGGCGCTCGCCGCCACCGCCAACGGCAAAATGGTGCTCGCGGCCTTTGGCGACGGCACGATCCGCTGGTACGGGATCGCCGCAGGCGCGCCGCCGGCCGAGATGGCGACGATGTTCGCGCATTTCGACGGCGGGCGCTGGGTCGCGTGGACGCCGGAGGGCTTCTTCGATCACGCCGATATCGGCGGCAAGGAGCTCGTCGGCTATCAGCTCAACCGCGGCAAGAGCGACGCGCCGGAATGGATCGGCTTCGCGCAGCTCTACCGGGCCTTCTATGCGCCGGACCTCGTGCTCGGGCGTCTTACCGGCACCGGCGAGGACGAAATCCGCCGCCGCATTGCGGCGATCGGCGATGTGCGCACTTGGCTACGCACAGGCGGGATGCCGCAGGTCGAGCTCGAAGCCTATTGCACGGCCAACGCTGGCAATGAGACCTGCACGCCGGTCAATCTCGGCGCGACCATGAAGGTCGCGCCCGCCGACGCCGCACCGACTTACGTCAACGTCGTCTTTCCACCTGGCACCGGCGAGATCACCCTGCGCTACCGCGTCGTCGACCGTGGGGCCGGCATTGGCCCGATCGATCTCTTCCAGAATGATCGCAATGCGGGGCGCCAGCCCGCGGCCGAGGTCGCGCGCAGCCTCCGTCCTGCCGCGGGTGCGCGTGATGCCAACACCAAAGAAGGCGAGCGCACCGTCAAGCTCGACAGCGGCGTCAACCAGATCGAGCTCCGCGTTTATGACCGCGCTGAGCGCGCGTATGCGGTCTCGGACAAAATATCGTTCCTTGCGCCGACCAATTCGGGGGCGCCAGGCGCTCCGGCTCCCGCCAAAGCCCATCTCTTCATCCTCGCCGTCGGCATCGACAAGTACCGGCCGCCGGCGCCCGCGCTCGACCTCGCCGTAACCGATACAAAGAGTTTTGTGGCGGCCGTCACGGCAGGCTCCAAGCCGCTCTACGGCAATCCCATCGTTCGCCCACTCTACGACGAGGAAGCGACGGTCGCCGGCATCGATGCGGCGCTTGACGACATCGCAAAGAACGCCACGGCGGACGATATCCTGCTCGTCTATCTTGCCGGCCATGGCGAGCAGATCGACAGCGACTATTACTTCATCACCCAGGATTTCGTGCTACCCGACAGCGACGACGACACCGTCATCGACAAGGCGATCGTCAAGCAGAGCCTGAGCGGCGAGGATCTGGTCGCGCATCTCGGCAAGATCGCGGCAAAAAACGGATTCCTCTTTCTCGACACCTGCCATGCCGGCGCGATCCGTCTCGATACCGGCGCCGGGCGGATCAATCAGGAGAGCGGGCGCTATATCCTCGTCGCCTCCCAGAAAATCCAATCGGCGCTCGACAGCTATGACGGCAAGAACGGCGTCTTCGCCTATGCCGTGCTCGAGGGCCTCAAAGGCAAGGGACGCCGCGATCCGTCGCAGCCCGTCGATAACATCGATCTCGGCTTTTTCGTCTCCGACCGCGTGGCTCAGCTCGCCAAGCAGCAGAATTACGACCAGAGCTCAAGCTTCAAGATTTCCGCCGAGGACGCGCGGCGCTTCGCGATCGTCGCGCCGCCGCCTTGAACGGCTCACGCCCGACTTACAGCTCGATGACGAGACCGTCATGGCCCGGCTCGACGCCGGGCGGCAATTCGCGCGCGAGGGTCGCGTAGTCGAGAGTCTGGTCCATATGGGTGAAGATTGCACGCCGTGGCTTGAGCCGCGCGATCCACGCGAGGCTGCGCTCGAGATGGCTGTGCGTCGGGTGGGGCGCACGTCGGATGCAATCGACGATCCAGATTTCGATCCCGGCAAGCGCCGCGAACGCCGTTTCGTCGAGTTCGAACACGTCAGTCGAATAGGCAAAGCGGCCAAACCGGAAACCCAGCGTCTTGGAAAAGCCGTGGTCCTGCACGAACGGCACCACCGGAATCCCGGCCGCACGGAACGGGCCTGAGATTTCATGCGGCTCGACGGAAGGCTTGTAAAAAGCGGTGCGCACCTCGGGATCGGTAGGGGCGAAGATGTAGCGAAAGCGGGCGCGCAGCTCGCCCAGCGTCTCCGCGCTGGCATAGATCGGCAGCGGCTTGCCCATCATGCGATTGATCGAGCGCAGATCATCGATGCCGTGGGTGTGATCTGCATGGCTGTGGGTGAACAGCACGGCGTCGATCTGATTGGCCTTCGCATCGAGGAGCTGCTCGCGCAAATCGGGCGAGGTATCGACGAGCAGCACCGATCCCCCCTCCTCCACCAGGACGGAAACCCGGCGGCGCCGGTTCTTCGGGTTGGCGGGGTCGCATTGTCCCCAATCGCCGCCGATCCGCGGTACGCCCCAGGACGGGCCGCTGCCGAGCATCGTAACGCGCATCATGCTTCCGCGGGCCGCCGCGCCTTGGCGAACAGGCGGAAGAAATTTTCCGTCGTCGCGCGCGCGAGAGCCTCGGTGCTGATGCCCTTGAGCTGCGCGACGAGAGCAGCGGTATGGACGATGAAAGCCGGCTCGTTGCGCTTGCCGCGCAGTGGCATAGGCGCAAGATAGGGTGCGTCAGTCTCGACCAGAATGCGCTCGAGCGGCAAGTCGCGCGCGATCGCACGCAGGTTATCGGCATTCTTGAAGGTGACGATGCCCGAGAGCGAGATATAGAAGCCCAGGGCAAGCGCGCGCTCGGCAAGCGCGCGGCCTGTGCTGAAGCAATGGATCACGCCTGCAGGCGGGCGCTCCTTCTCCAAGATCGCGATTGTCTCGGGATCTGCGTCGCGCGTATGCACGATGAGCGGCAGGCCCGTGGCGCGCGCCGCCGCGATATGGACGCGAAAGATCTCCGTCTGGCGCGGGCGCGGGGAATGTTCGTAATAGAAATCGAGACCGGTCTCGCCGATACCGACGACTTTGGGATGCGCCGCTGCGGCGATGAGGGCGTCGGCGGTCGCGGCGGGCTCGCTCGCCGCTTCGTGGGGATGAACCCCGATCGAGCACCAGATATCGGGATCGGTTTCGGCGATGATGCGCACCGTCGTGAACTCGTCGAGCTTCGTCGAAATGGTGAGGAGCGTGCCGACGCCGGCGGCCTTTGCTCGCGCGATGATTCCGGCCCGGTCCGCCTCTTCCGCAAAATCCAGATGGCAATGCGAATCGACCAGCATCCCGCGTACACGCACCAGAGCGACGCCAAACGCGCGTAACGCTACAACAGGAGCGCCCAAGGCGCCAGACGGCCGCAACCGCCGGTTACAATTTCGCGAGGTTTCGATAAACTGCGTCGTCCGACATGGTCCGAGCTCGATCGATCTTTCCTCCCATCGCTATCGCGCCGGCCGTCGCTCTCTTGGCGAGCCCCGCTTTTGCCCGCAGCAACGAGGAGGTTCACGCCGCCGCCGCTGCGGCGCTCGCCCACCTCGATCTCCAGCGCACCCTGCCCGGCGCCGCGCCAGAGCCGTTCACTTTGCCGTTTCATTTCGAGATTCCACCCGAATTCTTCTGGCTCGCGCTGGCGCTCGGCATTGTGGTGATCGCCTGGCAGTTCCGCGACATGATCCCGATCTGGCGTCGGCAGCGTAGCCGCGGCTGGGCCGCGCAAACCGTGCTCGCCGGCGCGGCGGGATCCGCTGTACCGAACGCCGCGGCGCGCGCGGCCGACGAGTTGGCGCGGCAGGGCGACTATGCCGAGGCGATGCATGTGTTGCTGCTGCATAGCATCGCGCAGATTCGCGAGCGGCTCGACGAGCCTTTCGCCGATTCGCTGACGAGCCGCGAGATTCTGCGGAGCACGCGCCTCGCTGAAGCCGGCAAAGCGCCGCTGCGCGACATCGTCCACTATGTCGAGCGCACCCACTTCGGCCGCTATCCCGCGGGGCGCGGCGATTACGAAGCCTGCCGCGCGCGGTTCGACTCGCTCGATCAGGCGCTGCGCGCCGGAGCCGCGGCGTGAGGGAGGAAGCCGCTTCTTCGCCGCGCTTCGGCATCGTGCTCGCCGTGATCGCGGCGCTCGCCTTCTTCGCCTCGCTTTATCTTGCGAGCCGGGGCGAGGGGCAGAAAAGCGGCGGGGATAAGGTTGGTCCGAGCACCTTCTCGACCTCGGCTATCGGCCTTGCTGGCTTTGCCGAAATCCTGCGCACGCTCGGCGTGCCAGTCGTCAAAAGCGAATATGCCTCGGCGACGCGGCTCGGCCCGGGCGGCGTTCTCGTGCTGGTTGCGCCGCCCGCTCTGCCATCGGTACTTGGCGGGCTCGGCGATGCCGGCACGACGCTCCTCGTGTTGCCCAAGCGCCAAGGCCAGCCGAACGAGCAGCGGCCCGATTGGCTCGGCAGCGTCTCCCTCGTACCCGAGGGCGTGGCCGGCGTGGTTCTAGGCTTTGCCGTGCCGCGCGCGCAGGTGACGCGCACCGACGAGCGGTCCGATTGGATGGTAAACGAACTGGCCGTCGCGCCGACCGTTCCCGCGCCGGTGCAGCTCATCGATTCCGATCAGCTGCGCCCCGTCGTCGCCAGCGACGACGGCATCCTGGTGGGCGCGGTCGAGCACAACGGCAAGCGGCTCTGGGTCCTCTCCGACCCGGACGTGCTCGCGAATTTTGCGATCGGCGAAGGCGAGAACGCGGCCTTCGCGGTTGCTCTCATCGACGCGATGCGTGGCGCCGACGGTCGCGTGGTGTTCGACGAGACCGTTCACGGCTTCGTTGCGCGGCCCGCGAGCCCGCTGCGGCTCCTCGTCACCTTTCCTTACAGTCTCGTCACCGTGCAGGGCCTTCTTGCCGTCGCGCTCCTGCTCTGGGCGATGGTCCCGCGTTTCGGCGCTCCCGCGGCAGCGCCGCCAGCCTTGAGCGCCGGCAAAATGACCCTCATCGAGAACGCCGCGAGGCTGCTCGAATTCGCCGGTCACCAGCTCCCGATTGTCGGGCGCTACGTCCAGGCGATCTTGCGCGACGTGGCGCAGGAGCTACATGCACCGCGTGGCCTTTCCGGCGCGTCGCTAATCGAATGGCTGCGTCAGATCGGCAGCGCACGTGAGGTCGCGATCGATTGCGCGGCGCTCGATGAGCGCGCCGCGAGCGCTGCGCAAGGGCGCCGCGGCGTCACGGATCTCGTGCTGCTCGCGCGTGACGCCTATCGCTGGAAGCAGGAGATACTTGATGGAGCTGCAGGACATTCGCGGCGCCGTTGAGGCGCTCCGCGGCGAAGTGCGCAAGGCCATCGTCGGCCAAGACGAGGTCGTCGATCTGATGCTGACGAGCTTGCTCGTCGGCGGCCACATCCTTCTGGAGGGCGTGCCGGGAACTGCGAAGACCTTGATGACCCAGGCCTTTGCCGCGGGGTTGTCGCTGCGCTTCGGGCGCATCCAGTTCACACCCGACCTGATGCCCGGGGACGTGCTCGGCACGAACCTGTTCAACTTCCAGACCAACAGCTTCGTTTTGACGAAGGGACCAATCTTTACCCAGCTCCTGCTCGCTGACGAGATCAACCGCGCGCCGCCGAAGACCCAAGCGGCACTGCTCCAAGCGATGAACGAACGCGTCGTCACCATCGACGGGCGCGATTATCCACTCGGCGACGAGTTCATGGTGGTCGCGACCCAGAACCCGATCGAGCAGCAAGGCACCTATCCCCTCCCTGAGGCGCAGCTCGACCGCTTTCTCTTGAAGATCATCGTCTCCTATCCGAGCATCGAAGAGGAGCGCGAGATCTTGCGCCGCCATGGCCACCGCTCGGCCATGCCGCGGCTCCAGGATTTCGACCTCAAGCCGGTGGTCGAAGCCGTGGCGCTCAGCGCCATCCGTGAGGCAGTGACGCGTATCCGCCTCTCCGACGCCCTGGTCGACTACATCGTCGGTGTGGTGCGCGCGACCCGCACCCATGCGTCGCTTGCGGTGGGCGCCTCGACCCGCGCGGGCAACATGCTTGCTTCCGCCGTGCGCGCTCTCGCTGCGCTGCAGGGCCGCGACTTTGTCATCCCGGACGACGTGAAGGTTCTCGCCTTGCCGGTGCTGCGGCACCGCGTGACGCTTTCGCCCGGCGCCGAGGTCGAGGGGCTCAGCAGCGACCGTATCCTGCGCGAAATTCTCGACCAGACGGCAGCTCCGCGATGATTCGGCCGACGCGGCGCGCGGTCCTGCTCTTCGCCCTCGGCGTGCCGGTGGCGCTGCTTCTGGTAATCGCGGCGCCCGGGCTGTGGCCGCTCTCCTTCGATTACGGGCTCTTCGTGCTGGCCGCGGTCGGCTGCGACGCGCTCTTGTCCTTTCCGCACCGCCTCCTTGTCGTGAAGATCGACACGCCGGAACGGATTTACATCGGCGAGCGCGGCGACGCCGCCGTGACGATCG
>Ga0187780_10001842_pt1 | contig 16005 bp, 14 predicted proteins | sample 1015_Q2_SP10_20__FD_132429 | JGI IMG/M metagenome (GOLD analysis project Ga0187780, IMG submission 132429) | Tropical peat soil microbial communities from peatlands in Department of Meta, Colombia - 1015_Q2_SP10_20_MG | ecosystem: Environmental > Terrestrial > Soil > Wetlands > Peat | place... | reverse complement strand
GTCACCCAAGAGCGGGTCCGCGGCGCCGCCGTCCATGGCGGCGACGAACTCTCGGAACAGGTCGGCGAACCAGCGCCAGTAGGAGGCCTTGTCGAGCTCGCGCGTGAAGTCGAACCGCTCGACCCGGCCTTCGCGCTCGAGCCGGAGCTCGCCACCGATCCACTCGACGGACCCCGTCTCCCCGACGAAGCGGATGCGGTTCTCGCGGTGGCGGGCGGCCCACGTGAGGAACATCGTGACCAGTCGATCGGGGTACTCGAGGAGCAGGGCCGCCGTGTCTTCGACGTCGTACTCGCGATGCGTGAGGCGCCCCGTCCACGAGCGGACGGCCGTCGGCGGTCCCGCCACGTCCAGGACCTGATAGATCAGGTGCGTGCCGTGGTCGAGCAGGACGCCACCGCGACTCGCGCCACTCGTTCCGCGCCACGGCCGCGCGTCGGGCCGGGAGCCGGGATCGGCGAACTGGCGATACACCGCGAACTCGGCGAGATGCCAGCGGCCGATCGCGCCGCCGTCCAGCCACTCGCGCACCCGCTGCCAGGCCGGGTTGTGGCGGTATTGATGGCACGGCATGACGACGCGCCCCGCGGCTCGCGCTGCGGCCGCGATCCGATCCGCCTCCTCCGTCGAAAGGGCGACCGGCTTCTCACACACCACGTGGTAGCCGCGCTCGAGGCCCCACAGCACGAGGTCGAGGTGGGACGAGGTCGGCGTGCAGATGTCGATGAAGTCCACGGGAGCGACGCGCGCCAGGTGCTCGCGATCGCGCAGGAGCGGGATGCCCGGGACCGGCGGGACATCGGCGGCGTCGACCATGGCGACGATCTCGACGCGGTCGCGCACCCCCTGCCCGTCCTGAAACGCGGGCAGATGCGCGGCCCGCGCGATCCCTCCCGAGCCGATGACGGCGCCCCGGTACACCTTCGGGGCGGCCTCAGTAGGCACTGGCTTCGCGCTCAAGGGAGCTCGAGAGCGCGCCGGAATTACCCTCGTGTGTGGGGAGCAGCACGACGAAGAGGAGGAGGTTCATCGCGAGCACTTCGGTCCACAGATACGCGGACGGGTGACCGGCCACGCCGGCCAGACCCAGGAGCAGGAACCGCACGTTCTGTCCGAGCCAGCTGCAGAGCGGGAGCAACGGCTCCTGGCGCTCGCGGTAGGCGCTCCGCAGGGACTCGGGGAGCTCGCCGCGCCGCAGGGCCCGCAGCAGCTCGACCGTCCGGGGGAAAAACTGCGACTGCCGCCGCACGTAGTCTCCGTACACCCTGGCCCCGAACCGCTCGAGGAGCGAGCCGCGTCCGGGAGCGGGCAGGTCCTCCGGGAGATCGAGCTCTCCCGAATCCTCGCCGATCGACAGGTACGCATTGCGGATGAAGTCGACGATCATGCTCTGCGTGGAGTGCGACAGGCCGGCCACCGCGGCGAGGAGCAGGCCGTACCAATGCCAGCCGTCGAAGGAGAGCCGGACAGCCAGGTGAGCGTAGAGATTGACGAAGCGGAGGTTGTCGCCGATGCCGTCGAGCGCGCGGCCGAAGCGGGTCGACGTCCCACGCAGCCGCGCGAGCTGTCCATCAGCGGAATCGAAGATGTCCGATACGACGAACAGCACGAAGCCGATCAGGTTCACCCAGGCGTCGTGGTACACGAAGAGATGACCGGCGACGAGCCCGATGACGATGCACCACAGGGTGACCTGATCCGCCGAGATGCCCGTCGGCTCGAGGGCCCGCGCGATCCGGATGCCGATCGGGCGGAAGAAGCGGAGGTCGACCCACTCCTCGACCGCGGCGCCCTTATGCGCTAAGTCGTTCGGCTGCTTCACCCAGGACATCCTTCATGGTGGCGAGCGCGGTCATCGCTTCGTCCTCCTGAATGACCAGGGGCGGATTGATCCGGACCTCCGGGTTGTAGATCATGGCGAGGACGCCGCGCGCGAGCAACGTATCGAAGATCCAGCGCGTCGTCTTCTTGTCGAGCAGCGTGCGCGTCCCCGGCATGACCAGATCCATCCCGATCAGGAGGCCCTTCCCGCGAACGTCGCTGACAATGGGTAGCTCGTCCTCCCAGCGCTTCATCTCCGCGAGCATCCGCTCGCCCAGCCGCCGGGAATGCTCCACCAGCCCTTCCTCGATGATCGTCTCGATCGTGATGCGCGCCGCCGCCGCCGCCAGGGGATTGCCGCCGTACGAGGAGGAGCTGCCGCTCGGATTCGCGAACGGCTTGGCGAACGCCACGTCCTCGCGGGCCACGATGCCGCTCATCGGGAAGCCGCCGCCGAACCCCTTCCCCACCGTCATGACGTCCGGCACGACGCCCTCGTGCTCCGCTGCGAACATCTTCCCGGTGCGGCCGAACCCGGTGATCATCTCGTCGCAGATGAGGAGCGCGCCCAGCTCGTCGGCAAGCTTCCGCAGCTGCTTCAAATAGCCGGGCGGCGGAACGATGTTGCCCGCCGTGCCCTGGATCGGCTCGACGAGAATCGCCGCGACGTCGCGCGTCGTCTCGACCTCGACTTTTTTTCGGAGGAAGTCGACGCAGTGCCACTCGCAGGACGGGAAGGTCTTGCCGAAGGCGCAGCGCGCGCACGAGGCGTACGGCGCGAGGTACGCCCCGGGCATCAGGGGTCCGAGCTGGTGCTTGAAGTTGGAGCCGAGGAGCGGGAGCACCCCTCCGGTCTTGCCGTGGAATCCTCCCCAGAAGCCGAGGATCTCAGTGTGGCCGGTGCGCGACTTCGCGAGCCGCACCGCCGCTTCGACCGCCTCAGCGCCGCTCGAATACAGCTGCGTGCGATTCAGGTCCCCGGGCGTCAGCTCCGCGATCAGCTTGACGAGCGCCGCGCGGTGCTCGGTCGTGAAGCTGCCCACGTGGATGCGCGCTACCTGACGCTGCAGGGCGGCGACGTACTTCGGATGCGCGTACCCGAGGCTCGCGACGCCGACGCCGGCGAGCAGGTCGATGTAGCGGTTGCCGTCGGCGTCGTAGAGCATCGCCCCCTCTCCGTGATCCATGCAGAGCTGGCTGAACAGCGCCACGCTCTGGGTGCCGGGGGCGAGGTGGAGGGCCTCGGCGTCGAACAACGCCTTGGACGTGGGACCCGGGATCTGAATGAGACGCTGCGCTTCGAGCACTAGGTGGTCCTGTTCTCCATACGGTCGTTGATGTATTCCGCGATGGCGCGGGCCGCCTCGTCGCGAAACGGCGCGAAGCTCGGCCAGTCGTTGATGTCGATCAGCACCGGTCGGTCGGGCCGGGCCAGCGCGACGTCGCCCCCGAACACTTCGAGACCGAGTAACGCCGCGGCATCGAACGCCAGCGCCTTGAGCCGATCTTCGTCGAGCGGCGGGCGCTCCTTGCCGAAGCCCGCATCCGCCCCATACCACCGGAAGAAGCGCCCGTCGGTGACGGCGTAGAACTTCACCACGGGCCCGGGAATGTGCTGCTGCAATGCGACCCACGGGATTCCGCGCTCCGCGAACGCGGCGAGCAGCGCCCCCAGGTCCTCCGGCTTCGCCGCCGCGACGTCTTCCCGCCGCTCGGCGTGAACGTCACCCCGCTTGATCCACACTTTCTCGCCCTCAGGCGCGAGCTCGGCGAGCTGCGCGGCGGTCGGCGGTGCGGCGGAGCTGGCCTGAATCAGCGTTCGCGGGAACGCCAGGTTGCTGCTGGCCAGCCGTTTGACCAAGCGATGCCGGTGACAGTTCAGAACGCTGGTCGGACGGTTCACGACCAATGCCCCGTCCGCCTCGAGCGGCATCAGCTGCTCGGAGGCGAGCGACCCCTGGCACATGTTGAGGTAGAGCTCGCCTGCCGGCAACCGGCCCTTCTCGACCTCCTCTTCGTTCGTATTCGTTACTCGCCATCCCCGCGCAGCCAATTCCGCAGCCGTCGCCGCCAGGATGGCGGTGTCGTTGCTCCGGTGCTGCTGCGGGGAATAAGACGGTCTCCGATATACGGCGACGAGGTCTGGCAAACCGTCCCTCTCCGGCGTCCTAGGCCTGTGCCTCGGGCGAACCTAACCATGCGTCCGCGAGGCGCAAATCCGACTCTCGATCGACGTCGATGATGCGTGGAACGACGACTGTGGCGATGCGGGCTCCCCCACCGGCAAACCACTTGAGGAACCCGCGCATACGCTCAATGCCGCGGCCTAGCGCGTCGGTAGCCGCCTTCCGGGCGGTCGGCCCGAGGCCGTAGACGCCACCCGTAACACACGGCGGATCAACGAGTTGGTCGCTTAGGCCGCGGACGAACCCCGCCCCGTCCCGGGCTACGTAGAGGGGAGACTCGTCATCGACGAAAGGCGTCACGGCCAAAACAGCGTCGGCACCCGAGCCGAGTGCCTTGGACGTGGCGCCATAAACCGCCCGCCAATCAGCAAGCGGCATGACCGTGTCCACCATGGTGCAGAACACGTCGCCGGGCGGCGCGGCGTCGAGCCCGGCCACCAGGGTGTGCAGCGACGACGGCGTGCGACAGGCCCGCACGGTGAGCGGCGGCCCAAACGCGCGACCCTCCATCTCCTCGAACACAGCCGGGAAGTCGGCCCGCACCAGGCACGTCAGGGTCTCACATCCCAACGCCGCGAGCGTTTCGAGCAGGCGCACGATCAGCGGCTCCCCGGCGATCGGAAGGAGCGGCTTCGGCACCAGGACCCCCTCCGCGGCGAGCCGCGACCCCTCGCCTCCCGCGAGGATCAGGCCGTGCACCGAACACCTTCAGGCGCGGACGACGGCCGCATCGCTCTCCAGCGCTGCTTCGAGATCCACGAGGGTCGAAATCCGGACCGTGGGTGCGGCGCCGCCGGGAACCGCTCGCTCCAGGGGCGCGAGCCAGCACGTTCGGAGGCCGAGGGCGGCCGCCGGTCTGATGTCGGTTTCGAAGTTGTCGCCCACCATCCACGCGTCGCCGGGAGCCACACCGAGCTTGGTCAGCGCGTGTCGAAAGATCCGGGGATCGGGCTTCGCGACTCCGAACAGGGTCGAATCCACCGTAGCGGAAAAGCAGGCGCGTAAGTCGAGCTCCTCGAGACACGGCTCGAGATTGCCCGTGAAGTTCGAGACGACGCCCAGGCGATAGCGCCGCGCCAGCCGGTCGAGCAGGGGGCGATTTCTCGCTGCCGTTGCCAGGGCCTCGCGCTGAAACAGATCCGCCATCCGGCGGGCGTCGAGCCGGCCCCCGTCTGGGAGGAGCGAGCGCAGCACGGCGACTTGCGCGTCGACGAGGGCACGGAACCCGATCGTCCGAACCTCGGGTGAGCGCTCGAGCTCGCGATCGGAGGCTTTGAAGGTGGACTCGAAAGGCGGGTAGGCCAGAGCGCCGCCGACGGCGGCATACGCGGCGTAGAAACGGGGAGCCCAGTGGATGCCGTCCGCATCCAGAGTGCCGCCGAAGTCGAACAGGACCACGGCGGCCCGGGCGTTATCGGGGGTGATGCCCCGCTCCGTGCGCCGTCATCCCGGGCATCGATGACATGTCATTCCCCGGCATGCTCATCTTGTGCCCGGACATCATCATCATGTTCTCGGCGCCGATCCGCATGGCGTGGCGGAGGTCCTTCTGGTACAGGGAATCCGACGGATTCGTCGCGGGCCAGTCCGAGGCACGATCGGGCACGAACAGTCCGCCGACCACGCCCATCCCGCCGTCTTCGATGGGGCTGCCCGTGGGATTGTCGTAGTAGACAGTCACGCGGTAGCGGTGGTCCGGAACGATGTGGACGCCGAGGCCCGTCAGGTGATAGAGCCGCTCCACCGGAACGCCGACCACCTCTCCCGAGGGATCGACGATCGGCGCGGCGCGGTAAATCACCGCGCCCGTCGTCACATCCACGAACTCCAGACGCTCGGCGTGCTCGTGCACGTGCCCCCCGATCGCGACGATCGTGCCCGGGACGACGGGACTGCCCTCGTAGGAGTGGGACGACTTCCCGGCGGGAAGGTCGAAAGACTTGTCGCCGACCGGAAAGGCGACGTCCATCTGGAACGGCTCGGCGCGGAAGAAGGGCCAAGGCCGGCCCTGGGGCGTGTACTGGAGCACCAGACGGACGCGCGCGTCGTGATACGGCACGTCGGTCGGGTTATAGAGCATCGCGCTCGCCAGCACCCGCTCGCCCTTGCTCACCGGGAAGCCGAAGAAGAGCCAGGGAATGCTCATCGCCCCGGTCTCCTTCCCCGCCGCGATCATGCGGCGCGAGATCGGGAGAAACAGCTCGCGGTGATCCGGGTCGATCAGATTGAAGTGATGCATCAAGACCGACGGGAGCTCGTGCCCCGCGTCGTCGATCATCTCGACCTTGAAGCCGTACAGCGCCCCGCTCGCCGGGAGCGTGAGCATCGCGACGGGCGGCTGCATGACGTCGTGATGCGACGCGTGGGCCGGAAGATCGACGGGTGCGAGATCGATGTACATCTCGCCCCTCGCGGGATCCACGAGCGCGCGGGCGGCGGAGGAAGCGGCAGGGCGCTCAGGATCGGGTCCGGTCCCAAGCAGCAGTAACGCGACGAGGAACGCCATCAAGCGCGGCACGGGACGAAGTGTAACAGGAATCCCGGGTGCGACCAACCCCCGACTAACGCGGCCTGGCGGTGCGGACGAGCAGGTAGACCCAGTTCGATCCGCCGAGCGTTTGCAGACCGCACGGGCAATCGGGCGGCACGTAGACGACCTCGCCCGACGTCACCTCGATGCGATCGCCGTCGAGCAACAGCACGCCGCGTCCGGACATCGTCACGAAGAGCTGTCCGGCGTCATCCGTCCGAACAGGGAGCTCGGCCCCGGGTTTCATTGTGGCGTGGCGCACCGCCAGGCCGGGGAGTCCCCCGGACCCGTTGAGCTCGACGAGACGCCGCGCGCCTTCGTCGGAAACCGGGAGCGTCGAGAGACGACGATACGTGTAGCGCGGCACGTGCGGCGATCTCCGTCCGCTCGGGCGCGGACAGTCGTGAAGCGGGGAGCCGGGACACAGCGGCCGGGGAGAGTGATCTCCCGGCCGGCTTCAAGATGAGAGGTTCAGTGCTCGCGCGCCAGCGTGTCGGCGGCGAGGCGCGGCGAAATGATGGGATAGCGGGAGGCGAACCATCCCCAGGCCAGCAGGAAGAGACCCGCGTACAGGAGGCCCACGCCGATCTCGGGGACCCCGATGGCGGGGCCGACGCCGCCGTTGATCGACGGGACGACCTCGAGGTAGCGCTCGAGCCAGAGCCCGAGCAGGCTGATCGAAGCGAAGAGCGCGAACGTCGGTGGGTACTTCTTCGGCTTGGCGCCCAGGAGGCCGATGAACGGCACGACGAAGACGAGGCAGAAGACCGTCGCGCCGACGGGGCGCCACGCGCCCCACAGCCGGTACCAGATGAAATACGTCTCTTCGGGGATGTTGCCGTACCAGATGACGAGGAACTGCGCCCACATCAGGTAGCCCCAGAAAACGGTGAAGCCGAACACGAGCTTGCCCAAATCGTGCAGCTGCTTCGCCGAGATCAGCCCTTCGAGACCCATGGCGCGCCGGAGCGAGATGGACAAGATGGCCAGGGTGGAGAGCGCGCCGAGGAATCCTCCCATGAAATAGAAGGCGCCGTAGAGGTTGCTCATCCACTTGTGGTTGAGCGACATCACGAAGTCGAAGCCGAGCAGCGAGTACCCGAACGCGAAGGCGATGGTCATGATCGCCGCGTCGCGCGTGATGCGGCCCTTCTCCTCGGGATCGGGGTCGACGGGCCGTCCTTCGGCGATCTCCTGGATGTCGGGCGCGAGATCGCGGCGCACGAAGCGCCACGAGAGCCACGCCAGCGCGGCGAGGACGAAGCCGTTCCGCAGGAAGAACGCGTTCGTCGTGAACCAGGAGCCGAGGTCGGGGCGCGTGGCGCCGTTCAACCAGCCGAATAGGTGCGACCGGCCCGCGTACAGCCCGAGGAACAGGACGAGCAGGACAAACAGGAAGCCGACGGCGGCCTCGGCAAACCGGATGAGGAGTCCCGCCCAGTGTCCCTTCGCGAGCTTTTGCGTCGCGGCGAAGATCACGAGCGCCTGCGACACGGCGGCCCAGAAAACGAAGTTGGCGTGGTAGGCCTGCCACGCCCGCTCGCTCAGGGCCCCGGTCAGCGACCACAGGAAGGCCGCTCCCCCGATGATGGCCGCGGCCGCGCCGTACGTGACGATGCGCCGGACGGGCGCCTGCCGGGCCTTCTGCGCGAGCTCGGCGCGGGTCACCTGGGTCATCGCGCGCCTCCGTGCCCGCCGAGCGCCTGGAGCGTGCGCACGTAGTTCACCACGTCCCAACGATCGGCGCCGCGGATCTTGTCGCCGTAGCGCGGCATGAGACCGCGGCCCATCGAATGGGCATCTGCGACCACGCCGTAGATCTCGCCATCCGAAAGCTTCACGGCAGCGGGGTCGGTGAGATCGCGCACGCCGATGTACGGACCGCCAGCGGCCGACGAGATCGGCCCGTCGCCTTTCCCCTGCTCCCCGTGACACACGAGGCAGTACGTCTCGTAGAGGAACTTCCCGCGATTGATGGACTCCGACGTGCGCGTGCGGGGGTTCGAGAAATGGGGCGTCGTCTTGATGTCGATCACGGGCGCCGCGCCCGTGACGGGAACGGTGCCCTCGACCGGCGGCAGGGGCATGGTGTACGGCTTGATGGACCGCTGATTCACCATCGCTGAGAACCACCCGACCCGATGGATCACATCCTCGGGCCGGCACGCGGCGACGGCGACCACACCCACGACGAACACGGCGGTTCTACGCACGCCGCACCTCCTCGGCGCCGGCGCTCCGGAGCAGTGACTCGACCGGACTCGCCTGCGCGGCCGCGACCGGGACGAAGATGCCGAAGCGGTCGTTCGTGAAGCGCGGGTCATACGCAATCCGGCCCTGATGCCGGGCCGCGAGCAGCACGTTGAAGCCGATCCCGAGCAGCGTGGTGAGCGCTCCGAACAGCACCGTCATCTCGAACATGATCACCACGTACGGTGGGATCGAGCCGATCGGTTTGCCCCCGACGACCACCGGCCAGTCGTACGACATGTACAACGGTATCCAGGCGCCGATCGTGCATCCGGCGATCCCCCCGATCAGGGTGTAGGTCCGGACCGGACTCGTGGGCTGGGCGAGCGCGTCCTCCAGCTCGTGGCGCGGCAGCGGCGAGTACACCGTGAAGTCGCTGTGCCCGGCGCGCTTCAGCTGATGCACGGCGTCGACGGCCGCGTCCAGATGCGCGAACACGGCGAGCACGCCGGGCTTGGGCGTCGCGTCGAGGATGAGGCTCAACGGGTTGGGGAGCTTCATGCGTGACTCCCCTTGCCCACGGCGCGGCGCGGCGGCGGCAGCTCTTCCTTCACCTCCGCCACGGAGACGGACGGGAAGTTCTTCACGAACAGGAGGAACCACATGAAGAACCAGCCGAAGCTCCCGGCCATGATGCCCCAATCCGCCCAGGTCGCGTTATAGCCGGCCCGTACGAACGGCTCGAACGGCTCGCCCGCGAGGTGCACGGCGATGATCACGAACCGCTCCATCCACATGCCGAGATTGACGAAGATGGAGATCACGAAGAGCGCCGTGATGTTGGTGCGCACCTTCTTGGACCAGAGGAGCCATGGCAGGAACGCGTTGCAGATGTTCATCGTCCAGCCGCCCCACCAGAACCGCCCGAAGGCGCGGAACCAGAACGCGGTGCGTTCCGGTGTCGGCCCGCCGTACCACGCGATGAAATTCTCGGTGGTGTACGCGTAGCAGACGATCATCCCGGTGAGGAGACACAGCTTCGAGAGATTCTCGAAGTGGTGGATCGTGACGATGCGCTCGAGCCGGAACAGCTTGCGGAGCGGCACGAGCAGCGTGATCACCATCGCGCAGCCCGAGTAGATCGCGCCCGCGACGAAGTAGGGAGCGAACAGCGTCTCGTGCCACGCCGGCACGAGCGCCATCGCGAAATCCCAGGACACGACGCTGTGCACCGACAGCACGAGGGGCGTCGCGAGCGCCGCCAGGTAGAGATAGGCGGGACGATAGTGACGCCACTGCTCGTTCGTCCCGCGCCAGCCGAGCGAGGTGATCGTGTAGAGCTTGCGGCGCCAGCCGGTCGCGACGTCGCGGACGGCGGCGATGTCCGGGATCAGCCCCATGATGAGAAAGCAGGTCGAGACGGTGAAGTACGTCCCGATTGCGAACTCGTCCCACACGAGCGGCGACTTGAAGTTCGGCCACAGGCCGCGCTCGTTGGCGTACGGCACGAGCCAGTAGAAGAACCACTGCCGGCCGATGTGGATCAGGGGGAAGAGGCCTGCGGTCATGACCGCGAACACCGTCATGATCTCCGCGACCCGGTACACCGCCGTCCGCCACCCCGACCGGAACAGGAACAGGATCGCCGAGATCAACGTGCCCGAGTGCGCGATACCGACCCAGAAGACGAAGCACGTGATGTAGACGGCCCAGTAGGTCGGCATGGAGTAGCCGGCCAGCCCCATGCCGTAGCGCAGCAGGTACATCAGGCAGACGACGCCGAACGCGAAGAGCGACGCGGCGACCGCGAGCAGCACGTAGTATCCGCGGCTGGGGTTGCCGAGGGTCCGCGCGATGGTGCGCGTGATCTCGTCGTAGCTCAGGGCGTGCCCGCTCGACGTCCGCTCAGGAGCCGTGGTCTGCGCCATCGCTCAGGCCTCCCCGCCGTGCACGACGCGGGCCAAGTAGGTGATCCCGGGCTTCGTATTCAGCTCCTCGAGCACGTGATAGCTACGCGGGTCCGCCGCGAGCTTCGCGACCCGCGACGTCGGGTCGTGCAGGTCGCCGAACACGATCGCTTCGGAAGGACATCCCTGCGCGCAGGCGGGGACGATGTCGCCGTCCTGCACGGCGCGGTCCTCGAGCTTCGCGCGATTCTGGCCGCCCCGGATGCGCTGCACGCACATCGTGCACTTCTCCATGACGCCCTTCTCGCGCACCGTCACGTCGGGATTGAGCTGCCAGTCGAGCGGGGCAGGCCACGCCTCCCACTCCCCGCCGCGCTCGGCGAAGTTGTACCAGTTGAAGTAGCGCACCTTGTACTGGCAGTTGTTGGCGCAGTAGCGCGTGCCGACGCAGCGGTTGTAGATCTGCCCGTTCAGGCCGTCCGGCGTGTGGTAGGCCGCGTACACGGGACACACGGGCTCGCACGGCGCCTGCTCACAGTGCTGGCACATCATCGGCGTCACGACCGCCCGCACCGGCTCGCCACCTTCGCCGCCCCGGTAATACCGCTCGATGCGCATCCAGCTCATCATGCGGTGCCGCAGCGTGAGATCCTCGCCCACCGTAGCCAGGTTATTCTCCGCGTAGCACGCGGTGACGCACGCCGAGCAGCCGGTGCATTGCGACAGGTCGATCGCCATCGCCCAGCGCGGCTGGTGCCCGGCGTAGTTGCCGAGGGAGGCTTTCGCGCGCTGCGCGTCGGCCCAGCCTTCGAGCGCGGGCTCCGCGTACGCGGGAGCTTCGGGGACCGCGAACGGATGGGACTGTGGCGTCAGCTTCGCCGCCTGCGCCAACGGCAACACGTGGATGATGTCTTCGCCGGGACCGAGCTCGCGCGGGTCGCCGGCGCTCGTCGCGAGGAAACGATGCTCGCCCGTCTTCCCCGCCGTGACTTCCACAGCGAACGTGCGGCCACCGTACCCGTTGGCGGCGCCCGACAACAGGTCGAACGCGTTGAACGAGCGATCCTGCGCGTAGCGTCCGTAGGCGCGGTGCCCCTGCCCCGTCGGGATCGCGAGCACACCCGGCCGGATCCCGGGCGTCACCCAGGCCGGCGCACGTATCGCGCCGTTGGCCGACTTGAGCAGCAGATAGTCGCCATCCACAACGGACCACTTCTCGGCAGTCTCCGGGTGCAGCTCGACCCAGCCGTGCCAGGCGATCTTGGAAACCGGGTCGGGCAGCTCCTGCAGCCACGGCTTGTTGGCGCCGCGTCCGTCGTACAGCGCCGTGGATGGGACGGCGATGACGACGGTGCCCTGCGCGCCATTCGGCGCCGCCCCGAGCTTCGCCGCACGGAGATCGAGGTGCATCGTCTGCGCCTGGACGTCCCCGAAACTGCCGCCATGCTGGAGCGCGGTCTCCCAGAACTCGTCGAACGATTTCCCTCCGCCGCGCCGCGCGTGTACGGTGCGCCAGCGACCCTGGAGGTAGTCCTTGAACGTGCCGGGCTTGCCCCACACCGCGAGCAGGACGTCACCGGCCTGGCGCGCGTTCGGGAAGACCTGCTGCATCACTGGCTGCTGCAGAGCGTAGACGCCCTCACGCGGACGGCTGTCACTCCACTGCTCCAGCGAATGGAGGTCGGGAAGCACGAGATCGGCCGCAGCCGCGGTTTCGTCGAGGTAGGCGGAGAAGCTGACCTTGAGAGCCACCTTCGCGAGGGCTTGCGAGAAGGTGGCAGGCAGCGAATGCACCGGGTTCGCGCCGTGGACGACGAGCACCGCGACCTTGCCGTTGCTCATGTCGGCGGTGAGGCCGGCCATGTCCCTGAACGAGCCGCCATCGGCGACCGACTGATTCGGGCCGAACTTGACGTTCTTGCCGACCTGGCCGACGACGTAATTGAGCACGTTGACCGCCGCGACGATCTCCGCGCCGTTCTCGTAGTGCGCGGGGATCCCGCCCGCCACCGCGAGTCCGCCGCCTGAGGCGGCGAATTCGCGAGCCAGCCGCTCGATCGCCGCGGCGTCGATCCCCACGGCCTGGGCGACGTCGGCCGGCCGCGGCAGGGTCGTGCCCAGCGAATGCGCATCGGCGGGGGTGGGCGCGAGGTGCTGGCTGACGATGACCTGCGCCATGGCGAGGGCCAGCATCCCCTCCGTGCCCGGCGCGGCGGCGACCCACTCGTCCGCGTTCATCGCAGTCAAGGACAAGCGTGGCCCGACGAACACGAACCGGGCCATCGCTCCGCTCCGGGCCGCGTCGAATCCGTGCGCCCGCGCGAACGCATGCTGGTACCCGACGGGCGACAGCCACGTCTCGAGGAAGTCCGCCCCGAAGGAGACGATGTAGTGCGCGTTGGCGAAGTCGTACCACGGAATCGCATTCGTGCCGAACGCGAGGCGATTGCCTTCGCGCAGCGCCTCGAAGGCGAACGGCTCGTACGTGTAGCGCCGCCCGCCGATCGCCTTCGTCCACTCGTCCACGAGATCGCCGAAGCTCCCCGACTCATCGCCGGTGACGACCGCAATTCCCTTTCCCTTGGCGGCCTTCACCGCCGTGCTCAGGCGCTTGATCGCGTCATCCCACGACACCTTCTCGAGCTTGCCCTGGGCGTTGCGGGCCATCGGATCGGTGAGCCGATCGGGGTTGTACAACCCCTCGAGCCCGGCCTGGCCGCGGGCGCACAGGCGCCCGGCGTTGATGGGAGACTCGGGATTGCCTTCGAGCTTGATGACGCGCCCTTCGCGCACCTTGGCGTGCAGTCCGCAACCGGCCGGACATTCGCGACAGGTCGTCGCGTACAGCGTCGCGACGCCGGGCACCTGATCCTCGGGCTGGATCAGGTACGGCACGAGCTTGTGCGTCGGCTCGGGGCTCACGCCGCAGGCGCCGAGCGCGGCCGCGCCGCCTCCCGTGACGCCGAGCACCGTGAGGAACCGCCGGCGGTTCATCGCATCGCCCATCGAGTCCCCCGACCGTCTAGTAGTGACATGCGAAGCAATCGCGCGTGACTTGCTTCTGCATGTGACAGTTGATGCACCACCCCATGGTCAGCGACGACGCCTGATAGACCTGCGGCATGTCGCGCACTTCCCCGTGGCACTTGTTGCAGCTCTCGGTGCCGAGGGCCTTGATGTGACGCATGTGAGGGAAGTGCACGAAGCCTGGGAGGGTATGAATGCGAATCCACTCGGGTGGATTCTTGTCCGACCACGCGTTTCGAACTTTCTCGATCTCGCGCTGAAACGTCGAGTCGGTGCCGGTGACCCATTGATGGCAACCCATGCACGTTTGCAGTGCGGGGATCCCCGGCTCGCTCGAGACCGTGACCGAGTAGTGACAGTACAGACACGGAATTCGATTCTGCCCCGCGTGCACGTCGTGGCGGAAGAAAATCGGTTGCCGGGGCCCCTTGAGTGACCCCGTGTCCGTGATGACAGGCGCTTTGTTGGCGGGCACAGTCTGCCCGTTTTGGGCGGCAGCGGGATTCGAAAAACAGATCGAAAGAACTATCCCGGCCGCGGCCCGAAGACACCTACTCGTCATCACGGCGCTCGATGGCGAAGGTAGTGTTGTGTTCTGGAACGGTCGCGAGGCGGCCAGAATGTAGCCTTCGCCGGGAAGGGCAACAAGTAGGGCGCACGGCTACTCGGGTCGCGACAGAATCAGATGTTTGAGTTTGACGATCTGCACGAATGCGGCGGCCGCGTCGAGATCGGGGAACTCCATCCAGCACCACCGCACGCCGGCCGACACGGGCGCGTCACGCATCGCCTCGCGGACGACCGACGGCAGTCCGGTCGTGTCGGCCAGCTCCCGCTCTTCGGACTCGGTGAGGACGAACGTGGCGCTCACGCCGGATTCCATCGGATGGAGGTAGCCGAGCTTCCGGCCGCCGACCTCGTACATCCAGACCCACTTCCACGCGACGCCGAGGAAGACGACCTGCTCGGTTACATGGCGCAGGGCGCGGATGCCTTCACGGGCGGCCTTGAAGCGCTGCGCGGCGCGTTGCGGAAGGTCGCGGATCGGCGCGTCCGCCTTCGGACGTTTGCGCGGGTCGCGATACAGGGTCGTCGCCCAGTAGCCCGCGGGCTGATGGTCCAAGGGTATCATGGGGTGGATAAGCTATCAGTCGCCGGAAGGACTTCAAAACGTAACTACCCGATCGGCTGGGTCGCACCACGAAACCGCCCGGGGTCGAGCAACCGCCCGACCGACTGAGCCGGTACGGCCATCCGCCCATCCTTACTCATCGCCAGCTTGATCACATCGCCCCCAGCTCCCGGTCCGCGCCCGTACCACCGTTCGCTCGGCTCGAGGTCCGACGGGTAGACGAAGCCCGGGAGGGCTGCCACGGCAAGGGCGGCCTGGGAGCCGATCCCGGACTCCGGCATCGTTCCCGCCCAGAGCGCCACCCCGGAAGCCACCGCGATCTCGTGGATCCGGCACGATTCGGCCAGGCCACCGACCCGGTGCACCTTCAAATTCCAGACCTTGGGCCCGTCGAGGGCGATGACCTGGCGCGCGTGGCTCGCGCTGCGGAGCGTCTCGTCGAGGCAGATCGGCGTGCGCAGAGTCTGCGAGAGCCGCACGTGACCCAGCAGCTCATCGGGAGCGAGCGGCTGCTCGATGTAGAGCAGGCCGCCGTCGTCGAGCGCGCGGAGCTCGGTCTCGTGGTCCGGCCAGGCGTACGCGCCGTTCGCATCGACGGTGAGCGGAAGGGCGGCGCCCTCGAGCCCCTCGCGGGCCGCCGCGACCGCTGCGCGATCCCAACCGGGGGCGACCTTGATCTTCACGCGGCGGTAACCCCGCTCGACCGCGTCGGCGACCCGGCGGGCCAGCGTGTCCGGCTTGCGATCCTCGGGGATGCCGAGAGCGATCCCGCATTCGACGCTCCCCGCGGCACGGACGCCGCGTTCCGCGGCCACGACTTGCGCCAGCCCGACGCCCCGACGGTGCGCCTCCAGATCCCACGCGGCCGTCTCCACGCCCGCCCGCGCGAATGGGTTTCCACGAATGCCGTCCCGCAGGGCCGCGTCGACGTCCGCCGGCGCCGCGAAGCTGCGCCCGCGTACCCGAGGAAGGAGCACACGGACGATCAAGTCGCGCGCGCTCGCGAGCGTCTCCTCGGAGTAGAATGGGAGCTCGAATGGCGGCGCTTCTCCGTATCCGACGTGCCCGGCGTCGTCGTGCAACACGACGATCAACGAGCGCCGCACCGTCATCGCACCGCCGGAGATGGTGAACGGCTCGACGAGCGGCAGCGTCAGCTCGAACAGCTGCGCCCGCTCAATGCGCATCGGGCACGAGGTCGAGGAATCGCAG
>Ga0187780_10001840_pt1 | contig 16029 bp, 19 predicted proteins | sample 1015_Q2_SP10_20__FD_132429 | JGI IMG/M metagenome (GOLD analysis project Ga0187780, IMG submission 132429) | Tropical peat soil microbial communities from peatlands in Department of Meta, Colombia - 1015_Q2_SP10_20_MG | ecosystem: Environmental > Terrestrial > Soil > Wetlands > Peat | place... | reverse complement strand
TTCGGGGCCTTCGGTCTTTGCCGGCTCCCCTTCCCATGCTGGCAGATCCAATCCGAGAGTCGATGGGTCAAACGCAACTTCATCGTCTAGGTCGTCGACGGGCAGAGTGGCCGTAGCCTCCGTGGGACGAGCGGTTTCGCTCAGGCGCTCTACGTAGGTTCCCGCCAACATAGCCCGCGCGTCCTCGATCAAATCCTGGAAACTGCCGAGAGCCGTCCGGACCCGCTGCGGCAAGAGCCTTCGCGTGATGGCCTCGCCGATGGCTGCCCACAGGGTGAGACCGGATTCAAGGGCAAGCCGTTCCAGAATTTCAAGAGTGGTCTTGCCAATGCCGCGGGACGGCGTGTTGATGATTCGCAAGAGCGCGATGGAGTCGTCCAGGTTGTGGATCAGTTTCAGATAGGCGATGAAATCTTTGATCTCCGAGCGCTCATAGAAGGAGAAACCACCGACCACGTTGTACTTCAATTGATAGCGGCGCATGGCTTCTTCAAACAAGCGAGACTGGGCGTTGATGCGATAGAGCACCGCCGCCCGAGTCTCACGGCCTTGGTCCGCAGCCTCGCGCAGGTACCGCGCGATGGAGTCGGCAACGAACAGCGCCTCATTCTCTCCGTCGGATGCCTCGTAGTATCCGATCTTGCGGCCGCCCAACCGCGAGGTCCAGAGATTCTTTCCTTTGCGTTTGACGTTGTTCGACACCACCGCCGAAGCCGCTGCCAGAATATTTTGGGTCGATCGATAGTTTTGCTCGAGGCGCACAATCTTCGATCCAGGAAAATCCTTCTCGAACTCGAGTATGTTGCGAATCTCCGCCCCGCGCCAGGAATAGATCGACTGATCCTCGTCGCCGACGGCGCAGATATTGTGGTGAGTCCCCGCCAGAAGGCGCATGAGTTCGTATTGCGGGCGGTTGGTGTCCTGATATTCGTCTACCAGAACATATTCGTAGCGCTGATTGTAGTACTCCCGTACTCGCGGCACGGCCTTCAGCAGGCGCAAGGCCTCCAGCAGGAGGTCGTCGAAGTCGAGCGCATTCGCCCGGGCTAGCTCCTTCTTATACTCGGCGTAGATTTGCGCCACGTGTTCGGTCTTGGGGTCGGCCGACTGCAAATAGACTTCCTGCGGATCCAGCATATGGTTCTTGGCCCAGGAAATTTGTGCCAGCACGGATCGCGGAGTCAGCTGCTTGTCATCGATTCCCAGCCTTCGGATCACGGACTTGATGAGTTGCTGTTGATCGGCTTCATCGTAGATGACGAACTGTTTGCTGAGCCCGAGGGGAGGAACGCCCGGGGTGGCCGAGGGAATCCGCAGCGCCTCGATGTCTCTGCGCAGAACCCGCACGCAAAGGGAATGGAAGGTCGAGATCAAAGGTTTCACGACCGCCAGGCCTCCCACCAACTTGTCCACCCGCGAGACCATCTCGGCGGCAGCCTTGTTGGTGAAGGTCATGGCCAGAATCGCTTCCGGCCTCACCCCAAGATTCTCGATCAGGTGGGCGATACGGTAGGTGATGACACGCGTTTTGCCGCTGCCGGCTCCGGCAAGAATCAACACCGGGCCGGCGGTGGTATCGACCGCCTCACGCTGTTGCGGGTTGAGTTGGGAAAGAAAGGACAATGGTCAGGAAACGACTCCGCCGTGTAATCAATTTTACACAAAACCGTTCTCGCGGCGGAGCGGCTGTCTTAGGTGAAGAGCGCGCCATCACCGGCAAGCAAAGCTCGCCGAAGGCTCCCGTCATTTCGACCAATCTAAGACTTGCCCACCGTCCGCGCCGCCCTGCATTCCTCGCAAGGGCACCAGTCGCGCAAAAACTGCCACGAGTACATGCCTAGCTCGTGCCCGTCATTCCAGTGGAACTTGATGGCGTACTTTCCCACCCCCTCGGCCGAAAGCGGCTTGGCCGCCGGCTTAAACATGGGCAGAGCGCCGGGGGCCGCCTTGGGCGGCTCGCCGGGTTCCCGCCGCGTCTTACCCCGTTCTTCATCGCATAACGCGCAGGGACACGCATCCCGAAGAAAGGGAAAGGTGTAGTGCGACCGGTGTCCATCCTTCCATTCGATGTCCACACCCGTGCCGCTGGTGAGATTCACCTTGACCGATTTGGGATCCGCCACTGCCATCCACTCAGTATCGCACGAGCGTCTGGCTCACCCACTCGAGACTGGTCCGGGCGGTCTCGTCGACTAGGAGAGATATTTCGCCGTCTCGTCAATCAACGCCGCGGTCATCTTGTACGGATCGCCAAGGGCGTCATACTCAATCGAACAGTAACCTTTGTAGCTGCGTCGTCGCAGAATGGCGAAAGTCCGCTCTAAATCCACATGCGTGGTTTTGCCTTGCTCGTCGACCTCGCTGTCTTTCACATGACAGATGCCATAGGCGTGTTGGAACATGGCATCGATGGCGCGGTACGCGTAGTCTTCCTCGTGCGCATTCAAAGTATTGCCGAAATCCGGCAAGGCATGCAGCCATGGGCTGTTCACTTTTTCAATGACTTCGACCAGGAAAAACGGATCCTCGCTTACGGGATTGTCGTTCTCAAGGTGCACCACCACGTTTCTTGCCGCAGCGTACTCGACTACGCGTCCTAAACTTTCGGCTAGGCGTGCGCTGTCCGGCTTCGCATCCTTGGCTTCTGGGATATTCACCCGAACACTGGGCGAGCCGATGGCTACCGCCACCTCGATCCATTGCTTCGCGAAGGCGATTGCCCTCTCGCGCTCGTCCCTGTCCAAGGCATAGGGGCTGTGCTCGCCATCGGCGGCGATATTCGCCACCGCCGCCGGAGCTTTCTCGACTGACGCACGAAACTCCGCCAGATAGTGGGGGTCGGTGGACGGCATATGTCCCGACCACGGCTCTATCCGGTGAACTTGGAACTTCTCAACCACGTGGGCGGCAAAGTCTTTTAGCTCGATGGTTGGATTGCCGCTCTTATGTTCCTCGCCCTGGATGAACATCCGAAAGGGGTAGGAAGAAACCGATACGCGCTCCCGAGGTACGGAAGGAAAGCGGACCGAGGGCTGGGAAGGTGTCGCCGCGGCAGCCAGAGCGGGGGGAAGGAGAATCCCGGCTACGGCGCCGCCGCATTGCTCGAGAAAGGTCCGTCGAGTCGTCTCGCGCACGACGCGCCAGTGTAGCAGAGAACCGGCCTCTCCACGCCGGATTCACCCTTGACGGTTGACGGGAAAACTCTATCGACACTCGATCACGGTGTGCTGTTGCTTTCCGCTTTCATTGGCATCGATGGCTTCCGCCGGATGATGGCAATAGCAGCTATTGTCGGGCGCGGGCACGCAGTTCCGAATAATCCAGTCTCCGGAACGCAAGGGAGGTTTTAGCTTCGCGGCCGTGGGCGCCGGAGGCGGTGGAGGCGGAGGGGGCGGAGGGGGCGGATTGTGTGCGCAACCAACCAGGACGAGAATTGCCACTGAGACCAGAACGAGTCTTGTGCCGAAAGCAAGTCGATTGGCTGGGTTTCTAGATTTCCGAAGCGAAATGCCAATACCACGCGGGGTGTCCACCAAGGTGGGAAAGCGATCTTCGTTCTTTCCCACTTTGCCGGCAAAATCGCCGCGCTCTTCGGGATGGCCGACCCCAACTATCGACTCCGTACTCACCGGCATTTCTCCCTCACCCTCTCCAGCATCTCGCTGATTATTCGAAAGATAACAGAATTTGCCGGTAGGCCCCTGATTTTCAGGAGCAAAGAACCAGCCTATGAAAGAGGACGCGACCGCGGTGGTGGCTAGCCGGCCACTCCATCCTCTAATGCTCGAGAAGCGCCGGGGAGGCCATTCGAGTTGGGGAAGACGCTCTGGGCGAAATGATCGGGGGTGCGGACGCCCGCCGCAAGATTTTCCCCCGGGAGAGAAGACTTGCTTTGGCTCTGTCGTTCGGTGAGGACAGATGTTTACGCTCTTCATATAATCATAGCTCCGTGTCTATCAGTCCATCCCGATCCCTTAGCGCTCCTTCCCCGCGTGGCCTTCGTGCGCAGGCAGAGCAGTTCTGGCGAAGAGTGACGGACGGATTGGAGTTGAACCAGTTGTGGAATCAGTTTCAGCTGGATGCGCGATCGAGCTATCGTCTGTATTCCCAGAATATTGACGCCAGCCCGCAGGCCGGTATTCCGAAGCGCAAGCACTGGTGGAACGTCGCCAAGCAGTTTTTCTGGGCCATCTTGGAAAAGCTGTCACCGGCGCGGCGGGTACTGCTGCTGGCGGCACTGCTGCTCATCATCCTCAATCCCGAGGTGTCGTGGCCGGAGAAAGGAGGGATGCACGTTGTCGGCTTCGATTTTCGTTTGTGGGGTGGGTTGTTGCTGTTCGTGTTGCTGATGCTGGAGGTAGCGGATCGGGTCGTCATGAAGCGCGACCTCGAGATTGCGCGCGAGATTCAAAGGTGGCTGCTGCCCGTGAACCCTCCGCCGGTGCCGGGTTTGGAGATTGCTTTTGCCACGCGCCCGGCTAACACGGTCGCCGGCGATTACTACGATGTCTTTGCGCGGGCTGGCTCCGAGGGTGGCGATCGCCGTTACCTGCTGGTGGTGGCGGATGTGGCCGGCAAGAGCATCCCGGCGGCGCTGCTCATGGCAACTTTTCAGGCTAGTTTGAAGACGCTGTCCAGCACGCCGATGTCTCTGGGGCAACTGGCGGAGCGGATGAATCGCTACATGTGCGCCAACAGCCAGAGTGGCTTGCGGTTTACGACGGCGTTTCTGGGGGAGTACGATCCGGCGGGGCGGACGCTGACCTATATCAACGCGGGGCACAACCCTCCGATTCTGAGGCGATCGTCGGGAACTATCGAACGGCTGGAGGCGGGCGGGCTCCCGCTGGGCATTCAGGACAACGCCTCGTACCAGACCGGCATGGTAGTCCTCGAAAACGCGGATTGGCTGGTGATCTTTACCGACGGGGTAGTCGAAGCGGTGAATGATCGGAACGAGGAGTTCGGGGAAAAGCGTCTGGTCAGTGTCATCCACGGGGGTGCGGCGATTCCTCCGAGTAAACTTCTGAGCCGGATTATGGTGGACCTTGACTTCTATGTGGGGAGCACGCCGCAGCATGACGACATTACCTGCATGTTGTTGAAGGCGTCGTAGAGGTTGGTTCGTGTGGCCCATTGATCTTGGGGTTGAGGTGATCGGGCATCTTCGAGAGAGGTCGGTCTTGAGACGAATCCTTCTCCTCCTGTTGCTAGTCAGGGCGTCGGCTCAAAATCAGCCCGCGCCAGCTCCAACGCCCAATCCCAAGCAGCAAGTTCTCTGGGAAAAGCTCGCGGTCAGCATCGGCGAGATCGACCGCGGCCTGGATGGCGTGCTGGGAATAGCCATCAAGGATCTCACCACCGATCAAACCTTTTTTCTGCGCGCCGAGCAAGTCTTTCCCCAAGCCAGCTCCATCAAAATTGCGGTTCTGGCCGAGCTTTATCATCAATCGCAGCTGGCATCCCAAGGCCACTCCGAGGACGCCAAGCTCACGGATGGCTATACCTTCGAAACTTCCGATCTGGTACCCGACAGCGACATCCTGCAAGGGCTCACACCCGGCGTCACCCGGCTGACCAATCGCGATCTGGCGACCATGATGGTGGCGGTCAGCGATAACTCTGCCACCAACGTACTCATCGACCGACTCGGGATGGAGAAGGTCAATGCGCTGATGGATAGCTTAGGTCTGGTTCACACGCGTCTGCGGCGAAAGATGATGGATTTGCGGGCAGCCCGCGAGGGACGCGAGAACCTGTCCACGCCACGCGAAATGATGTCCCTGCTCGAGAGTCTCTATCGCGGGAAAGTGCTCAACAAGGCCCTGACCGACGACTTCTTCAAGGTTCTGAGCACACATAAAGCCAGTTACATTCCACGCGACCTGCCCGCGGATGTCGAGAGCGCCAACAAGCCGGGAGAGCTCGAGGGAGTACGTAACGATTGCGGAATCGTGTTCGTCCCCAACCGCCCTTACGCGATCTGTGTGATGACAACCTATCTGACGAATGAGCGCGCTGGCGAAGAAGCGATCAGCAAAATCTCCGTCGCGGCCTATCGGATGTTCAGCCGGTTCGGGCGCGCATCGGAGTATGGCCGCGTGGTCTCCCCAGCCAACAGCAGCCCGCCCTAGTTGTCCTTTTCCCTTGCATGTACCAATATACCAAGGTACACTGGTAGCCATGGAAGAGGATTCCCCGCTGTTCGTAGAACGCGTGCAGACCGGGGTGCGCATGGAGAAGCGCCTGCTGAAGGTGCTCAAGGCGTTTGCCGAATATCACGATCTGACGCTCGGGGATCTGCTGGAGGGAATTGTCCTGCATGCCTTCGAGGGCAAGTGCCCGTTCAACTCCGAGTCGCAGGCGCGGATCAAGGAACTGAAGAAGTTCTATGGGCTGGAACTGGATGCCAGCGCCAGCCACAAGCTGAAGGAGCACGCTCGTGCTCAGCGGAGCCGGTAAGCCATGACCCTCCCCAAAGCGATGCTCGGATTGCAGTGGACTTTAGGGGTGGTGGTGTTGGCCGAGGCAGCGCTGCTGGTGTTCTCTGGCCACGCTCCGGCCGCGCGCCAGTTTGGGGTACACAGGGTGGTCTTGACGACGCTGGCTTTGGCCGAAATGCTGGCCGCCGCCCTGTTCCTAATTCCCCGCACGCTCGTGATGGGTGGAGTAGGGCTGATCGGGATCTTCGCGATGGCGATGCTCATTCACATTCTTCACGGCCAGACCAATGTGGGAGGCCTAGTTGTGTACGCAGCGTCGACCTGGGCCGTGGTTCGAGCGAGCCGAGCATGACGGATTCGCAGTTGCTCGAGCAATTCGAACGCGGCACGCTCGAGCCGTTTCATCACGCCGATCACGTGCATGTGGCGTTTGCCTACTTGAACCGGTATCCGCCGGCGGAAGCGCTGGCAAGATTCTCGAACGGGTTGAAGCACTTCGCCGCCCGGCATGGCCAAGCGAATCGCTATCACGAGACCGTCACGTGGGCGTACGTGTGTTTGATCCGCCAGCGCATGGCGCAAGCTGGGCCGCAGACGTGGGATGCGTTTGCTCAAGCGAATCCGGATTTGCTGCTGTGGAAGGGCGGGATTCTCGACCGTTATTATCGCGAGGAGACGCTCGAGTCCGAGCGGGCGCAAAGTGTGTTTTTGTTTCCCGACAAACATTGTGGTTAGGACTCTGCCCAGAATCTGGTACTAGGTCGGTTCGGCCGTGAGGGCGGGAGCCTCGAGTAAGGCTTTTAAGATCAACGTATCGGTAACTAATGAAAGGACGGACAATGCGGTCAAAACGAGACCTGCTGACCGCCGTTTATGCGGCATGCAACCAACGCGACGTTGACGGGGTTCTCGCCTTGATGCGCCCTGACGTGGACTGGCCGAACGGAATGGAAGGTGGGCGCGTGCATGGATGCGACGAGGTGCGCGCCTACTGGAGACGTCAGTGGGGTATTCTCGACCCCCATGTTGAGCCCGTGCGCATGGAAGACAAGGAGGCCGGCGATACCGTCGTCGACGTCCACCAGGTCATTCGCGATCTGTCGGGAAATATCCTCAAAGACCAGATCGTGCAGCATGTGTATTCCTTCCGCGACGGCCTGATCGAACGTATGGACATCCGGAAACCAGCTACTGAGCCGACGCAGGGAAGTTCCAACTGAACCACGACCCTCTGGTAGTGTCCTAATTCTCGGGAGGGGGAAATGATTTCCGGCGCTCATGTAGTGGTCTACAGCAAAAACGCCGAGGCGGATCGCGCCTTTTTCCGCGACGTTCTCGGGTTCGAATCGGTGGATGCGGGTCACGGCTGGTTGATCTTCGCCCTGCCGCCGGCAGAAGCCGCATTTCATCCTTCCGAGGAAGATGTCCACGAGCTTTACTTCATGTGTGACGACCTGAAGACCGAGATGGCTGCGCTCGCGAAGAAGGGTGTTACGTGCTCTAAAGTGGAGGAGGCGCGATGGGGTTCCATCACGAAGATGCGGCTTCCCAGTGGTGCCAACGTCGGGCTTTATCAGCCAAAGCACCCAACCGCGATAGCTTCGAAATAAAGTGTCCCTCGGACGCTATGGAAAACCAGGAGCGCGCGAAGACCGCGTTGCCTTAAGCGGTGACTCCCTCTGAGATGAGTTGTTAGCAGGCGAGCTCATCCTACACTTCAGGGAGCCCCGATCAGGATATTACGACAACAATTTTACCCAAACAGCGGATTGAGAATCGGCCTTGATTACCGCACATCGCGGTGTGACTTGCTTCGCTGACGTTCGGTGATGCTAAGTATAAAAACCAGCAGACCGTTGCACTAACCAACATCACCACCACAACGAAGGGAGACTTCGCGGTCTCGGCAATGACCTGTACGGCGAGCTCGGCGGCGGCCAAGAGCTGCACGATCAGCGTGACCTTTACGCCAACACAAACCGGGACAAGGCTGGACAATTGAGCGTTAGCGACACCGCCAACAACAGCCCGCAGACGGTGAGTCTCTCCGGCACCGGCGACTAGAATCGTTTCCGCCTGTGATCCATGCCCCGCCGCATGTGCGGGGCTTTTCCTTTGCTGCGAGCCACGGATTCAGAATCGATGTGAGACTCTGTGCAAGTGCAACTGACCCAGAACCCAGAATCTGCTTTTCTTGACACCCTTCTCCCGCGGCCTTTATGCTTAAATATTGCTCCTGGGCGAACTTGCGACTCTGAGCGTCTTCCGCGCGTCGTCAGCGGCATCAACTGGGGGTGCAGAGTCTCCATGCTCATTGAGATTCATGAGCTCGAACGTCATCCGATCGAGTTTGACGAGAAGGTTCTCCCAGGTCGGATCGATCTCGGAGCGGATCTGCGGCAGCGTGGCCCGTTAGCCGCGAGAGGTCGTGCTCAGCTGGTCGAGGAGCATCACGGTAAGCATAAACTGATCAGGGATATACGGCTCAAAGGGGAGTTGTCGGCCAGCCTGGAAATCGCCTGCGCCCGCTGTCTGGCGCCGGTGGTGCAAGATGTCGAGCGGGAGTTCGATCTGCTGTATCGCCCCCAGGGCGCCGATGCCGGGCAGGACGAACTCACCATCTCGGTCGCCGAGGCTGAAATCGGCTACTACCAAGGGGCAGGTTTGCTGCTCGAAGACGTGCTGCGCGAGCAGGTGCTGCTGGCCGTTCCCCTGAAAGCAATTTGCCGGGAGGACTGCAAAGGACTTTGCCCGCAGTGCGGCGCGGATCTAAACCTTGCGCAATGCTCTTGCCAGGTACCTGTCGGAGACCCACGGTGGTCGGCTCTGAAAGAGTTTCGCAGTAAATTGGAAGATTGAGCGGAAGTTGCGGTGAGCTCGCCGCGTGACCGCCACAGGATTCGAGAAACCGCACAGGTGGAGAGATTCTGATCGACAGAGTGTATTCAGCGGCCCCCCATACCGAGGGTCGCTTTACGAGGAATTGAAATGCCAAACCCCAAACGGCGCCACTCCAAGGCCCGCACCGGTAACCGGCGCGCGCACGACTCTCTCAAGCTTCGTTCACTTTCTGAGTGCCCCAACTGTCACGAGCGCAAATTGCCGCATCGTGCCTGCCCCAAGTGCGGTTACTATAAAGGCCGCGAAGTTCTGGAAGTTACCACCGCCAGTTAACTTTCTCGCACACCATGCCAAGCGTCATAGCCTTGGACGCGATGGGTTCGGATCGCCGGCCGAAACCTGAGATCGAAGGGGCAATCCAGGCGGCACGGCACTACCATGTACGCGTGCTGCTGGTGGGTCCGGAACCAACCCTCCGGGCTGAACTAGGACGCTATCCTTCGGCCTCTGAGCTGCCCATCGAAATCGTTCATGCCAGCGAAGTCATCCACATGGATGATAAAGCCGTGCAAGCGGTGCGCAGCAAGCGCGACTCGTCCATGCGGGTGGGTCTGCGGCTGGTGCGGGAGCGGCGGGCTGCCGGTTTCGTGACGGCCGGCAATACCGGGGCTGCGATGGCGACGGCGAAGATGGTCTTAGGGGCGATTCCGGGAGTGGATCGTCCGGCCTTGGCGGCGGTTTTTCCTACCGCCATGGGAACCGCCGCGATCCTGCTCGATGTGGGGGCCAATGTCGATTGCAAGCCCCACAACCTTGAGCAATTCGCGGTCATGGGGGAAATCTACTTTCGCACCATGTTTGGTACGCGCGGCCCGCGGGTGGGGTTGCTTTCGATCGGCGAGGAGGAAACCAAAGGCAACGATTTGACCAAGGAATCGTTCCAATTGCTGAAGCAACTTCCTCTCAATTTTGTGGGAAACGTGGAAGGACGCGATTTGTATAACGGCCAGGTGGACGTTATCGTGGCCGACGGGTTTGTCGGCAACGTCGCTTTGAAAATCTCCGAAGGCCTGGCGAATCTGGTGCGCGATACTCTCAAGGAATCGCTGAAGGCTACGATCACCCGGCAAGTGGGTTATCTGCTCTCGCGTAGTGCGTTCGCCGATTTCAAGAAACGCTTGGATCACACCGAGTATGGCGGTGCGGCGTTGCTCGGCGTGAAGGGCGTGTGCTTCATTACCCACGGGTCGTCGAATGCGAATGCCATCAAGAATGCGATTCGGGTGGCGGCCGAATTCGCCGAGAGTGGAATCAATGAAAAGATTGAGAAGGAGCTGGCAGGCCTAAGCGCCGCAGCCGCCCTTCCCCGGTAGCCGTAGCGGTTCACCAGGAAATCATCTCCTCTATGACAAATTCCTCATCCATTGCATTTCTGTTTCCCGGCCAAGGCTCGCAGAGCGTCGGCATGGGTAAAGAATTGGCCGAGAAATACGCGATTGCCCGGCAAACCTTCGCCGAGGCCGACGAAGCGCTCGGCCATAAGCTTTCTCAGGCTTGCTTCGAAGGGTCCGAGGAGCAGCTTCGGCTCACCGAGGTCACGCAACCCGCCATCTTAACCACTTCGGTAGCGGCTTGGCGGGTTCTCGGGGAGAAAGGGATCAAAGCCTCGTTTGTCGCCGGGCACAGCCTGGGGGAATATTCGGCGCACGTGGCCGCCGGTACGCTGAGTTTCGTGGATGCGGTGCGTACCGTACGACTGCGGGGAAAGTACATGCAGGAAGCAGTCCCGGTCGGTGTGGGCGCGATGGCAGCGATTCTTGGCCTGGGCCTCGAGGCGGTGATCGAGGTTTGCCGGGAGGCCGCGCAAGGCCAGGTCTGCGAGCCTGCCAACATCAACTCCGGGGAACAGGTTGTGATTTCCGGCCACACCGCGGCGGTCGAGCGGGGCGCGAAATTAGCCGACGCGCGCGGCGCCAAACGCGCCAAAGTACTCCCGGTCAGCGCACCCTTTCATTGTTCCCTGATGAAACCAGCCCAAGATCGCCTGGCGCCGGATCTTCACAAGCTGGCGTTTCAGCGCCCCAGGATTCCGGTGGCGTCGAATGTCGATGCCATTCTGGTCGAGGATGCCGACGGCTCTCGCGACGCGCTGATCCGTCAGGTCACAAGGCCCGTGCAGTGGGAGCCATCGATGCGCGTGCTGATGGCGCAGGGCGTCGACACCTTCGTTGAGATCGGTCCTGGGCGGGTGCTTTGCGGGCTTTTACGGCAGATCGATCGCTCTCGGGCCGCCGTCAATGTGGAAGATGAAGCTTCCCTGCAGAAGACCTTGGAGCATCTGGCGGTGAGAGCCTAGGGACCCGCTTCTACTCCGTAATCCAGGTCCACCAATTGCCGCACTCGATCTCCTGGGGCGAAAACGAGAGAGTGTGATCCGATTTCTGCACCCAGACGTAGGCGTGCTTGGCGCGTTGGTTGACCGTCGCCTGTACAATGACCCCGCTTCCACCTTCCGGGCTTAACGAGCAGTCGATGTGGTAGGACTTTACCAACCCCCATTCGCCACCCGGACCCCAGTCGCCATAAAAATCGTGGAACGGATAGGTGCTGTATTTCGCAAGATGTTGCCTCCAGTCTGGATCATGCAGCCAAACGGCGTAGGCGGCCTCATAATCCCGCTTCTCGAGCGCGGCAAAAAACTTGCGCACCGCGGTCCGCTCGGAATGATTCCGCAGATGATAAGCCACCCACGACCCAACCAGCAGGACACAGACGAGGGTGAGGATCAACTTTCGTCGTCTCCGCTCGCTCGTCGGGTCGTACTGCTCGGCATCCATCAAGGCCATGGCTTAAGCATAACGGATGCCCCTGCCATTCACCATAGAAAGGACCAGGTTGGCGGACGCGAGTTTCCTGCCCCTTTTCGATTCTCCGCTGTCCTTAGAGGGTCCGCTTGAAGAGCGGGATCGCTATGCCCAAGGTGATGAAGGCGAACATCGAGAGGTAAATCATGTCGGGAACAATCGAGCTCAGACTGGCCTCTTTCAGAAGCAGGGACTTGAAGCCATGCACCGCATAGGTAAAGGGGTCGGCTTTGGCGATCGCCCGCAGCCATGCGGGAAACGCTTGCACGGGATAGATGGAGCCACTGGGGAAAAACAACAGCGTGTTGAGGATTCCGAAGATGGCACGGGGCACGAGCGGGTCTTCGACGCGCACCATCAGCAGAAACATGAACGTGTTAAAGGCAAGCGAGGTCAAAATAATCATGATGAGCAAGCCCAACATGGCAGAGGGATGAAAAACCGTGCCCACGCCAGCCAGCAGGGAACCGATCACGGTGATGACGATGCCGGTCAGCACCGCCTTGATCGCACCCGCCCCATTCAGACCAAATACCAGTTCGGTCTTGGTGATCGGTGTGACCAGATAGCCCTCATGGATGCCGCGGGCTTTGTCATCGATGTAAAGCATGCCGCCGCCAATCATGACCGACACAAACATCGCCAGGGTGATCGAGCCGGGAAGGAGGTACTTCATGTACTCGATATAGGGGTACAACTCAACGGTCTCGAGGGCGGTTTGTTCGAGAATGCGAGGCGAAACCGTGGGTTGATTGAGGGCGTTCGTGATCGCGGTCAGTTCGTCCTGTAAGGTCGAGCTCATGAAGTTATCACTGTTGTCGACTACGAGAGCGATGCGCGGCTGATCCTGTTCGTAGACGCGGCGGGAATATTGCGGAGGAATGATGACCGCTCCCTGGATCTTGCCATTGCGAACATCGTTCATCGCCGTCGTCGGGTCTCGATAGTAAACCGGCTCGAAGGTGCGCATGTTCGAGTGCACGGAATCGAAAGCCTGGCGAATTTTCAGGGCCTGCGTGCCCCCGTCCTGGTCGACCACCCCCAGCCTGGCATCGCGAATCTTGCCGCCAAAGGCGTTCCCCAGCACAATCAGCTGCACCAGAGGGAAAATCATCGAGGCCATCATTAAAGCCGGGGAGCGGAAAAACTTCCGCATTTCGCGTTCGATGATGGCCAGCATGCGATTCATGGGCGCAGCCCCGGGCCTTGCGGCATCACGAAGGCATAGGCCTTTTGCAACTCATCGCGGAGCTGCCGCCCGGTGTAGTGAACGAACACATCATCGAGCGTGGTGTTTTGTACGGAAAGGGACTTCACGGCGACCCCCGCCGCCACCGCGGTTTCGACCAGTTCGGTCGTCGTCTCCGAACCGTTTCCGGTCAGGATGCGGTACGCCCCTGGAGCTTCCGTCTTCACCGAGGTCACCCCCTTCAATGCCCCTAACCGTTTCTCCCAATCGGCCGGCATCGCGGTGAACTGCACTTCGATCACATTCGATCCCGGCACGCTCGCCTTCAGCGCCTGCGGACTGTCGAGAGCGACTAGCTTGCCATGGTCCACGATGGCGATGCGGTCACAGAGGCGGTCGGCTTCGTCCATGTAATGGGTCGTGATGAGGATCGTAAGCTGCCGATGGGCCTTGATGTTGGTCAGCATCTCCCAGACCCCGACCCGGGAAACCGGATCGAGTCCCGTGGTGGGCTCGTCGAGAAAGAAAATCTGCGGGTTGTGCACCAGCCCGCGCGCAATTTCCAGGCGCCGCCGCATGCCGCCCGATAAGGTCTTCGTCTGGGCGGTGCGCCACTTCGTAAGGTCCACCAACTCCAGCAGTTCTTCAATCGAGGCTTTGCGCTTCTTGGCCGGAACATCATAGAGCTTGGCGTAGATGTCCATGTTCTCTTCGACCGTGAGATCAAGGTCACTGGTAAGCGCCTGGGGTATGACCCCGATGGCGCGCCGCGCCGCATTCGGTTCCGTGGTCACGTCGTGACCGGCCACGCGGGCTCGGCCCGCGGTGATGGGGATCAGGGTCGTCATCATGCGGATGAGGGTGGACTTGCCGGCCCCGTTCGGGCCGAGCAGGCCAAAGATTTCTTCGTCTTTGACCTGGAAGGAAACATCGTCGACGGCCGTGAAATCGCCATATTTCTTGACGATGTGTTCCACCTCGATAGCATTGGGTTGGGGGGATCGGCTGTCGTCCTGCCCGTTGCGCGAGTGACCTCCGGGATGGCCGTCGGCGAGAGCGATCACGGTTGCTTCTCCGCCGCAGTCTTCGCTTGCCCCGTGCCCCTGAGTTGCTCCGGCGATATCAGGACTTCCGCGGTCATCCCGGGAACGTAAGCGCCCCGGGGGTTGTCCAGTCGCACCTTGAGCACAATCGTTCGAATGTCGCGCTTGCGCCGGTTGACGTCGCGCTGGGTGGCGAAATCGGCCTCGGCGGCCTTGAAGAAAACTTTTCCCGAGGTCATGGTGCCGCCGGGCAGGCGAATGGGCAAGACGTCTCCCAGGCCGATGTGGTCGGCATTGGTCTCCGGAATGGCGGCGCGAACCCAGGTATCGCTCAGCTCGACCAGCGTGACAATGGGCTGGCCCGGATTCAACACCTCCCCCTCGCGCGCGGCCCGCACGGAGACGGTTCCGCTGATCGGGGCATAGATTTTGGTATAGCCCAGCCGTACTTCGGCCTGCTTCAGCATTTCTTCCGCATTCGCCAGCTGAGCCCGGGTCGAGGCGACCGTGCGCTCGGCGGCATGGGCCGTATGGGTATTGGCGACCGCCATATTGAGATCCGCCTGCGCGGCGCTCACCTGCTGCCCGAGTGATTCGACGACCGCTTGCTGCGCCGCCAAGTTGGTCTCTGCCTGGACCCGATCTTGATCGGAGGCCACCCCTTGTTTGGCCAGCTCAATGGTTCGCCGACTGTCACTCTGGGTACGTTCCAGGGTGGCTTCGGCCTGGGACAGTTGTGCCCGAACCGAGGCCAGCCGGGCTTGCGCGTTGGCTACGCTGCTGGTCGTAGATCCTGCCGTGGCCTCGAGGGTGGCCTGGGTTTCCGCGACCCTGTTCCTCAGGCTGTCAATGGTGGCCGCCGCTGCCCGTTCTTCGGCTTCGAGTTCGGAGGGATCGAGCACGGCGATCAGGTCGCCTTGCTTCACCGGGGTTCCTTCCTCTACCAGCAACTTTTGTATGCGACCCTGAATCTGGGGACTGACGATGATTTGGTTGGAATCGACGGTTCCGATGAGCACCAGGTCGCGATGACTGGGCGTCGAAACAAAGTAATAGGTCAGCGAGATCCCGAAGATGATCAGCACGATCAACAGAAATCGGTTCCGCACACTCATGGACGGGCTCTCCCACCGTTCTTCTTCTCGGACCGCTGCGCCGCCCCCTCCGGGCTGGCGTGATCTTCGACGCGGGAGTCGGGGAGCGATGGTTCCGCCGAAGATGGCGGGGAAACAAGCACACGCAAGATCTCGAGGAATTCGTCATGGAGGCTCATGGCAGCACTCTTTCCGGCTTCGGATGGGGCAGAAACAACGCCGCTGAAATGAAATCCAGCACCGCAGCCCGGCGCTCCGCGATGCGTTCCGCCGACAAGGGATCGGAGCCGATCACACTCTTGAGCACCGGAGCGCTGATGAAGTAGAACACCACCAAGGCAACCATCGAGGGAATGAATTGCAGTGGGTTCATGGGCCGAAATTCTCCGGCAGCCATGCCCTCACGAATCACCGCACCCAGCCTGCGATACAGCGGTTGAAAGTACTGTTTTGCGATTCGTTTCAAATGGGGCGAGCCTTGTCCGGAACGCATCATCTCCATCTGGATCAGGTCGCGGTTGTACTTGTGACTGGCAACGTAGTCGAAGTACGCGC
>Ga0187780_10001839_pt1:0-15000 | contig 16035 bp, 14 predicted proteins | sample 1015_Q2_SP10_20__FD_132429 | JGI IMG/M metagenome (GOLD analysis project Ga0187780, IMG submission 132429) | Tropical peat soil microbial communities from peatlands in Department of Meta, Colombia - 1015_Q2_SP10_20_MG | ecosystem: Environmental > Terrestrial > Soil > Wetlands > Peat... | reverse complement strand
GACAAGAACGATCAGGCGCGCCTCGCTTCCCTGCTGCGGGCTCATTCCGGCGATCGGATGGAGATTGACACAGGCGATGGGAGATGGAATGGCGCCACTCTCTTTCGGCTGAAAAGCTGCTTCGGGCGGGGTCTGCTGCTGTTGCCTCCCGACGCCCCAATGATGAACGACGGCGCGACGTTCCTGCTGAGGTTTCAACCCGCCAGCACCAAGAACTGAAGCACATCCGTCCGTGTGCGCTTTCTTTCCCGCGCTCGGCGGCGCTGCTTGACACCCACGCGCAGTCACTTATAATCGCGCGCAGCTATAGGGTCACTGCATTCTGCAGGACACTTCATCCACGAAAGGGCCTCACACATGATCAAGAATCGCAAAGACAAGAAGGAACGCGAACTCTCTCCAAAGCAGCGGGCGCGGCGGACGATGATGCTGGGCGCCGGCAAAGCGGCGGCTGTGGGGGCGGTGGCCGCAGCATTCGGATCAGGGCTGGCGCGCGAAGCCGCTGCGGACGCGAAGCCGGTCCGCTGCATGACCATTCTGTACAAGGGCGGCCCCGATGTGCACTTCGACTTCGAGTACTACAAGGTCCACCACATGACCGACATCATGCGGATGTACGGCAAGTCCATCCAGAAATTCGAATTGCGCAAGGGCCTGCCGGGGGCCGACGGGACTCCGGCTCCCTACGTCGCGACGCTGACCATCTGGATTGCCGACGAGGCCGCCTTCGACGCCAACAATGTCAAGTACGGCAGCACGCTCGCCGCGGAGGTCCCGAAGTTTACGAACACGTCGCTCATGGCCCAGAAAGACGAAGTGTACGCCGTCGCCACATCCTGAAGGCCGCGCCGTCGGGTAGCGAGGTGCCGCTCTCTTTCTCAGGCTACTCGGAACCTTCCTAATGGGGAGGGTTTCGGGTTCGTATGTGGGGAGGATTCTTGATCTCAGGTTTGAATCCTTCGGGGTCTTCGCCGTAAGCGAATTCCTGGAACCGCGCCACCGAAGGATTCCAACTGATCTCGATCGCGGTTCCCTCGTTGTGCCCAGTCGGACTTAGGAAGTTTAGGTAGATCGTATACGCCGCCACATCATCGGACCTACGGTCCGAAAATGATGCTCGATAGCCAAAGATCTGCTCTGAATCATCGATAAACTCGATCCCGACATAGCCGGCGCTATTTCTTATCCACCCCCGGTCGGCCGTGAGTTCGACGTTCCACTCGGGACTGTTCTGTCGCAAGATGACGAGCTTTGATACAGCAATACTGTCGCCTCTGTCCCGGAATTGCTCTAGCCGCAGTACAGCGACGGCTTCCAATGTGTCTGCTCCTGTCAAATATCCACACCTGACGACTTCTCCTTCAAAACCGAGCGCCTTCTTGGCAGCGTCAGAGCAGCTTTTGGCCTCGCTGTTCGTGGCATGTCTCTGAGCCGGGGTCATGGATTGTGAGGATGTCTCGCCAACCGACGTACATAGCAAAACCAATAGCTTCAGTATTAGACTCCCGCGGCTCTTAGACATTCGTGTTCCACGCCGCATGATCTGCCCTCCGTCAGCGCTTGCGGAGAAAGCTACTTGCCGGTCGCTTCTTCGAGGGCTTGCGGAGCGCCTTCGGGCAGCGCTCCCTGGGACATCTGCTCGAGGGAATTGCGCGCGCGATTGAGCCGACTGTCGGCGTCTTCGTAGCTTCTCTGGGCGTTGCGGAGATGCACGCCCATCTTTTCATACACCTCCGCGAAGGAGTCCACCTGTTTCTTGAGCCCCGCCAGGCTGGCCAGCAGGTGGCGCGCGTTTTCTTCGATTTTCTGGCCCTGCAAGCTGACGGCGATGGCGGCGAGGCACGCATAGAACGTGTTCGGCGAAACCGGGAATACGCGCTTGCCGCGGCAGTATTCATCGAGCCTTCCGTACTTCGAGTCCTCGGTCATCAGCAGCTCGTAATAGACGCCTTCGGAGGGCACGAACATCAGGGCATAGTCGAAGGTGCGTTCTTCCGGAAGAATGTATTTTTCGGCGATGGAATCGGCATGTTTCCGCACCGCCTGAGAAAATTCCCGCCGGGCCTCGTCCTGCTGATCCGCGAGGCGGCGATAGGCGTCGAGCGGAAATTTCGAGTCAATGGGCAGGATGCGCTCGCCGCTGCGCACAATGGCGTCCACGACGGCGCCCGTGGTGGCGAACCGGTATTGCATGGCGAAGGCGCCCTGCGGTAGCGCGTCTTCGAGCAAGCGCTCGAGTGTAACTTCGCCCAGCGTCCCCCGCGTTTTCGCCCCGCCCAGCACGGCCTCGAGCGTCTGCGCAGCCTGAGAAAGATCGCGGCTGGTTTGCTGCACCTCTCCGATCTTCTGGCTCATCTGCACCAGAGCTTCCGTCGAGGCTTGCAGACGCTGCGCCACCTCGCGTTGCGCGTCGCTCGCCAAGCGCCCCGACGAAGCGATGCCGCTCTGCACTTCCTGGCGCACTTGCCCGAGCTGTTGCGCCACCGTCTGCATCGCTTGGGTGATCTGCTGGCTCACCTGCGACGTTACCGCCTGGCCCTGGGCCACGAGCGAGCTTTGCATCTCCTGCCGGGCGGCGGAAAGCTGCGCTTCCGTTCGCCGGCTCGCCGCTCGCACGAACCATGCCACCGCGATGATTACCACCACCGCCGCTGCCAGCCACACAACCGAGCTCATCAATCTTCGCCCTCGAATTCCTGCGTCTTTGCAATGTCAACACTGTAACGCGAAGCGCTCTCAGGGAGAAGCCTTCAACAGGACCAAAGGACGTGACACTGGCTACACGCTTCCTGTCGGCTCCGGATTCGGACCGAGGTTTCGCCGTTCCGGCGCCGAGATTCCTCAGACCTCGCCACGGCGCCCGATTTCCGCGCGATGGGAATGGCAAGGCGCGGAAATCGGGCTGCTCGGTCTTCGGAATGACGCAGCGGATAGAATATCGTGAAAGGATGCCAGCAGAGCCGGATAACGGCTAGGCGAGAGTGGTGGGGTCCATGTCAACGAGGACGGTGGTTTCGGGAATTTTCTTTGCGGCGCAAAAGTCGAGGCAGCCGGCCAGCGCGCGTCCGAGTGCGGCGCGGTTCGGCGACTTCAGGACAAATTGAAAGCGATAGTCGCGGCGGAGGCGGGCGAGCGGGGCCGGAGCAGGGCCGAGGACTTTGACGCCCCGCTCTTCATGCGGCGCGAAATAGTCGGCGAGCGCGCGGGCCCAGCCGATGGCGTTTTCGACCTTGCGGTCGCGCACCAGCACGCTGGCGAGCGCGGCAAAGGGCGGGTAGTGAAGAATGCGCCGGAAGTGGGCCTCCTTCTCATAGAAGGCGAGGTAATCCTGCTGCGCGGCAAACTGGATGGCGTAGTGCTCCGGATAATAGGTCTCGACCAGGACCTCGCCCGGAAGTTCGCCGCGGCCGGCGCGGCCCGCCACCTGCGTGAGCAATTGAAAGGTGCGCTCGGCGGCGCGAAAGTCGGGGCGGCCGAGCGCGAGATCCGCGGAGACGACGCCCACCAGGGTGACGCGCTGGAAATCGTGGCCCTTGGCTACCATCTGCGTGCCGACGAGGATGTCGGTCTCACCACGGGCGAAAGCGCCGAGCACCTGCTGATATTCGCGCTTGGTGCGCACGGTGTCGCGGTCCAGGCGGGCCAGCCGCGCCCTGGGAAACTGTTCGCGGAGATACTCTTCGACGCGCTCGGCGCCTTCGCCTACGAAATACATGTACTCGGCGCGGCACTTCGGGCACTGCTTCGGCGGGCGCATCGAGTAGCCGCAGTAGTGGCACTCAAGGCGCTGGCGATGCTTGTGATAGGTCAGCGCGATGCTGCAATTGCGGCACTCGACGAGCGCGCCGCAGCCCCGGCACAGCTCGGACCAGGAATAGCCGCGGCGGTTGATCAGCACCAGGGCCTGCGTACCCGCCTCCAGGCGCGAGGCAATCGCGACGCGGAGGCTTTCCGAAACGGGCGGGGCGCGACGGTGGCGGCGAAACTCCTCGCGCAAATCCACGACGCGGACGCTGGCGAGCGGGCGGTTTTCGACGCGCGAGGCCAGCCGCAGCAGGCGGTATTTGCTGGCGCGGGCGTTGTGATAGCTCTCGAGCGACGGCGTGGCCGAGCCCAGCAGCGCCACGGCCCCTTCGAGCCGCGCACGGTATATGGCTGTATCGCGCCCGTGGTAGCGCGGCGTTTCTTCCTGCTTGTAGCTCGACTCCTGCTCTTCATCCACGATAATCAGGCCGAGATTTTCGAGCGGAGCGAACACGGCGGAACGCGTGCCCACCACGACGCGCGCCTCGCCGCGGCGCACGCGCCACCACTCGCGGGCGCGCTCTGTATCGGGCAGGGCGCTATGCAGCACGGCTACGCACTCGCCGAAACGCGCCCGCACCAGCCGCCCGACCCACAGCGTTAGAGCAATCTCCGGGACGAGCACAAGCGCCGTCTTTGCGCGGGAAAGAGCTCCTTCGATCGCACCGAGATAGACTTCTGTTTTTCCGCTGCCGGTGACGCCGTGCAGCAGCGCAGCCGAGAATTCTCCCGCCGCGAGGCAACCCGAGATTTCTTCCAGGGCCTGGCTCTGCTCTGCGTTCAAGATATTTGCCGGAGGAGTGAAATCCGTTTCCCAGGGGTCTTCGCCGGGCGTAAGCGGTTCTTCCCAAACGGTGAGGCAGCCCGCCTTCTCGAGGCGGTCCAGCACGGCACGCGTGACCTTGGCCTGCTGCCGCAGGACGGCGACGGGAAGCGGCCCGCGCGTAGCCGTGAGAATTTCGCGAACTCTATATTCGGGTGAGCCGGCGGGAAGCTCGGCGCTCGAGGGATTCCAGGCCACGATCTTCTGCACCCGCGCCGCCCGGCGACGAACCACCTCGCGGGCTTCGAGATATCCGCGGCGGACGAGTATTTCAGCCTCTGCTTCAGCGCGGGGCCGGCCGCGCAAGCGTGCGGGGGCCCACGTCGAGCCTTTCCCTTCGAAATGCGCGAGCAGCGCCAACTCCATGCGCTCGATGTCCGTGAGTTCACCGGTTTCGGCCAGCTCCCGGTGGTAGAAACGGCCGGAGTCCGTAATCCAGAACTCGCGCTCGGAACGAAGTTCGATCTCCGGCGGCAACATGGCACGAAAAGTCTCGCCAATGGGCGCGAGGTAATAGCGGCTGATCCATTGCCCGAGCTCCAGCAGGCGCGGAGGCAGGGCGGGCAGCGGGTCCATGAGCTGAGCAATTTCCTTCAGCGGTGTTTTCAGATATTCGAGATCGGGCGGGCGCTCCGATTCAGCGAGGACCACGCCGATCATGGCGCGCCGGCCGAAAGGCACGACAACACGCCGCCCGGCGAGCGGTTCACCATCCAGCGAGGCAGGCACGGCATAGGTGAACGCCGAGCGCAGGGGAACCGGGAGCGCGACCTGGCAAAAGCGGGGAGACATGGCAACGCTAGTGTAACAGGAGGCCGAGAGTGGGCTAGCGGCGCCGGGCCTCGAGGCCGAGCACGGCCATCACCTTCTGCAAATCCTTCCAGACTTCGCCCTTGGCGTTGGGATTGCGCAGGAGATAAGCCGGGTGATACGTGGCGATGAGCCGGGAGCCGCGCCAGGCGAGCCATTCGCCTCGGAAGCGGGAGATGCCCTGGTTGGTCTGCAGCAGCGTCTGCGCGGCGCATGCGCCGAGGCAACAGATTACTTTGGGTTGAATCACTTCAAGCTGGCGAATGAGAAAGGGCGAGCAGGCGGCAATCTCGTCTTTTTCGGGCAGGCGATTTTCAGGCGGGCGGCATTTGACGACGTTGCAGATGTAGACGTCCGCGCGGCGGAGGCCCATGGCCTCGATCATCTGGGTGAGCAGCTTTCCGGCGCGCCCGACAAACGGCTCGCCCTGCACGTCTTCGTCATGGCCGGGGCCTTCGCCCACGAAAACAAGTTCGGCCTTTGGATTGCCGACGCCGAAGACGATGTTCGAGCGGGACTTGTGCAGCTTGCAGCGCGAGCATTTCGGGCCGATGTCTTCGCGGATGCGCTCGAGCGTGTCGTCCTCGATGCGTTCGGCGGCCTCGAAAAGAGAGGGGCCCGCAGGCTGAATCAGCGACGATGCAGGCGCGGGCGAGCGTTCGGAATACGAGGAAGCAGCCGAGGAGACGGGTGCGCGTAGCGGCGTCGCGGAGGGGGCGGCGGTGTCCGCAGTAGCTACGGCAACTGGCGCGGTCGGCGCTTCCATTGCCGCTGGGATTTCCTTTACGGCAGGCTCGTCACGGCGTTCTGAGGCGCGGTCGAGGTAAAAGGGCCCGAGGCCGAGATCGTCGGCAAAACCGAACCAAGCTTCTGCGCGGGGACGCTTCCTGTGCTCCACGAGGGATGAAATTATCGGGGAGGCCGCCGAAAATCACAAGGGCGCGTTTTTGCTATTTTGTCGGTCGCGTGGGATGCGGCGAATTGCTGGCGGCTATTTCCGAGGCGCAGAACTAGCGCAAAGCCTTCCGGATCTCGAGGATCTGATCGAGGATGCGGTTGGCGACGTCGAACTTCGGAAGCTTGGGAAGCGGGATTTCCCGTCCGTCGCGGAGGAAGAGCGTGACGATATTGGTGTCGGCGTCAAAGCCGGCGCCCTCCTGCGTCACGTCGTTGGCGACAATCATGTCCGCGCCCTTGCGCGCCAGTTTCGAGCGCGCGCTTTCGGCGAGTCCTGTCGTCTCCGCCGCGAAGCCCACCAGGATACGCTTCCCCTTCTCTCGGCCCAGTTCGGCGAGAATGTCCGGCGTGGGCTCGAGCTCGAGCACCAGAGGCCCTTCGCCGCGTTTTAGTTTTTCCTCGCGCCGGGCGGCAGGGCGATAATCGGCGACCGCCGCGGCCATGATGACCACGTCCGCCTGGGCGGCGCGATCACGCACAACATCGCGCATCTCGCCGGCCGACCGCACCGGCGCCCAATCGGCGCCTTCGGGAACCGGCAAATCGGTCGTCCCGCTCACCAGTACGAGGCGCGCGCCGCGGCGCAGGGCCGCTTCGGCGAGCGCGTAGCCCATCTTGCCGGAAGAGCGATTGGTGAGGAAACGCACGGGATCGATGTCCTCGCACGTGGGCCCTGCGGTGACCAGCACGGTCTGGCCTTCAAAGTCATGTCGCAGGCCGAGCACGTTGCAAACTTTCTGGGCGATGGCCTCGGTCGAAGCCAGGCGGCCGGCACCGGTCATGCCGCAGGCGAGGTAGCCTTCCTCGGGATCCACCACGTGCACGCCGCGGCCGCACAGCAGCGCCAGGTTCGCCTGCGTCGCCGGATGCTCCCACATATTCACGTTCATAGCCGGAGCGACCACGACGGGTGCTTTTGTGGCCAGATAGAGGGTCGTCAGGAAGTCGTCGGCGACACCGTGCGCAAACTTGCCGAGGACATCAGCGGTGGCAGGCGCGACCAATAGCAAATCGATCCGCTGAGCCACGGCGATGTGCTCGATGGCGCTTTCGAGATTGGCGGCGGAGTCCGCCGGGCCGAACATCTCGGTGATGACCTTCTGGCCGGTGAGGGCGGCGAAGGTGAGTGGAGTGATAAACTCGCGGGCCGCGCGGGTCATCACCACCTGGACGTCCAGTTTTTCCTGTTGCAGGCGGCGCACCAGTTCGGCGGCCTTGTAGGCTGCGACTCCTCCGGTGACGCCCAGGGCGATCTTCATAATATGTCTCGCCGTTTGGCCGGCTATTTGCGCCGCTTTCCGTCTTCCAGCTCCTGCGGCGGCTCCGGCATTTCGTATTCGAGGAGGCCCTGCTGCAACTCCTCTTCAGCAATGCGCGTGTTCTTGCGCGAGTGCGGATGCTCGACCAGCGGCCGCCCGCCCGCCATCAACTGGCGTGCGCGACGTGCCGCCACCACGACATACGCAAACTGACAATCCGGCGCGTCTTTGAAAACAGGCATAAGTCCGATTAGCCTCCGAAGGACTTCAAGATTTCGCCAATGCGTTCTTCGCGGCGCGGTACGCGACAGCGCGCCGCCAGCGCCACAGCCTGCACTTCGCGGCCGGCTTGCTTGAGGTCGTCGTTGATGACCGCGAAATCGTAGCTGCGATAGTTCAGCAGTTCCTGCCTCGCGCGTTCCAGCCGGCGTCCGATTTCCTCTTCGGAATCCTGGCCGCGCGCGCGAATGCGCCGCTCGAGTTCCGCCCGCGAGGGCGGCAGAACAAAAATGGCCACGGCGCCCGGAAGCGCCTTTTTTACCTGTTGCGCGCCCTGCACGTCAATTTCCAGCACCAGGTCCTTTTGCTGCGTCCGGGCCTGGTCCAGCCACTTGCGCGGCGTGCCGTACCAGTTCTTGCCGAAGACCTGGGCGTATTCGAGGAATTCGCCCCGCGCCACCATTTCCTGGAACTGGGCTTCGCTGACGAAATTGTACCACTTGGCGCCGCTTTCCGTCTTGCGCGGCGGGCGCGTAGTGCACGAAATGGCCAGCAGCGTGCCGGGAAGCTCGAGGAGCTTTTCCACGAGAGTGGATTTCCCGCAACCGGAGGGACCGGAAACAATCAGGACGAGCGGTTCGGCGGGATTCATTCGATGTTTTGCACCTGTTCCCGGATTTTTTCGATCTCCGACTTGATCTCGAGCGCCAGCCGGGTGATTTCCAGGCCCTCCGCTTCGCGGCCGGGAGTTTTCGAGAGCAGCGTGTTGACCTCGCGGTGCATTTCCTGGGCCAGGAAGTCGAGCTTCTTGCCCACGTCGGCCGCCCCAGAGAGCAGCGCTTCGAACTGGCTCACGTGGCTCTTGAGCCGCGCAAGTTCCTCGGAGACGTCACTGCGCTCGGCTGCCAGCGCGGCTTCCTGCGAAAGACGCGCCGGGTCCATCTGGGTGTCGCCCAGCAACTCCTTCAAGCGCAGCTCGAGCCGGCGCGCAAAGGCGGGCCGGGCGCGCTCGATCAAGGGCTCGACTTTGGCGGTCAGGCCGGCGATGTTGGCCAGGCGCGCCGCCATTTCCTCGCGCAGCGCGTCGGCCTCCTGATGACGCATGGCGTCCAGCCTGTCGAGCGCTTCAGCCAGGCAACCTGCCACAACTTCTTCCAGGCGCCCGAGCTCAGCCTCGAGCGTGGCCGGCGCCGGCCCGATAACACCTGGCAACCGCAGGATAGACGCCAGGTCCGGCTCCGCGTGGATGCCGAACTGCTTGCGCAGCGCATGGACGGCTTGCAAGTAAGCAGCGGCGGCGTCCCGATTGACAGCCACGGCTGCGGGGCCGGCGAGTTCGTAGCGCAGCGTGACCTCGAGATGGCCCCGCCGCACGTGTTCGCGCACCATCTGGCGGAGGCGAGGCTCGAGCGGCTCGAAACCTTCCGGCACGCGGAGGTGCAAATCGAGAAAGCGGTGATTGACGCTGCGCACTGCGATACGCAAGCTCCAGCCGTCTTGGACGGCATGGGACTGGGCGTAGCCGGTCATGGACTTGAGGCCTCCCGCGGCGGCCCGCCCGCCCGGCAGGGGAACCTCACCGGAGGCGGCGGAGCGAGACGGGGAGGAGGCGCCGGGCACGGTCACATCACGCTCCCGGAAGACGCGGCGCGCGGGGCTGGCTCGGCGTCGCGGAATTGCAAATCATACAAGCGCGCATAGATGCCACCGCGAGCCAGCAGCTCTTCGTGCGTGCCGCGCTCGCGAATCACGCCTTCGTCCAGCACAACAATCAGGTCGGCGCGGCGCACCGTGGAGAGGCGATGGGCAATGACGAACACGGTGCGCCCGGTCATCAGATTGTTGAGCGCGCTTTGCACCAGCATCTCGGATTCGGAATCCAGTTCGGAAGTGGCTTCGTCCAGAATCAAAATCGGCGCGTCTTTTAGCAGCGCGCGCGCAATCGCCAGGCGCTGCCGCTCGCCTCCGGATAGCCGCTGGCCCCGGTCGCCGATAAGCGTATCGTAACCCCGCGGCATTTTGACGATGAAATCATGCGCCAGCGCAGCCCGGGCCGCCGCTACAAGCTTCTCTTCCGGCATGTCCGGTTGTCCATAGCAGAGATTGTTGCGAATGGTGTCGTTGAAAAGAATGTTTTCCTGGGTCACGATGGCGATCTGCTCGCGCAGCGAGCGCAGAGTCACGTCGCGAACGTCGTGTCCGTCAATGCGCACCGCGCCCTGCGAAGTCGTGTAAAAGCGCGGCAGCAGATTCACCAGCGTGGTCTTTCCCGCGCCGCTCGAGCCTACGATGGCCACCACCGCGCCCGCCGGAACTTCCAGATCAATATTTTGCAGCGTGGGCGGGCCGCCGTCATAAGCGAAGCCCACACCCTCCACTCGGATGGACTGCCGGAATGGCGGCAGCACCTGCCCGCGCGGCTCCTCCAGAATTTCTTCGGGCAGGTCGAGAAAGGCGAGGACCTGCACGGAAGCTCCCGCGGCTTGCAGGAAAAGCTGATAGACGGTACCGAGGCGCTTAATTGGTTGATATGCGGCGATGAGGGCGAAGATAAAAACACCGAACAGGCCGACGGTCATGCGATGGTTCCTAATGTCCTCGCGCCCGAGGAGCAGCACCAGACACACCACGGCCACGCCAACCAGGTCCATCACCGGCCCCGTGGCGCGATAGGGACGCACCCAGCGCATGTTTTCGTGCAGCAGGCGGCGCCCGGCCTCGCGGAAGCGGCCGATTTCAAAATTTTCCATGCCGAAGGCTTTTACCACGCGGTTGCCGCTGACAGTCTCCTGAAGAATCTGGCTCAAGTCCGCAAGCCGCGAGCGGCTCCGCTCCGTGGAACCGCGGATGCGGCGCCCGAGCTTGCCCACGGGAATGACGACCAAAGGTATCAAGACGGCGCAGCCCAGGGCCATCCGCCAGTCCACTGCGAGCAGGACCGCCACGTAGGCCATCAGCGTGAAGCCCTGGCGGAAGAGTTCGGAAAGCCATTCGGAGAAGATATGGCGTAACTGCTCGATATCGGTCATCACCGCGGACATCACGCGACCCACCGGGTGGTGCTGGAAGAAGCCCAGAGGCTGCTGCACGATCTTACGGTAGGCGTGGTTGCGGAGATCCGTCACGGCGGAAAGGCCGCAGTAGTGCACTGCCACGCAGCCAAGGAACTCGGCCAGGCCGCCCACGAAAACGAGGGACAAAAGCGCTAAGGTGAAGATCCCCCAAACGTGATGCACGCGCGAAGGCACAAAATAGTTCAGCTTCACGACGTGTTGCGTTCCCGGTATCTGAAACAGAACGAGCGATGGCGCGCCTGACTGCGGTTGCAGGACGATGTCCACGGCGGGGCGGATGCAGAAGGCCACCAGGCCGTCCGCCATGCCGGCGACGGCGATCAGAACAACGCCCAGCGTGAAGAGGGCGAGATAGGGGCGCAGATAGTGCGCCAGCCGGCGGATTTCTCCGCCTGCGTTTCTGTGTGAGGTCCCGTCCATATTGTCCGGCGCCCGGTGTCGTAACTCAGAATAGCAGCCAATTATCAGGCGCGGTGTAATTCGACGCAACGCGCGCGGCGCCGCTACTCCCCCCGCCTTTGCCAGAATCTGCCTAGCCTAAGCATCCCGGCGGCCTCTTGCAAGGCGGAATCGCTTCGCCATGCCATCCGATAAGGCCCGCAGCAAGGAACGCGTCGCCGGGTTACGTCGAGGTCTTGTCAATGTCCCGGTGCACAACTTTGGCGGCGTACCCTTTGCGATGCAAGGCCTTGCGAATCACTTCGGCAAGCATCACCGATCGGTGCCGTCCGCCGGTGCATCCCAGCGAAACAGTGAGATAACTCTTTCCTTCCCGGATGTAATGGGGAATCAGGTAGGCCAGAAGGCTTTCGATGCGCCGCATGAATTCGCCGGTCTGCGGGAAAGAACGGATATAGCGAGCCACGCGCGGGTCCTTACCGTTATAGGGCCGCAGTCGCGGAACGAAGTGCGGGTTAGGTAGGAAGCGCACATCGAAAACCAGGTCTGAATCCGCCGGGATGCCGTAGCGGAACCCGAAGCTCACTACGGAGACCAGCAGAGGACGCCGGCCGGGCCTCTGGAAACGATCAATAATGAACTGCCGCAGCTCGTGTACGGTGAATTTCGTGGTGTCTATGACCACATCCGCCAGCCGCCGGATGGGCGCCATGCGGCGGCGCTCTTCGCGAATGCCCTGCGCGACCGAGGTTCCCAGGCCAAGCGGGTGGGGACGGCGTGTTTCGCTGAAGCGGCGCTGAATGGCCTCGTCGCTGGCTTCGATGAAGACGAGGGAGGCGGCATGGCGGCTGCGCAGCCCGCGATAGATCTCCGGCAACCGCTCGATCTGCTGGCCCTCGCGCGCGTCCACGAGCAGAGCGGCGCGCTCGATTTCGCCGCGCCCCTCTTCGTATAACTCGGTGAACGTAGGGATCAGCGCGACGGGAAGATTGTCCACGCAATAGTAGCCCAAGTCCTCGAACGTCTTCAGAACCGATCCTTTTCCGGACCCGGAAAGTCCGGTGAGGATGACCAGTTGGCGGGCGCCGGCTTTGGAGGCGTTCGGTAGACGGGCAGGACGGGTGCTCACGGCGGGGCGCGCTCAGGACCTCACGCGGCGCCGGTGCGTGCTCGGAATGCGCAGGTCTTCGCGGTACTTGGCCACCGTGCGGCGCGTGACGCGGATGCCTTCTTCGCCGAGCCTCTTGGTGATCTGATCGTCGGTGAGAGGGTGAGCGGTGTCTTCATCTTCAATCAGTTGCTTCACCCGCCTCTTCAGCGCCAGGAGCGACATTTCGCTTCCCTGCGGCCCCTGCACCGATTCCGAAAAGAAGCTGCGCAGCTCGAGGACGCCGCGCGGCGTGTGCGCGTATTTGTTCGCCACCGCCCGGCTGACCGTCGAGGGATGCACGCCCACTTCTTCCGCGACTTCCTTGATCATCATGGGCTTCAGATGATCGGGACCGTAGTCCAGGTAATCGCTCTGGCGGCGGAGAATGGCCTGGCAAACGCGCAGAATGGTGTGCTTGCGCTGTTCGATATTCTTCATCAGTTGCAGGGCCGCGGTGAACCGTTCCCGGACGTAATTGCGCACGTCGCGGTCGGCTGCGTCGCGGGCCAGAAGGCGCCGGTAGGTCGGGTTCAAGCGCAGCTGCGGCAGGTCTTCGTCGTTCATGAACACGTGCCATTCGCCCTCTTCTTTGCGGAACTGCACGTCGGGCTCCACCAGGCGGGGCTCGGTCTTGTTGTAACGCAGACCGGGCTTGGGGTCCAGGCGCTTGATGAAATCCACGGCACGCTTGACCATCTCTACGGGGCGATTGACCGCGCGCGCCACATCCTTGAGCTGGTGGTTCTGCAGCAGCTTCAGGTGCTCGGTGACGATCTGGCGCGCCAGCGCATTCTGCGGGTCCAGCACGCGAATCTGCATCAGCAGGCATTCCTGCAGGTCGCGCGCGGCCACGCCGGGCGGGTCGAACTCCTGCACCATGGTCAGGGCTTCCTCGACGTCTTCCATGGAATAGCCGCCCGACTGGGCGATTTCCTCGAGCGTGGCCGTGAGGTAGCCGTTTTCATCGAGGTTGCCGATGATCGTCTCGGCGATCTTGTGCACGGTCTCCGAGCAGATGCTGACGCTCATTTGCCAGGCCAGATGGTCCGCCAGGCTCGCGGGCGAGGACAGGAATTTTTCGAAGGAAGGCTTTTCAATCTCCTCGCGCTCACGGCCGGCGGCCTGTTCGGCGCCGGTGTCCAGATACTGCGTAAAGAAAGAGCCGAAATCGAATTCGTCGAAGGGATTGGCCGCCTCGGTCTCGGGAACCTTTTCCGTCTCCTGCTTGAGGAACGTCTCGTCCGTATAGCTTTCCGCAGCCGCGCCCTCTTCTCCCGCTTCTTCAAGGACGGGATTGGCCATGATTTCCTGGTTGATCATCTCGCGCAGCTCAAGGCGGTTGAGGGCCAGCACGCTCACCATCTGCACGAGCCCGGGCGTGAGGATCTGCTTTTGAGCGACCCGGAGATGCAGTTTGGGAGCCAGCCAGTTCATAGCGGTCAGCTCAGGCGGAAGCTCTCTCCCAGATAGACGCGGCGGACATCGGTGTTGGCGGATAGCTCCGCGGGCGTTCCCGCGGCGAGAATCTTGCCGTCGGTGATGATGTAGGCGCGGTCGGTGACCGCCAGCGTGTCGCGCACATTGTGGTCGGTCACGAGTACGCCGATCCCCGCGGCAGCCAGTTCCGCGATGATCTTCTGAATGTCCACGACGGTCAGGGGATCAATTCCGGCGAAGGGTTCATCGAGCAGGACAAAAGAGGGAGAAAGCACGAGGGACCGGGCGATCTCGAGCCGCCGGCGTTCGCCGCCTGACAGCACGTGGGCCTGGCTGTCGCGTACCCCTTCGAGTCCCATCTGCGCCAATAGCTCCTCGACGCGGTCCCGCCGCTGTTCCGGAGTCAGGGACAGCGTTTCCAGAACCGCCATCAGGTTTTCCTCGGTCGTCAGCTTCCGAAAAACCGAAGGCTCCTGGGGAAGGTAGCTCATTCCGCCGCGGGCCCGGAGATACATGGGGAGGTCCGTGATATCGTCGCTGTCCAGCAGGACACGCCCGTAATCGGGACGCGCGAGACCTACCAGGATGTAGAACGTCGTAGTCTTACCAGCGCCGTTCGGCCCGAGCAAACCAACCACTTCGCCCTGCTGCATCTCCAGGCTGACGTTGTCCACAACCCTGCGGCCACGATAGGACTTGGTTAAATCGACCGCCTGGAGCTTCAACATGCCATTTCATTTCTCAATCCGGTGCCTGGTCAGCGTGCGCGAACCTTCCCGCGAATCAATCAAAATCGTATCACTCGCCACAAACAAGGTCAACGAATGGCCCGTCGTCGTGTTCCCGGAAGTATCTGCAAGAGTGGGCTGTCCGCCGGAGAGAACGAATTTGCCGTCGGCCGCCGTGTAGTCGGCTTGCTCCGCTGAGCCCTGGCGCCCGGCTTGCCGCACCACGACATTTCCTCGTGCCAGTGCGCGGCTTAGTTGGCGTCCCGCGGGCGCGGCGGCCGGCGTAGCGGGCGCGAGAAAGACGTCCAGGGCACGCGATTCGAGCGAGCCCTGCGTAGAG
>Ga0187780_10001838_pt1 | contig 16038 bp, 13 predicted proteins | sample 1015_Q2_SP10_20__FD_132429 | JGI IMG/M metagenome (GOLD analysis project Ga0187780, IMG submission 132429) | Tropical peat soil microbial communities from peatlands in Department of Meta, Colombia - 1015_Q2_SP10_20_MG | ecosystem: Environmental > Terrestrial > Soil > Wetlands > Peat | place... | reverse complement strand
TTAAGGTAAATGTAACAATTGCTGGGATGGGAACAATTAAGTAATAGAGTTAAAATAATAATTGTTAATTAGAAAAAATGAGGTCCTTTCTTTAGTTTCTAATTAACTCATTCATTAGCAATAAGCGTAATTAATTTTTCTTCAGAATAAAGTTTAATGAACAATTTCTAAAGTAGTAGTAATTGGATCATTCACACATCTAATTTTTCTGGATTTTTCATTTATTCAAAGATTTTAAGTGGTATCTTAACATAGCCACACCCTACCACAAAATCGTTAAAATACATATTGTGTGGACCTTTTGGAATTGGTATAAATATGAAAAAATTGTAGCAAGGGGATGAAGGAAATGTTTAATGATTTTAAACTTACAGAAGGACGTCCTGTATATATTCAACTTAAGGAATATTTAAAAAGAATGATAAGCAATGGGCATTTGCTTGATCAACAAAAACTTCCATCTACTCGTGAACTCAGCTCTTTATTATCAATCAGTCGAAACACCGTTCTAACGGCTTATGCAGATTTGGAAGTAGAAGGCTTTATCTATGCCGTAAAGGGAAAAGGAAACTTTGTAAGTCATGTTGAGACATTCAAAGCACCATCCATCCAATTGAATTGGACTGAAAAAATCAATGAGCAAACCTTTTTGGCAGATGACTTAGACCTAATGAAGCATGGAGTGCGCTGGAATAAAGACATGATCTCATTTAATAGTATCGCACCAGATGAAAAGCTTTTTGATGTAGAAAATTTTAAAAGGGCTTTTTTAAATCGGATGTCTCTTGAAGGAGATATAGTTCTTAACTATGGGTATGCAAAGGGCTATAAACCACTTACGGAATACTTGCTTAATTACATGGAAACTAAAGGGATAGACACAAGAAATAAAGATATTTTAATCACGAATGGATTCACGGAAGGTCTAGATATCCTTTTATCCTCTTTAAATAAAAAGAACGGCCGTGTTATTTGTGAAAATCCAACCCATCATGCTGCACTTAAGCTCTTTCGATTACATGGATTTGACATCGATGGAATTGAAATGGATGATGACGGTGTTAATGTAGGTAAGCTCGAAACTTTATTATCAAAAAAGGAATATGATTTTGCATACTTAATTCCGTCTTATCATAATCCTACTGGAATCGTAACGTCCTCTGAAAAAAGGAAGGAAATCATGGATCTTTTTTCCGCATATCAGCTTCCTATCGTTGAGGATGGTTTTAACGAAGAATTACGTTACTCAGGTTCACATCTCGCACCGTTGGCTGCATTTGCCGGACACGGCAATAATGTCATTTATATTAGTAGCTTCTCTAAAATTCTATTTCCTGGCTTACGTGTTGGATGGATTTTAGCAGATAAAGAGTTGATTTATTACTTGGAAAGTATGAAAAGAGCTCGAACAATTCATACGTCTACATTAGATCAAGCGGTATTATTTCAATATTTAAATGATGGCTACTTTGAAAAGTATATAAAAAAAGCTAAATCAGTCTATAAGAAAAAATATGAATTAGCTGTTCATTGTTGTAAGCAATATATTCCTTATAAACGAATAACTGGTGATGGTGGACTCCATCTTTTTATAGAACTAGATACCAATATTGACTCACGAAAGCTTTTAGAAAAATGTTATCAAAAGGGAGTTGTTTTTTCTCCAGGTGATGTTTATTACACTGACAGTAGTGGAAACCATACTTTACGATTAGGTTTTTCTAGACTGCAAGAAAGAGAGATTATTCAGGGAATTAAAATCATAGGTGAAACAATAAAAAATTATTATGGAGGTTAATAAAATGAGAGTTGGCGTAATTATGGGAGGGGTTTCTTCCGAGAAACAAGTTTCGCTCATGACTGGTGAAGAGATGATTGTACATTTAGATAAAAATAAATATGAGATTGTACCGATCCAACTAGATAATAAAGAAGATTTAATTGAAAAGGCAAAAAATATTGACGTTGCGCTACTGGCGCTACATGGAGAGTTCGGTGAGGATGGCACCATACAAGGCACACTTGAGACCATCGGAGTTCCTTATACGGGAAGTAGCGTACTGTCCAGTAGTTTATGTATGGATAAGAATATGGCGAAAAAAATCATCCGTTATGAGGGGGTGCATACACCTGAATGGATTCACCTTACTAACATGGAAGAACTTAATATGGATGTAATAGTCAAGATGGGTTACCCAGTAGTTGTGAAACCTAATTCAGGTGGTTCGAGTGTAGGAGTAAAAATAGTTTATGATCAAGATACGATCAAGTCTTCGATTGCGGAAGTATTCAAATGGGATACCGAAGTGATAATCGAAAAGTATATAAAGGGTGAGGAAATCACTTGTTCTATATTGGATGGACAGCTTTTACCTGTGATATCCATTCGTCATAAGGGAGAGTTTTTTGATTATACTTCCAAATATAATGATGAGGATACCATTGAAGAGGTGATCCAGCTGGCGTCCGAAACACATAGCAAAGTCTCTTTAGCTGCTATGACTTGCTATAAATCACTGAAATGTAGTGTTTATGCCCGAGTCGACATGATGATTAAAAATGGTATACCTTATGTGATGGAAGTTAATACTTTACCTGGGATGACGAAAAATAGTCTGCTGCCAAAAAGCGCACAGGCAGCGGGTATTCCTTATAATAAATTACTTGACTTGATTATTGAAAGTTCACTTAAGGTGAGGGGGAATAAACTAATAAGTGAGAACAGAAAAATAAAATGATTAAAAGTTTACTAGCGGGGTTCTTTAGGTTTTAGGGTTATCAAACCGATCAATTTCTCCAATTTCTTTTACGAGAACATCTATCTCTGCTTTTAAATTTGATAGGTGTTCTTTGCATTTATTAACCATTTTTATATGCATTTCCAATGAAAAAATAAAACTATTAAAAGATGCGAATCACCAATTGAAATAACACATATGGTAGTTGAAGTTCATGAATTACAGTTATGCCTTAATTTTTTAAAAAATAAATGACAGTTAGTTCAATAAGGAATTATATAATTGAAGGATCTTGTAATAACTATATTGAAGTAGTTAATGTAGAAAAGGATTAAATGAGAAGAAAACCTTATAACAACAACGGTAAGTGGTACAAAATTGGGATGAAAATGTAAACGATTATCCTTTTTTTCATTGGCGAATTAATTAAATTAATAAAGTCTTTAAAATTCATATATTTTGTGGAATGAAATCGTAAATTTAAGTGTGTAATTAATAAAATAGAGACATGAATCACATGTTTATTTTTATATTAGAAATGAAATTTTTGGAGGAGTAAAATGGCAAACAAACTACTTTTTTTAGAGAAAAAATTAGAGGAAGCACTAATTTTATATGAGCAGGTAGGTAAATTTGATTTGGCCTTACAACATTATAAAGAAGTAGAAAATGAGCTAAATAGTATTATAGAACAAAATGAAGTTGAAGCTACACAAGTTCATAAACTTTTAGCTCAATGTTATTTACGTCAAGCAGGGATGTTACGCCAATTAGGTAGATTTGATGAAGCTAATGTAATGAATAAAAATGAAATTGAGAGTGCCAGACGATCAGGAAGTTCAATTGCATATGCTCAGAGCTTATTTTCAACAGGGGTGAATCTTCTCTCTAATAGACAAATTGAAGAAGGATTAACTTCATTAATGAAAGCAAAGACTTATTTCGAAGGAGGTAATACAAGTGAGCATAAACAAGGACTAGGCTGGTATTGGATTATTCAAGCTGATTTAGGAAACAAATGTCTGATAAAATTGAGTAATGAAGAGATTATTAATTATGGAAATAAAGCAATTGCTATCCTAACACCAATTCAAAATATTCCAGGTTTATCAAGGGGTTACGAAGCTCGGTCTATCGCTTATAAAAATAAAGGTGATTATGAGAATGCACAGGCAGACATAGAAAAGTCGAAATCTATAATAGAATCGAAAACTACCTCTAATAGAGAAACAATTAATTGATTTTCAACTTACAAGTACTTTTAATTATACGGTCATAAAAAGCATATTATTAACCCTAGAAAGGGATAGTTTATTTAATTCTTATAAATCTATGGGTGTGTTGGTTGAACAAGATATTGCTATTCTAAAAAGAAATTGCTATTAATTTTTAAAAAATTCGCTAATTTTAGCGAGTTTTAGCCACACCTACTATTTTTCCTTCAATATTGTCATTTGATAATGGTCCTAAATCAAAGCTATCTTGTACTCTCCAACCATTATCCGCTAAAACAAACACTTCATTTTCTTTGACTGTAACTGGTTTTAAATTTCTAGTAAAATATTTCTTCCATTCTTTTTCATTAATGATATTTTTACCAATTTTTTTCAAACTCTTTTTATAAGTAGTAATATTAGAAATTCCATTGTTCATGGCTTTCGCATAAAAAGCATCTAATCGTTTATCATCGATATAGAGTTGACCTTGTTTGATTTCGATTTTTTCACCAGGTAATCCTACGACCCTTGCGACATTTTTTTCACCAGTTTTTGGCGAGACATAATATACAACTTCACCACGCTGAAATTTATGTTTATCGTAAAAGCTTGTATCAACTACTAATGTGCCTGCATACTCATGATTTCCTCGATACATTTCATCGAATAAATGGTCAATTTCTTTAAATCCTTCTGATTCAACAACTGGAACAGTTTTCAGAGTAGTTTTATCTTTAATTGTTTCTAATGTAGAAGTCTTCTCTTTAGGTTGGCAACCAACAATAATGAAACACATTCCAATGATAAAAAGTAAATGTTTCATATTTTCCCTCCTATAATTACGGTATTCCATAAAATGATATTAATTCCCTTTTAGAAATGGTTTTTAAGGAGAAATATAGTTATAGGTATTTATTAGACTCTTTCTAAAAGATTCTTGCCTTTGAGATTTGTAACTTTAACAGAAGTTTGTTACAACGGAAAGCGAGAGATCTAGGTGGGAATAGCAGGAAGGATGAGACTCCGCAGGATTGCCGAGGAGGCAGCTTTCACCCCATGGAAAGCGAGCGTCCTGGAGTTGTAATCAACTAAAGTATTCTAAAATAGCGAAAATGTATAGACACAATTTAGGGACTTTTTTTAATATCATTAACAATTAACCATAAATGAGAAATATGCATATTAATCCACCAATTAATTATTTGAATTTATTAGTGTTTTTAAAAAAATACTTTGAAAGAATTAGGAATATAAAGGTTTAAATAATCTTTTATGAAGGGACGTGTTTAATGTGTAAATTCGAATTATTTTTACTATATAAACATAATGAATAAATATTGTTAAATTATGAATAAGTATGTATAATCACTTCTATTGGAAGAAATAAAAAAATTGATTAATAGATAAATAAATTAGAAAGGTGACCGACAACAATGAACTCGACACAACCGAAAAAATTAGGTGTCTTAGGACTTTCATTAATTAGCATTAATGCTATTCTTGGGTTAAGAAATATTGCATATGCATCTACGATAGGGCCATCTGCAATCTTCTTTTGGATTTTAGCAGCACTATTGTATTTTATTCCACTTGGTTTAATTGTCGCTGAACTTTCAACTACCTATCCAAATCAAGGTGGTATGGGAGTTTGGGTGAAAAAAGCATTTGGTGAAAAAGCGTCATTCTTGGTTTCATGGTTTTTCTGGATTGCAAATTTTACTTATTATCCATCATTATTATTAACAACAACAGTGGCATTGTCTTACGGGTTTAACAAGCCAAAGCTAGCAGACAATCCTATTGAAACAGCTATTATTTCTTGTATCATTTTCTGGTTAGTTACAATCCTTACGTTGCGCGGAACAAAAATGAGCGGAAAATTAGCCTCGATTGGTGCTCCTTTAGGAGTATTAGTTCCAGCAATCATTATTTTTGGATTTGGTTTCTATAGCATGATAAAAGGGGAGCCAAGTGCAACTCATTTTACGACACAAAGTATGATGCCGAATCATTTATCTTTGGATACAATTATGTTTTTATCAACCTTAATGTTCGGATTTTCTGGAGCAGAAATGCTAGGTACAATTGCTGGTAATGTTAAAAATCCACAAAAAACATTTCCAAAAGCAATTTTTATTACATCAATCATCATAGCTGCAGTTTATATTTTGGCAACAGTGGCTTTTCAATATATTATTACAATTTCACCAGATCAAACTGCAACTGCATTGTATTTATTTGCAGATAAGGTAACATCAAAATTTGGTTTAAGTTTTTCATTATCACAAGTATTAGGAATATGTTTTGTTTTAGCATTTTTAAGTTCATTATCATTCTTAATTTTAAATCCAAGCGTTATGATTTCTGAAAGTGCGCAAGGTATTTTACCTGAAAAATTATTACAAAAAAATAAAGATGGAATGCCAAGTAAACTTGTAATTGGACAAGCAATTGTTGTAACAGCTATATTAATGCTTTCTGCACTTGTTCCGAGTGTATCGAGTGCATTAAATATGCTTATTTTAATGTCAACACTAGCATTTTTTATTCCATATGTATTTTTAATTAGTGCCTATATTAAATTAAGAATGTCAGATAAAGACGTAATTAGACCATTTAAAATCAAAAATAATAAATTGGCATATATCATTGCAACAATAGGGATGGTTGCTGTAGTGGGTACGATTGTATTAACATTAATACCTGGAAAAAACACTACACTACTTGAATATCTACCAATGGTAATCGGGCCTATACTTTTTGGTGCAATCGGATTACTGTTTTATCGCCGTTCACAAAAAAATAAAGGGTTAATCGAATATAAAAAAGTAAGCTAATAACTTTTAAAAGGTAAATAACGCAAAACAGCTCAAAGTTCAATTTGAACAATGAGCTGTTTTTTTTTATTTAAATAAAACTTTTCTCTAATTCATCAATCAGTGATCCAACATATTGTACAGCTTGGCGAATTGGTTCCGGAGTAGACATGTCGATTCCCATTTGATTTAATAACTCATTTGGAGACATAGTACCACCTGCTTTTAATACATTGATCCATTTATCAACAACCGGTTGACCTTCTTCTTGAATTTTTTGAGCAATTGCTGTAGAAGCTGTTAAACCAGCTGAATAGGTATATGGATATAATCCCATATAATAATGAGGCTGACGCATCCAAGTTAAGCTTGCACCTTCATCAATTTCAACGGTATCTCCCCAGAACTCTTTTAAAATAGTTCCTTTTGTTTCACATAACACGTTCGCTGTTAGGGAAGTTCCTTTTTCTGCTAAATCATAAATACGTCTTTGGAATTCAGCTTCTAAAAGATGTGTAACAAAGTTATGATAATATGTTCCAAGTGACTGTAAAATAACCCAACGTTTCATACGATTATCATCCGTATTTTTTAATAAATACTGCGCTAAAAGTCTCTCATTTAGAGTTGATGGCGCCTCAATAAAGTAAAGTGATGGACGAGTGTTAAAGATACTTTGATGTCCATTAGCCAAATAGAAATGTCCGGCATGGCCTAATTCATGTGCCATTGTAAAAGCAGATCTCATATTATCTTGGAAGCTAATTAAGATATAAGGATGTACGCCATAAGGGCTAGAACAAAATGCACCTGTACGCTTACCTACATTATCACTGTAGTCAATCCAACGCTCATTATAAGCTTTTTCCATAATAGCCGAGTACTCGGGACCTAAAACTTTAAGTGCATCTAAAATAATTTCTTGTACTTTTTCATATGTAGTTTCCGGTTGGAAATCCACATCAAGTGGTGCTTTCAAATCGTAAAAATGTAGCGTATCTAATCCTAGCTCTTTTTGTTTTAAACGAGCAAAACGTTGCATATGTGGAGCAAACTCATTAAAGATGACGTTTAGTTGATTATGATACATTTCAGTGGTTACTTTTTGTGGATGTAATAGCATGTGAGTAACAGATTCATAATTTCGTAACTTACTTAACGCCACTTGTTTTTTTACTTCAGAAGCATATACAGATGCATACGTATTTTTATATTGAGACAACGTAGCAACAAAAGACTCATATGCATTTTTACGAATCGTAGGGTTTGAAGAAAATTCATATTTTGTTTCAAAAAGAGCAAAAGAGTTAGGTAGTTCAACTTCATCTTCGTTTAAAAATGGCTTGAAAGTAAGATCCGCTGCCTTGCTCATCTGATAAATTTGGTATGGTGCAGATGTTACTTCACCAATAGCAGCAAGTGCCTCTTCAGTTTCAGGAGAAAGTTTATGAGATTTTGATTGGATAATATCTTGTATGTATGATTTGAATGGATGGAAATTTGAATCATTTTCTACATAAGAAAGGAGTGTATCTTCATCAATTAATACCAATTCTGAATCAACAAATGAAAGTTCTTTACTTAATTTAGTAGCAACACTAGAAAATAAGATGCTATCCGCTTGATTGCTTGGATTTGTTCCATCTTCTGATTGACGTAAACTTACATATGTACCTAAGCGAATCATTCTCTTATAAATAGTTTCATAGGCTTTTAAGCAGTTTAGTAGATTCACTTTATTGTCACAAATAGTGCCTTTAAATGTTGTAACTGTTTGTAAATCAGCCTTTAAATTCTTTAATTCATTTTCCCACTCACTTCTTGTAACAAATAAGTCACCTAAATCCCAGGTCATTTCAGTTGGAACTTCTGAACGATTTAATCGTTTTTCAATTGTTTTTTCCAAAAAAATCACTCCTAAATTATTAATAGAATTACAAACTCATTATACAACTTTATTCAGAATAATTAAAATTATTTGTATAATAATAATTCAAAGGGAATCAATAGGAAATGTCGAATAATCATATTAAATCTAGGAAGTTTTCGTAAAATTTGTTTTTATTTAAGAATGTGTAAAGTTGATTTCCGCTCCAGGCTACTTGCTTTCCGTGGGGCGGGTGGTGAGCCTCCTCGTCGCTGTCGCTCCTGCGGGGTCTCACCTGTCACCATAGGAGTCTCGCATCTTCCGCTCCAATCAACTTCATTATCAACTATTTGCAATAATAAATTCTTTAAAATAATTTTTTAGAAAAGAGTCTACATCTAAATGTAAAGAAGGGGAAAATATGAAAAAATTACTACTTACAGGGTTTGAGCCATTTCTAGACTTTACGATTAATCCAACAGAGCAAATTGTAAAAGCTTTAGATGGAGAGAAGATTGGTCCATTTCAAATTGTTGGAAAAATACTACCTGTTGATTTTTCAAGTTCAGGTTCCATATTGTTAAAGGAATTTAATGAAGTTAAGCCAGATGTCATCATTTCTTTAGGGCTTGCTGCAGGGCGTACTACGATAACTCCCGAACGAATTGCGATTAACTGTAAAGATGGTGAAAAAGATAATCGAGGCATTATAAAAAAAGATGAAAAAATAGTTGAGAATGGGCCAGATGGTCTTTTTACAACATTACCAATAAGGGAAATTGTTGACGGGTTGAATGATATGAATATCCCAACCGAAATATCAAATTCAGTGGGGACTTATTTATGTAATCTTGTGATGTATGAAATGTTACACCATTTAAAAATTCATACTATCAGTTTACCATCAGGTTTTATCCATATCCCGGCATCTCATGAAATGGCAATTCACAAAAGAAATATGCCTAGTTGGTCGCAAAGTGATATAGAGAATGCAATAAGAAACATTATAAAAATCATAGGTAAAAATGAATGAATGTAGACTTTCCAGCTTTTCATCCATTAGGATGTTCAGCTGTGACAATGTATTTTAGCGAAACGATTTCAGTTGAAATAAATGATTTAATTCATTATTTTGCAAATTTTTTAAGAGATAATACTGAAAAATATTGGACAGATATTGTTCCAACCTATCATAGTCTTACTGTTTTTTATCAACCGACTGAACTATCGTATGATGAAGCGGTAGGTGGACTTAAAAAAATTTATCATAATTGCCAGAAGTGTTACCGACAAACAGTACTAGACAAAAGGCTTTATAAAATTCCTGTTTTATATGGTAAGGAATTTGGGCCAGACATTCATATAGTTGCAGAAATAAACAATCTTACCATAGAAGAAGTGATTTCTTTGCATAGTTCACAATTATATAGAATTTATATGATTGGTTTTTTACCTGGATTTCCATACTTAGGTGGGCTGCCTTCTTCATTAAACACGCCAAGATTAATGAAACCAAGAAGGAGTGTTCCTGAGGGTTCAGTTGGTATAGGTGGTACTCAGACTGGTGTTTATCCAATTTCATCACCTGGAGGGTGGAATCTAATTGGTCGAACGCCAATTAAACTATTTGATCGAAGCTTTGAAAATCCAATTAAATTAGAGGCTGGACACTATCTTCAGTTTATACCGATTGAAAAAGATGAATTTGATGATATTCAAAATCAAAGTAAGTTAGGAAATTATGAGTTGATCTGCGAGGAATATGTTCATGAGAAAAATAGACTTGAATTGTGATTGTGGAGAGGGATATGGCATCTACCAATTAGGCCAAGATGAAAGAATAGTAAAATATGTCTCTTCTGTAAATATTGCGTGTGGATTGCATGCCGGAGATCCATTTGTCATCGCAAAAACTGTTCAATTAGCAAGGGAACAAAATGCAGCGGTTGGAGCGCATCCTGGATTTCCTGATTTAATGGGATTTGGAAGACGAGAGATTACTTTGACAAACGATGAAATATATAACTTAGTAATCTATCAAATCGGAGTCATGCAAGCTTTTTGTAAATCACAAAACATCCAGCTTCATCATGTTAAACCACATGGTGCTTTATATAACATGGCAGCAAAAGATATGAATATAGCTAAAGCAATTGTACGAGCTATTAAAGATCTTGATACGCAATTAATAATATATGGATTGGCAAATAGTAAATTAATTGAGGCAGCAGATGAGGTTAATTTGCCTTATGCTTCAGAAGTTTTTGCTGATCGAGTGTATTTAAATGACGGAAATCTGATGTCGCGTAATCTAAAAGGTTCTGTTCATGAAAATATTGATAGTATGATAGAGCAGGCATTAATATTAATAATTGAAGGCAAAGTATCTTGTGATAATGGCGAAAAAATTTCATTAAATGCTGATACAATTTGTATTCACGGAGATAATGCAAATGCCTATCAATTTGTTAAAACATTACGTGATAGATTGCAAGAATTAATGATAAACGTATGTCCAGTGGGGAGTAAATGATGAAGTTTTCCTTGTTTCAAATAGACAAAGAAGGACTTTTACTCAGTTTACAAGATTTAGGTAGAGAAGGTATGCGTCATCAAGGGATTCCTTGTTCTGGTGCAATGGATCCTTACGCATTAAGGATTGGAAACATATTAGTAGGTAACCAACATTCTTGTGCTAGTTTAGAAATTACAATGGGAGGATGCATTTTGCGCGTGTTGAAAGATGCAACCATTGTTATTACAGGTGCGAATCTCACTCCTAAACTAAATAATAAAGACTTGCCGATGTGGAAAACAATTTCTATAAAGAAAGGTGACCAAATAGCCTTTCTTGGTCCTAAATTTGGGTTGCGTTCATACATTTGTGTGTATGGAGGATTTGAAGAAGAATCTGACTTAAATAGTGTATCTTATTATGACAAAGCAAATCTTGGTCGTAAACTTGAAATAGGAAGTAAAATTTTCGCAAAGCTGAATAGTACGAATCCTAAAAAAATTGGTCTTCGTTCTAATTTAATTCCAAATTATCATAAAAGGGTTAAGGTTAGAGTAATTCAAAGTCCACATATCAATCGCTTTTCACAAGAAACTATACAATTCTTCTTTTCTACAGTATTTCAGGTTAGTTCGAGTGATCGAATGGGAATGTATTTAACAAATGAACTACCCATTATTCAAGAGAATAATGGTTGGGTGTTATCTGAAGGTGTGACATATGGAACGATTCAGATTTTACCAAATGGTTCACCAATTATCTTGTTAGCTGACGCTCAAACAACAGGTGGATATCCTACAATCGGAACAGTCATTTCAGTTGATCTATGGAAATTAGCGCAAATTCAAACTGGAGGATCCATAGAATTTATTCCAATAGAAATTAATGAAGCTCAAAGATTATTTATAAAAATGGAAAAGAAATTAAATGCACTGCAATTTGAATATAATAATATTATGTAAACAGAAAAGTTGAGGGATTTATTATGGAAAATAAAATGAGACAAAATAAACATGAAGCGACAAATGAAGAAAAAATTACAGTATGTTTAAATGAAACAGAAACTGGTTATTTAGGATTAGTAGATGGAGAGCATCCTTACGTTATTCCTTTAAATTTTACATATTATAATGGAGCTATTTATTTTCACGGAGCAAGTGAAGGAAGGAAAATGAGGATTATTCAAAACAATTCGAATGGAACTTTCACTGTTTCACAGCAATTTGGAACAATAACCGATCCAGTACCAGCTAAAACAGATACGGCATATATGAGCGTTATGGTATTTGGAACAGTTGAAGTTGTAACCGATTTAGATGAAGCAACTGAAGCATTACAGCAAATCCTTAATAAATATGTACCTAATTATTTTTCAAATCCTTTATCAAAAAATCATGTAAAAAGCTATGTGTCTTCATTAGGAAGTAAAACTGCAGTTTGTAAAATCACACCTTCATCTATAACAGCAAAAGAAAATGAATTAATTACTAGTAAAGCTTTTTATCCAGGAAGAACCGCGGAAATGGATTTAAAATTATAATGACTAGAATAATAGAATTAATCTCTTGAAATATATGAAAACAAAAAGGGGACGAATGAAATGACAAAACAAGAATTACTTAATCATCATACTAATGTAATGAATTTTGTTATGTCACTTAATCAATTAACTAACGACGAATGGCAAAGTCCGATAGAAAAAGAAAAGTGGTCGATAGCTGAAATCGTATACCATTTAATCCCGTGGGATCTGTTTATAATTGAAAGTAGATTGCCGTTTTTTCGATCAAATCAAAGTTTACCACCAGCTCCTAACGTAGATGACTTAAATAAAACTTCGTCGGAGAAAGCGAAAGTAACCTCTAAAGAAGATACAATTCAGTATTTCATTGAAACTAGAACATTATTGAAAAATCAAATCAAAAGTTTGACTGAAAAGGAATGTGGGATTGAAATTGTAATAGGTACTAAAAAAATTACTATTATCGATTATTTGTCTGGGATGCTTGAACATGATCAACATCATATAAATCAAATTAAAAATTACATGAAATCGTAGAGTGATTTTTTTTAGGTATGACAAGACCGATGTTCTTATCCGAAACTCATTTACATAAAAATTTTCACAAAGAAGGTAATCTTTATTTAAAGTAAAAATCGCAAGGGAGAAAACGATGAAAAACTTTATTATTTTCGGAGCGAGTAAAGGATTGGGTCAGGCATTCGCTAAAGGATTGCCAAAGGAAGGTGATAAAATTTGGCTTGTTTCGAGAAGTCGTCCTGAGAGTTTGAACTTAAACGATGGTATCCATAGATATTGGATTGAAGCTGACTTATCGCTAGCTGATGCAAGTACTCAGATAGCGAATACATTATTTGGAGTTACCATAGACGTTTTAATATACAATGTTGGGATATGGGAGAGCAAAGGGTTTAGTGATGACTATGATTTTGAGAAAGATACAGTTGATGAAATTACCAAAATAATTAATGTTAATCTAACGTCTGCAATTACCTGTATCCAAAAGCTGTTACCTAATCTAAAAAAATCAGAAAACGCAAAAATCTTCTTAATAGGTTCTACTGCTGGTCTTGAGAATAATGATTTTACACAAATTTCATTTGTTACTTCAAAATATGGAGTACGTGGAATTGCAAATTCATTACGCGAGCATGTGAAGAAGTATAGTATCGGTGTAACGTGTATAAATCCAGGTGAAATTGCAACCCAAATTCCATATGAAGAGGGAATTGATAAAGTTCTATCGGCTTATAATGGTACACAAATCCCACTTCAGGATATTGTTTCATTGGTTAAATGCGTCATGAATCTCTCCAAGGCATCTTGTGTGAAGGAAATAAATATTCCAGCGATGTTTGATACGAATGCATAATTAATGTGAGAAAACTAGTGAAATTTAACGTTATAGCAATGGGCAGCTTTTTTAATTGATAAATATAAAGTTCAAGGATAGAAAATAAAGAAAAAGGGGAAGAATTCATTGAAAAGTGTTACAGGATTGTATTTAATAATGTGCATAATGCAATTTGTTATATTGGCTAATATCACAATATTTCATGGGAAATGGAATGGAATTACAATGAGTCTTTGTACATTATTGTTTATAGCTGGAACAGGCTTTTTTGTATCAGCAAAAATGAAAAAGAATTCTTTGTAAAAAATTCATTCGTTTTAAACTTTTTATTGATACAAAAATTTTCTTGCTTAATAATTATAGAATAGGATATAATATCTGAAAATATTGATAATATCGATGACAAAGAAAAGTAGGTAGTTGCGATGAACAAAGCGAATTAGGGGTGGTGGGAGCCTAATATCTAACAATTACTGAAGCGCACTTTCGATGATGCTTACTTGAAAAAGGAGTAGGGTAAGCCAGGGAGCACGGTCCTGTTATAACCGAAGAGGTTCTTTTATGAACAAGCAGAGTGGTACCGCGGGCATATAAACTCGTCTCTATTTTTTATAGAGATGGTTTTTTTTATTTGTCCTAAACTCTGTTAGAACAAAATTCGAGTCAGAATGGAGGAATAAAATGAATTTTAAAAAATTGGTAGCAAATACTTTGCATCAAACAATTAGTTCAAATTATTTAGAGGATGATTTTTATAATGTATTAGAAATTCCGAAACATACATCATTTGGAGATGTTGCTTTTCCTTGTTTTATTCTTTCTAAAACGTTAAAACAGCCACCTCAAAAAATCGCAGAAGATTTAGCATCAACACTTAAAAGTCAGTATTTTCAGGATGTAAAAGCAGTTGGCCCTTATGTAAACTTTTTTTTGAATAATGAATATTTTTCAGGAGAAATTCTAAAGACAGTCGTTGATCAAAAACACAATTATGGAGCTCTTAAAATCGGAAATGGTGAGAATATAACAATTGATTTATCTTCACCAAATATTGCAAAGCCATTTTCAATGGGACATTTGCGTTCAACTGTTATAGGAAATTCAATTGCAAATATCGTAGAAAAATGTGGATATAAGCCAGTGAAGATTAATCATCTTGGTGATTGGGGTACGCAATTTGGGAAACTAATTGTAGCTTATAAAAAATGGGGAGACCAACAAAAAGTTGAGGCTGAGCCTATTAAAGAATTACTTGAATTATATGTAAAGTTTCATGAAGAAGCGGAGAAACATAATGAACTAGAGAACGAAGCTCGTTATTATTTTAAAAAATTAGAGGACGGGGATGAAGAATCACTTGCTCTATGGAAATGGTTTAGAGAAGAATCATTAAAAGAATTTCAACAAATTTATGACTTGTTGAATATATCATTTGATTCTTTTAATGGAGAAGCATTTTACAATGACAAAATGGAAGAGGTAGTGGAATTACTTGAGAATAAAGGTTTGCTTTTAGAGGATAATGGAGCCCAAGTTGTCAGACTAGATGAAGAAGAGATGCCTCCTTGTTTGATCCGTAAATCCGATGGTGCAACACTTTACGCAACAAGAGATTTATCAGCGGCAATTTATCGTAAGAGAACATATCATTTTGCAAAATCAATTTATGTGGTTGGGAATGAACAAAATTTACATTTTAAACAGCTTTTCGCAGTTCTAAAAAAGCTTGGATATGACTATGCAGATGATATGATTCATGTACCTTTCGGATTGATTTTAAAAGATGGAAAGAAAATGTCAACACGAAAAGGAAGAGTTGTCTTGCTTGAAGAAGTGCTTCGTGAAGCAATAACAATGGCAAATCAAAACATTCAAGATAAAAACCCATTACTACAAAACAAAGAAGAAATTGCTAAACAAGTAGGAGTAGGTGCTGTTATTTTCCATGATTTGAAAAATGAGCGTATGAATAACGTTGAGTTTTCACTAGAAGAAATGCTTAGATTTGA
>Ga0187780_10001837_pt1 | contig 16042 bp, 12 predicted proteins | sample 1015_Q2_SP10_20__FD_132429 | JGI IMG/M metagenome (GOLD analysis project Ga0187780, IMG submission 132429) | Tropical peat soil microbial communities from peatlands in Department of Meta, Colombia - 1015_Q2_SP10_20_MG | ecosystem: Environmental > Terrestrial > Soil > Wetlands > Peat | place... | reverse complement strand
TGAGCGAGGCGCCATTCGAGAAGCCGAAATCGACCGAGCCCGAAATCACGCCATTGGTCGTACCCACGCCGGGAAGCACGACCTTTTTTACTTCGAGATCCTCGCGCTCGAAAATATGCGTGTCCTGCGCCACGTAGAAAGGTAGAAAACCGAAATTTTCTGCTGGCAGCGAGACGAGCGTGTGCTCGGGCTCGGCTCGGGCGCTCCTCGCGGCGGCAACGGCAAGAACGAGGGCGACAAGGGTGAAGAGGCGAACGGCCGGCTGCATGATCTCCTCCCCTTTGCTCAACGCAAGAATTCGTCGGTGAACAGCCCATCGTAGGATTTGAGCCGGTCCGACGGCGCCATCAATCCTGCATCGATATTGAGGCGCTCGGAATTGGCAAGAACCTTGGCAGTCATCGTCGGCGGCACCGGCGTTCCGATCACCACTGCCTGAAAAGAGCGCTCGACCACGGCCGGGGCGAACCGGCTGAAATGCTGCTTCAGAAGCGCCAGGGCTTGCTCCGGTTGCTCGTGGATGAAGCGCGCGCCCGCGGAGAGCCCGCGCCCCATTTTGACGCAAATCGAGCGCTGCTCAGCGCAGAATTGCGGCCGCGTCACGATCACGCCGGAGCCATTGGGCGCGATCCAATCGGGATCGCCGGTCATCGGGCTCGCGATCTGGACCGCGCTGCCATTCTCCAGCACCTCTTGCGGCCAAGGCGGGCCGCCGACGAAGCCGTCGAGCGCGCCGCGCATGAACGCTGCGGTGGTGTCGGGCGGCGCCAGAGGCGCAACCAGGATGCTGTCGGGATCAAGGCCGCCCGCCTTCGCGATGATCCGGAGGTAGGCGTGCACCACGGAATTCACCGCGTCGACGCCCATTTTCTTGCCCCGCATCAGCTTGGCGCGCTCGGCGAGCGGCTCTTTCGGATCGAAATCTGCCGCATCGGTGATCGCTTTGCTCACCACGATGCTCCACACCGGCTTGTCGATCATGTTCGCAATGGCGAGCATGCGCTGGCCGTGAGCGGCCGCGCGGGTCAGCGCCGCAGCCGATGAGACCGAGAAATCGGCCGAGCCCGAAACCACGGCGTTGAAGGAGCCCACGCCGGCGATGAACACGGTCTTGACCTCGAGGCCCTCGCGCTTCCAGAAGCCCAGATCCTGGGCGGCGTAGATGCCGAGGAACTGCATCACATCCGCAGGCAGCGCCATAAGCGCGTGCTCCTCTTGGGCGCGCGCCGGCACGGCAGCGAGCGCGAGCAACGCGAGCAGCCACGCGACCGCACCGCTGCGCCAAAGCCGATCAGCGCAGAAATTCATCGGTCGAGAGGTTTTCATAGGATTTGAGCAGATCCTCGGGCTTCAGGAAGCCGGCATTGACGTTGACCTCGTCGGCATTGCGCAGCGCCTTGGGATCGACCGCGGGCATGCGCGGGATTCCCTTGACCAGGGCATCGAAGGACCGCGCCACCACCGTGTCCTTGACGGCGCTGAAGCGCTTCTTCAGGACCGCGACGACGTCCTGCGGCCGGTCGTGGATGGCGGCCGCGGCAAGGACCATCGCATGACCCATTTTCACGCAGATCGCTCGGCGCTCGGTGCAAAGCTGCGGACGGGTCACGACGAGGCTCGATCCGAGCGGCATGATGGAGTTGGGCTCGCCATTGGGGCCGACCGCAATCGCGACGGCCGTGCCCTCATCCTCGACCTGCTGCGCCCAAGGCGGCCCGGAAGCGAAGCCGTCGATCGCCTTGCGCGCAAAGGCCGCGAGTGTGTCGGGCGGCGCGAGCGCGGAGACCGTCATCGCGTCCGGATCGACGCCGCCGATCCGCGCGACGATCTTAAGGTACGCATGATCGAGCGCGTTGATGCCTTGCACAGTGATGGTCTTGCCTTCGAGGATATGCGCGCGCGTCGCGAGCGGGGCGCCGGAATCGAAATGCGCGGCCTCCGCGATCTCCTTGCGCACCACGATGTCCCAGGGCGGGCGGTTGTTGAGCTGGGCGATCGCCAGCATGGTCTGGCCGTGCGCGGCCGCGCGGGTGAGCGACGCGCCGGAGGCCAAGGCGAACTCGACTGAACCCGAGACTACCGCGTTGAACGAGGCCACGCCTGCGAGGAAGACCTTTTTCACCTCGAGATCCTGCTGCGCGAAGAAGCCAAGATCCTCGGCCACGTAGTAGCCGATGAACTGCATCGCCTCGGCCGGAAGGCCCAGGGACACGCGGTCGGTTTCGGCCCGCGCGGGTACGGCAAGGACGAGAAACATCAACCCCATGAGGGCGGCATGCCGCAAGGCTCCGGTCCCGCGCATTCCTGCCTTCCTTTCCCGTTCCGTCCGCTCGCTCACTTAAGAAAATCGTTGGTGAAGAGATCGTTGTAGGTCTTGAGCTGATCCTCGGGCTTGATGAAGCCGGCTTCGAGGTTGATGCGATCGGAATTGGCAAGGGCCTTCGCCTCGATCAGCGGCGGCGACGGCATCGCTTTGCGCATAACCTCGAAGGACGCCACCACAACCGCATCGTCGGAATTTTTGAAACGCTTTCTAAGGATGGCGAGCGCATCGTCAGGATGCTGCTTCACGAACGCGCTAGCGGCGACCATGGCGTGACCCATTTTTACGCAGATCTGACGATGCTCAGCGCAGAGCTGCGGCCGCGCAATCACCGTGCCGGATCCGAGCGGCGCAAGCCATGCAGGATCGCCATCGATGCCGCTCGCGACGACCACCGCGCCCGCATCGTGGACGAGGGTCTGCGGCCAAGGCGGCCCCAAAGAGATGCCGTCGATTTCGTGGCGCGCGAAGGCGCCGAGCATCTCCGGCGGCTGCAGCGCTGCGACCGTGATCGTATCGGGATCGACGCTGCCCGCCCGCGCGATGACGCGAAGATAGGAATGCGCCGCCGAAGTGACGCCGTCGATGACGATCGTCCGGCCCCTGATGATCTTCGCGCGGTCGGCGAGAGAAGCTCGAGGATCGAAATGCGCGCGCTCGACGACCTCCTTGCGCAGGACCACGCTCCAGGTGGGCAGGTTGTTCATATTGGCGATCGCGAGCATTTTTTGGCCTCTCGCCGCCGCGCGATCGAGGTTGGTGCCGGAAGAGAAAGCGAAATCCACGGCGCCGGACAAGAGCGCGTTGAAGCCCGCATTGCCCGCGAGAAACTGGATTTTCACATCGAGGCCATTCTGCTCGTAGAGATGCGCATCCTCGGCGACGTAGTCGGCGGTGAACGCGAAGGAGACGGCGGGGATCGCAATCGTTACCTTATCGAGCTGCGCCCGCGCCGGCGCGGCGAGCACGAGGCCGAGGCCGAGCGCGCTGGCAAGGAACAAGACGCGGAGCGGTCGGTCTCTCATTGTCCGGAGCGGACGAATGCCGTGGTGAAGAGGTCGTCATAGGACGGCAGCACCTCTTCGGGTTTGATGAAACCCGCATCGAGATTCATCTTGTCACCGTTCTGGAGCTGGATTGCCTCGACCACCGGAGGGCGCGCGGTCATCTTCACGATCTCGGAGAAAGCGTCGGCGAGCACCGCGTCGTCGATCGCGCCGAAGCGCTTCTTGAGGATGGCAAGCGCGTCCTGCGGCCGGTCATGGATGAAATCTGCCGCCAAGGCCATTGAGCGGCCCATCTTGATGCAGATCGAGCGATGCTCGACGCAAAGCTGGGGACGCGTGACGAGGAGGGCCGCAGCGGCAGGCGAGTAGCCTGGCGGATCACCGTCGATGCCGTTGGCGATGATCACGGCGCTCCCGTCATGCACCACTTGCTGCGCCCAAGGCGAGCCCAGGGAGAATCCGTCAAGGACTCCGCGCTTCATGGCCGCGATGATATCGGGCGGCTGCAAGGCCGAGAACACGATGTCTTTGAAGTCGACGCCGCCTGCCTTGGCGAAGACCTTGAGATAGGCGTCGCCGATCGAGCCAATGCCGCCGATGCCGAAGCTGTGACCCTTGAGGATCTGCGCCCGCTCGGCGATCGGCGCCTTGGGGTCGAAATGTGCGGCCAGCGCGATGTCCTTGCGGATTACCGCGAACTCGCCGGGCTTGTTGTTGAGCGTGGCGATTGCAAGGAGCTTTTGGCCGCGCGAGGCGGCGCGGGTGAGCGAGCCGCCCGACGAGAATGAGAATTCGACCGAGCCCGATATCACCGCGTTCATCGCGCCGACGCCTGCGATCGCGATCGATTTCACCTCGATCCCCTGCGCGGCATAGATCGCGTCTTCCGCAATATATTCCGCGGCGAAATCGATGATCGGCGAGGGCAGCGCGACCGTGGCGTGATCCGCCTCGGCACGCGCCGGAAGCGCCACAGCCGCAACCAGCACGGTGCCGCCAAAGCCTGCGCACAAGAGCCGCTTCATGAGCTTCCCCTCCCCGCATCCCCTTTCATGCAACGCTCGCGGACAAACCAGTTCATTCAGCCGCGATCATGAGCGCGTCGAGCGCGACGACGCCCGCGGGATAGACCACGAGCGGGTTGATCTCGATGTCATGAAGCTCCGGGTTCACACGCATAGCACCGCCAAGGAGTGCTGCGACGCGCGCCACCGCACGGCGATCGAGCGGCGGCGCGCCGCGCATCCCGGCAAACAGCGCCGCACCTTTGAGCCGGCCGATCTCCTCGAGAAGCGCGTCCTCGTCGAGGGCGGGCGGCGCGAGGCGCACATCATGCAGCGCCTCGGTCCAGATGCCGCCGAGCCCAAGCACCAGCACCGGTCCCCATTCCGGATCGCGGCGCGCGCCGATGATCATCTCGAGCCCAGGCGACGCTTGAGCCTCGACCAACACGCCCTCGAGGATAAGACCCGGCCGCGCGCGAGCGATATTTGCATGGAGTTTTTCCCATCCCGCACGCAGCGCCGGCTCATCGACGAGACCGATAAAGACACCGCCCGCATCGCTCTTATGCATCAGGGCAGAGGCTTGGGCTTTGAGCGCGACCGGGTAGCCGATCCTCGCCGCCAGCACCGCCGCCTCGTCGGTCGTACGGACAAGAGCGCCCTTCGGTATCGCGACGCCCAGGCGCGCGAGGTACTCCTTCGCGCGATATTCCGGGACGACCCCGCGCTCGGAAATCCGCGTGCCTGGCGCAGCGGACGCTGGAGCCGTTGCGCGCCGCGCGCGCATCTTGCCGTAGGCACTGACATGCGCCATCGCTCGGAGCGCGCGGTCGGGCGAGCGGAAGAGCGGAATGCCGCGCTCCTTGAGCGTACGCGGGAATTCCTCGGTAAGCGGCGTCTCGTCCCCGAACATTGAGAATGCGACAGGCTTGGTCGCCTGCTCGATCGCCGGCAGGAGCGAGCGGCAGCGTACCATCTGGAACTCGCGCGCGCCCGGAATAAAGGCCAACACCAGCGCGCCCACGCCGGGATCGTCGAGGATCGCTTGCGCAGTGTTGCCGAAGACTTGGGGCTGCGCGAGACCGATCGTGGTGATGTCAAGCGGGTTATCGATCGCGGCATAGGCCGGCAGCATTGTTTTCAGCGCGGCGAGAGTCGCGTCGGTGAGTTTCGCGAGCTCGAGGCCGATCTCGGCGCAGAAATCGGCCGCGATGCCGCGGAACGCACCGGAATTGCTAATCGCGCCCACGGGGAGCGCCGAAGGCTCCGGCCAGCGCGCAAGCAGCGCTGTGGTATCGAAGAGCTCATCCATGGTGTCGACGAGCACGACGCCTTCGTGCGCGAGCAAGACCTTCATCACTGCATAATCGCCGGCGAAAGCGCCCGTATGCGATTTAGCGGTCTCACGCGCCCGTTCGGTGCGGCCGGGATGCAGCAGCACGATCGGCTTCCCCTGCGCCCGCGCGCGTCGCGCAAGATCGAGGAAGAGCGCCGGCCGGCGCACCTGCTCGATGAAGAGCGCGAAGACGCGGTTGCCCTCGCGTTCGAGGCAATCGGCGAGGAAATCCTCGACCCCAAGGCTCGCTTCATTGCCGGTAGAGATCGCGCAGGTGATGGGCACGCCCTTCGCGAGGAGTGCGAGCCGCATATTCGATGTCATCGCACCGCTTTGTGCGATCGCGGCGACGCCGCGCTGAAACGAGGGCACGCTCTCGGGCAGCGGCTCGAAGGTCAGCGCCACGCCGTCGGCGAAACTGCGGAAGCCGATGCAATTGGGCCCAAGCAGCACCGTGCCAGACTCGCGCGCGATCGCAGAAAGCCGGTCCTGTTTCGCCCTGCCCTCGGGTCCCGTCTCCGCAAAACCCGAGGCGAAGATCACCGCGCTTCCGGCCCTGCGCCGCGCGCAGGCGGCAACGGAATCGACCACCGCAGCCTCGGGCACGACGAGTGCCACGGCGTCGACGCCTTCGGGCAGATCATCGATGCTCGGTAGGCAGGGCCGCCCATCGATCTCCTTCCGATTGCGGCTCACGAGGTAAAGCGCGCCGTGGTAGCCGGCGCCGAGCAAATTCCGGAGGACATTGAAGCCGATAGAGCCGGGCTCGGGCGACGCGCCGACGATCGCCACGGAACGCGGGCGCAGGAGACGGCCGACCGGCGCCGCTTCCATCGCTCGTCCCGCCTCTGCAACCATTCGCTGACCGTCGCTTCGCTCGCCGCGCTCGCGGCACGCTAAAGGAATTGCCGGGCGGGTTCAATGCGCGGGCGGAGATGCTATGCTCCGCGCCCCATTTTGGCCGAGGAGAGGTGGCAATTATGGCGAAGACGAAGAAGAACGGCGGAGCGCATTCGGCAAATGGCGAAGGCGCGGCTTTGACCAAGGATGGGCCCGGCGGCAAAACCGTGCTCGTTGCGATCGAGGATGGCATCGCGTGGGTAACCTTGAATCGCCCTGAGAAGCGTAACGCGATCAATCCGGAGCTATCAGCCGAAATGATTGCGACTCTCGATGCGCTCGAGCCGGACCGGCGCGTCGGCGTCGTGGTGCTGACCGGCGCAGGGAACGCTTATTGCGCGGGCATGGACCTCAAGGAATTCTTCCGCGCGAGCGACCCGTTGACCGCCGAGGAGCGCGCCGTGTTCTCGCGCGCGAGCGCGCAATGGCAATGGCGGCGTCTGAGCTACTACATGAAGCCCACCATCGCGATGGTGAATGGCTGGTGCTTCGGCGCGGGGTTCAATTCGGTCGTCGCCTGCGATCTGGCGATCGCGGCGAATGAAGCAGTGTTCGGCCTCTCCGAGATCAACTGGGGCATGATCCCCGCCGGCAACGTACTGAAGGCCACGGTCGCAACCATGAACCGTCGGGACTCGCTCTACTACACGATGACCGGCGAGACCTTCAACGGCCGGAAGGCGGCGGCCATGGGCTTCGTCAACGAGTCAGTTCCGCTCACGAAGCTCAAGAAGCGCGTCACCGACCTCGCCAAGGTGCTGCTCGACAAGAACCCTACGACGTTGCGCCAGGCGAAGCATGCCTGCAAGCGCATCATCGACATGGATTGGGACGCGTCCGAGGATTACCTCTTCGCCAAGATCGATCAGATGCGCTTCCTCGATCCCGAGCAAGGCCGTCAGCGCGCCATGCGCCAGTTCCTCGATGAGAAGAGCTACCGTCCCGGCCTCGGTAACTATAAGCGCCACGCGTGAAGACGGGGGACTTGCGCGCGTCGCGGCTTTCTCGCACTCTGCGGCCCAATCGAGCGGATTTCTCAGAATTTCGGAGGACCAAAATGCCTGACAACGCGCCCAGCCAGTGGATCGAGCAGCAAGCAGGCGATGTCGCCGACGCCGTTGTCGGCGCGATGACGGCCGGCGGCGTTGACCACCTTTTCTTCACCTCCGGCAGCGAGATCGGCTTCTATCAGGAAGCGACCGCCAAGGCGAAGGCGCAGGGCCGCAAGACCCTGAACCTCATCACCGTGCCGCTGGAGCATGTCAGTCTCAACGCCGCGCTCGGGTTCGCCGCGGTCAGCGGCCGGCCTGCGGCCACTGCCGCCCATGTCGATTGCGGCACCCAGCATTATGGCGGCGCCGTACACACCGCCTGGCGTTCGGGGCTTCCCGTGATCATGACCGCAGGCGCGCCACCCACCGCCTATCCCGGCTCGATGCGCGGCGCGCGCAACGGCGCACATCTTTGGTCGCAGCAGCAATGGGACCAGAACAGCATCATTCGGCAATATGTTAAATGGGACAAACGGCTCGAGTACCAGGACAATCCGGGCCTGATGGTCAGCCGCGCGATCCAGGTCGCGACCAGCGAGCCTGCGGGGCCGGTCTATATGAGCTTTCCGCAGGAGATCGCGCTGATGCCGCTCAACGGTACGCGCTATCCGACTGTGGCGCAGCTCGGCGTCGCGCGGCCCGCCGCGCCCGATCCCGAGGGCATCAAGGAGATCGTCGACAATCTCTTGAAGGCGAAGAACCCGATGATCGTGGCCCTCGCCTCGGGCCGCAACGACAAGGCGGTCGCGGCGCTGGTCGAGCTGTGCGAGCTCGCGGGTATTCCCGTGGTCGCCAGCGGTCATGGCGGCTATCTCTGCTTCCCGATGACTCATCCGCTCTATCAGCGCAATTCGATGCTGCTGCGCGATGCGGATATGGTGATCACCTTCGAGGCCGAGGTGCCGTGGCTACCCGGCATGAACGAGCCGAGCGGTAGCGCCTATATCGCGGCGATCGACCACGATCCGATTCGCGGTCGGATCCCGAGCTATGACTTCAGCGCCAATATGCGGATCACTGCGGATCCGCTGCTGGGCATGAAGGCGCTGACCGCCGAGCTCAAGAGCCGCATGACCGACGCCGACAAGAAGAACGCGGCCGACCGCAAGGAGCGCTGGGCGAAGCAGTCACGCGAGCACTGGGCGAAGCTCGAGGCCGACGCGAAGTCGCGCTCGACCAAGACCCCAATCGACCCGCTTTGGGTCAGCTATCAGCTCGGCCAGGCGCTCGACGACAATTGCATCGTGTTCGACGAGACGCTCGCGACGCCCCGACTTCGCGATTTCCTTCACATCTCCAAACCGCGCTCTTACTTCAAGCAGAATGGCTCGAGCGGCGGCTGGACGCCCGGTGCAGCACTCGGCGCGAAATTCGCGGCGCCCGATCGCGACGTCATCGCTGCCTGCGGCGACGGCTTCTACATGTTCGGCACGCCGGGCCCGGCCCTTTGGGCTGCGGCGCATTACGGCAAGCCGTTCATGGCCGTCGTTTACGTCAATCGCAGCTACAGCACGGGGACCTTGGCCGTCTCGGACAAATACCCAGATTCATACGCGCAGAAGGCGGGATATCCCGGCGGCTATTTCGATCCGCCGATCGACTTCGCGAAGGAAGCCGAGGCAGCCGGCGCTTATGGCGAGAATGTGCGCGACCCGGCCGAAGTCGGCCCGGCCTTGAAGCGCGGACTGCAACAGATCCGCAGCGGCAAGCCGGCCGTCATCTCGGTCTGGCTGCCGCGGCTCGGCCAGAAGGACTGATCACGCGATCTTCGTGACGAGGTCGCCGATCTTCTCGATCGAGGCCTTGACCTCGTCGCCGCGCTTTAGGAACTCGCCACGCTCCGCGCCGACGCCCGAGGGCGTGCCGGTGAGCACCACATCGCCTGGATAGAGCGTGATGCGTGAGGAGAGATGCGCGATCTGCTCGGCCGCGGTGAAGATCATGCGGCTTGTGTTCGAATCCTGCTTCAAGACGCCATTGACCCAGAGCTTGATCGCAAGCTTCTGCGGATCGCCGATCTCAGCGGCCGGGACGAGCCACGGCCCCATCGGGCAGGCGCCGTCGAACACCTTCTGACCGATCCAGTCGTATTTGAAGGGCGACTGGAAGGCGATATGCGGGCGCGCGGTCATGTCGCGCGCCGAGAGGTCGTTGCCGATCGTGTAGAAGGCGACGTGGTCGAGGGCCTTCTCGAGCGCGACGCGGCGCGCTTTCGCGCCGATGACGCAGCCGAGCTCGGCCTCCCAGTCAAGCTTCTCGCAAGTGAGCTCGACCGCGTCGCCCGAGGCGACGACGCAACGGGGCGCTTTGATGAAATGCCACGGATTGAGCCCGAGCTCGTGCGGATCGGGCTCGTTGGGGATGTTCTGGATCCGCGCCATATTGGCAACGTGGTCGCTGTAATTGGCGCCGGCGCAGTAGATCGCCGAAGGATAGAGCACCGGCGGCAGGAGCTTGATCTCGGCAAGACTCCGGCCCTTCTTGCCCGCCGTTGCGGCCGCCGCGTCTTCGACGACGAGCTTTGCAGCGGGCCAATCCGCAAGCACGCCGAGCACGCTCGCATAGGCCGGTCGGGCGGTGAGCTCGGCAAGGTCATGCACGGTCTCGCCAACGACGATGAAGGCGCGCGCGCCTTGTCCGGCATCGGCGCTCAGCAGGCGGTAGCTCGTCATGATTGGTCCTCCAGTTTGCTCATCACCGCTTGCTGCGCAGCCGCGCGGTGGCCGTCTCATCGACTGCACCCGTCGCGGCGTCGACGACGACGCCGTAATCGGACGCCGCGGCCGGAGCGCTGACATAGCCTTCCACCACGTCGCGCGCGACAAGTTCGGCAGGCCGCATCTTGGGATCGCCGAAGCCACCCCCGCCGCCCGAGCGGATCATGAAGCCGTCACCCTTCTTGAGCCGCTGCGCCATCAGCTTCGCATTGGGTGGATTATCGTGCCACGCGCCGTCGACGCGCAGCTCAATCGAATTCCCCGCGCCCTCGCCGCCGCCATAGAGGCCCCAGGGCCGGCAGAATTTGCGCTCGATGCGCGTGTTGAGCTGCATCGGACACAGTGCCTGCACCGCGTAGTCGGCGCCAAGCCCGCCGCGCCGGTGGCCGGCGCCGCCGCTATCCGTGCGCAAGGCGTAGCGCTCGATCAGGAGCGGGAACTTGGCCTCGACGTGCTCCGAGGGCGTGTTGTGAGTGTCGCCGTCATTGATGCACACGGTGACCCCGACGCCATCCTCGGAGGATTTGGCGCCCCAGCCGCCGCCCACCGGCCCGAGCGGCGTGATGAAGAAATTTCCGTCCGGCGTCACGCCATGGAGCTGCGCGATGACGAGATCGGCGTGATGGCCCGCAATGACGCGGTCGGGAATGGCGGGTGCGAGCGCCTTGAAGATCGTGTCGATCACGGTCATCGGGAAGGACATCCAGTTTTGCAGCGGTGCCGGACGCACGGCGCTCACGATCTTGCCCGGCGGGATGACGACCTTGAGCGAGCGGAAGCTGCCCTCGTTCATTGGATAATTGGTCGGCGTGGTGAGGCATTTGTACGCAACTTGCGCACAGGCGATGCCGGTGGCGGGGCCGGAATTGTAGAAGCCGCGCACTTGCTGGCTCACGCCCGAAAGGTCGATCGTCATCGCGTCACCTTTCACCTCGACGCGCACGCGGATCGGCACCCGCTTGCCGATGTCGAGCCCGTCATCGTCCATGAAGGACTCGGCTTCATAGACCCCGTCGGGGATGGAGCGCGTGTTGGCGCGCGCCTCGGCCTCGGTCTGGTCCATGATCACCGCCATCGCGCCGAGCACGGCGTCGCGGCCATAGCGTTCGACAAGCTCGGTGAAACGGCGCTCGCCGGTGGTGAGCGCTGTGATCTGCGCGCGCAGGTCTCCCATCGCAAGATCGGGCAGACGACAATTCATCCGGATGATGTCGACGATGTCCTGGTTGACGATTCCAGCCTTGCGGTACTTCACCATGGGGATCTGCAGGCCCTCGCTGTAGATGTCGGTCGAGACGACGCCGCGCGTGCCGCCGATGTCGAGCCAATGCGCCATGCAGCAGCCAAAGGCCAGAAGCTCGCCCCCGTGGAAGATCGGCATGGTGAAGGTGACGTGGTTGAGGTGGCTGCCGGTGATGTAGCCGTCATTGGTGACGAGGATATCACCCGGATGGATTCCGCCCGCTCCGAAATGCTTGAGCTTCGCCTTCACGGTCTCGGACATGCCACGGATGAACATCGGCAGGCCAAGGCCGATCGACACCGTGTCGCCGGTCGCGGTAAAGAGACCCACCGTGAAGTCGAGCGCCTCGTAGACGATGAGGTTGTAGGCCGTCCGCATCAAGTTGTGCTTCATCTCCTCGGTCACGGCGATGAGACCGTTGCGGATGATCTCGACCGTTATCGGATCGACCTGCGGACCCGGCGTTTTTTCGCTCACAGGCGGCTCCCCGCGGCAATGTCGAGATTTCCAAAAGGATCGACCGCGACGGCGTCGCCCGGCAGGACCACCGTCGTCGAGGCATACTCCTCGATGAGCGCGGGTCCGGGAATGCGGTTGCCGGCACGGAGCTCGGCACGCGCGAAAACCGGCGTCGCGACGAAACCACCGCTTTCGCGGAAATAGACCTGACGATGCGCACGCAGCGCCTCGTCGGGCGGACCGGCAAAGCCTTCGCGCAAGCGCAGCGCTGGCGGCTTGGGCACTGTGCCCGTGACTGTCAGACGCAGGCTCACGAGCTCCGCGAGCTCCTTAGGCGCCGAGGTACCGTAGCGCTGGAGATGCACTGCGTCGAACTGGCGCTTGATCGCCTCGCGATCTTGACGGTCGAAGAATGCGCGATCGAGCTCGACCGTCACCGCGTGCTCCTGCCCGACATAACGCATATCGGCGAAACGCTTGACCACGATCTCTTGCGGCCGTACGGCCGAGCGCGCGATCGCCGTCCGTCCCGCGTCCTCCATCTCGCGATAGAGCGTCTCGATGGTGTCGAAAGGCGCGGTCGCGAGCTTTTGGAAGCAGGAGCGGACATAGTCGCGCCGCAGATCGCTGAAGAGCATGCCGTAAGCGGAGAAATGTCCCGGCGAAAAAGGAATCAGCACGCGCTTGATGCCGATCTCCCGCGCGACCGCGGTCGCATGGAGCGGACCCGCGCCGCCATAGACCACGAGCGCGAATTTTGCGGCGTCGAGGCCCCGCTCCGTGGTCACCGCCTTCACGACATAGGACATCGAGGTAACGGCGATGCGCAGGATTCCTTCGGCGGCCTCCATCAGGTCGAGCTTCAGTGGCGCGGCGATGCGCGCAGCGAGCGCACGCTCGGCCGCGACGCGGTCGAGCCGCATCTCGCCGCCGAGAAAATGATCCGGATCGAGACGCCCGAGGAGGAGATTGGCGTCGGTCACCGTGGGCTCGGAGCCGCCCTTGCCGTAGCAAGCCGGTCCCGGCATCGAGCCCGCGCTTTGCGGGCCGACGCGCAACGCGTTGCCTTCGGTGAGCCGCGCGATGCTGCCGCCGCCCGTGCCCACCTCGAAGATGTCCATCATCGGCAATTGCACCGGCAGGGCGCGTTCGTAACCGCCGATGAGCGCGCTTCCCGCGGTGAGCGGAACGCCATTGCTGATCACGCCGGCTTTGGCCGTCGTGCCGCCCATATCGAAGGCGATCGCGTCGCCAAGACGCAACTGCGCGCAAACGGCCTGAGCCCCGATCACGCCGGCTGCGGGACCCGACTCAAGCATGCGCACGCATTCGCTGCGCGCCTCCGCGACCGGGAACAGGCCGCCCGTGGATTGCACGACGTAGAAATCACCGGCGAAGCGCTGGTCGCGCAGATTGCGCTCGAGCTCGCCGAGATAGGAGTCGACGCGCGGGCCGATATAGGCGTTGGCCGCAACGGTCGAGCAGCGCTCGAACTCGCGATATTCCTGCGATAGCCGGTGTGACGAAGTCACGAATGCGCGCGGGATCTCCTCGCGCACGATCTCCTCGACGCGGCGCTCATGCGCCGGGTTGCGGTAGGAATGCAGCAGCAGAATTGCCACTGCCTCGACGCCGCGCGATGCGAGCGCACGCGCGAGCGAGCGCAGCTGTGCCTCATCGAGCGGCTCATGGACCGAGCCGTCGGCCATCATCCGCTCGTTGACCTCGTGACGCCACGAGCGCTTCACCAGCGGTTCGTGCTTACCGAAGAAAAGGTTGTAGGAATCCGGGCGGTTGATCCGCCCGATCTCGTAGATGTCGCGAAAGCCGCGGGTGATGAGGAGCGCAGTCTGCGCCCCGGTGCGCTCCAGAAGCGTGTTGATCGCGATCGTCGTGCCATGGAGGAACAGGTAGGCGTCCTCGGCATGGGTGCCGCCGCCTGCGAGCGCATGCTCGATGCCCTGAACGAGCGCGTCGTGCGTCGAAAGCGCCTTGCCGAAGGCAAGACGTTCGCTGCCTTCGTCGAAGGCCGCGAGATCGGTGAAGGTCCCGCCGATGTCGACGGCGATGCGCAGCCGGCTCGCGGCCGGCGGGCGATCGGGAACCGCGTCCATGCCGATCAGCCGATCTCGGTGATCTTTTCGGGGAAGGCGTGCAGCCGCTCGACGCCGTGATCGGTAATGAGATAGTCGTCGCAAGCCCAGTTGAACGAACCCGCGAGCGCATAGGTCGGGTGGCACGAGACGACCATGTTCGCCTTCAATCTCATGGGCTCGTCGAAGCGCACCAGCGGCCGCTCGACCATGTCATAGCCCTGCCCGTGGCAATAGAGCCGCTTCTCCTCGGGCCGTTTGTGCTCGCGCATGAATGCGTTGTAGGCGTCCCAGATATCCTTGCACGAGGCACCCGGCTTCAGGAGCTTCAGGGTGAAGTTGCGCGCCTCGAGCACGAAGGCGAATTCGTCGTTCATCTCCTGCGACGCGCGGCCCAGCACGCAGGTGCGACCCAGCTCCGTGTAGAAACCGCCCGCGCCGTTGCTCTCCACGAGAAGGCTCAGCTGATCTCCGGCGCGGATGGTACGGCTCTGGAAATGACGGTTCGCCTGCAGCGGCGCCATCCCGACCGGGCCCGAGGCGCACATGAACAGGCCCTGCTCGCTGCCATAGCTGTGGCCTGTCTGCTCCGCGACGGCAGCGATCTCGATGTCTTTCCTGCCCGGCCGCATTGCAGCGAAGGCCGCGTCCATGCACAGATCCTGCATCGCCGCGGTGCGGCGCATGACTGCAATTTCCTCGGCGCTCTTGACCGACTTGATCTCGTCCACGAGGTCGGAGGCCTCGACAAAGGTCGCGTTGGAGAGCTTGCCGCGGCGCAAATGATCGACGAAGGCCGCAGGCAACGCGCCCGTCCCGACGAGGCCGATCGTGCCCCCGGAATAGGCCGCAAGCGCCTTCTCGGCGAGGGTTGCGTCGACTTCCTTGGTGAAGGGCGCCGAGGAATAGCTCGGCGAGGTCATCACCCGCTTCACGCCGCGGCGCACGCCGTCGCCCTCGGGCGGAAGCGTGCGGTCGCCGCCGAAGGGCCCCTGCCCGATCACCGTCATTCCTTCATCGCGGGGAAAGATCACCGAGAGCGCGTAACCATTGGTTGCGGGCAGATCGGTGAAATATTTGACGTAGCCGCCCATGAAGTCGTTGTTGTTCTGCATCACCAGCACGTCGATCCGGCGCGCTTCCATCGCCTTGCGCACCGTACTCCAGCGGCGCTCAAGCTCCGCCGTCGAGATGGGCGTGTTGAGGCGTTCGGACTCGCCGGCCATAGGTTGCTCCCAGGGATTTGTTCGCCCGAATTTAGCGGCGATGCGGCCCGACCGGAAGCGGCGCCGCGGTCAATCCGCGCTGATCACATCGCCGAGGCGGACGTATTTGGCGCCGTCGAAGCGCTTGAGCTGCAGCTGCTTCACCGCGCGGTAATCGGTCGGGGCGGTGATGAGCGCGACGCCCGGCAACAGCATCGGCACGGTGACGTTTTTGAGATGCGTCGCCTTGTCCATGATGCGGGACCGGATGAGATCATCGCCGCAAGATGCGATGATCTCCTTCAGCAAATTGCCCCAGGCCGACGAGAACACCGCGCCGACTCGCCCCGATCCTTCTGCCATTGCGGGTCGGATGGATCCTTGAAGAAGCTCCCGCTAATCACGCCCACGGTTGATGCCGCCCTTCATCCCAACAAGGCCGCTGCGGCCGCCGCGTCACCCCCGCCGGCCCCAGAGCTTTCGCGTCGCGATTCGCGCGCCCTCGGCGAGCGCTTCGAGCTTCTTGTAGACGATGCGCGGATCGACCCGGCTCTGCCCGGCGAAGGTCTCAAAGCCGCAATCGGCGCCCGCGATGACCCGCTCCCGGCCCACCGCATCGGCGTAAAGGCCGATGCGCTGCGCCACCAGCTCCGGATGCTCGACGAAGTTGGTCGTGGTGTCGAGCACGCCCGGCATCAGCGCC
>Ga0187780_10001836_pt1 | contig 16046 bp, 11 predicted proteins | sample 1015_Q2_SP10_20__FD_132429 | JGI IMG/M metagenome (GOLD analysis project Ga0187780, IMG submission 132429) | Tropical peat soil microbial communities from peatlands in Department of Meta, Colombia - 1015_Q2_SP10_20_MG | ecosystem: Environmental > Terrestrial > Soil > Wetlands > Peat | place... | reverse complement strand
TCCAGCTCGACCACCCGCTTGCGCATGGAGTCGACGATGGCCGCGTCGTGCGTGGCCATCACCACGGTCGTCCCTGTCCTGTTGATCCGGTCAAGCACCTTCATGATGCCGATCGAGGTCGCCGGGTCGATGTTCCCGGTCGGCTCGTCGGCGAGCAAGATCATCGGCCGGTTGACGAACGCACGCGCCATCGCGACCCGCTGCTGCTCCCCGCCGGACAGCTCGTCGGGCATGCGGTCATGCTTGCCCTCGAGACCGACCAGGTCGATAACCTCGGGGACGACCTTGCGGATGAAGCGCCGGTGCTTGCCGATGACCTCCAGGGCAAACGCGACATTCTGATAGACGCTCTTGTTCGGCAGCAGCCGGAAGTCCTGGAACACGCAGCCGATGCGCCGGCGCAGATACGGCACCTTCCAGTTCGTGAGCCGCGCGAGATCCCTGCCCGCCACGTGGATTCTGCCTTCTGACGGCCGCTCCTCCTTCAGGATCAGCCGGAGGAATGTCGACTTTCCTGATCCTGACGGGCCGACCAGGAACACGAACTCGCCCTTGGCGACCGAGATATTCACGCTCTCCAACGCGGGCCGGCTCTGATTCGGGTAGACCTTGGTGACGTTATCGAAGTTGATCACGGGACCATCACAGCGCTGTCGGTATGAGTGCGGACCGCATGTTGCCCGCGCAAACTTGGGCAACTTACGGGTAACCTGGTTTGGACCAGGGAACAGTCTAGAGGGAAACTGGCAGCTAAGGCCCTACATCCCGCAAGTGCCAGGCCGCGCGTCGGTCGGAAGGGGTTCCGATGAGCTGCGAACACCTGATTTGCGCTCAGTGCGCTGGGCCAGTGGTGGAGGGCCGCTGCCCGGCGTGCCGCGAGGCCAGGCAGCACGTCCACCACCAGCACTTCAGCATCGGGCCGCAGCTGCTCATCGCTGTCGTCCTCGTGCTGACGATTCTCCTGCTGCTGGCCGTGCACCTGCACGGGTGACGGGCCAATACACCTACCGGCCGTTCTGGCGCAGCCAGCGGATCTCCGCATCGATGAATGAATCGATCTCGCCGTCGAGGACCGCGACGGCATTCCCGGTCTCCATTCCCGTTCGCACGTCCTTGACGTTCTGGTACGGATAGAGGACGTAGTTGCGGATCTGGGTGCCCCAGGCGCGGCCGCCGTCACCGCGTAGGGCCGCCATCTCCTCCGCCTCCTCCTGCCTGCGCCGCTCGAGCAGCTTGGCCTGCAGCACGGCCATCGCCGACGCGCGGTTCTGGATCTGGCTGCGCTCGTTCTGGCAGGACACCACGATCCCGGTCGGCAGGTGAGTGATGCGGACCGCCGAGTCCGTCGTGTTGACCCCCTGGCCGCCGGGTCCGCTGGAGCGGAACACGTCGACCCGTATCTCATCCTCGCTGATGTCGATGTGATCGGTCGGCTCCACGACCGGCGTCACGTCGACCCCGGCGAACGAGGTCTGCCTGCGTCCCTGGTTGTCGTACTTGGAGATGCGGACCATCCGGTGCGTGCCGTGCTCGCCGCGCAGCGTCCCGTAGGCGTAGGGCGCGTTCACCGCGAAGGTGGCTGACTTGATTCCCGCCTCCTCCGCGTACGAGGTGTCGTACACCTCGGTGGGATATTTATGGCGTTCCGCCCAGCGCAGGTACATCCGCATCAGGTTCTCCGCGAAGTCGGCGGCATCCGCGCCGCCCGCCTGCGCGTTGATCGAGATCAGGGCCTCTCTGGCGTCGTACTCGCCGGACAGCAGGGTGCGCACTTCGAGCTGGTCGATCTCGCTGCGGAGAGCGGCGAGCTCACGCGTCGCCTCGTCCCGGGTGGGCTCGTCGTCCTCGCGCTCGGCCAGGTCGAACAGCACCTGGGTGTCGTCGAGCCGCTGACGCAGGCCGGCCAGCCTGGCCAGCTCGGCTTCCAGGTAGGACAGCCGGCGGGTGACCTTCTGCCCGCGATCCTGGTCCGCCCACAGCCCAGGGTCGGCGGACTGCTCGCGCAGGCCGGCCGCCTCCGTTTCCATGGCGTCAGGATCGAGCACCGCCGCTATGCTGGCGAGCTTCGCCGTCAGCGCGGCGATCTCGTCGGCGGGGTCGATACCTGGCATGTCGGCAAGCCTACGCGACTGTGAGGACCGGGCTCGCAGCCGCGCCCTGCGCGCGATACCAGGCGCGCGAACCCGGTATTCTGCCTTAGCGTGACACTCCGAAGGGGTCGGCGCGGGTACCTGGGGGCCCTTGGATCAGTGGTGCTGGCCGGCGCTATCGGGCTGGCCGTCCAGGGCTGTGCCCCGGCGGCGGCACCCGCGCACGCGGGCGCCGGCGGCCGCCACGCCCTCACCTTCGCCGAGGCGGAGGACGCGTACACCTCGTACCTGGCGGCCAGCGACGCGGCCGCGGCGGCGGGAGACAAGGCACAGGGCCTCTCGGACGTCGCAGACGCGCAGTGGGCGGTCGTGCACGGTCAGTACACGGCGCTGGCTTCCGCGGGCACGCCGGTGACACAGTACAGATACGGCCAGCCGGCGTTCTACGTGCCGGCGCTGGCCAGCTACCCGCAGTGGTTCATGGTGACGGTGCCGAGGAGCACCGACACGGACGGTCAGCCGGGAGCCGCGGTCAACACCATCATGCTGTTCGAACGGCTCAAGCCCGGCGCAGCCTGGACGCTGAACGGCGCGGCGGCGCTCGATCAGGTGCTGCCGGCCATCGCCCACGACAGCGACGGCTATGCCATCGACGTGACCACCACCGACCCGCGCCTGCTGCTGCGGCCCGACGTCGTCGGCGCGACGCAGGCCGCCGTGGTCGACGAGGGGCCGACGAACGCGGCCGCGGCGGTGATCGGCAGCGGGCCGCAGACCACCGGCCTGTACGCGGCGCAGGCCGCCTACGCCAAGGCGGAAGCCGCCCAGGGCCTGCAGTACCAGTGGCTGCTTCAGGGGGCCGCCTTCCCGCAGTTCGAGCTGCGGACGGCCGACGGCGGAGCCCTCGTGCTCTACGGGATGTACCTGAACACGGCCACCCAGCACGCCAACCTGGTGCCCGGGTCACCGATCCCGGTGCCCGCCGAGTTCAGCCCGCTGCTCGCCGCCCCCACCGAGATCGGCTACCACGCGGTGTACGCCAACTGGACCTTCGAGTACGTGGCGGTCGACCCGCCGCTGACCGCGCACAACGCGAAGGTCCAGGTCATCGGGGCCGGCGGCGGCCCCTCCTACGGGCACGCTTACTGAGCCGGGGCCCGTCCCCCCTGGCATCAGGCCCCTTAGTGCGGCAGGCTGCTGGCGGAGACCAGGGTACGGATGGCGCGCAGCGCCACCGACAAGGTGGTGAACGTGAAGCGCTCGCTCTCCCAGATCTCGCCGAGCGTCTGGGCGGCCATCGCGACCGCCGAGTCGTTACGCGAGACCCAGGCCGCGAGCCGCTCCTCCGGCGTCCTCGCCAGCCCGGCGCCACTGACCCCGAGCACATCCTGGGTCAGCGATGCGTGCGCGGCGTAGAGGTCGTCACGCAGCGCGGCCCGGGCCATCGTCGACCAGCGGTCCTCGCGGGGCAGCGCGGTGATGCGGTCCCGCAGCCGGGTGATCTGCAGCCGGTCGGCGAGGTCGAAGTAGACCTCGGCGGTCTCCTCGATACCCCGCCCGGTGACCATAGCGACCTGCACGATGTCGAAGGCGGAATACGTCGGAACCATGCCCGCGACCCGCTCGGCCAGGTCCAGCGGAGCGCCGAGGGCCATGTAGGAGTCCCTCCGGTCCTCGAACCCGGACAGGTCCCGGCCGGTGAGCAGCTTGGGCAGGCCGGAGCGCACGGTCCGCACGGCGTCGGCGAAAAAGGCCACGGTGGCCTGGATGTCGAACGGCGGGCGGCGGTTGTGCAGCAGCCACCGGGCCGCGCGCTCGGTGAGCTTGCGGCCCTCGAGCAGCAGCGTGATCTGGGCCGCGAGGCTGATCTCGCCGTCGAGTTCCTCGACCTGGTCCCAGAAGGCCGGCATGTCGAACACGTCGCGGGCCACGAGCCAGGCCCGGGTGAGGTTGGGCACGGAGGCGCCGGTCTCCTCGATCAGCCGGAACAGGAACGTGGAACCCGAGGTGTCGATCATCTCGTTGACCGCCGAGGTGGTGATGATCTCGCGGCGCAGCGGGTGCGATTCCATCCGGTCCGCGAACCTGGCCCGCAGCGGGGCGGGGAAGTACGCCTCGAGCACCCGGCGCAGGTACGGGTCGTCCGGCAGGCTGGAAGCGAGCACTTCCTCGCCCGCCGAGATCTTGGTGTGCGCGAGCAGCAGCGCGAACTCCGGGTTGGTCAGCCCGCCGCCGGCCGACCGGCGCTCGGCGATCTCCCTCTCCCCCGGCAGCACGTCCTGTTCCGGGTCGAGCCGCTTGTCCCGGACCAGCTTGCGCAGGTACCGGGCGTGGACATGGAGCAGGCTGGGTGCCTGCGACCTGGCCGCCGCCAGCGCCATGTTCTGCCGGTAGTTGTGCCGCAGGACCAGGGCGGCCACGTCGTCGGTCGTGTCGTTCAGCAGCTCGTGCCGGGCCGTCGCGGGGATGGCCCCGGCGCGGATCGCGTCGGCGAGCAGGATCTTGATGTTGACCTCGTGGTCGGAGGTGTCGACCCCGGCCGAGTTGTCGATGAAGTCGGTATTGACCAGCCCGCCGCCGAGCGAGTACTCGATCCGGGCCGCCTGGGTGAGGCCCAGATTGCCGCCTTCCACGACGACGCGCGCGCGCAGCCGCGTGGCGTCGATCCGCACCGCGTCGTTGGACCTGTCCCCCGCGTCGGCCTGGGACTCGTAGCTGGCCTTCACGTAGGTGCCGATACCGCCGTTCCACAGCAGGTCGACGGGGGCGGCCAGGATGGCCGAGATCAGCTCGTCCGGTGGCAGCGCGGTGACCCCGGCGTCGATGCCGAGGACGGTGCGCGCCTGCGGCGATACCGGCACCGACTTCGCGCTCCGCGGCCAGACACCGCCGCCCGGCGAGATCAGCGCCTGGTCATAGTCCGCCCACGAGGACTGGGGCAGCGCGAACATCCGGGCGCGCTCGGCGTAGCTGGCCGTCGGATCGGGGTCCGGATCGACGAACACGTGCCGGTGGTCGAACGCCGCGATCAGCTTGACGTACTTCGACAGCAGCATGCCGTTGCCGAACACGTCCCCGGACATGTCACCGATGCCCACCGCCGTGAACGGGTAGGCGTCCGGGTTCATCCCCAGCGCCGCGAAATGGCATCTGACCGACTCCCAGGCGCCGCGCGCGGTGATGCCCATCTTCTTGTGGTCGTAGCCTTCAGATCCCCCGGAGGCAAACGCGTCGCCCAGCCAGTAGCCGTAGCGGGCGGCGACCTCATTGGCCGCGTCGGAGAAGGTAGCGGTGCCCTTGTCCGCGGCCACGACCAGGTACGGGTCGTCGCCATCCCACCGGACCACGTCCGGCGGCGGTACCACCTGGTCGACCACGATGTTGTCGGTCACGTCGAGCATCGCGGCGATGAAGGTCTGGTAGCAGGCCAGCACCTCCGCCTGGTAGGCCTCGCGGTCGGACGGGTCGGGCAGCCGCTTGCACACGAAGCCGCCCTTGGCGCCGGAGGGGACGATGACCGCGTTCTTCACCTCCTGCGCCTTGACCAGCCCGAGCACCTCGGTGCGGAAGTCCTCCAGCCGGTCCGACCAGCGCAGCCCGCCGCGCGCCACCCGGCCGAACCGCAGGTGCACCGCCTCCAGCCGGGGGGAGTACACGTAGATCTCGAACTTCGGCCGCGGCTCGGTCAGCCCCGGCACGGCCCTGGGGTCGAGCTTGAGCGCCAGGTACCTCGGCCCGTCGGCGCCGCCCGGGCTTCGCCGCCGGTAGTAGTTCGTCCGCAGGATCGCGTCGATCAGCGCCAGGTACGACCGCAGGATCCGGTCGTGGTCGAGGCTGACCACCTCGTCGAGCTGGCCGCGGACCTCTTCGGTGATCGCGTCGCAGCGCTCGGCCGAGCCGTCCTGCCGGGCCGGGTCGAACTTGGACTCGAACAGCCGGACCAGGAGCCGCGTGATGGCCGCGTTGGACCGCAGCACCCGCTGCACGTAGTCCTGGCTGAACCGCATCCCGCCCTGGCGCAAGTACTTCGCGCAGGCGCGCAGGAGCGTCACCTCGCGCCAGCTCAGCCCGGCGGTGAGCACCAGCGCGTTGAACCCGTCGTCTTCGGTCTGGCCGCGCCACAGCGCGGTCAGCGCCTCTTCGAAGATCTCCCGGACGCTGCTGACCGGCGCGGTCACCGGCGCGCGGAGGCCGAATTCGTATATCCAGAACGAGCTGGCGGGGTCGGCTGCGGTGAACTCATACGGATGCTCGTCGACGACCTCGAGGCCCATGTGCTGCAGCTGCGGCAGCACGTCGGACAGCGTGATCGGCATTCCCAGCCGGTACACCAGCAGCGTCCACCGGTCCGGGCTCTCCACCAGCCGGACCGCGAACTCCGTGCCCGATTCCCGCAACTCCAGCACCAGGGAGAGATCGCCGACCGCGTTCTCCGCGGTGACGTCCGCCTTGTACGTCTCGGGGATGGTGGTGGAATACATGTCGAGGAGCTTCCTGGCCCATTCCTCGCCGAGCACCCGGGTCGCCTCGGCGGTGAGGTCCTCCTCCCACGACCTGACCGCCGCGGCCAGCCTGCGCTCGAGCGCGATCGCGTCCACCTGCGGCACCGGCTGCCCCCGCTCGGCCCGGACCACCACGTGCAGCCGGGCCAGGGCCGAGTCGCCGACCGTGGCGCTGTAGTCCAGCGACGCGCCGTGCAGCGCGTGGGCCAAGATGCCCTGCGCGCGCAGCCTGACCTTGGTGGTGTACCGGTCCCTGGGCAGGTACACCAGGCAGGACATGTACCTGCCGTAGCGGTCCCGGCGGAGGAACAGCCGGGTCTGCTTGCGCTCGCTGAGCCGCAGCACGCCGAGGGCGATCGGGGTGAGCTCCTCGGCGGAGATCTCGAACAGCTCCTCGCGCGGATAGTCCTCGAGTATCTCGACCAGGTCCTTGCCGTCGTGGCTGTCCCGCGACAGCCCGGCGGCGGCGAGCACCTCGGCGAGCTTGCGCCTCAGCACGGGTATGCCGTCGATGGGCGCGGTATGCGCCGAGTGCGTGTACAGGCCGAGGAACCTGAACTCGCCGATGACCGTCCCGGCCGGGTTGCGCTTCTTGACCGAGACGTAGTCGAGGTAGTTGGCCCGGTACACGGTGGACCGGGAGTTCGCCTTGGCCAGCACCAGCCGCTCGCTCGGATCCTGCGCCCGGGCCGCGACCCGGGACGACAGTTTGCTCTGCGAATCCCGGCCCTTGCGGTGGTGGCGGAGGATGCCGAGCCCGGTCCCGGGCACGGCGCGCAGGCCGACGCCCGCCTCCACCTGCACCAGGTCATATTCGCGGTAGCCGAGGAAGAGGAAGTTCCCGTCCGCCAGCCAGCGCAGCAGGTCGCCGTACTCGGCCTCGTCGCTATCGGGCTCGCCGCCGAGATCATCGGCCAGGCGCCGGGCCACCGAGCCCATCCGCTGCTGATCCTCCACGGCGACGCGCACGTCGTCGAGCACGTGACGCAGGTCCGCCGCGAGCTCATCGGCGCTGACCCGGTCCCTGGGCGGCCCGAGCTCCACGTGGATCCAGGACTCGGTCTGCTCGTCCGGCAGGACGGTCGCCAGGTCCGCGTCGTCCCCGCATACGCCGATGATCTCGCGCAGCGCGCCGGTCACGTCCCGGCGCACGCGCAGCACCGGGTGCACCAGCAGCTGGATCTCGGCCTCGTGCCGGTTCAGCTCGGTCGCGACCGAGTCGACCAGGTAGGGCATGTCGTCGATGACGATATCCACTACCAGGCTGGACGGGGTGACCGGTTCCAGGTGCGCGTGGTCCGGCTGGCGGACCTGCAGCACGGCACGGCCTTGCGGCCTGCGCTGGCCGAGCTTGGCGTGGGCTTCGGCGACCGCCGCCAGCTGGGAGGGCAGGGCCAGGTCCTCGGTGGCGACGCGCTGGTAGTAAGCGCGCAGGTAGCAGGAGACGCCGTCGCTCGTGCCGCCCAGGGCGGAGTCCAGGGCGGGATCGGCCCGCCAGGCCTCAACCGCCTTGGCCAGCAGCGCTTCCCTGGCCTTGTCCACCGTATCGTCCGGCATCGCGTCCACTCCTTCGTGTCCACTGTCCTGGTCGTCTTGCCTCATCCGGCGCGCCGGAGCCCGGTTCGCGTAACCGGGGCGCGAAGTACCCGAGCACCTCCGGGTTGGCCAGGGCGTTCGGGTCCGCGGCCCGCTCCGGGTCCGTGCCGAGCAGGATCTTGCGCACCGGAACCTCCAGCTTCTTCCCCGACAGCGTCCGCGGGATGCCCGGCACCTGGTGGATCTCGTCCGGCACGTGCCGGGGCGACAACTGCGTCCGCAGCGCGGCGCGGATCTTGGTCCTGAGGTCGTCGTCGAGCTCACCCCCCACGGCGGGCACGACGTACAGGATCAGCCGGCCTTCGGCGCCGAGCCTGCCGGTATCCACCACCAGGCTGTCGCCGACCTCGGGAAGGCCCTCCACCACGCGGTAGAACTCGCTGGTTCCCATCCGCACGCCACCGCGGTTGAGCGTGGCGTCCGAGCGGCCGTAGATGACGCACCCGCCGTCCGGCAGCAGTTCGATCCAGTCACCGTGCCGCCAGACTCCAGGATAGGTGTCGAAATAAGCCTCCCGGTACCTGGCGCCGTCCGGGTCGTTCCAGAAGCCGACGGGCATCGACGGCATCGGCCCGGTGATCACCAGTTCGCCGACCTGGCCGATGACCGGCTTGCCTTCGTCGTCATACGCCTCCACCTTCGCCCCCAGGCAGCGGCCGGAAATGATGCCCGCCCGCACCGGCAGCAGCGGGCAGGGCCCGACGAAGCCCGTGCACAGGTCGGTGCCGCCGGAGAAGGAACCGAGGAGCAGATCCGGGTTGACCCGCTCGTACACCCAGCCGAACGCCTCCGGCGGCAGCGGCGACCCGGTCGAGCCGATGGCGCGCAGCGCGGACAGGTCGAGGTCATCGCCCGGACGCAGCCCCGCCTTCATGCAGGCGACCAGGTAGGGAGCGCCGACGCCCAGGTAGGTGACACCGTGCTCGGCGGCCAGCCGCCAGAGCCGGTCCGTCGCCGGGTAGGTGGCGCTGCCGTCGTACAGCACGATCGTCAGGCCGGCCAGCAACCCCCCGGCCAGGTAGTTCCACATCATCCAGCCGGTGGTGGTGTACCAGGTGAAGATGTCCCCGGGCTTCAGGTCCTGGTGGAAGGAGAGCGCCTTGAGGTGCTCGAGCACGATCCCGCCGTGCCCGTGCATGATCGGCTTCGGCAGCCCGGTGGTGCCCGATGAGTAGACCACCCAGAGCGGGTGCGCGAACGGCACCTCCTCGAACTCCGGCTCGCGCGGGCTGTCCCCCGCGCCCAAGTCCTCCCACAGGACGGTCTGGGGGGACCTGTCCCCCCCAAGGGGGGCCCGGGGGGAATGGTTCCCCCGGGCCAGCACGCTCACCAGCACCACGGCGCCCAGGCCGGGCAGGGCGGCCGCCACGTCCTGGGCCAGGCCGGCCCGGGGGAACTCCTTGCCCCCGTACCCGTAGCCGTCGCAGGCGATGAGGACCTTGGGCTCGATCTGCGCGAACCTGTCGATCACGCTGCGCGCGCCGAAATCCGGCGAGCAGGACGACCAGATCGCGCCCAGGCTCGCGGCGGCGAGCAGGCCGATGACCGCCTCGGGCACGTTGGGCAGCAGGGCCGCCACCCGGTCGCCCCGGCGGACGCCCAGCGAGCGCAGGCCTCGCGCCACCCTCGCGACCTCCCCGGCGAGCTGACCGTAACTGAGACGTCCAGCCCTCGCCCGTTCGGAATCAAAGACAATGGCCGTGCGGTCGGGATCGGTCCACGCGGTCCTCAGCGCGTTACGGGCGTAATTGAGGGTGGCACCGTCGAACCATCGCACGTCCGGCATCACCCCACCGAGCAGCGCCGGCCCCGGGCCCCGCTCACCGAGCACCTCGAAGTAGTCCCAGAGCGACGCCCAGAACTGCCCCGGCTGCGTGACGGACCAGTGCCACAGTTCGTCGTAACCGGCGAACTCGTGCCCGCGGGCGGCGAGCCAGTGCATGAACCGGGTAATCCGGGCATCATGGACGGTCCGGTCATCCGGCTCCCAGAGCACCGCGCCGTAACCGCGGCTCGACAGGTCACTGCCACTGGTGTCCATGATCACAGCATCGTGCCATCCGGGCACGGCTGGCAACGCCCCTTCGGAGTCATGATCTCGCGTTGCCGAACTTGTCGGCACAGATCACGATAAATCATGATTCGAGGGTCTTGACCGCGGCTACGGACCCGGCCAGGGCGGTTCAGTGAGGCGCGTGATAACGGCGATGAGATAAGTGGTGTCGGTGAGGTCCGGCAGCACCGCGTCGGCACCCGCCTCGCGTAGCTCCGCCGCGGTGGCCCGGCCGCTGGCTACCGCGAGCGAGGCGGCCCCGCCGATCCTGGCCGCGTCCACGTCGCGGGGCGAGTCGGCGACGTACACCGTGGCGTCCTCGCCGGAGGGCACGCCGTGTTTTTCCGCCGCGCGCCGCCTCGCCACCCGGAGCAGGGTGCCCCTGGGATAGGCCTCGGAGCCGTAACCGCCGATGTCGAAATCGACGAAGGCGTCGAGGCCGAACGCGCACAGCTTCAGCATCGCGTTCGGCTTGCTGTTGCCGGTCAGGACGGTCTGCGCCGCGCCATCGAGCTTGGCCACGGCGGCCACCGCCTCGGCCGCGCCGGGGAGCAGCCGGCCCTGGCTGACCAGGTCGTCACGGCGGGCGTGCAGGGCCGCGGCCAGCTCGGCGCTGAACGGCTCGAGCAGCTCCGCGCCGTCGGCGCGCACGTCGACCCCGTTCAGCGCGAGCGCGTCGAAGAAGATCTCCGATTCCGACCGGCCCGCCATCTGCGGCAGCCGGATCAGCGGGCGGCCCGCTACCGCGCCGAACGCCTCGGCATACGCCGCCCGCATCACCCGGGCGGTATCGACCAGGGTCAGGTCGATATTCCACAGAACCAGCCGGTGAATGGCGTCCTCCGGTGCGGTGCGTCAGCCCATGTGGGGGTACCGGTAGTCGGTCGGGGGGACGAACAGTTCCTTGACGGCGCGCGCCGATACCCACCTGATCAGGTTGAACACCGAGCCGGCCTTGTCGTCGGTGCCGCTCGCGCGGGCGCCGCCGAACGGCTGCTGGCCGACCACGGCGCCGGTGGGCTTGTCGTTGATGTAGAAGTTGCCCGCCGAATACCTCAGCGCCTGCGTGGCCTGCGCGATCGCCTCGCGGTCGGTGGCCAGGACCGAGCCGGTCAGCGCGTAGGGAGCCACGTCCGCCGCCTGGGCCAGCATCTCGGCGTAGGCGTCGTCCGGGTAGACGTACACGGCCAGGATCGGGCCGAAGTATTCGGTGGTGAAGGCCTCGTCGGTCGGGTCGGAGCACTCCAGCACCGTCGGCGTCACGAAGAACCCGTCCGTGTCGTCGTACCGGCCGCCGGCCAGGATCCGCACCGACGGCCTGCTCCTGGCCCGCTCGATCGCGGCGGCGTGCTTGGCGAAGGCCCTGTCGTCGATGACGGCCCCCATGAACAGCGAAAGGTCGGCCGTCACGTCACCCATCGCCAGCGACTCGACCTGCGGGATGAAGTCGTCGCGCCACCTGGTCCAGATCGACTCGGGCAGGTAGGCGCGAGACGCCGCGGAGCACTTCTGCCCCTGGTACTCGAACGCGCCGCGGATCAGGATGGCCGCCAGGCTGTTCTGGTCCGCCGAGGGGTGGGCGATCACGAAGTCCTTGCCGCCCGTCTCGCCGACCAGCCGGGGATAGTTGTGGTACCGCGCGATGTTCTCGCCGACGGTGCGCCACAGGTGCTGGAAGGTCGCGGTGGAGCCGGTGAAGTGGATGCCCGCCAGGTCGGGATGGGTGAGCGCGACCTGGGACACCGCCTGCCCGTCCCCGGTCACCAGGTTGATCACCCCGGGCGGCAGCCCGGCCGCCTCGAGCAGGCGCATGGTGAAATGCGCCGCGAGCTGCTGGGTCGGCGACGGCTTCCAGACCACGACGTTGCCGAGCAGCGCCGGAGCCGTGGGCAGGTTGCCGGCGATCGAGGTGAAGTTGAACGGCGTGATGGCCAGCACGAACCCCTCGAGCGGGCGGTACTCCATCCGGTTCCACGTGCCGGGAGCCGACTCGGGCTGCTCGCTGAGCAGCCGGCGGGCGAAGTACCCGTTGTAGCGCCAGAAGTCGATCAGCTCGCAGGCCGCGTCGATCTCCGCCTGGAACGGCGACTTGGACTGGCCGAGCATGGTGGCGGCGTTCAGGACGGCCCGCCAGGGCCCGGCGAGCAGGTCCGCCGCCTTGAGGAAGATCGCGGCCCGGTCGTCGAAGTCAAGCGCGCGCCAGGCCGGTGCCGCCTGCTTGGCCGCGTAGATCGCGGCGGCCACGTCCACGTCCGTCGCGTTGCCCAGCTGACCGAGCACGTGAGCGCGGTTGTGCGGCTGCACCACGTCGATCAGCTGGCCTGCTGCCATCTGCTGCCTGCCGCCGATGGTCATGGTCAGCTCGGTCCGCTGGCCGGCGAGTTCCTTGATCTTGCCTTCCAGCACGGCTCGCTCGTGGCTACCCGGCTGGTACTGCCTGACCGGCTCGTTGACCGGCACGGGGGTCCTGGAGACGGCGTCCATCGCGATCGCTCCTGGCGTTCGGGGTTTTCGGGGTCCTTGCGGGTTTTTCGGGGTTGGCCTGGAGGATACCTGTATCGTCGCACGATCCCGGACGGGCTGGTCAGTCCGCCAGGTAGGACAGTTCCTGGGTGGCGTACCAGCCAAGCTCGTGACCTTCGGCTCCGCCCACGGTGAAGCTGGCGTCCTCGTCGCCGGCGTCGGCGTCGGGCAGCGCCTCGACGGCGCTGCGCACATCGGCCCCGGCTTCTGGATCATCCACGTGAGCCGAGGCCAGGCACGCCAGCGGGACCGCCTCGCCGATCACCACCCGGGCTGGCTCGCGGTCCTGCACATCCCACTGGACCTGCTCGGACGGGATGTCGGCGGCCAGCACCACCCGCCGGGACGGCGCGGCCGGATCACTGGCGAGCATCCGCAGCGAGGCGCGCGCCGCCTCGGTCAGCGCGGCGTATTCGAGCTCCTCGGCGTCGCCGCTGGCGTACGCCTCGCGCAGCGCGGGCGTGACGGCGAACCCGGGCAGCGGGCCGGGCCCGACCTGACCGGCCCGCAGGGCCGTGGCCAGTGCCGGAAGTGTCGACGGCAAGAAGACGCGCATGGTGAGCGTTATTCAAAACCGGCTGCGAGTGCAGGCCTGCTGGGCCTGCGCGAGCGGCCCGGGAGCGTTATCCAGGACCGGCCCAGCGAGCACGGGCCTTTTGAGCCCGTGCGAGCGGCCGGTGCCGGGCTAGGGCGAGAGCCGTCGCGGGTTCGGCGATAACGCGAGCATTCAGGCGGCACGGTGCAGGTGACGCGGTCAGCAACCATAGAGGGTTCCTTGACTAACGCGAACTTTCGCAAAGAAACGGTGTCCCAGAGTCTGCCATAGTCCCGGCGTGCGGCGGAGGACGAGCGCGGCGCCTGCGGGCTATCCGGCGGTGCTGCTCGCCGAGAGGGCGGTCACCACGGTCGCGATGGCCTCGTCCAGCGGCACGTGCTCCCAGAGGCGGACCACCGTCCAGCCCGCCTGGACCAGCGCGGCGTCGTTGACCCGGTCGCGTTCGACGTTCCTGACCAGTTTCGGTCCCCAGTACCACTCGTTCGCCCGCGGCTTGGATCCGTGCTCCGGGCAAGCGTGCCAGAAGCAGCCGTCGACGAAGACGGCCACCTTACGCCCGGTGAACGCGATGTCCGGCCGGACCCGCCTGCCCCCGTCCAGGTCCAGCCGGTAATCCTTGCGATAGCGGTAGCCGCGCTGGTGCAGGGCGCGGCGCAGGGCCAGCTCGGGTTTGGTGTCCGTCCGCCGGTTGGCGCGCATGTTGGCCGACCGGCCCTCGCTGGACGGATGCGGATAGTCCGCCACGCCCAACAGGCTAGCCCCCGGCACAGCTGCGTGCCCGGCGGTCACCGCAGGAGACTGACCCGGGCGCACCCTAGCGGAGGGGAACGCCGAGCAGATCTTGCAGCGCGGCCGCCGTCGCGGCCGCATCGGTGTGCAGCACCCCGGTCATGCCGCACGCGACGGCCGCGGTCACGTTCTGGGCGATGTCATCGATGAAGACGCACTCGGCCGGCGCCAGGCCGAGCGCCCGCGCCGCGTGCAGGAAGATTCCCGGCTCCGGCTTGCGCATGCCGACCTCGCCGGATATCACCACCGTGTCGAACAGCCCGGGGAAGTCCGCGCGCGGGTACTCCCCGCACCCCCAGGAATTCGACAGCAGGGCGGTGCTGAAGCCGGCTCCGCGCAGCGCGCGGATCGTGTCGTACATGGCGGGCACCGGCGCGCTGGCCGCGAACATGCGCTGCAGCAGGCCCTCGGCGGCGACCGCCCCGCCGTCGGCGCGGGTCAGCCGGGCGGCGAGGATGGCTTCGAATTCGGCGCCGGTGCACTCGCCGCGCTCCAGCACGTGGATGGGGCTGCTGCTGCCGTCGGCGCCGTACGCCTGCCAGACCCACGCCCGCATGACGGACCGGTAGCGGTTCCAGTCGATCTCGTCGGCCTCGATCCAGGCCCGGACCGTGGCCAGGATCGGTGTGGTCAGCACGCCGCCCCAATCCGTGATGACACCACGGAACTGCGTGCCATTACTCACATTAGTGATTTTACGGGCACATTCGTCCAGCGAGGGAACGTCGCCTGTCCGGCGCGTGAAGGGTCAGCGACCAGGCGGGATGCCGGAATGTCGGCGCGATGCGGTACAACGAGGGTCAGCCGGACCCTGGTGCGAACACGGCCGCCAACGGCGTGCGGGTCGTTTGTCAACACCGGATCTGGAGGGCGGGGCGATGCCGCCGAGTGAGTCGTCCGCAGTGCGGCTGGTGGATATCCCCGAGGCCGGGCCGCCCTTCGACTGCGAGATCCACGGTGCCGCGTGCCCGGCAGCGCGTGACCTGGTCACGACCGGCGCGCCGGCCAGCGGCCCGGGAACGGCCGACCTGCTCGAGGTGACCCTTCGACCCGGCACGCGGGCCCGAGCCACACCGTCCCTGGCAGGCCCGGATCGGCCCGGGGCGCTGCCGGGCGCGGCGGGCCCGACCGCCGGCTGGCCGTGGCAGTTTGCCCAGGTGATGGTGGAGATCCTGGCGGGCGTGCGGCCGCCGAGGCAGATCGCGCCCTGGACCACCGACCGCGTCCGGGCGCAGATCCGTTGCCTCGGCCCGCTGCTCGTCTCGGACCGGCGGCCCAGGATTTCGCGCATCGTGACGTCGCGGCCCGCCGCCTGGGTCGTGGAGATGACGGTCATCGTGAGCTGCGGGCCGCGGTCGCGCGCCCTGGCCCTGCGCCTGGAGCACGTGGCCGCGCGCCCGGCCGCGCCGGGCCGGCCGGCCCGTCCGGCCCGCTGGCTCTGCACCGAGATCGAAGCGGGCTGACCAGCGAGGGAGGCGCTAGACGCCGGGGCGCATCCGCGGGTCGCCGTGGCAGCGCTTGAACTTGCGGCCCGATCCGCACGGGCACGGGTCGTTGCGCCCGACGCGCGCGAATTCGTCGCCGCCGGCCGGGCCCCGGCTGGTCTCCACGTGCGCTCCGCCGTCGAGGGACGGCGCGGAGTACTGCAGCTGCTGAGAGCGGCGCGGCGCGAGCCCGGCCGGGATGGGTGCCGCCTGGTCGGCCGCCGGCTTCGCGTGAGCGCCGCCAGACCTGCCGCCCTGGCCTGCTCGGGTTCCCTGGGGCTCCTGGCTTCCTCCGCCCCGCTGGCCCGCTTGACCGCGCTGGCCCGCTTGACCGCGCTGGCCCGCTTGACCGCGCTGGCCCGCTTGACCGCGCTGGCCTCCTTGGCCTCGCTGGCTCCGCCGGCCGGCCTGGCTGCGCGCGTCGGCACCGTCCGGTGCCGGACGCGCCGCATC
>Ga0187780_10001835_pt1 | contig 16046 bp, 12 predicted proteins | sample 1015_Q2_SP10_20__FD_132429 | JGI IMG/M metagenome (GOLD analysis project Ga0187780, IMG submission 132429) | Tropical peat soil microbial communities from peatlands in Department of Meta, Colombia - 1015_Q2_SP10_20_MG | ecosystem: Environmental > Terrestrial > Soil > Wetlands > Peat | place... | reverse complement strand
TTCAGATATGGGTGAACAACAAACCGATGTTCAAACGTATTCACCAACTCGTAGCAGAAGCTTATATGGGTAAGACGCCCGAAGGTATGCAAATAGACCATATAGACGGTGACAAGCTAAATAGTAAACCTACAAATCTTGAATTCGTTACACCATCCGAGAATCTACGAAGAGCCTACGCACTAGGACTTCGTGAACGCCAGGTAAAACTAAGCGATGATACTTGGATAGAGCTTATAGGACGAATTAACGAAGGCGAGACAATCCGAGCTATCGCAAAAGAATACGGCATACATGAAAGCACTATACAAGCTGTATTGCGAGGGCATAAGCGTAAATGGATGACTGAACAAGGGATAATCAAGCGAAAGCGTAAACAGATAAAACGCTCTACCGAAGATGTAGCCGAAATGATTAAGGCGTATCTAAATGGTATGCCACATAAAGAGCTAACTAAACGCTTCGATATTCCTTATAAGTCCTGGATGGAGATTGTAGGTAAACGTAAAAGGCTTGACGCATGGGCATTGGCTGAAGGTTCACAGACTATCGAAAACACGCCAGGTAACGGCGGAAGTGAGTAGAGTAGAAGGAGCTATCATGCTGTTAAGCACGTAGCGCTTTCGAAGTGCCACCCACATAGTATTATGTGATGATATAGTCGAACAATGATTGACGTGGACAAGGTAGTATTTGATGAAATCGACAGAATGCACCCGAAAGTCATGATAGCCTTCAATGAGACGCTGTCATCAAGTGCCTACGGATGGCGCCGTGACGTGTCAACGCCTTCACTCCCTGGCGTCGGTGTGAATGCTTCCTTTAAAGATAGTGACCAAATGCACTGGTTCATGAAGTGCCCGCACTGTGGGAACTGGTTCACACTAATACACGACTTTCCGAAGTGCGTTATTCCGCTGTCGGTTGATTCTAGGGGCGTGCCAAATCACAACCTACACCTATCCTATGACTTCATAGAAGAAGACGACACACACGCTTATATCTGTTTAAAGTGTGAGAACTTCGTCAGCGATGAAACAAGGGTAAAAGGCATATGGAGACCGCTGTACGATTACAAGACGAAGATACGTGGCTATCAGATATCACAGCTAATATGTCCGTGGATATCAGCTTCGGATGTTGAGCGGAAGCGTGAAGACTACAACCTAGAACAGCTATTTGAAAACTATGTTATCGGAAGACCGTACTTAGGGGACAACGTTATGTTAACCCGTGGCGACATCATGCGCTGTATTGACATGAGCCTAAAGAGCCCTTACGACATTAAAATTGATTACGTAGCACAGGGCGTTGACTGGGGGAATACATCCTGGGGCGTGAATGCTATGCCTGACCCTTCGAATCCTGAAAAGACTATCTTACTAGACATATGGTCAACCAATGACAGGGAAGCAAATACTTCCGAAGACGGTCGAAGAGACAATCCGCATATCAGGGTAACAGGTGAGAAGATGACACAGTGGAAAGTACAGCGGGGCGTGTTTGACGCAGGCTACGGGAAAGACCGTAACTATGTACTCATTCAGGACTTCCCTGGTAAAGTGTTCTCGTGCTTCTACCCGAACATATCTCAGGCAAACAACAAGAACATGGAAGACGTGTGGAACGAAGACGACCACAAAGTAAATGTAGATAGAACGAATACGCTCCTTATCATGGCAAAGATGATACGAGACGGTAAGCTTGTGATTCCTTCCTGGGTCGCTCAGAACCCGCTCTTTGAGACTTTTATCAAGCACCTAACTAACTTAGTCGTGATACGGGACATCGAGACCGATGAGAAAACGAAGAAAGAAATTATCACTGTTCGTATTGGAACCCTTCCAGGCGGAGACCATTTTGGACATGCGATGAACTACCTTACAATCGCACTTCGGAAGGTGACAACGACTGGAAAGTCAGACTTCTTCTTCTAAAGAAATTGTGTGATACTAAAAGAAAGCGCTAAAGGGGACATGTTCATGGGACGCAAACGTGCTAAGCAGGCTGAAGTAGAAGAACAAAAAGGCTTCGAGTACTTATCGGGGACACTTACACCTGATTGGTGGCACAAGGCTGATAAACTACAACTTCAATACGACGAAGCGATTGACCACTTCGATGTGGTCATGCTTGACGCAAGAGCTGGCACAGGGAAGACAACAATAACTGTCATGAAAGCCCTTGATTACCTTCGAAGGGGAGCGGTTGACGTCATCCGTTACGTACGTTTCGTAGACAGTAGAACGCAGAAATTAGGCGCAATACCAGGAGACCCAGCGGAGAAGCAGAAAGTCTTCATGTTTCCATTTTACGAAGCAATGGCTGAGTGTGGTATCCCGCCTGAACACGTAGACGCTATGGTAACCGCTGGACTCATCGAACTATCAACAGATATTTATTTCAGGGGTCGAAATGTAAAGCGCTCCTTTTACATCATAGACGAAGCACAAAACGGTGATATCGAAGACCTTCGTCTAGTGCTAACAAGACCACACGACGACGGGAAGGTGGCTGTCATTGGGCACAGTAAGCAAGTCGATAGAAAGCTTCCGAAGTACGGAAAAGATAAGCTCATACCTTTCCAGGTCTATCAGAAGCACATGGATAAAGAGCGGTGGACAATGGTCTGTACGCTGTTAACCGACCACAGGGGCAAGATTAGTCGGTGGGCGGATGAGATAGAACTAACACTAAAAGAATTAGAATTATAGACTTCCGAAGTCCTAAAATTAATTAATAATTTAATAGTTCAAAATAATCAGAAATGGTATGATGTACCCAAATGAGTAAGGGGGTATATTATGCCATTTTCTACGTATATGGATAATAAAATATTGGACGAGTTCTTCGGTAAAGTCGATTACACACCTGTCGCTACTCTATACGTCGCATTATCAACAACCGCACCTACGAAGGGCGCAACGAATATCACAGAACCAACAGGGAACGCATACGCTCGTGTTGCTGTGACAAATAACACGACGAACTTCCCAACCGCTTCAAACAGTACGAAGAACAACGGCTCAGTGGTTACATTCGCTGAAGCAACAGGACTGTGGGGAACGGTCACGAATTGGCTGATTTACGACGCTTTAACAGGCGGGAACATGCTCGCATACGGAACACTAACAAACTCGAAGACAATCGACGTCGGGGACACGCCGTCATTCAACACAAACTCACTAACGTTAACATTATCGTAAGAAGTAGCCAGCGGGTTCGCTGGCTTTTTTAATAGGGGGGGTGACGAAATGTATTACTACTTAGTTGAGAAAATAGGGGATGGAACAAGAGAGAACCCATTTCGACCTAACGTCAAAGGCGCCTATGTATGGGGAGCTTACAATGTTTGCCCAAACTGCAATACGTATATTGTAGCCTTATCGAATGAAGATAACACACTTCAAAAGATTACAGATTTAACAAACGCTTGTGAAGCAAGAGGGCTAAATCCAGCTGACGTCGAAGCCTGGTTTATAGGTGAGTAAATATGGCGATAATCGTACAAGATTCATTTAATCGGGCAGATAATCAAACGACGCTAGGAACAGCAGACACAGGACAAGTATGGCAGTATATCGGCAACACTGTTTTTGGGATTAAAAATAATGGCGCAAACGTCATCAGCGGAACAAATCCACCAACAGCCTATACCGACTCAGGCTACGCAAACGTACGAACAAAAGTAAAAGTATTAAGCAGTTCATATGATGACTTTTTTATGTGTGGTTTTCGTATTAATCCTACCGACGGTTCCCTACTCTTACTACATGGCAATCCAATACGTGTACAGAGCTGGTCACCTACTAGTGGATACACAGACTTAACAAACGACGCTTCATTCAATAACAAAGACGATGTATTCGAAGTCGTGCTAAATGACGCACTTATTGAAGTGTATCAAAACGGCACCAAACTGTTTTCTTTTACAAGCACCTTTAATCAAACAGCCACTTGTCACGGTCTAACAAATTGGCGTGGAGTAAGCAACAATTCACTATGGGATGACTTTCAAATTAGCAGTTTAACCGCTGGTACGCATAACAACGTACCGCTCTCAGGGTCTTCGTCTTCAGCGGTTACTAGTACACCAGCAACACTAAAAAAGAAAGTACGTTTCATTCCTAGCTTCGTAAGTGCACAAACTACAGTAACAGGAACAATCAAGCGAAAGTCAAAGATAACAACAACTACATTCACAAGCGCACAAGCAACACTATCAGGAACGATAAGAAAGCGTTCGAAAATAACAGCGACCTCGTTCACAGGCGCAAGTGTATCGGCAGTAGGGAAATTATCACGAAGATATAAAGCAACAGGGTCATCTAACTCGCTTACTAGTACACTTGCAGATGTATCCATCACGCATAGGGACACAGTAAATCACAGAACCGTCCAAATCGCAGGAACATCTTCTTCTACTGTCAACGCTTCAGCGAGCATAAAACGAGCAAACAGACTAATCCCGTCGTATATGGCTGGTGTATCAACTATCAGCGGGTCTTCGAAGGTACTTCGGAAGGTAAATGGGTCAGCTAGTTCACTGACGACAACATCAGGAAGTGTGAAGCGGATTAGTAAACTACTTCCGAGCTTCACAAGCGCACAGGCGCAAACAGCAGGAACCATTAAGCGAAAGAGCAAACTAACCGCTCAACCAGCTGGGGATACAGCAACCATAATCGGGTCTTCAAAGGTACTTCGGAAGGTTATCGGTCAATCAAGTTCAAGTACCACAATCAGCGGGACTGTGACCATCACGAAGCATACAACACGGATTGTTGACCTCACTGGGTCGGCTAGTTCAACGGTCAGCACACTATCGAAGGTCAGTATTCGGAAGTCGATAAAAGGAGCGACAACGAGCACAGCGACAGCTCAACAGGCGGGACTAAAACGGACTAACAGACTATTACCTGGATTCGTTAATGCACAAGTAACAGGTACCGCTGTTATCAAACGGAAGAGCAAACTACTTCCAGCGTTTATCAGCGCACAGGTGACCACAAGCGGAACAACGAAGGTCACAAAGAAATTAGCAGGAGCTTCAGCTAGTCAGTCAACATCAAACAATAACGTTATACGGGTCAGAAGAGGGGTAAAAGGAGCGACTACGAGCGTAGCAAGTGGAACATGGCTAATCAGTGTCATTAAGCGTGGCGGGGTCGCTGGAAGCTCACAGAGCATAACAAGTGTAAGTGGTTCACTCGTCATGAAAAAACGATTCGTCGGTTCATCGATTAGTAGTGTAAGTGTTAATCCGGAGCCGTCTATCAAACGAAGTGTCAGCGGGTCATTGGAGAGCAAAGCAACAACAGCGAATATATTACTTCGGAAGAAAGGCTCAATCAATGGAAGCATGCTAAGCCAGGTAACCGCAACCGCTAAACTAAATAGACTAGCACGAATAGGCTCTTCCGAAGTAAGTAGAGCGACGAGCAAAGGAAAAATCAGCAAGCGATTCAGCTTAACAGTCACACCTTCTATCTCGTATGTAACAGCAAGCGGAACCATTATCCTAGCGATTGCTAACATTGTCACCACAACGCACTTAGTCGGACAGTGGAGACAGGCAACAGGAATCGAAGGCGTATGGAGACAAATAACGAACCTGAAAGGAGAGGTAACATGACCGCTGAAAACCAACACTTCGAAGTATTCCCAGGGGATTCGCATAAGCTCGTTATCTCAATCGCTAATTATGAAGATAAGCTGAAGCCATTAAATATTGCTGGCGCTTCGTTTACCTGGATACTCAGTAAATCACCCTATAATACGGCAGTATTAACGAAGACTTCCGAAGACGGAATCAAGATAATTGACCCAAATTTAGGGGTTATCGAAGTATCTCTACTACCGACAGACACCGCTAAACTCAAACGGGGCATGCCTTACAGTCACCAGCTAAAGTTAAAAGATAGCCTTGAAAAAGGGTCAACGGTGACAACAGGAAGGTGTGACGTAAAAAACTGAGTACCTTCCGAAGATAAATAATGATATAGTGTAGTCAGCGGAACCAACCTTCTAAAAGGGGTGAAGAGAAATGGGAGCACAAATCAACAAAACACGAGTATTCGGTGATAAAACAGAAATCAATGATACACGTTTGATTCGTTGTCCGAAGTGTAAAGTGTATGCTGTCCCAAGAGGGATTACGACAACGAGCAAAAACAAACCGTCTACAAAGAAGCATTGCCCAAACTGTGGACACATACACGGGGCAAAGAGCGTTTAATCAGATAAGCACGAAACAGGGGCTACGGGGGCTATACAACGCCCTTCGGAAGTCCCTGTTTTTCTTTTGAAAGGGGACAATGTAAAATGGAGATACTACAATTTTCAACGCCTGACTGTACTTGGTGCAAGGTCGTTACACCGCATATCGAAGCGTATGCGAATGAACACGGCGTAAAGCTATTTCACGTAGACGCTATTAAGGACAAAAAGCTTGCTGACGCATACGGGATTCAAACCGCTCCTGTTATGATATTCGAAGAAGGCGGGAACGTCTTAGCGAAGGCGGTCGGATACGCTGAGATTATGAAGCTACTAAACGAGTAAGGGGGTATACGCTATGAGTGAAGTTCTAACGATATGGAACAGAGCACCGAAGCCGAATGAGCTAGCGAAGAGCTTAAATGATGACGCAAATACTCAGGTCGTCATTGAGCCGAAGTCAGCTATCATTGACCCGCTGAGCGGGGCTGGATTCGGCGGAACAAGAGGTAAGCCAACGCCTATTCCGTACAGTACACTACGAAGAATGGCGCAAATACCAGCTATATCAGCCATCATCAACACAAGACTGAACCAGGTTGCTCGCTTTGCGAAGCGACCACGCTTCAACGGGGACACAGGCTTTAGGATTGGCTTACGTGACAAAGAGTCAAAGATGAATGACGCTCAGAAGAAGCGTGCAAAGGAAATCGAAGACTTTTTCCTGAAGACAGGATGGGAGAAAAGCAAAATACGTAAAGACAACATGAATACATTCCTTCGAAAGCTTGTTCGTGACGCCTTAACGCTTGACGTGATGACGTTTGAAAAGGTTAGCACACTTCGGGGCGAAATAAGAGGGAAGCAGGAAGTCGCTGAGATATGGGCGGTTGACGGAGCTACGATTGAGCTAGTTATCAACAATCCAATCGGGGAAGGCACTGTCTACAATATGCCTGAATATGAAGCGCAGACAAAGAGCGGACTAACTCACGAAGACGATATCGCCTATGTTCAAAAAGTGAACGGCGTTGTAACCGCTGAGTACACAGAGGATGAACTAGCCTTCGCCATCAGAAACCCACGTACTGACATCGACTTTACAGACTTCGGAATGTCGGAGCTAGAGACGTTAATGGAAATCGTCACAGGGATTGTGAACGGGGTACGATACAACACGAGCTACTTCAGTCACTCACACCTTCCGCAGGGGGTACTTGAAATTGTCGGTAAGTACAAAGACGAGCACCTTCAAGGCTTCAAAAGACACTGGAAGACGTTAACGGACAGCGCTTCAGGGAAGTGGAGTACGCCTATTATGGCACTCGAAGAAGGTCAAGGCTTCAAATTCACGAACTTTAAGAACAGCAACCGTGACATGGAGTTCAACGAGTTCCTAGAATTCCTATTCAACATCGCCTGTGCTGTATATCAGATTGACCCGAACGAAGTCGGCTTTAAGTCCTGGACGTCAGGAAGCGGAATGACGCAAAGTGATAATACCGAAGCAAAGATGGATTCATCACTTGATAAAGGCTTCAACCCGCTCATGGACTTCTTATCTGACACTTTCAACAGTGAAATCGTTGACCTAATCGACGAAGACTTCGTATTTGAGTGGGTAGGCGTTTCCGAAGAAGACGAAGACAGGAAGCTAGAACGCTTCAAAAACGAGATAGACAGCGGAATCAAGACCGTTAACGAAGTCCGTAAAGAGATGGACATTGACGAGGTGGACGCTGATTGGGCAAATGCGCCAGCTAACCCGCAATTAATTCAGGTATTCATGAACGGTCTACAACAACAGCAGGCACAGCAAGACCAGCAGAATCAGCAAGCGCAGGCTGGCGTAGACCGTGCTAATGCTGTACAGGACGCTAAAGACGGTCACAATAGACAGCTAGAAGTGATGGACAAACAGCACGAGCAGGCAATGGAAGCGAAGACCGCTGACCACGCTCATCAAACGAACATTGCGAAGATGACAGCCGAACAAAAGGCGAAGGATTCGAAGAAGAAAGAAAGCTTGAAAAAGTCGATTGAAGAAGACTTCGGGAGACTTGGGTTTAATATCGACTGGCAGGACTACTAATAAAGGGGGTAAGCGGTATGAACCGAATGGAAGGACAGTTTAACAATGATAACGACTTCGATGGCGAAGTAGACATCCAGGAACTTAACATCGAGCTAAAGGCGAACGAAGACCTATTCATGGTAACGATTGAATTTACTGAAGGTTCAGAAATAATGATGGTACGAAGCAGGGAAATCCAAACCCTTCAGCGAATACTTCAGTATAACCGCTTTTCTTACTCAGTAGACATAGTCGCAACAGGGGGGTAACCGTATGGAGAAACTTCCATTACCGAAGAGTTTACTAGAATTACCTGACAAAGACCGTGACGGGATAATCACGGTCTTACTACATGCAAGTACACTTCCGAAGACAAAGGATTTACCACACCAAGGCACAGGCGACGAGCATAATATGTGGACTCGTAACGGTGACCATATGCTAGCTGACGCTGAAGACGAACTTTACTACCATCTTCGTGAATCTAATCTTGAAAGTATGTGTTATCTTATGGTCGGTATGGGATTCGAAGACCTAGCGAAAGAACTTGATTTAACAAAAAGCTTCGAACCTGAATTTCTAGCCTTCGAAGATGAGCTCATGAAGGCAAAAGACAGCGGAAGACGTAAGATGAGCGACTATATCGACAGCTTAAAGGACGTCACGAAGAAGCGTAAAGAACAGTTCATGAAGTGGGTTAACGACGGAAAAGCACTGACGAAAGAACAGCTAGGGATGATTAACCGCATACTAGCAAGTAAACTTCCGAACTTCGCAAAGATAGCTGAAATGTATGTTGTTCGTGCTGGGTTCATCGGCAAGATAAGGGGCGAAGCTGAGAAGAAGAACTTTGAAACACTTGGCGCCTTCGTTGACCGCTACCCTAGCACCATTACAACCGCTGAGAAGGAAGGCGTCGTTCTTACGCTTCGGGAGAAGGAAAAAGCGGAGCGGGAAGGTAAGAAAGTAACCATTTTACCGCTGACAGAAAGAGAATCCGAAGCCGTGAAGCACGCTATTCAACACGCAGGGGACAAAATAACGGAGATATCCGAAAAGCACCGTGCTGTGGTTCGTCAGCTCATTATCCAGGCGAAGCGTGAAAGATGGACGGCTCAGAAGCTAGCTCAGGCGCTCTTCGATAAGTTCGGAGAACAGAACCGTGACTGGCGACGGGTTGCCATTACAGAACTAGCCTTCGCAAGCTCAGACGCCTACCTAAGCGGTATCGAAGACGGGGAGACTGTCATCGGGATGGGCGCTGTGAATGCCTGCAAGCACTGTCAGGAGTATGTGATAGGAAAGACCTTCGAAGTCATTAGTCATCCGCCAACAGATGACACGTACAAAAGCGACATGAAGCAAGTATGGGTCGGGAAATCGAACTACGGAAGACGAGTGGCTGAGTACAGACCAGCTATTCCAATGCACCCGAATTGTCGATGTCGCTGGCATAGAATTAGCAAGTTCTACAAGCTAGGTGACAGCGGTAAGCTAGAGCTGAAGTCAACCGCAGAGCTCATAAACGAAGAAAGAGCCAAGCGAGGACTTCCGCCTGACACTACCTTAGAAGGAATGACTTCCGAAGAACGTATTAAGATGATGACTGATAAATTATTAAAACAATAGGAGCTGGTAAAGATGGGACGAATCAAATTAGAAGATAATTTCATTAAGAGATTACAGAATACACTTGACTTAACGGTCGAGAATACGGGCTATCCTGTACTTGCGAAGCACTTAGAGCAGATAGGCGTTGCAAACCGTAAACAGCTGAGAGCGCTTGAAAACAAAGGACTCATTAAGTCGGTGAAAGTACAGAAGCACCAGCCGAAGATTGACCCGCTGGGCGCACTCTTCGGAAAGACATCGACTGTATACACAGCTTATTACACGGAGCGAAACATACCTAGTTACATCAAACAGCAAGCAGAATAACCAGCCTTCCGAAGGCGGCTATAGGGGGTAATACTGTGCTTATTGACCTAAACAAACTAGACCTTGTAAAATCAATCACAAGAACGCAAGCGAAGGCGGTACATAAAGAGCTACCGCCTGGCGGAGTATGGAGAACCATAAACGGACATCATATCTACATTAAAAACGGCAAGATACTAGCTGGTTCAATTCCTGGCGTGACAAAAGCTAAGAAGATGACGAAACAGCAAATGTCGGAGCACCAGGCGACTGTTGATAGGGAAGCCAAAAAAGGGACGAAGAAGGGTGTCAAGAATGACAAGAAAGACAAAACTTCTACAAAAACTAAACGACCCGAAACACAACGAGCAGGAGCTTCTAAAACGGATAAGGGAAAGACAGCAAAAGAAACTAGTAGAAGCACTAAATCCAAAACAAAAGGAGCGGTAACGAATGAAGTTTCTAAAGGCGCTAAGAAGGCACCTACAGGGGTACAGCGTGGGACAAAACCTAAATCCGCTGATAAACCACCAGCAGGAAAGACCACAAAACAGGGAACAGCGAAGAGCGGAGAAAAAGGGAAAAAGGTAACGCCGAAGACTAGCACAAAGAAAGACCCTAACGAAGAACACCTTCGCAACCTTGCAGGACGTTCTGATAACGGAACAGATATGTTTATGAACGCTTCAGAGAATCCAAAAGAGTATGAAGCACTAAAAGAAGCACTTAAAACAGCAGAAGGTGAAAAAGCGAGTGATAAGCTTAATTATTTACACGCTAAATATGGCGGGGGTAGAGAAGTCCCTGAGTATAAACCAGCAAATCCGAAGGAAATTACAGACTTCAAATTAGGAAAAGCAAAATTTAAGCCATCAGACATTAAAATGACTACATCAGATAGCCACAGAGCTGAAGCAAGCGCAGACTTCGAAGGGAATGTTATCTTCCGAAGTAACATGTTAAAACAACCAATGGAAACACAGAAACATGTTATGATACACGAAATCGGTCATGTCATCTCAAACGCTTACCCTAACCTAGAAAAGCATATCATGAGTAACCCACAAGACGGCTTAGGAAAAACAAATCAAAAAGCAGGACGCTTCGAAGGCGTATCGTATTCACCTGAAGAGTCATGGGCTGAGTCATTCGCTCGATATCACACCGAACCGAAAGTATTCAAAAAGAAGTACCCTACGCAGTATAACTTCGTAGAACAGGTCTTGAAGAAGATACCGAACTATAAAGAGTTCGTAGACAAAGGTCTCGAAGAGCTTAATAGACTAAATGGTGTAAAGGGGGCGAAGAAGGATGAAAAACCGTCTAAACCAGCCACACAAGCCAAGTCAAAAGGAACTAGAAAAGCTGTTCCAGGAGCCGAGAAAACCACTTCCGAAAGTGGAAATAGTAGTAAAAAACCAAAAGTAAACGATATCCGCTCAGACGCTCAGAAAAACCGTGAGCTAGCCTACGATGTAGGGGAGAAGGTCGGCGGAGCTAGAAAAGATGAGTTCATCGCTTCGTTTAAAGAAAAGCCAACGTATCAGAGCCTAGAAGAGTTAGAGAAGATGAGCGGGGCTATTGCTGAAAAGATGGTCACGAAGGCGAACCTATTACCAACAACAAGCTTCGAACAGGACTATGAGAACGGGGTAGAGCTTACAACGTCCGCTATGAGACGCTTAATCTTCGAACGCATTGCACCGAAGCCTGACCCTTCTACACCTGAGACACGTAAAGCCTACATGAATGCCATGACGAAGCTAAACAGACAGCTAGCAGGCATTAAAACATGGGATAACATGAAGAATGCCATCAGAGAGCTGTCAGAATACGCACGTAATACGTCAACAAAGTACATGGAAAGCACAGCCAATTCAATTCACTACTTCGATAAAGAGTCTAGGGGCGAAAGCTGGTCGCCTGTCACAGAGGAAAGCAAAGCGAAGGCATTAGAGCGTAAGAAAGAATATGAAGCAAAGCTTGCACAGCGTACGAAGGAGAAAGAAGCGTTCAACTTCGAAGCGCTTGGAGAGAAGCTGAATAACTTCTTTACGAATTGGGATTCAATGAACCGCACATTTAAGACTGTACAGAAGAATACAGTCGAGGGCTGGGACAAATACCTTAACCCGCAAGCTAAGAAGAAAGCACCTAAGAAGAAGGGCGACGAGAATAAGGTATGGGAGCGACAAGCCGAAGCCGAAGACCTTCGTACAGGTGGGAAGAAGATTAAAATAGATAAACCTGAACAGCTCATGAAAGACTTTGGTCTTCGTGGCGTTGAGTTCGGAAACTGGGTAAACGACTCATCAGGTAAGTACCACCTACAGCGAAGCGCCGAAGCCCTCAGTGACCTTGCTGGTATACTTGGCATTAATCCGAAGGACATCTCTCTTAATGGACGCCTTGCGATAGCCTTCGGAGCTCGTGGTAAAGCGGGAGCACTAGCACACTATGAAGCGGATAGAAAAGTCATCAACATGACGAAGTACGGCGGAGCTGGTTCACTAGCCCACGAGTGGGGTCATGCAATGGATAATATCCTCTATCAATATAGTAACGGCGGAGCGGAATCGCTTGGATGGGCTTCTGATGGTCAAATGGGTAATAGCGACCCGAAACTAAAAGCACTCTATGACAATCTAATGGACGCTATTAGTAAGCCAGCACCAGGAGAGAAGGGCGGGTCTCATCAGCTAATACTAGACTCATCCCAGAAACAGATGAGCCGTTACTACCCTGAAATGCGTAAGCAAATAGGGGAAAAAGGGTATAAGACTGAAGACGTGTACCATCACTGGGCGAATAAAATCAACGCACAATATGACCGCCATATCGAGCACATAAAGAACAACATGCTTCGGAATCCCGCTGACAGAGAAAAAGCTATCAAGAAATACGAGCAGAAGCGTAAACGAGAGCTTAATGACCTTCCTCATTATTTAGCGCAAGAGCTTCGAAGAAAGCAAAACGGTGGATACGGCGGAGACCACTATCAAGGGCACATCGAAGTCCCTACAGGTAAAAGTGAGTACATGTCACGGATGGAAGACACACAGCCAAATAAGACGCAAAACGGCGCTCACTATTGGTCACAGCCAGCCGAGGTATTTGCAAGGGTCTTCGAAAGCTATATCGAGCACAAGATGAAACAAAGCGGGCAATACAACAACTACCTGGTACACGGTACTACTGAAGGGCATGTAAAGGTAGAAGGAGCACCGTTCCCAATCGGGAAAGAACGTGAACACATGTTCAAGGCAATGGAGAACTTACTCGCTCATATATCGAAGGGGAAGGCACTTGAAAAAGCGCTTATCCTTGATATCCTAGCCAGCGGGAGCGGAGACAGAACCGAAGAACTTCGGAAGTCACTAGGATACACAAAACGAAGCGCCTACAACGTAGCAAATCCTGAAGACGTCATCTATATTCCTGTGAACCGCCTTCGAACGCCTTATCAGACCGAAGAAGCGACCAACATGGATAAAGTAAACGAGAACTACGACCGTATGCAGGCTGGTGAAAACCTAGAGCCCGTTTCTATCGGCTTAGACTATGACGTTCACGACGGGCACCACCGAATCGAAGCAAGCAAAAAGGCGGGTCACGAGCACATCCCTTGTATTGTAAAGGGCGGTAATGAGCTAGAAAGACAGCGGGCTATCGAAGCCTATAAGGGAGTATGGAAGTCCATTAACACAGATAGCCTAGTAGCTAATTTCAACAAGGTATTAGAAGCGACGGGCAATAAAGAAGAAGCGTTCAATTACACAATAGAAGACACAAAAATAAAACTATGGGAAGACTTGAAAAAACTAGGGCAAGAAGTTCCTAAAGAGCTAGTTACGAAGTCAATAGCTCCTGACCCTGTTGCACCTGACGCCTTCGAAGAAGATAGCCGTTACATGTACCGAGGAATCGGGCAAAAAGAGCTCGACTTCATTAAGAAGAACGGTTACATCCAAACGAAAGGGAAAGGAAACGACGAAGATAAGGACAAAGCAACTTGTTTTAGCAACCTATACCGCCAGGCTGTAGGCTATGCGCTAAGCAACTACGCCCTATATGACGAACCAAATGCGTATGTAATTGCTCTTCCGAAGTATCCTTTCGTGAAAGAAGACGAAACTGGCGAGCTAGTTTCACACCATCCTGTACCGACGTATGACATGAAAGTCATCCCAATACCGAAAGAAGAAATTGTCAAATAAAGACACTTCTTCCGAAGTCTGATAATATGATGGTAAGCAAAGAGCTGAGTAAATCTACTTGGCTCTTTTTTCGAATAACAGGGGGGACAAGCGATGTCAGATTTTTATGTGAATCGACCAGGGGTCTATGTGCCCGAAGACTTACTTAACGCAAGCGAAGAGCTAAAAACAGATAACAATGGACATGTCTATCCGAGTGTAAATGAACGATTGAAAGCAGATGAAGGCAAGATTGACGAATTAGACGGGACAGTCACAAGCTATGTCAAAATGCTAACCGACATTGGCACACTTGATTTTAACAAAATGCAGAACAAGCCGACAACGGTTGACGGGTACGGAATCACGGACGCTATTAAGATGGCTTCAGTAGGGGCTCCTAACGGCGTCGTACCGACAGATAAGGACAACAAGATACCGCTGTCTTACTTCCCGCCAATCATTAGGCAACAGTCATACGTCGTAGCTGATTCAACCGCAAGACTCGCATTACTAGGGCTTATCTCAGGGGATTTATGCTTCGAAACGTCCACAACGAGGACTTATGTATTCAACGGGGCGACATGGGTAAAGCTAGCCGATACCGACTGGGCGAATGTTAACGTACAGTGGAGCGCCTTACTAGGGATTCCGACGACGCTAGCAGGCTTCGGAATTACGGATGGTATGCAGGCGAACCAGGTTGCAACGAGCAATCTAAATAACTATAAGACTAGCGGGATATTTTACACTGACGGGACAGCAACGAATGCCCCAACAACTAAACCTGGTCAATTATTAATACTATCGAATGGTACATTCATTGTACAAGTTTACTTAGCAGACCTAGCTTCTGCTTATCTGTTCTATCGCACAAGCTTAGACGGAGGAACAACGTGGAAAACATGGAGTAAAATCCTAGAAAACTATAATAACTCGCAAGCAGGGACAGCATATGCTTATCCTGCAAATGTTAACTATATGCTTATGGCGAATTCTCTCTACAACTACGGATTCAACAACTCAACCTGGGATGTTATTGGAGTATCAGGAGCAGACTTAAACGCTTTTTCAGTTAATAGTGTTGTTCGAGTACTTACGCTAACATACTTAAACGCACCAGCAGGAGTCACATCGCCTATCTTCTTTTGGCAATTCAGGTACGACACTAATAACCTTATGCAGTACATTATGACGCTCGAAGCAAATCCACGCTTCTTCATTCGCTCGAAGCTCGCTGGAACGTGGGGAAGCTGGTCGCAAATCGGCGGAGCGGTTGACTTTAGCACAATTACGAATAAGCCTGTAGCGCTTGCAGGCTATGGGATAACAGACGCACTAAGTACGAATACGCCGACGATGGCAAGTGATATGAACAACTACGTCACATCAGGGAACTTCTATTTGCCTTCGGGGGCGGGCATATCGAATCATCCGAATACAGGTTATGCGTTTATGGTCGAAGTTATCGCAAATGGGACATATATAACGCAGGACGCTATTGCAATCGGTAATACACTACGATACCAACGAAGCTATACTGGCTCAGCATGGAGCTCTTGGGTACAGGTATTGACAGCTAGCCAACTAACTTCATCCCCATCACCAAGTTCAACAACGGCATTAACGCCACAAGCGTT
>Ga0187780_10001833_pt1 | contig 16050 bp, 12 predicted proteins | sample 1015_Q2_SP10_20__FD_132429 | JGI IMG/M metagenome (GOLD analysis project Ga0187780, IMG submission 132429) | Tropical peat soil microbial communities from peatlands in Department of Meta, Colombia - 1015_Q2_SP10_20_MG | ecosystem: Environmental > Terrestrial > Soil > Wetlands > Peat | place... | reverse complement strand
CTGGCCATCTACGACAGCATCGAGGCAGGCAGCGAAACCGTGTCCGCCATCGTGGCCGCCGGGATGGTGCCGGCCACCTTGGAGATGATGGACCAACCGGTCCTCAAGGCGGTCGAGGAGTTCATGCACTGCGGGTACCCGCTGGACTGCGCGACGGTGCTCATCATCGAGCTGGACGGCCTGAAGGACGACCTGGAGATCCAGGCCCGGGCGATCGAGGACCTGTGTCGGGCGCATGGCGCCCGCGAGGTCCGGGTGGCGAAGAACGATGCGGAGCGCGCCGCCCTGTGGGCCGGGCGGCGGGGCGCCTTCGGCGCCGTGGCGCGCATCACCCCGAGCTACCTGGTCTGCGACGGCACGGTGCCCCGCACGGCCCTGCCCCAGGTCCTCCGAAAGGTGGCCGAGGTGAGCCAGCGATACCAACTGCAGATCCCGAATGTGTTCCACGCCGGGGACGGGAATCTCCACCCCCTGATCCTGTTCGATTGGCGGGACGCGGACCAGAAGGCCCGGGTCATGAAAGCCGGCATGGAGATCCTGGAGCTGTGTGTGGCCGTGGGCGGCACCATCAGCGGGGAGCACGGCGTGGGGCTGGAGAAGATCGACGCCATGCGCCTCGTCCACGGCGAGGCGGAGATCCGCGCGCAGCTCCGGGTGAAGAGGGCGTTCGATCCCAAGGACCTTGCGAACCCCGGGAAGATGTTCCCGCGCCCGGAGGAGGTGTGCCGTGCGGCCTGAACTGGGAGGGCTCCGGGAACGGTTGGAGGCGGCCCTCGGCGGGGCCAACGTGGGGGTGGATCCGGCCGAGACGGCGCGATACGCCGTCGATGGGGTGTCCCCCGCGTTGACGGCGCGGCCGGGCTCGCAGGAAGAGGTCTCTTCCGTCATGGCGGCCTGCGCTCAGGCGGGGGCCGCCGTCGTCCCGTGGGGTGGCGGGACGGCCATCGGGCTGGGGAATCCGCCGAGCCGCGCCGATGTCGCCGTGATCCTCGATCGGGTCGATCGGATCGTGGAGTTCGATGCGGCCAACCTGAACGTCACGGTGGAGGCGGGCATGCGGCTTGCCGACCTCCAGGTCGCGCTGGGGAAAGAGCGTCAGTTCCTCCCCCTGGACCCGCCCGCCGATGCGAAGGCGACCGTGGGCGGGCTCCTCGCCGCGAACAGCAGCGGGCCCTGCCGGCTGCTCTACGGCACGGCGCGGGACTGGCTGCTGGGGATGCGGGTCGTCCTCCCCGACGGGGAGCGGATCCGCTGCGGCGGCAAGGTCATCAAGAACGTCTCGGGCTACGACATGAACAAACTGTTCATCGGCAGCCTTGGCACCCTGGGGATCATTACGGAGGCCACCTTCAAGCTCCTGCCCCTTCCCGCGGCGCGGGCCAGCGTCGCCGGGGTGTTCGCGGAGCTCAGCCAGGCCGCGGGGGTGGTGGCCCGGGTGCTGGATTCCGTGCTGCTCCCCGAGGCCCTGGAACTCTTGGACCCCGACGCCGTGACCCTGCTGGGGCCGGCCCTCGGCCTCGATGGAACGGGCTACGGCCTGGCCGTGTCCCTCGCGGGGAGCCGCGAGACCGTGGAGCGGCAGGTGCGGGACTTCCTCGAACTTTTCCGGGGGGTGCAGGCTCGGGCGACGGCGGCGCTTCCGGACCAGCGGGTGGCCCCGGCGTGGCAGGCCATCCGCAATGTCTTCGATCTCCTGCCGGGGGTGCCTTCGGCGCGGATCACCTGCAAGATCGCGGCGCTGATCGGTCGGACCGTCGACATGCTGGCGGCCGCCGAGGCGCTGGGCCGTCGCCACAAGCTCCGGGCGGCTGTGACGGCCCACGCTGGGAGCGGGATCGTCCGCGCGTGCTACCTGGTGGGGCCCGAGACGCCCCCGGCCGAGGTCCTGGCCAGCGGCCTGGAGGGGCTTCGCCGGGAGGCGGAGGCCGCCGAGGGAAGCCTGGTCCTCCAGGAGGCACCGCCAGCATTCAAGAAGCTCATGGACGTGTGGGGAAAGGCCGGCGAGGCCTTCGAAGTGATGCGGCGCCTGAAAGCGGATTTCGATCCCCGCGGCCTCTCCAACCCGGGCAGATTCCTGGGCGGGATCTGAGGAGGGCGGACCATGGCGATGCCGGAACTCCTCCCCCTGTACGATCTGATCGCAAAGTGCAATCGCTGCGGATTCTGCCAGGCAGGCTGCCCCGTGTACCGGGTGACCGGTGCAGAACGTTCCCTGGCGCGGGGGCACTGGGCCGTGGCGCGGGGGCTGATCCTGGGGGAGATCGAGCTCACACCTGAGGCGATGCACGCGCTGGACGACTGCCTGCTCTGCCGTGGCTGCACCGCACACTGCTTCCCCGCCCTGAAGACGGATGAAGTCGTCACCGCGATTCGGCAGACGTACGTCGCACGATACGGCCAGTCAGCCCTTCAACGCACCCTCTTCCGGAGGGTCCTGTCGGACAGCAAGCGGCTGGAGCGGGCAGGGCGCCTGGCCGTGTGGGCCAAGCGGAGCGGCCTGGCCGCCCTGGCGGACAAGGTGGGGTTGCTCAACCTCGTGGACAAGCGCCTGGGGGTGGCCAACCGCGTGGTGGACTCCATGCCGGAAAAGATCTTCCGGCGGACCGCACAGAACGGGGGGCCGGCGCCCGCGCAGCCCAAGCACCGGGTGGGCTACTTCGCGTCGTGCGGCTTCAGCTTCCAGTACCCCGAAGTGGCCGAGGCCACCCTCCGCGTCCTGAAGCGGAACGGGTGCGCGGTCACGATCCTCGAGAATACCTGCTGCGGGCGTCCCGCCCACGCCTATGGGGATATCGAGGCCGCCCTCGCCATCGCCCGCCGGAACATCGACCGCCTCGGCCCCGCTCTGGAGCTGGACGCCATCGTGTCCGAGTGCGGCAGCTGCAGCACGCACCTCAAAGACTATGGACGGCTCCTGCAGGACGACCCGGCGTACGCCCCCCGAGCCGCCCTCCTGGCGAGGAAGGCGCAGAGCTTCAGCGAGTTCCTGATGCACATCGGCCTCCAGGGCGATCTGGCGAAGTTGGAGAGGACCGTCACGTATCACGACCCGTGCCATCTCTCCAATCGGTTCGCCAAGATCACCACCCAGCCGCGGCAGCTCCTTCGGTCCATCCCGGGCCTGGCGTACCGGGAGCTCCCGGAGGCGGACTGGTGCTGTGGGGCGGCGGGTACCTATACGTTCCGCCGCCACGCGGAGGCGGTGGGGGTCTTGGAGCGGAAGATGGGGAACGTGGAACGGACCGGCGCCACCATCGTGGCGACGGAGTGTCCGGCCTGCATGATGCACCTGACGTATGGGGCGCGCCGCCGCGGCCTCTCCGTTGCCGTCCGGCACGTGAGTCAACTCTTGGATCAAGCGTATCGCGGCACCCCGACCGCGGAGCGAGTTGCATGAGGGGTATCCGGCATAGGCGGGCGCGGCCCCTCCGGCGGAACCACAGGCGCCCACCGGCAACAGCAAAGGGTGACGCCCGGCGCGCCGCGCCGCGGGCGAACCATCGGATCCAATGGGATCGGCATCACGGGAAGGAGGCCGCGCCATGATGGGAAAGATCCTGAGGGTCAACCTGACCACCAAGCAGATCACGGAGGAAGCGTACCCGGATCGTCTGGCCCGGCTGTTCATGGGCGGCGCGGCGGCGGCCGTCAAGCTCCTGTACGACGAGGTGGATCCCCGGGTGGACTCGCTGGGCCCGGAGAACAAGCTCATCGTGAGCCTGGGCTTCCTGGCGGGCACCCCGGCGCCCTCCGCCAGCCGGGTGGCCTTCGTGGCCAAGTCCCCCCTCACGGGAACCGTGGGGTACTCGAATTCCGGAGGCTACTTCCCCAACGAGCTCCGGGCCACCGGGGTCCAGGCGCTCATCATCGAGGGCAGGGCCGAGGCGCCCGTCTACCTCTGGATCGGCGACGGCCGGGCGGAGGTTCGGGATGCCAAAGACTACTGGGGGCTCAACACCATCGACACCCAGTTCTATCTCCAGCAGTCCCTCCACGACGGCAATATCCGGGTGGCCTGCATCGGCCCCGCCGGCGAGCGCCTGGTGAAGTACGCCGCCATCATCACCGAGCGCCGGGCCGCGGGGCGCAAGGGGATGGGGACGGTCATGGGGGCCAAGAACCTGAAGGCCATCGCCGTGCGCGGCGCGCAGGCCGTGCCCCTGGCGGACGAGGCGGCCTTCAAGGAGGCCACCAGGATCCTGCATCAGGCCATGAAGGACAGCCCGGCCCTCTACCATCGCTTCCGCAATTTCGGCACGGCGGGCAACGTGGAGCTGACGGTGGGGCAGGGGGACATGCCGGCCAAGAACTTCCTGGAGCCGGCAGGCGAGGAATACCTGCCCATCGGGGGCCAGGCCGGCATGGGCTACCGGGTGCGCCACTTCACCTGCGACCAATGCCCGGTCCTCTGCGCCCAGGTGCGCGCCGTCACCTCGGGCCCGTACGCCGGGTACGCCAGCGAGGGGCCCGAGTTCGAGTCGCTCTATTCGCTGGGGAGCGACATGTGCATCGCCGACATGGGCGCCTGCATCGCCCTGGACCGCCTCTGCGACGAGCTGGGGCTGGACACCATCTCCTACGGCGCCACCGTGGCCATGGCCATGGAGTGCTACGAGCGGGGCATCCTCTCGCGGGCGGACGTGGACGGCCTGGACCTCAAGTTCGGCAACCACGAGGCGGCCTTCGCGCTCCTGCGGAAGATCGCCTTCCGCGAAGGGGTGGGCGACCTGCTGGCCGAGGGGGCGCGGGCGGCCGCCGAGCGCATCGGCGGGGATGCCCCCAAGTACGCCATGCACGTCAAGGGGCTGGAGCCGCCGGCCTACGATCCCCGCGGGCTCAAGTCCATGGGCCTGAACTACATGACCGCCTTCACGGGGGCAGACCATTCGCGGGGACACTCGGAGCAGGAGGTCTTCGGCATCCCCGTGCCGCAGGCCGTGGATCGCCTGGCCATCGAGGGGAAGGCCGCCCTCACCATCTTCAACCAGGACGTGGGCGGGGCCGTGAAGGACTCGTCCATGCTGTGCACCTTCGTGGCGCGCCTGGCCCTCCTGCCCAAGAACCTGGGGCCCGCCCTCGTGGCAGACTTCTGGCGGGCGGTCCAGGGCTACGACGTGACCCCCGAGGAGGTGGTGCGGGTCGGCGAGCGGCTCACCAACGTGGCCCGGGTATGGAATTGCCGGGCCGGCTTCACGCGGGCCGACGACACGCTGCCGGAGCGGCTCATGAAGGAGCCCCTGAAGACCGGGGCCTCCAAGGGGCACGTGATCTCGCCGGCGGACCGGGACCGGATGCTGGACGAGTACTACAGCCTGCGCGGCTGGGATGCCCGGGGCGTGCCGACGCCGGAGCGGCTGGCGGCGCTGGGCCTGGAGGCCCTGGCGGCGGACCTGCCGCCGCGGCCCTAGCAGGCTGCTGAAAAAGGCCCAACATTTTTCCCCGCCGCCTCGGCGGCAGCGGGCGGGGCGTTGGCGCGCTCGCGCGGCGCTGCGACGTACGGACCCAGTACGCCTCCGAGCCACCTACGGTGGGTACCCCGCGCAGCGCGCGCCGCCTTGCATCTGGACCTTTTTGAGCAGCCTGCGAAAAAGCGAGTTCTTCACTGCTCTCCTTAGGGGCGGGAAGGCCGATATGCCCACGGTGACGGTCCGCACCATGTTCGATCTGGCCCGGCTCGTGGGGCGGCCCTCGGTGCAGGTCGCCGTGGGGGCGGGCGCCACCGTGCGCAGCGTGCTGGAGGAACTGGCGGCGGCTCACGGCGGCCTCCGCAACCGTCTCTTCGACCAGGCGACCGGCGGCCTCCACTCCTACCTCTTCGTCGAGTTGAACGGGCGGGACATCCGTAGCCTGCAGGGGCTGGAGACGCCGGTGGGGGAGGGCGACGCTCTCTCCGTGCTGATCCCCGTGGCGGGTGGGGCGGGGCCGGCCCGGCACCGCGGCCGAAGGGGAGCGCATGGCAGCCATGGTCGCCGTCCGAAGGGGAACTGGACGACCGTCCTCCGCGACATCCTGCCGGCGGCCTGCATCTTCTTCCCCGGGAACTTCATTGCGATGTCCCTGATCCACCCGGGCGCGCTGGCCGAGGTCCTGGTGCGGAGGTAAGGACAACGCGGCGGCGCGCGCCGGGAGGTGGCGCGCAGGAGAACGTCTGGCGGCGCGGGCCCCGATGGCGGGGCCCGCGTTCCTTTTTCTGGCCGGGGGAGCGTTCGAAGGCCCCGGGGGGGCATGCGGCCGCAGGCGCGCGCGGGCCGCCAGGGAAGCGGGCGCCGGCGCAGCGCTTCGGGGGGGCGGGACCGGTCCGGCGGTCCCTGCGCGGCTATCGGAGCCGGGCGAGGAACTCGGCGATGGCGGTCACCTCGGCCTTCGTCAACGGCGGCCTCAGCATGCTGGCCTCGGTGTTGACCCCATGCGGGTCCTTCAGCAGCCGCTCGATGGCCACGGCGTTCAGGCGGCGCCCGACCCCGGACAGGTCTAGGCCGCTTCGCGCCCCTCGATCGCCGAGGCGATGGCACTCCAGGCAGCCGCGCGTCTGGACCAGGATACTGCCGTGCGGCGGCAGGGTCGGTTCGAGTGGGGCGAGCCGTGGATCGGGGTATTCGTACCGCTGCATGGTGTCCTGCGGCGCGGGCCCCTCGGGCGCCCAGGAGGACCCTGCGGGCTCGCCCGCGGGTGCCCGGGCGAACGCGACCAGGAGGAACAAGGGCCACACTCCCGCATCGATCCAGTGTTTTCCTGGACCCGGCATCTTCATCGCCCTTTCCTTTCCCCGATCAGTTTCTTCGGGAGCGCCGGGGCATTCCCCGCGGCCCGCCGCCGGGCTGGCGGGGGAACGGCCCAGCCATCGCCAGGCGCCTACCTACCGGAGCCGGGCGAGGAAGTCGGCGATGGTCTGGGCCTCGGCCGGGCTGAGGGCCGGCCGCGGCATGGTGGCCTCAGGGTTGACCGCCTGCGGCTGGAGCAGGAACCGCTCGATGGTCCTGGCGCTCAGGTGCCGCCCGGCCCCATAGAGGTCCACGCCGGCCCGCGGCCCCTCCTCGCCAAGGCGATGGCACGCCAGGCAACCGCGCGTTCGGACCAGCACGCCGCCCGCCGGCGGGAGCGTCGGCTCGGGGAGGGCCGGCCGCGGTTCAGGGTAGTTGTGCCGCAGGAAGTCCGCCGGGGCGCGCGGCTCGGTCGCCCAAGACGTTGCGGGTCCTGACCCGGCCGGGGCCCACGCGAACGTTGCCAGCAGGAGCACTACCCAGGCGCCCGCGGTAATTCTCCGGTGTTTTCTTCGTGTTGCCTTCATCGGGGTACTCCTGCCTTCTCGCGGCACGCCTGGTGCCGCGAGCGGCCGGCCGTACGGCCCCCCGTCCGGCGATTGGGGGGCAGCGGGCGGGGGCGGGTGCCGGGGCCGGGGTGAACCCAACCGAAGGCCAGCGTGGCCCAGAAGAGCTCCTCTCGATTACAAGTATGGTGCAGTCGCCGTCTCGGGGACAGGAGGCCCCAGGATCGCTGCCGGGACAACTCCAGCCAGCAGGCGGCCCGGCCGAGCCAGGAATGGAAAGCAAATGTCCCGCTCCGGGTGCAAATGTTGCGCGAGCACGTTCTGCCACGGCCATCCCAGTCATATGCGCTCAACTGTCCGGTTTCCGCATGCAGGAACTGCACTTCGGGGCTTAGCCGCCTGAAGGATTTCGAGGCAGAGATCGATGGAGGCGCCAGGATCGACGTGATATATCTTGGGCCCGGCGGCTTGACCGGCGGGGGGCGACCCGCCCCGGTTCGGGAGGATTTTCCGCGGGCCGGCGCCGGCCGGGGGATGGAAAATCGGCTAGCAGGATGCTTCGGAACTCGCTTTTTCGCAGGCCGGTCAAAAAGGTCCAGATGCAAGGCGGCGCGCGGATTCCGCATTCCGCAATCCGCATTCCGCAATGGAGCGGTGGGCCTTTTTCAGCAGCCTGCTAGAGGGGAGGGTGGGACGGTGCCGTATGACCTGATCGTGCGCGGGGGCGACCTGGTGACGCCCGGCGGCGTCCGGCGGGCGGACATCGGGGTGCGGGCGGGCCGCATCGCCGCCGTGTGGGAGGGTGAGGAGCCGGGTCTCGCCGCGCGCGTAGTGGATGCCGCCGGCCTGCTGGTGCTTCCGGGCGTGGTGGACGTGCACGTGCACTTCTGCACCTTCTCGCACCACGTGGACGCGCTGCGGGAGAGCTTCGTCTCGGCGGCCCATGGGGGCGTGACCACGGCCATCGGTTTCGTCCTGCTGAGCCGGTCGGAGATGCGGCCCCTGGAGGCGCTCCGCCACTTCCGGGCCGAGGGGGAGCGGGACGCGGTGGTGGACTTCGCGTTCCACCTGCACCTCCCGGAGGGGGAGGCCGCCATCGCCGACGTGCCGGGGGCCGTGGCCGAGGGCACCACCTCCTTCAAGATCTTCCTCACCTACGCCGGCCGGCGGGCCAGCGACGAGCACCTGTTCCGCGCCATGCGGGCCGTGGCGGCGGCGGGCGGCCTGCTCTGCGTGCACTGCGAGGACGGCGGGATCATCGAGGCCCTGGTGGCGCAACAGATCGCGGCGGGCCGCGTGGGGCCCGCCGATTTTCTCTTCGCGCACCCGCGCGAGGCGGAGACGCTGGCGACCTACAAGGTGATCCAGATGGCCCGCCTCTCGGGATGCCCCGTCTACGTCCTGCACATCAGCACGCCGGAGGCCGCGGCGCAGGTGCAGGCCGCGCGGGATCGGGGCCAGGCCGTGTGGGCCGAGACGTGCCCCCAGTACCTCACGCTCACCAACCAGGCCGTCCTGGAGCGCGGGGCCCTGGCCAAGATCGGGCCGCCCCTGCGGGAGCCGGAGGATGTGGAGGGCCTCTGGGCCCACCTGGCCGCCGGCCGCATCCACACCGTGGGGAGCGACCACTCGCCCCACACGCGGGAGACCAAGCGCCCCGGGGAGCGCAACATCTTCGACGCGTGGTACGGCTGCGCCGGCACCGAGACCATGCTCCCCGTGATGTACGACGAGATGGTGGTGCGCCGCGGCCTGCCGGTGACGCTGCTGGCCCGCCTCCTGGCCGAGCGCCCCGCCAAGGTCTTCGGCCTCTACCCGCGCAAGGGGGCCATCGAGGTGGGGGCGGATGCGGACCTGGTGCTCTTCGATCCCGCCCGGGCCGCCACCATCCGCGCGGCGGATTTGCACACGAGGAGCGACTATACCCTGTTCGAGGGGCGGCAGGTGCGGGGCTGGCCCCGGATGACCATCCGGCGGGGCGAGGTGCTGCTGGAGGGCGGGGCGCTGGCAGCCCGGCCCGGCTCGGGCCGTTTCCTGCCCCGCGTCCCGGGGGCCGAACGGGGGGCATGAGGATGCCACCACGAGACGGCGTGGCGATCGAGGAGGCCGCGCTGGCCGAGTTCGTGGCCGAGACGGAGTTCCGCCTCATCCCGGGGCGCGTCCGGGCCCGCGCCATCCGCGTCTTCCAGGACACGGTGGGGGTGATCCTGCGCGGGGCGGAGGCGCCGGAGGTGCGGCGCCTGGCCACCGCCCTGCCGAAGGCGGGGCGGGCGGGCGCCACCATCCTGGCGCGTGGGTTCCCCCGCTGCGATCCGTTCACGGCGGCGTGGGTGAACGGCACGGCCGGCATCTTCCTGGAGCTGGATGAGGGCCACCGCCCCACAGGGCACCCCGGCATCCACGTGCTGCCGGCGGCGCTGGCCCTGGCCGAGTGGAGGGGGCGGTCCGGGCGGGATTTCCTGACGGCCTTCATCCTGGGGTACGAGGTGGCGGCGCGCATCAGCCACGCCACGCGCCTGCGGCAGGGCGTGCACCCCCACGGGCACATGGGGACCGTGGGGGCGGCGGCCGCGTGCGCCAAGCTGCTGAGGCTCAACGCCGCAGGGGTCCGCCACGCCACGGCGCAGGCGGCCTCTCTGGGCCTGGCGACCTCCTGGACCCCCTGCTTCGAGGGGGCCACCGGGCGGAACCTCTATGCCGGCGCGGCCGGCGCCATCGGCCTGCGCTGCGCCCTGGCGGCGGCGGCGGGGTTCACCGGGCCGGAGCGGCCGTTGCGCGAGACCTTCGGCACGCTGCTGGGGCGGCGGTTCGATCCGGCCCGCCTTGTGGAGGGGCTGGGGAAGGAGTTCGAGATCGCCACCGGCTACGCCAAGTTCCACGCCTGCTGCGCGGCGAACCATCCGGCGCTGGACGCCCTGGACGGGATCCTGCGCCGCCGGCCCGTGGCCCCGGAGGCGGTGGCGCGCGTGGCGGTGGAGACGACGCCGTACTTCACCATCGTGGACAAGCCCTACCGGCCCCTCAGCCTCTCGGCCAAGTTCTCCCTCCCCTACGCGGTGGCGGCCCGGATCGTAACCGGCGGCACCGGCGTGGAGGCGTTCGAGGGGGCGGTTCTCACCGACCCGCGGATCCGCCGGCTCAGCCGGCGCGTCGCCGTCCGCGCCGCGGGGGAGTGGGCGCGGCGCTGGCCGCGCGACGGCGGAGCCACCGTCACCCTCACGCTCGCCACGGGCGAGCGCCTGCGCGCCTCCTGCGCCAACCCCTTCGGCGCGCCGCGGAACCCGGCCTCGGCGGCCGCCCTGCGGCGCAAGTTCCTCTCGCTCACGGCCCCCGTGCTGGGGGCGGGGGCGCCGGCGGCCTGGGCGGCGCTGGGGCGAGTGGCGGCCATGGGGACGATGGCCGAGGTGGGGCGCGCCCTGCGGCGGAGCGCGGGGGCGCGCTCGCCCGGGCGGGGGGCGCCATGAGCCTGATCACTCCCGCAGTCATCCTCCAGGCCCTGGTCAGCGGCCTCCTGATGGGGAGCATCTACGGCCTGGTGGGCGTGGGGTTCACCCTCATCTTCGGCGTGATGGAGGTGGTGAACTTCGCCCACGGTCACCTGGTGATGGCGGGGATGTTCGGGTGCTACGTGCTCTTCCAGCAGTTCGGCCTGGACCCGCTGCTGGCCATCCCCGTGGCCCTCCTGGTGGGCTACGCGGCGGGCCTCTTCCTCTACGAGCTCCTGATCCGGCACGTGGTGGCGGCCCCCCAGTTCGCCCAGGTGGTCCTCACCCTGGCCCTCTTCATCTTCCTGGAGAACGGGGCCAACTTCCTCTTCGGGGGCGATCTGCGGGGCGTGACCACCGGATACACCACCGCCACGTGGCACGTGGGGGGCGTGGCCGTGAGCATCGCGCGGCTGGCGGGGGCGGCGGTGGCCCTGGCGGCGGTCTTCGCCCTCCGGTTCTTCCTGCGGCGGACGCTCTTCGGCAAGGCCATCCGCGCCGCCGCCAACAACCGGGACGGGGCGAACCTGGTGGGGATCGACGTGCCCCGGGTCTTCCGCAGCACCTTCGCCCTCAGCGTGGCCGCCGCCGCCCTCGCCGCCGCGGTCCTCACCCCCTTCTATCTGATGACGCCGTTCGTCGGGAACGAGCTGCTCCTCAAGGCCTTCGTGGTGATGGTCCTGGGCGGGATGGGCAACGTGGTGGGGGCCTGGCTGGGGGGCGTCATCGTGGGGGTGGTGGAGGCGGTGGCCTCGGTGTTCGTGACGGCCTCCCTGGGCAACGCCATCGTCTTCGCCCTCCTCATCGTGATCCTCCTGGTCCGGCCCACCGGCCTCTTCCGGGCCGAGGCGGGGGGCTGACGTGCACCGCTGGGCCCGCCCCATCTCCCTGGCGAGCTTCCTGCTGGCCGCCGCGGCCTTGGGCCCCGCCCTGGGCGAGCACCTCCTCACGGTGGCCATCACCACGCTCTTCATGATCTTCCTGGCCATCGCGTGGAACCTGGTGCTGGGCTACGGCGGGCAGTTCTCCCTCGGGCACAGCGTGTTCGTGGGGGTGGGGGCCTACACCTCCACCGTCCTCTATACCAAGGCCGGCCTCACGCCGTGGGTCGGGATGCTGGGGGCCGGCCTCCTGGCGGCGGCCGTGGCGGTGGCGCTGAGCCTGGTGACCTTCCGCTACGAGGTACGGGGCGTCTACTTCGCGCTCCTGACCCTGGCCTCGGCCGAGGTGTTCCGCGGCCTGGCCAACAACTGGGAATTCATCAACGGGCCGGTGGGCATCCTGCTCACCATGAAGGCCGCGCCCCGCGAGCTCCTCTTCCTCGCCCGCCTGCCCTACTACTACGTCATCCTGGGCCTGGTGGGACTGGGCCTGGCCGTGACGGCGGGCCTGGAGCGATCCCGTTTCGGCTACGCGGTGATGGCCCTGCGGGAGGACGAGCTGGCCGCCGAGGCCACGGGGGTGAATACCTATCGAAGCAAGGTGGCCATCATGGGGCTGAGCGCCTTCCTGGCCGGCCTGGGGGGGACCTTCTACGCGCAATTCTACCTGTACATCTCCCCGGAGATCGGGTTCGCCTTCGAACACCAGCTCAACATGCTGATGGGCACCATGATCGGCGGCGCCGGGAGCCTGTGGGGCCCGGTGGTGGGGACCACCATCTTCAGCGCCCTGAGCGAGCTGATGCGGAACCTGCCCTTCCAGAGCACCCGGGCGGTGGTGACGGCCAGCAAGATGGTGTACGCCGCGCTGTTGATGCTCATCATCATCTTCCTGCCCGGCGGGATCATGAGCCTGCGCCTGCGCCGGGCGCCCGCCCCCGCCCTGGAGCGCCCCGCCCGGGCGCGCGCCGCCGCCGGGCCGGCGGCCCCCCGGGCGCCCGCGGGCGATGGGCTGCTGGAGATGGCCGGCGCCACCAAGCGGTTCGGCGGGCTCACGGCGGTGGAGGATGTGGGGCTGACGGTGCGCCCCGGCGAGGTGGTGGGCATGATCGGGCCCAACGGGGCCGGGAAGAGCACGCTCTTCAACCTGATCTCCGGGATCTACCGGCCGGACGCGGGGAGCATCCGGCTGCTGGGCCGGGAGATCGCCGGGCTCGCGCCCCACGAGATCTGCGGCCGGGGCGTGGGGCGTACCTTCCAGATCACCAAGCCCTTCCTGAACCTGGACGTCCTCTCCAGCGTGACCATCGGGACGTTGACGCACGCGCGGAGCCTGCGGGGGGGCGAGGCCGAGGCGCGGGCGGTCCTGGAACGCACCGGGCTTTCCGGGCGCGCCCGCGCGCTGGGGAAGTCGCTGACGGTGGCCGAGCGGCGGCGGCTGGAGGTGGCGCGGGCCCTGGCCACGCGGCCCCGTCTCCTGCTGCTGGACGAGGTGGCGGCGGGGCTGAACCCCGCCGAATTGGGCGAGATCATCGCCCTGGTGCGAGGCATCGCGGGCGAGGGGGTGGGGGTGCTCTTCGTGGAGCATCTGATGCAGGCCGTGATGGGCGTCTCGGACCGGGTGGTGGTGATCAGCTCGGGGCGGAAGATCGCCGAGGGGCCGCCGGCCGCCGTGGCGCAGGACCCGGCCGTCGTCGAGGCGTACCTGGGGGAGGCCTATGTCCTTACTGCGCGTGGCTGACCTGCACGTGGCCCACGGCGATGTGCGGGTCCTCCACGGGGTGACGCTGGACGTGGGCGAGGGAGAGATCGTCTCGCTGGTGGGGGCCAACGGGGCGGGCAAGAGCACCACCCTGAAGACCATCTCCGGCATGCTCCGCCCGCGCCAGGGGAGCGTGACGTTCGCGAATGAGCCGCTGGCGGCCCTTTCCCCCGCGGCCATCGTGGCGCGGGGGCTCTCGCAGGTGCCGGAGGGGCGCCAGCTCTTCACGCTGCTGACGGTGCGCGAGAACCTGGAGCTGGGGGCCTACACGCCGCGGGCCCGAGGGGCCATGGGGCAGACCATGGCGGAGGTCTTCTCGCTGTTCCCCCGGCTGAAGGAGCGGCAGGACCAGGTGGTGGCCACCCTCTCGGGCGGGGAGCAGCAGATGCTGGCCATCGGGCGGGCCCTGATGGCCCTGCCGCGCATGCTGATGCTGGACGAGCCCTCCCTCGGCCTGGACCCCCTCCAGGTGCGGATCATCTTCCGGACCATCACGCGCATCAACGCCGAAGGGCGGTCCATCCTGCTGGTGGAGCAGAACCTGGTGGCGGCCCTCCGGATCTCGCACCGGGGCTACGTGCTGGAGAACGGGCGGGTGGCGCTGGAGGGGACGGGGGAGATGCTCCTGCGCGACGAGCGGACCAAGAAGGCGTTCCTAGGGATGTAACACGGGGGGGACCCGACGCGTCCCGAGGGGAGGAGGGCCGCGGCGGGATGGGCCCCCAGGATGGTGACAGGCGCGGGGCGGCCGGTGCGGCTGCCGCCGGGCCAAGGAGGACGGACGATGAGCGCGCGGAAAGCGAGGGGACAAGACATGGACCGGCGCACCTTCCTGGAGATCGGCGCCGGGGCCGCGGGGGGCCTGCTGGTGGGCCTGACGCCCTCCCGGGCGTGGGCGGCGGACATCAAGATCGCGGGGCTGCTGGCCCTCACGGGCACCAACGCCGCCTGGGGCCAGAAGACGGCCAATGCCTTCCAGCTCGCCTGGGAGACCATCAACCAGCGGGGCGGCGTGAAGGCCATGGGGGGGGCCAAGATCAACCTCACCACCTCCGACACCGAGAGCCGGCCCGAGGTGGCGGGGTCTCAGATGGAGCGGCTGGTGCAGCAGGGCAACGTGGCCGTGGTGGGCTGCAACCAGAGCGCCGCCAGCGTGGTGGTGAGCCAGATCGCCGAGCGGTCCGGGGTGGCGTTCATGACGCCCACGGACGTGGACCCCCTCATCACGGGGCGGGGCTTCAAGTTCTCGTTCCGGTTGCCCCCCCTGGTGGGTGCCTACGCCAAGGACCTGCTGGGCTACGCGGTGGAGACGGGCAAGGCCACCGGGAAGCCGGCCCGCAAGCTGGCCATCCTCTGCGAGAACTCCATCATCGGCCAGAGCGCCGCCAAGGCCGCAGGCGAGATCGGCAAGGACCTGGGCTTCCAGGTGGTGGACGCCTCCACCTACGATGCGGCCGCCCAGCGGGACTTCAGCGGGTACATCTCCAAGTACAAGGCCGCCGGCGTGGAGATCCTCATCGGCCACAACAAGCCGACCGACGCCGTGCTCATCACCAGGACCCTGAAGGAACTGGACTTCAACCCCATCATGTACGGGGGGCTGCTGGGCGGGCACGAGAGCACGGAGTACGTGCGCTCCCTGGGGGCGGACGCCGACGGCGTGACCTTCGTCACCGCCTGGGCGCCGGACCTGAAGATCCCCGGGGTGGAGGACATGGCGAAACAGTACATCGCGAGATACAAGGTGGACACCGACGCATACTTCGCCGAAGGTTTCTCCGCCGCTTCGGTGCTGTGGGACGCCCTGGAGCGGGCCAAGACGGCGGACCCGAAGGCCCTGCGGGACGCCATCGCGGCCACCGACATGAAGACCGGCGACCGGTTCTTCTTCATGCTCCACGGATGCAAGTTCCAGGCGAACGGGGACAACGAGCGGGCCGGCGCCGTGGTCGAGCAGATCCGGGAGGGCAAGTGGCACACGGTTGGCCCGGCGCAGTTCGCCGCCGCCAAGCCGGTGTGGCCCAAGCCTCGCTGGCGCCCGTAGCGGCGGGGAGGCGCCTATCCGCCCCCCGCGGGCCGCGCGGCGGGGGCGGCGGGGCGCAGCAGCAGGGCGCAGCGATGGGATGATTGGCGGTCGGTGTCGGCCAGGCTTTTGGAGGAGACCACCGCGGTGTCCCGAAATGCGTCGGGGGTCGGACCGCGCAGTCCGACCCCCGGAGAAGTCGGCAGAGAGCCTGCTTCGCATCTGGGCGCATCGCGCCTGGGGCTGTCAAAGTAGCCCCGCCTGCTGCAGCCTCTGCCGAGAATAAAAAACGTCCGAGGGGGTAACCCCTTTCCGCGCCAGCCCCGGAGGGGCTCCCACCCGCATGGCCGGGCTGGCACCCCCTCGGACTTCTTCGTCTATCCTCCAATATAGGCCGGCCGTTCCCGCCGTCAAGCGTCCCGCCCCGGATCTGTACGTCGCAGCATGCCGCGTGCGCGCGCACTGCAGAGAGAGCTTTTCCGCAGTCTTTGGGGACTCACAGAAAACCGGAATGCCGCCGCTGGGATCCCTGATCCGGGGTGCGGACACTCACTGGATCACCCGGTCCGCCCGGACAAGGATGGACGGCGGGATGGTGAGGCCGAGGGCCTTCGCCGTCTTGAGATTAAGGG
>Ga0187780_10001832_pt1 | contig 16062 bp, 15 predicted proteins | sample 1015_Q2_SP10_20__FD_132429 | JGI IMG/M metagenome (GOLD analysis project Ga0187780, IMG submission 132429) | Tropical peat soil microbial communities from peatlands in Department of Meta, Colombia - 1015_Q2_SP10_20_MG | ecosystem: Environmental > Terrestrial > Soil > Wetlands > Peat | place... | reverse complement strand
CTCGCGCCCGCTGTCGTACCGGTAGTGGTAGGTGCCGAACCCGACGGTGCCGACATTCCACATCCGCGGCTCATCGCCGGTGATCCGCCGCATCATCGCGATCAACGCACGGCTGTCCGCGACAGTCTGCGCGTCGTCCAGGGCGTCGAGATACTCCTCGACGGTGGTGCAGCTCTGAGGAGTCACGTCACATGACCGCCTTCTTCATCAGCTTGGCGATCTTCGCCTCATCGGCCGCGGTCAACGTCCTGATCGCGTAATACGTCGGCCACATCTCGCCGTCGTCGAGCTTCGCCTTGTCGGTGAACCCGAGAGTCGCGTAGCGCGCCTTGAACTTCCCGGCGCTCTGGAAGAAACAGACGACGTTGCCGTCCTTGGCATATGCCGGCATCCCGTACCAGGTCTTCGGAGCAAGTTGAGGTGCAGCCGTGACGATGAGCTTGTGAAGCCGTTCGGCCATCCTGCGGTCGGACGGCTGCATCTCGGCGATCTTGGCGAGGCAGTCAGCTTCCGCCTCCGCCTTGTTGCCACTCGCCTTGCGCTCCTTGATCAACTCCTTCATGGCCGCCTTCTCTTCGGCGGTGAACACCTTGGAGGCGGGGGTGCGAGCGGGCTTCTTGGCTGCGGGCATGAGCACTCCTCCTTGAGAAGCCCTGATCATAGCCGCGGCCGGCCGGACCACAAGGACCGGAGCGGTTCCACCGCAAGCCCGCGAACAGCGCCCCAACCTGAAGCGAAGAACGCCCTCAGCGGGTCGCGGTAACCGTCTGAAGGATCGTCGCGTAGGTCCGGTGCCAGACCGGTGACCGAAACCCGGCCGCGGTGATAAGGCACGTCGCCGTCCCACGGGTTCGCGCCCGCCCTTGCCTCCCCATGAGCAGGGTCGGCCACAGCCACAGGGTGAAGAGATCGGTGAGCACGAGCCATCCCCCAGGCGCCAGCACCCGCGCGCACTCTCGCAGCCCCGCACGTTGATCCGCCCAGTGGTCGAACGAGGTCGTGCTCACCACAAGGTCGAAGCTTGCGTCAGCGAATGGCAGTTCCTCGGCAACCCCGCGGTGCACGCGAATCCGTGCGTCTCCCGCGCCGGCGGCCTGCGCCACCTCGACCATGTGCGGCGCAGGGTCGACCCCCACGAGTTCCGTCGCTCGTGGCAGGCGGGATGCGAGCAGGCGCAGCAGGAGCCCCGTGCCGCAGCCCACATCGAGTACCCGCGGCGGCTCGTGCGCGCATGCAAGAGCAATGTCGGCCGTGCGCCCGACGATGTCCCGATGCCAGCCACCGCGCCATCCCGCCTCATATCCCACCGCACGCTCGTCGAATGCCTGGACGTCGCGCTCGTAGGGCACGGCGGCGATTATGGGCGACCTGGGCGCCCCATCCTGCTCAGCTCCGCGGGACGATGAGGATCTTGCCGGAACGTCCGCCACTCGCCGCAGCGGCCACCGCTTCCTTGATCTCGCTGACGTCGTATGTGGCATGGATCGGCGCATGTAGCTTTCCGGCCGTGATCAGTCCCGCAAGCTCACCGATCAATGCTCGGCGCTCGGATTCCGGCGTCCGCCGAAACCAGTTGACGAGCCAGAACCCGCGGATCGTCAGGTCGCGGAAGATGAACGCCTCCGGCTGTATCACGCTCGCGTCACCGCTCATACGCCCGTAGCTGACCAGTGTCGCTCCGACACACAGGCAACCGGCCAGACGGCCGGTGGCGATCCCACCAACTGCGTCGATGCCGAGCCGGATCTCCGCGCCATCGGTGGCCTCGGCCACCTCCCTTGCCAGGTCCGGGCCGTCGACGATGACGACATCGCCGCCTGTTTCGCGCACGACGGCAGCCGCGTCCGCTCGCCGCACGACGTTGACCGTCCGATAGCCGCGATCTCTCGCGAGTTGCACGAGATACAAACCCACTGCTGAATTCGCCACGTTCTGGAGCACCCAGTCGCGAGTCCCGAGCGTCACGTATTCGCTGAGAAGGAGCGCCGCCGTCGGTGGGTTGATCGTCATCATCGAGAGCTGCAGCGGGTCCGCGTCGTTCGGGAGCGCCGTCAGGCGGCCCGCCTCCGCGACAACGTGGGTAGCCCATGTGCCGTAGCCGACCGGCAGCAACACCAACTGGCCGACCTCGACGCCATGCGTGCCGGGACCGAGCTCGGCGACCCGTCCCACTCCCTCGCGGCCACCCAGCGCCGGCAAGGGTGGGAGCTGGCCGTACTCGCCGGTGAGGGTCAGGACGTCCGCGGGGTTGATCGGGGCCGCTACGACTTCGACAAGCGCCTGCCCTGCCTCGAGCATCGGCTTCTCGAACTCGACGGCGTGAATCACGTCCTGCGGTACCGGGCCGCGCCGCTCGTATTGAGCCCTCAGCATCGGATGTCGCGGCATGGTTCACACCGCCCGCACGATTTGGGGCGCCGCCACCTCCCGCTCCGGGCGACGTGATCCTGAAGTTCCTTCACCATGCGCCTCCTTGCGCGTCGGGTTCGCGACCATCCGGACTATAGGCTGCGGCGAGGAGACGCCCCCGCACGATCCTCGCGAACCTGTCGCGACGACGGCTCACGGGGTCGTGGAAGGTGCGTGCGAGAACGCGATCAGGACTGCGATCACCACAAGGGCCATCACGACGACCAGCACCGCGGCCGTTGCCAGCCTTGCTCTAGTCCGCATCGTGTCGCCACGTGGTGGCCGCCGCCCGATGCAGGAGTGCCCCGAGTCGCGTCACCACGCGCATATGCGACATCAGGTGCGTCGCCAACGCAACCACTGAGAGCGAGAACGTCAGCCCAGCGGGAAGTCCTCGACGTACAGGTTCTGGGGCTGATCGAGCTGCGGCGACTTCGTGAAGACGCGGTATGCGTCCTGAGGGCCGGCCACGATGGGTGAGCCCACGCTGTCCACGGTGCTCGTTCCCAGACCCGAGCCCTGTCCGCCCTGGATCGGGTAGCGGTCCACCTCCCTGCTGGTCGGGTCCTCGATGTAGACGCTCGTCTCGTCGGCGCCGATCAGATCGCGCCCCACATCCAGGGTCGTGGCAGCCCCCTCGTATGTGTCGGCGAACTCCACCGAACCCGCGTCGATCTGCTGCCAGATCCCGTCACTCTGAGGGAAGTACCCTTCACCGGGATCGACGGGGTCGCCAATCTTGACCAGGGACGACGTTGCCGCGTCAACCCGATAGACGCCGGTTTCGTCGGACCAGAACACGTCGGTGGCCGAGGCCTCGAGGTCATTCAGGACGTCGCTCTGGACAGTCACGGTCTGTACGGCGTGCAATGAGGTGATGTCGAGGCGGTCGAGGTGGAGGTTGCCCTCGTAGACCCAGAGTTGACCGGCGGCAGCGACGATGGCCGGTGCGAGGGAGATCGGGCAGGACGGCAGGTTCATGCTGCGCTTCTGTTGCAGGGTTGCCGGGTCGAACTCGGCCACGGCGCAGGTACCCGGGCCGGTGGCTTCGATCAGCCACAGTGAGCCTGAGGCGGAGGCCAGCCCTCCGTATGGGGTTGACTCGCTGATGGCGACGCGGGTGGCGAGGCTGTGCGTCCGCGGGTCGAATGCAGCGAGCCAGGTCGTCGACCCAGACCGGTAGACGATGTCCAACCTGCCGTCGGGTCCGACCACGTCGCCGAAGGTGCCGTCGACGTCCGTCGCAGCCTGGTACAGCGTGTTGGTGGACGGCGCCGCCGTCGGAGTGGTGAAGGGAGGTGGGCTCGCGCCGGGGCTGGGCGCCGTGCTGCCTCGCCCGGATACGAACGTGTCGGCCGGAGTGTATGCGGCGGCAAAGCCGCTGTCACCGGTGATCATCACGTCGTAGACGCAGTCACTGCGAAGGCTCACATCGACGAGCCCGGCACAGGCTCCCTCACCGGCGGAGAGGGCTGAGGGATCATGCCGGAAGACGACGGGTGGGCCGCCCTCGGGCTTGTACCCGGGATAGTCGAATGACGTAGTGCTCTTGCCCGGCGCGTAGTCGAAGAGGCTGGTGCCGGCGGTGACCCGCCACGCCGGCGCGAACGTCCCGTACTTGTAGTTGTAGATCGTGACCGGATTGGTGTTGATCGGCATCCCCGGGCCGCTGGGGAGCGCGGGGAGCGGGTGGCCGAGTGCCACGGCCCCGAGAAGGCCGACCCCGTTCGAACGAAGCGCTGCACTGGGCGACACCTCGATGTTGATGCCATACAGGTCGGAGGTGTAGAGGGCCCACAGAACACTGCCGTCGGGTAGGTCGATCTCGACGCCCGCAGCGGTGCGGGCCACCCGGCCACCCCCGCTCAGGGTGACCGGTGCGGAGAGCGGCACGGTCGCTCCGTCGACGTCGACCTGCAGCGTTTGCGCGCCACCTGGAGCGTAGACCCCGACTCGGTGACTGCCGACGCGCGCAGCCACGGCAGTGTTCACCGCGACTGTTTCACTGGTCTTCTGCGACCACGGCTCCTGGCGCGCCTGAATCTCGACGCTGCCATCTGGTGAGCGCAGCAGCACGTACTCACCAGCGGCCTGCATGTTGTAGGAACGGTCGTTGACCGTCCTGATGTGCGGGTCGCCGTTGCTCCCGCCGCAGTTCCACGAGCAGGGCGGGGTCTGCTGCGGCTTCCAGTTCTTCTTGCAAAGCTCGTTCTTGGAGATAGGAGTGAGCTCGGCGATCCCGCCGTCGTCGAGGGCGGTGAGCGCCCAGCTGACCGATCCCGAAACCTCCATCACCGACGGACCGGCCTCCGAGGTCTGCGGGCACTTGTTGTCGTTGCACTCCGACCAGCACAGAGCGACAAGGTCGTTGCCGGTCTGCTCGTGGCCAGCGCCGTCGACGAAGCGAGGCGTCCCGTCGGCGGTGGCGATCACCACGAGGTCGCCCGCCGCCTGCTCAGGGATGACCTCCTGGTAGGTGGAGTAGGGATCCGCTGTGACGCTCAGGGCGCCCGAGAGTGACGGCGCGATCTGCTGGTACGTCGTGGTCTGGTGCGCGGCGGTCTCGGTCCAGTCGTGGCCGAGCCCCGCGTTGACGTAGTAGCTGGCTCCCCAGCTGTCGGTGAGCATGGTCTTCTCGTCGCCGGCCACGGCGTCGAACCAGTCACCGGTCGCCCAACCCTGGCCCGAGGCGCTGGACCAGATTCCCCACCAGACCGGCCAGAGCGACCTGCCGAGGTACTCGATCTCGTAGAAGAGGCCGAACGCGGCGTGTGCCTCCGCGTCAAGGCTGGTGCGCGGGTTGTTCAAGTAGCCGTAGTACTTGCCGTCCACGACGGTTGCCCACGTCGGATCGTCGTAACCACTCATCGAGTCGCCTGCCCACTCAGCGCTTCCTTCGATCAGCCAGCTTGGCGCGGCGTAGGCGTCGCTCAGGTCAGCGTGGCCCAGCACGAAGAACTGGTAGCAGTGAAAGACCTCGTGGTAGAGGGCGTCGTACTGGAATCCGCCGGGCGTCCAGCTCAGGTTGTTCCAGAAAGACGGAGGAAAGTAGATGTAGCAGGAGGTGGGCTTGCCGCTGGTCAGTCCCGGGGGGTTGTCCGATGTGGGGTCGATGGCCGCCGTCCCGCTCGTTCCCCAGGTCCACGCCCCCGCCTGGCCATCGCTGTCTGTGGACTCGACGCTCGCCTGTACGGCCTGGACCGCGGTGGCTGGATTGGTGATTCCGACATCAGCGAGGGTGTGTCCGAGCCTCCCGGCCTCATCCTGCAACGCCTGCTGCACCTTGACCTGGAGCTGCTGCGAAACCGTCGACCCATCAAGCCGATAGCCGGTGAGCTCCAGAGCGCTCGGCCCTGGGATTGGGCGGGAGGCTGCGGCAGCGGTGCCCGCGGTGGCGGCAGAGGAGGAGGAGCCGGCAGATTGCGAGGTGTCGAGATAGGAGAGCACCACGCGGCGCTGATCGACCGTCAGCTCCGACCAGTTGCTCAGCATTGCGTCGAGGGCTGTGTCGGTCCAATCCGCCGGCCGGTCGGCAGGACCGGACGGCAACGTCACCCCGGACAGGGGGGTGAAGGCATAGGAGAACAGTTCGAGTGCCCCACCGAGGTCGATGTGGCCCTCGCTGTCGGTGTGACTCAGCAAGATCTGCTGCGGCACCGTCGGCTGCGACGGCGCACGGGGTCGGGATGGGTGGGACGCAGACCGCGCCTCGCTCGGACCTCCCCGGGGGCGGGTGATCAGCACGGCGGTGAGCGTCCCGGCGAGCACCGCGACAATGGCGACCACGGCGATCACCGTCCGTCGCCGGCGGAGGAGCGTCCCATCCGGCCGCCGAGGCTCGACCGGCGGCGGTGGTGGTGGCGGCAGGGGTTCGGAAGGCGTCATCTGCATTGGCACGAGAAGTGTTGCGCGAGCATGGGGCTTGGCCCTTAAGGTCGGCTTAGCGTGACAACCCGGATGGACAGGAGGACTGCCGCCGTGACCGATCTCCAGCGCATCAGCTCAGGCTCTCCCTACGAACCCACGATCGGCTTCAGCCGCGCCGTCCGCGTGGGCGATCGCATCCTCGTGTCCGGGACGGGTCCGATCTGGCCCGACGGCTCGTGCCCGGACGACGCCGGCATCCAGGCCGACCGGTGCTTCGAGATCATCGAGCACGCGCTGTCCCAGACCGGAGCGCGGTTGGGCGACGTCGTCCGCACCCGCATGTACCTGACGTCAGTCGAGCACGCGGCGGGGGTCGGCGAGGCGCACGGCCGGCGTTTCGGGACCACGCGGCCCGCCGCCACGATGGTCGTCGTCGCCGCCCTGCTCGATCCTCGATGGAAGGTCGAGATCGAAGCTGAGGCTATCCTGCCGGACCGCTGACCGATCGAGCCGCCCGCGATCCTTCAGCTCGCCGGTGGCGCAGCGGGTACAGGGTGATTCCGAGCGTCGCCACGACCACCACCAGAAGGATCAGTGGCCAGTAGCCACCGAGGGCGGTCTCGAGCGCGCGTGCCGCGTCATGCGGCGTGTCGACGATGCTGATGATCTTGGCCACTGCCACCCCGACGGTGAGCAGCGCGACCACGACGCCCACGAACGCGAAGATCAGCCGCCGCATGGTCCGACGCATCGCCTCGGTGACGGTAGCACGCTGCAGTTGCAGGGAAAAGACGGGCGCGCTCTGTCAGCGCGATGCGCCGACCGCCTCACGCTGCGCCCGCGCCGGGTCACGGTCGCCGAGCGGGTCGTGGCCGATTTCGGCGAAGAGCGGGAGCCACACTGTCGGATCGAACGGCGGCGGATTGCGCGAGGGGTCGGGCCCCGGTCCACCATCGCCGTGGTCGTTCTCCCGCTGGTCGCGCTCGGTGAAGCAGACGACAAAGAGCCCGGAGATCACCAGGCCTTCCACCAGTGCGACCGGGATGTACTCGGCCGCCCAGACACCGCTCAGCACCCCCGCGACCACCAGGATGGTGACGCAGAGTACGAATGCGCTGAGCGGCACCGCCCAGACCCACGCCCCGTGCGCTTCCCTCTCGGAGCGGACCATGCGGTCGAGCGAACGCAGCGAGTTGGCGACACGCCTACAGGTGAACCCAGGACCAGCCTTCACCACGGACCTCCGAGCTGCGCTCCCAAGCATGGCACAGCCGTCCAGGGCACCCGCGGACCGCCTTGACGTGCTCACGCGGGGAGGGTGGTGAGCCCAGGCCCTTGTAGAATGGCCGAACGGTCCCAGCGGCGCCAACAAGGCCTGGCTGGCTCGCCCGCCGAGGTGGTGGAATTGGTAGACACGCTAGCTTGAGGGGCTAGTGAGGGCAACCTTGTAAGGGTTCGAGTCCCTTCCTCGGCACCACAGTGATCGCGACCCGCAGTCCCGTGCCATGGTCTGCCTCGTGGCAAACGTGGGACCGAGGGCACCCCGGCGGTTGCGACAACCTGCCCCACCGCAGGTCGGCATCGGCCAACGCAAGCTTCCGTGCGGTGTAGCTCAGCCCGAGGTCTGGATCGAGCTTCCGCAGGTTGCGTCGCCGGTGACATGGAGTGTGTCCATCGGCGCGTACGGCTCGGTGACCCGGGCGTCGACACGCGCTGACGTTGTGGAGAGCGTGACATTCGCGGCGGCTGTCGACGTGAAGAAGTATGAGATCGGATTGTTCTGCAGAGACAACGTGACGCTCGCATAGTGGCCACTGGCGCTTGCGTTGCCAAACACCCCGATGAGCGCCGCCTGAGTGCCGACCGTACCGATCCCGACCGCGTGCATGGTGTAGACGCCCGGCCCGGCGAGCGTCGAGCACGTCACCCGGGTCACTGTGAGTGGACTGGAGATCGCACCCTGGGCCGTCGTCCCGGTGAACGTGAACGCGCCGGATCCGGCCGTCTGGCCCTTGCAGTTCACCGAGGCAGTGATCGACGACACGCTCCCGATGCTCCCGATCTTGCCGTTCGCTGCGGTCGTGTCGTGCAGCGGTGAGCTGACGGTCGCACCGGTGCTCGCGTTGAAGCCGCTGATTCCGGATCCGGCGAAATCACGTTCGCGGTACGACGAACCGGATCCGGTGTCGAGTTGCACCGCCACCGCGGTGGAGCTGAGGGTGAGGCGGATCGCGAGGTTGGGCGTCGCGTTGGTCGCGTCGGCGATGATCGTCAAGCCCGAGAACGTCGGATTCGCACATGTGACGTCAGTGAAGTGAAGCGGTCCAGACACCGAGGCGCTGCCGCTGAGCTCCGCCTGCACAACCGGTGGGCCCGCCGGGCCACTCGGGGTTGCCTCGGCAGTGGGAATCGCCGGCGTCGGCGTTGTGCTCGTCGCCGAGCCGCAGGCCACGATGAACGCCAGGCAGGCAGTGGCCAGCAGCGGAACCCGCACCCGGCGGAGTGTACAACGAGATCTCCGTGGGTCCCACGGATGGGGCGCGTTCCAGGCGCCGCCGCTGCGTGTCAACGAAGTTGGTCGCCGTGGGAACCGGTTGCCGCACGGCGTCGAGCCTCCGCGCGGACGGATCCTCGTCCTGGCGAACAGCGAGGGGTGCCCTCGCAATCGCGCAAGCCTCGGGGAACCGGGTCGACGCGTGCCCCCGTGCTCGGGAGCATCGCCGCTGGACACCGGCTAGAGTCAGACGCGAGCGGCCTGCGGTGTTGGGAAGTTGCTGATATTCCGAATCCGACGCGCCCGGGGCACATGGTGAGCCTCGCGACGCCACGTCTGCCGGCCGGCCGCCCCGACGCCCCATCACCACCAGGGGATGGCCGGATCCGGCGGCACTTCTCGGTGCGAGGTGTCGTCCAGGGGGTCGGGTTCCGCCCCTTCGTCTGGACCGTCGCGGCTCGGCTCGGCCTGAGTGGTTGGGTGCGCAACACCTCGGGCGGAGTCCTGGTCGAGGTCGAGGGGCCGGCAGCCGCGATCGCCCAGTTCGCCCGCGCTCTCGAGGCAGAGGCTCCTCGACTCGCCCGGGTCGATTCGGTCGAATCAATGGATCTCGAGCCCAGCGGAGAGCCCGGATTCCAGATCGTCGAGAGCAGAGCCGTCGACGGCGAACACCAGCCGATCGCTCCGGACGCCGCAACGTGTCCGGAATGCCTCGCGGAGATCCTGGACCCGGGGAATCGCCGCCACCGCTACGCGTTCACCAACTGCACGAACTGCGGGCCCCGCTTCACGATCATCGCGGACGTCCCCTACGACCGTCCGCTGACCACGATGCGGCGCTTCGACATGTGCGCCGCGTGCCGGCATGAGTATGAGGATCCCGCCGACCGCCGCTTCCATGCCCAGCCGAATGCGTGCCCGGCGTGTGGCCCTCGCCTCTGGTTCGCGGACCGGATCGGCGCCGAGGTCGAGGGCGACGCCATCGACCACGCGGCTTCGGAGATTGCCCGCGGCGGCATCCTCGCGCTCAAGGGCCTCGGCGGGTTCCAGCTCTGCTGTGACGCGGGGAACGACGCCGCGGTCCACCGCCTGCGGGAGCGAAAGCATCGCCCCGCCAAGCCGTTCGCCGTCATGGTCGCCTCGATCGAGGGCGCCCTGCGCATCGCGAACGTGGATGGGGTGGAGCGCCGGCTGCTGGAGGGGGTGACACGTCCCATCGTCCTGGTCCGTCACCGCGCCCACGCTTCGGGCTCGACGCCGGCACCGTCGCTCGCTCCCGGCCTCCACGAGATCGGCCTGATGCTCCCGTACACGCCGCTCCACCATCTGCTGCTGCGCGCTGTGGACCGGCCTCTGGTGATGACGAGCGGCAACGTCAGCGAGGAGCCGATCGCGCGAGAGAACGCAGAGGCGGTCGCGCGCCTGGGCGGCATCGCGGACGCGTTTCTGCTCCACGACCGCGACATCCACGCCCGGTACGACGACTCCGTGGTCCGCATCGTCGGCGAGACCCCGAGGATGGTTCGCCGCGCCCGTGGATACTGCCCTCTGCCGGTCGACGTCCCGGTTGACGCCACCGCAGGCGACGTGCTCGCGCTCGGCGCCCACCTCAAGAACACCTTCTGCATTCTCAGAAATGGCAGAGCGTTCACCGGACCGCACATCGGCGATCTGGACAATCCGCAGGCGCTCGCTCACCACGACGAGGCATTGCGCACGTATCTCCGACTGTTCCGGGCGCGGCCGGCGATCGTCGCGGCGGACCTGCACCCCGATTACGCGTCGACCCGGCTCGCGGAGCGATGGTGGGATGCGGGTGCACGTGAGGTCCGCGTCCAGCACCACCACGCGCACATCGCGAGCGTCCTGGCCGAGCACGGGCTGCGCGGCAACGTCCTCGGCGTCGCGTTCGACGGGTTGGGGTTTGGGCCCGACGGCACCATCTGGGGCGGCGAGTTCCTGCTCTGCGACGAGCGGTCGTATCGGCGCGCCGGGCACATCGCGGCCGTGCGCCAACCCGGCGGCGACGCCTGCGCGCGAGAGGGCTGGCGGATGGCGATCGCATACCTCAACGCGTCGGGCAGGCCCGCTGACGCCCCACCGCGATGGATGTCGGAGTATGCGGGGCTGCCGGACGGGCGACGCTGGCGGCTCGTCTCGCGACTGGCCTCGACCCCGACCGACGCCTCGCCGGTCACCACCAGCGCCGGGCGGCTCTTCGACGCCGTCGCGAGCCTTCTCGGTGTGGCCCAGGAGTCGTCCTTCGAGGGCGAGGCGGCGATGCGGCTCGAGGCGCTCGCCGCCACCCGCTGGCCGTCCGATCCGGTGCCGGCGATCGGAATCCGTCACGCTGAGGACCACCACACGCTCGACACCGTCGGGCTGGTCAACACCCTGATCCAACAGCGCGAGCGCGGCCGTTCGGCTGCCGAGCTGGCCGCGTTCTTCCACGAGAGCCTTGCCCAGGGAATCGCTGCCATCTGCATGCACCTGGCGCCGTCGCTCGGCGTCGATCGCGTCGCCCTGAGCGGCGGTGTCTTCCAGAACTCGCTCCTCCTGGCGCGAGTCGAGGCGCTGCTCCACGGCCGCGACCTGCGCGTCTACTCCAACCGCGAGGTGCCGGCCCACGACGGCGGCGTCAGCCTGGGACAGGCCCTCGTGGCCGCCTCGCGCACAGCCGGGGGCCTGACATGATTGGTGGGGTGGAGCAGACGGGGCTCGAGTTCCTCACCGAACGCATCGGCGCGACGAATCGCGCAGGGGACGCGTTCTTCGCGGAGCACGCCGCGGGGATCGCCGCTTGCGCCGCGGCCATGGCCGATCGCTTCTTCGCGGGGGGCAGCCTGCTCGTGTTCGGGTCGGGACCGCACGCGACCGACGCGCAGCACAACGCCGTCGAGTTCGTCCACCCGGCCCTGCCCGGCTGCCGCGCCCTGCCCGCCATCTCGCTCGCCAACGACGTCCCCACGCTCACCGGGATGATGCAGGGAGAGGGAGCGGTCGACGTGTACGCGCACCAGGTCCGCGTTCTCGGCCGCGAGGGCGATATCGCCCTAGCCTTCGGCGGCACTCCGCTGCACGAATCGATCGTCCGCGGGCTGCATGCCGCTGCCGCCACCGGCATGCTCACGGTGGCCCTGACCTCCGGCGACAGCGATCCCCCGGCGGCTCTCGCCGACCACCGCTTCCACGCGCTGGTCGCATCCGCCGGCCTGGCGCACGAGCTCCACCTCGCGACATATCACATGCTGTGGGAGCTCGTGCACATCGTCCTGAACCATCGCGGCATCGGAGCACTCCCGTGAGCGCCGAGTGCGACGACGGCGTCTGCATCACATGCTCCGACCAGCTGCTCGCGCTCGTCGTGGAGCGGGTTGACGAGGCCACCCGAACGGCGCGAGGGACGATCGATGGGCGGCAGGCGGAGGTGAGCATCGACCTGCTCGGCGGTGTGCACCCGGGTGACGTGCTGCTGTGTCATGGCGGCGTGGCGCTCCAGCAGGCGGCCCGGGACGAGGTGGAGACATGAGCGAAACCGGACGCGATCCGTTCTCGCAGCTGCTGTATCCGATGCTGAGCCCCCAGCCGGAAGTGGGCGAGGAGTTGATCAGAGAGCTGGCACGCGCGCCGCTCGAGAAGTCCGCGGAGAGCAACCGCCTTCGCCGGGTGCTCCTCGACGAGTACGCGGATCAGATCCTCGTCGCCGGAGAGCGCATGGCGGACGCGTTCCGCCGCGGCGGCCGGCTGCTCGCGCTCGGGAACGGCGGCAGCGCGACCTCGGCGGCCGATCTGGTGACCGAGCTCATGCTGCCACCCGCCGGGATGCGGCCCCTGCCGGCGCTCTCCCTCACCAACGACATCGCTGTGGTCACCGCGGTCGGCAACGACATCGGGTTCGACGACGTCTTCGTGCGCCAGATCATCGCGCTTGCTCGCCCCGACGACGTGGTCGTCGCCGTCTCGACGAGCGGGAACTCCGAGAACCTGGTGCGAGGCCTTCGTGAGGCGCGGAGGCGGGGTTTGTGCACCATCGCGATCTGCGGGCACGATGGCGGGCGGATGGCTCGCGAGGAGTGCGCGGACCACTGCTTCGTGGTGCGGTCGAGCAGCGTCCATCGCATCCAGGAGGTGCAGATGACGCTGTACCACGTGCTCACAGCGTTGGCGCGTCACGCGCTCGATGGAGATCACCCATGTGCCTAGCGATTCCCGCCCGTCTCGTGGAGTACGTGGATGACGAGCGCAACTACGGCAAAGTGGAGCTCGGCGGTGTGCAGCGGCGCATCAACACCTCGCTCCTGGTGGGCGACGACGCCACCGAGCCGGGTGAGTACGTCCTTGTCCACGTCGGCTTCGCGATGAGCCGGATCAGCGAGACCGAGGCCGCCGAGACACTGCGCATCCTCGAGGAGATGGGCGCCGCGTACACGGACGAGGTCCATCAGATCCGGCAGTGGCAGTCATGAAATTCGCCGACGAGTTCCGCGACGCGGATCTGGCGAGATCGCTCGCCGACCGTATCGCCGCGGAGGCCGGTGACCGGCACTGGAAGATCATGGAGGTGTGCGGCGGGCACACCCACACCATCTTCAAGTACGGCATCGAGGATCTGCTCCCCGCCAATGTCGAGCTCGTGCACGGACCCGGCTGTCCGGTGTGCGTGATCCCCATGGGCAGGCTCGACGACGGCATCGCGGTGGCGCGCATGCCGGGCGTCATCTTCACGTGCTTCGGCGACCTCATGCGCGTCCCCGGGAGCGAGGGCAGCCTCCTCGATGCCAAAGCCGCCGGCGCCGACGTGCGCATGGTGTATTCACCACTCGACGCGCTGAAGATCGCGCAGCAGAATCCCGAGCGCCAGGTCGTGTTCTACGCCATCGGCTTCGAGACGACAGCACCGTCGACAGCGCTCACCCTGCTGCGTGCAAGAGCAGAGGGGCTGCGCAACCTCTTCGTCTTCTGCAACCACGTCACGATCATCCCGCCGATGAAGGCGATCCTCGATTCGCCGGATCTGCGGCTCGACGGATTCCTCGGCCCGGGACACGTCTCCACCGTCGTGGGGATCCGTCCCTACGAGTTCGTCACCCGGACGTACGGCAAACCCGTGGTCGTGGTGGGATTCGAGCCGCTCGATATCCTCCAGGGGGTGCACATGATCATCCGCCAGGTCCTCGAGGGGCGCTGCGAGGTCGAGAACCAGTACCGCCGCGTCGTGCACGACGAGGGCAACCCCAAGGCCCTCGAGGTGCTCTCGCAGGTGTTCAAGCTGCGGCCCCACTTCGAGTGGCGTGGCCTCGGGTTCGTCAGCCAGAGCGCGCTCGAGCTGCGCGACGACTTCGCCGACTTCGACGCCGAGAAGGTGTTCACGGTGCCCGGCATCCGGGTCGCGGACCCCAAGGCATGCCAGTGCGGCGAGGTGCTCAAGGGGGTGCTGAAGCCGTGGGAGTGCAAGGTGTTCGGCACCGCCTGCACCCCGGAGACGCCGATCGGCACCTGCATGGTGTCGTCGGAGGGGGCGTGCGCCGCCTACTACAACTTCGGCCGCTACTCGAGGGCGCGTGACCGCGAGCGAGCACTCGCCGGATCCGGCGACGGCCCCGTGCACGAGATCCGGCCCGTCGAGGTCCGCGCGGGGTGAGCGAGGCCACGCTTCCACCCGGAAGCGGCGCGGCGATCAAGGCCGCGGCGGCGCGGATCACGGATCCCGAGCAGCGGGTGCTCGAGCGGATCGCCGAGATCCGCAAACGCAAACCGTCGCTCCGCGAGGATGCGATCACGATGAGCCACGGCGCCGGCGGGAGGGCGAGCCACACCCTGGTCGCGGCGCTCTTCGGTGACATCCTCAGCAACCCGGTGCTCGACCAGCTCGGCGACCAGGCGGTGCTGCCCATCCCCGGTGTCGAACACCTCGGGCTCGCCGTGACGACCGACTCCTTCGTCGTCAGCCCGCTGTTCTTCCCGGGCGGCGACATCGGCGAGCTCGCCGTCAACGGCACGATCAACGACCTTGCCGTCGGCGGCGCGACCCCGCTCGGGATCGCCGCCGCGTTCATCCTCGAGGAGGGCCTGGACGTCGGGATCCTGCGCCGTGTCGTGGAGTCGGTGCACCACGCCGCCGAGCGCGCGGGAGTCGACGTCGTCACGGGCGACACGAAGGTCGTCCCGCGCGGCAAGGCGGACCAGCTCTTCATCACGACGACCGGGGTGGGCGTGCTGCCCCTCCCGAGGCGGGTGGCGATGCCCAGGATCACGCCTGGCGACGCCGTCCTCCTGAGCGGTGCCATCGGCGACCACGGCAGCACCGTGATGCTGGCGCGCGGTGACGTCGACCTCGAGGCTGAATCCCTGCGCAGCGACACCATGGCCCTCCATGGGCTCACCGCCGCGCTGCTCGACGCCGGCATCGACGTGCACTTCATGCGCGATGCCACCCGAGGGGGCGTCGCGACGGTGCTCAACGAGATCGCCCAGGCGGCCGGGGTCGCTGTGGCGATCGAGGAGGCGGCGCTGCCGATCCACGACGAGGTGCGCGGTGTCGCCGAGATCCTCGGCATCGATCCCCTCTACATCGCCAACGAAGGCAAGCTCGTGGCGGTCACCGCAGCGTCTGATGCCGGCCGTGCCCTGGCCCTGATGCGCTCGCGGCCCGAGGGGGGAGAGGCCGCCGTCATCGGCGAGGTTCTCGCGGAGCCGGACGGCATGGTGTTCATCCGCACCGGATTCGGAGGCACGCGGGTGGTGGACATGCTCATCGGAGATCCGCTGCCCCGCATCTGCTGAGCCGGCGGATCCTCGCAACAAGGTGACCGTCGGTCACTCGCGATGAGGCCAAACGGCCCTTTCTCCGCGCCGATTTCGGGGGGGATACTCGGGCCATGAAGACGAAGCACACCCGGCGCGAGAGCTGGGCCGAACCGTACCGGATCAAGGTCGTCGAGCCGATCCGGATGACGACTCGCGAGCAGCGCGAGGCCGCCATCCGCGAGGCCGGATACAACACTTTCCTGCTCCGCTCGGAGGACGTGTACATCGATCTGCTCACCGACTCCGGAACGTCGGCGATGTCCGACCGGCAGTGGGCCGCGCTCATGGTCGGCGACGAGGCATACGCGGGGAGCCGCAGCTTCTATCACCTGGTCGAGGCGGTCCGCGAGGTCTACGGCTATCCGGAGCTGGTGCCGACACACCAGGGCAGGGGAGCCGAGCACATCCTCAGCCAGATTCTCATCAAGCCCGGAGACGTGATCCCAGGGAACATGTACTTCACGACGACCCGGCTCCACCAGGAG
>Ga0187780_10001831_pt1 | contig 16066 bp, 11 predicted proteins | sample 1015_Q2_SP10_20__FD_132429 | JGI IMG/M metagenome (GOLD analysis project Ga0187780, IMG submission 132429) | Tropical peat soil microbial communities from peatlands in Department of Meta, Colombia - 1015_Q2_SP10_20_MG | ecosystem: Environmental > Terrestrial > Soil > Wetlands > Peat | place... | reverse complement strand
TACGTGGGCTACATCGACCTCAACTGCATCGTCAACAACCACGGCATCTACCCGCTCGAATTCACCGCGCGTTTCGGTTATCCCACGATCAGCATCCAGCAGGCGGGGATGCTTACGCCCATCGGCCAGTTCTTTTTCGACCTGGCGAACGGGAACGATCCCAAGCTGAAAACGCGCAGCGGATTTCAGATCGGCGTGCGTATCGTTGTGCCGCCGTTCCCTTTCGACGATGACGAAACCTTTGACACGTTCTCGAAAAACTCCGTGATCGTTTTCAAACGGCCCCCGCAGGACGAAATTCACATCGAGGACGTCAAGCAGGTCAACGGCCAGTGGCTGGTCGCAGGAACTTCGGGCGTGATCCTCATCGTCATCGGCACCGGCCCCACGATGAAGCAGGCGCAAGCGCAGGTCTACTCGCGCATCAAAAACGTCCTGATTCCCAACATGTACTACCGCACCGACATCGGCGATCGCTGGGTCGAGGATAGCGACCGCCTGCACAACTGGGGCTACCTCCGGCAGTGACGATCCCGAGAGGATCTTCATCCTGAGCGAAGTGATCGGATTGTTTGCTCTCGTCCTGCAAAGCAGGACGTCCGATCACGTAGTCGAAGGATCCCTCTTCGCTTCACACGTTTTTTGTGTTTTGCATCCGGCCGCCTCTCGGTGGAAGGACAGGACTTCAGTCCTGCCACAAACCACCTGCACGGAGTGCGGCTCCTCTGCGCAGCTCCATCCGCAGCATGTAGTCTTCTAGCGGCGTCCCGCTTCGCCGCGCCTTCTCGCGACGTGATACGTTAGACCCTGCGTGAGGAGGTGCCGCCATGGCTCGCAGCCGCCGCAAAGACAAACCGCTGAGGCCCGCGACGAAAGTTCTCACCGAGGGCTTCGATCCGCACCTGTCGCTTGGCTCCGCGCGACCCGCCGTCTTTCGCAGCTCCACCTACGTTTTCGACAGCCCCGAAGCAGCCGAGCACGCGTTCGACGTCACTGCTGGCCGCGCGAAGCTTCGCGAAGGCGAAGGCGCCGACCTTATCTATTCGCGCTTTAACCATCCCAACGCGGAAATGCTGGAAGACCAGATCGTGAACCTCGAAAAAGGCTCCACGTGCGCGCTTGCGTTCAACTGCGGAATGGCCGCCATTGTGACCTCGCTCTTTACGTTCCTGCGCCCGGGCCAGTCCGTCGTCTATACGGTTCCGATCTACGGAGGCACCCAACACTTCATCCAGGATTGTTTTTCGCAGTGGGGCGTCACGGGCATTCCTGTGCTCTCGGGACAGGCAGATCAGATCAATCGCGCGATTGCGTCCGCCAAGAAACTCGGCGTGGTCTTGCTCGAAACTCCCGCGAACCCTACGCTGATCATGACGGACATCAAGCAAGTCTGCGATACCGTCGCGAAGATGAAAATTCCCAAAGGCGGCGTGCGCCCGCTCGTGATGGTTGACAATACGATGCTCGGCCCGTCGTTCCAGCATCCCCTTGCGCTGGGCGCCGATCTGGTTCTTTACTCGGGCACGAAATATCTCTCCGGCTTCAGCGACATGCTCGCCGGAATCGCGCTCGCGAAGCATCGCGATCTGATTCGCCGCATCCGTTCCACCCGCGGCCTATTCGGCACCATCCTTCAACCTGACGAATGCTGGATGCTCGCCGGCCGCCTGCCCACGGTGCGCCTCCGCATGGACAAGTCCAGCATCGACGCGCAGCGAATCGCCGAGCGCCTCGCGGAGCACAAGAAAATCCAGAAAGTGCTCTACCCGACGCTTTTCACCGATCCCGAACAGAAGCGAATCTACGCGGCGCAGTGCGACTATCCAGGCGGCATGTTGTCGCTGGAACTTCACGGCGGCAGGCGCGCCGCGTTCGACTTTCTGCGCAATCTGAAGATTGCACGCAACGCCGTGTCTCTTGGCGGAGTCGAAACGCTCGCCTGCCATCCCAAAACGACCACTCACTCCGGCTTCAGCGAAGCGGAATTCGCGCAGGCAGGAATCACCGACGGCCTCGTGCGCATCTCGGTCGGCATCGAGCACTGGCGGGACCTGCTCAACGATTTCGAGCAAGCCCTCGCCGCTGTGTAGAGTCGCGAGCGCCCGCAGCATCATCTAAGCTAATTGGGGCGTTAGGGGACTCTTTTCATGCGAAGACGCATTTTCATTTTTCTTGCTGTTGTGCAGTCGATCTTGTTTCTCGGCCACTGGTTTGTGTACGAGACGTGGCACACCTTCTGGGGCGTTCGCGGATCGGCCCTCGCTATCGCTTTCGCGGTGCTCTCGATCACGTTTCTCACCGCGTCGCTGCTCGCGCGCAGCTATTCGAATGCGCTCGTTCGCGCCTATTACACCATCGCGGCGGTCTGGCTCGGATTCTTCAGCTTCGCCTTTCTCGCCGCGTGCGCGTCGTGGATTCTTCTCGGCGTCGCGACGGTCCTGCGCTTGCACGTCGCGCCGCGCGAAATCGCCGCCGCGCTATTCGGACTCGCCGCGCTCGCCAGCGCCTACGGTCTGCTGAACTCCGCGCGCACGCGCGTCACGCAAGTTTCCGTGAAGCTGCCGAATCTGCCTGACAACTGGCGCGGGCGCGTGGCGGCGCTCGTCACCGACACGCATCTCGGCCACGTCCGCGGCTATCACTTCGCGAAGAAGATCGTCACGCTGCTTTCGCGTTTCGCGCCGGACATCATTCTGATCGGCGGCGATCTCTACGACGGCACGGCCGTCAACGCGCGCCGGCTCGCCGCGCCGCTCGAGAAGCTGTCGCCTCCGCTCGGCACCTACTTCATCGCCGGCAATCACGAAGAGTTCGGCCCGCAGGCGCAGTATCTCGCGGCCGTGCGCGATTCCGGCGTGCGCGTGCTCGACAACGAAAAAGTCGTCGTCGATGGCTTGCAGCTCGTCGGCGTGCACCATCGCGACTCGGTCCATCCGGAGCGCTTCCGCGCGATCCTGCGCGGCGCCGCTCTCGACCCCGACCGCGCCAGCATTTTGCTCACGCACGAGCCGCGCCACCTCCCCATCGCCGCCGAAGAAAAAATCGGCCTCCATCTCGCGGGCCACACGCATGCGGGCCAGTTCTTCCCGTTCACCTGGTTCACGTCGCGCATCTACGGCCCGTTCGTTTACGGACTCAAGCGCCTCGGCGATCTCTTCGTTTACACGTCGTGCGGCGCGGGCACATGGGGACCGCCGATGCGCGTCGGCACCTCGCCTGAAATTGTCCTCATCAATTTCGAATAGTGCATTTGTGGCACAGACACTCATGTCTGTGCTCTTGCTCCGAGTTCCGCGTCATGGCCAATTTCCCGTGGACTCCACTTCGCGCGCCATGTAGCATCGTTTTATGAAATGTTCCCGTTCCGGTTGCACGCGCCCCGCCGACAAGCAGTGCGCGGAATGCTCGCGCTCGTTCTGCCCGCAGCATTACGAGATTTGCGACTTGTGCGAAGAGCCGGTTTGCCACGATTGCCGCGAAGCGCACCAGTCGAGCCCGCAGCACGAAGGCCGCTGATTTCTCGCCCATGACAATCGAGCGCCGCAGGCTGATTATCCTTGCGGCCGTCATCTCGGTCGCAGTCGCGAGCGCGCGCATCGCCGCGCAGCAACAGCAGAGCACGCAGCAGCAACCGCAGCCGCCCGTCGGCCCGATGGCGCGCATCCTCGGCCAGGCGCTCTTCAATCAGCACTGCGCGAGCTGCCATCAGCACGCGATGACCGCCGAAAATCAAACTCCCATCGTCATCGGCGGCCGCCCCGCGCCCACCACCGAAACTCTCGGCCAGATGACGCCCGAGGCGATCTACGCGACGCTCACCACCGGCGACATGGTCCAGCAGGGCCAATCGCTCACCGACACCGAAAAGCGCGCCATCGCCGAATTTTTTGGCGGACGTCCGCTCGGCGCAGCCGATGCCGGCGACTCGAGCCACATGACCAACCACTGCGCGTCGAATCCGCCGATCGACGACTCCGCCCCAGCAGGCCACGTGTGGAATGGCTGGGGCAACAGCCTTGCCAACACGCGGTTTCAGCGAGCGCTGGACGCCAGCCTCTCCGCGCATCAAGTTCCGCGCCTCCAATTGAAATGGGCGTTCGGCCTGCCCTCGGGCGGCGAAACTTCCGGCCAGCCGGCCATCATCGGCGGCCGCGTCTTTTTCGGCGACTACAACAGCTACGCCTACTCGCTCGACGCCGCGACCGGCTGCGTCTACTGGTCGTTTCACGCCGACGGCCAAATCCGCACCGCAGCCCTCGTCGCGCCGGTCAGGCGGGAAGGCCGCGCGACCTTTGCCGTCTTCTTCGGCGACAAGAAGGCCAACGTCTACGCTCTCGATCCGCGCACCGGCGCGCTGCTTTGGAAGCGCAACCTCGAGCAGCGGCTGCTCTCGCACATCACCGGCGCGCCCGCTTACTACAAGGGCCGCCTCTACGTCGGCCTCGCCGGATCGGAAGAGATCGTCTCCGCCGACCCGCACTATCCCTGCTGCACCTATCGCGGCAGCCTTACCGCGCTCGACGCCTCGACCGGCGACGTGATCTGGAAGACCTACACGATCCCCGACGAGCCCCAGCCGACGAAGAAAAATTCCATCGGCACGCAGCTCTGGGCGCCCGCGGGCGCGTCGATTTGGACCACGCCGACGATCGATCCAAAGCGCAACGCGATCTACGTCGGCACGGGCAACGCCTTCACCGAGCCCGCCGTGAAAACTTCCGACTCAATCATGGCCTTCGATCTGAAAACCGGAAAAGTTCTCTGGTCGTATCAGGCGCTCGCGAACGACGCGTCGCCCGGTGGCTGCGGCCCCAACGCTCCGCGCGACGCGCAGTGCCCGCAAAGTCCCGGCCCCGACTGGGACTTCGGCAACTCGCCGATTCTGCGCACGCTCAAGAGCGGCAAGCGCGTTCTCGTCGCCGCGCATAAAGGCGGCACGGTGGTCGCCGTCGATCCCGATCGCGGCGGCAAGCTGCTCTGGACCGCCGATCTTTCCGCTGGCCGCGATACGTCCGCGCCAGTGCAGGTCCAAATCATGTGGGGCGGCGCGGCCGACGCGGAAAATGTGTACTACGACACGCGCGCGGGCAGCGTCGCGGCAATTCGCCTCGCGGACGGAAAAATTGTGTGGAATCGCACGATCGAGCCGTCGCCCGCGCATCCCGGCCCCGGCGGACGTCCGCGCAAAGGAGTCGAAGCCGCGCTCACTCTGATTCCCGGCGTGTTGTTTGCGGGCGGATGGGACGGCGTCCTGCACGCGCTTTCCACCGACGACGGCCACGAGCTTTGGCAGTTCGACACCGCGCGCGAATTCACCGCCGTCAACGGAGTCGCGGCGCATGGCGGCTCGCTCGGCGCGCCCGGCCCCGTCATCGCAGGAGGCATGCTCTTCGTCGGCTCGGGGTACGTCGGCACAGGCAACGGCATGCCCGGCAATGTCCTCCTCGCCTTTTCCGCGCAGTAGTGCTTCTTCTCTCCGAGATTTGAACGTAGCGCCGCGGTCTTCAGCGCGGCATCTTCGCTTGTCGCAAAGCCTTGACGGGTAGATTGTGCGGCAATCGTTTGTTTTGAACGAGATAGAGGGATTTCTATTCGACAGCATTGTCGGGTAGACAGCGATATTGCCGACAAGACCCCCTCAAAAAATTGTCGAGTAGCCGACGCCGCGATCATTTGTTTTGAATGAGTTGCGGCGAATTCTACTCGTTTTTCATTGTCGAGTAGAAATGGGCTGCAACGGGCCTGAAACGAAGCGCGACGACTGGCCGCTCGTCGTCCACATCGCGGCCTCGGCCGCGATTGCGATTCCGACTGCTCGCCGAATTTTTCTTCGTGCTGCATAGCTCCGCGACCAAGCTAGCAGAATTGCGTTGCGTGCAGAGCGCGACTCAGGGACAGAAAAAGTACAGGACTAGGACTCGCTGTACGAAATCGCCGCACGGAAATGGCGCAGCGCCCCGCGAGCGTGCTTGGCGACGCGCCGCCCACGTTGTCATTCCGAGCTCGGCCGTTTTTCGGACGGCGGCGAAGAATCTGCTTTTCGCGCCTTTCGCCTTCACGTTGTCATCCCGAACCCAGCCCCGACGCTTCCGGTCGGGGATGGCGGTGAGGGATCTGCTTTTGTCGTTTCTGCTCAAAGCGTATATTTGCTGCACGCGCAAGGCCCGCCGTGGATAAACGCTACTACGTCTACATTCTCGCCAGCCGCTCGCGAAATCTCTACACGGGTGTAACGAACAGCCTGCGACGAAGACTGGTCGAGCACCGCTTAGGACTCGTGCCAGGGTTCACGTCCAGGTACAGAATCTTCCGCCTCGTGCACTACGAAGTATTCGGCGACATTCGGATGGCGATAGCTCGCGAAAAGGAAATCAAGGCGTGGCGGCGCGAACGGAAGGTGTGGCTGATCGAAAAGCACAATCCGACATGGGCCGATCTTGCCGCCGATTGGTTCGGAAGGGCTGAGTTGCAGCCTGCGAAGCCCGCAGCGCCGCGAGGCGTGAAGAGCACGACCAAGACAACAGCAGATCCCTCACCACCGTCCAAAAGCAGGCCGGGTTCGGGATGACAAGTAAGGGCGGCACAGCCAACGAGCGGCCGCGTGGTGTCGCGTATCTCCGCGACCACGCGAGCAGAATTGGTCGGCGCTGGCATCTCGGCGGCAGACAAGCAAGGTACAGGACTAGAACTGGCCGCGCCGCGAACGGACTACAGCAATGCTCGCGTCCCCCGGAGGTCGGGGCTGAACCGCGGGCACGCACTTTGACGCCGACATCGGCTAGGGCCGAGTACGCGTGCTGTCGAGGGGTACGCTAGTTCGCTGCGTCTGTTGCGCCGTCCGTCTTGGCTTCCGAAAACCGGCGACGTTAACTCTTGAGCTCGTCAAAAAAAGCATCCGTTCCCTTGTCGGCCAGCGGTCCCATTCGACGACGAGCCTCATCGAGATGGTCGCGGACTCTTCTCCTGGTTACGCGTTCTGGCAGGTCCTTTAGTTCCTCACGTATCCGATCTGCTTCCATAAGTAGGTCGGGCGTCAAGAACCGCACAAGCCGCGGCTCAAAAAGCACGGGCAGGTTCTGGATTGCGTCCTTTGAAACGCTTGTGCGAACTGGGCCAAAGGTAAGGTACTGCGAGAGAAAATCGAGACTCAGTACAGGTGAATCGGGCGCTTTTACGCTTAGCTCTTTCGCCGCCCTTTCGCCAACCCAGGTAGCGGCGTGGTCGAAGGTCAGCCACCACGCACTGTATCCGAAAGGCGACAGCTTTTCCTGTTCTCGACGTGCGATTACCCCAACGTAGTTTTCAGTATCATGCCGACTCAGTTGCTGAACCGTGATCGGGTCGAAATCATGAGCGCGCTCGCGTCGTCGTGTGTGTACGCGGTACCAAATCTCTTGCACGGTTTGTCGGAACGCCTCGTCAGCCGTTGAAGCGAGCTCCTCAAGATTGCACCGCTGGATACCGAACCTATCTTGCAGGAATTCGCGAATATCATCCGCGGGGCGCTTCGGGCCGCGGAATATTTCGGTCCACGACTCGAATCCGCTTGCTGCGCGTCCGGTTTGAAGAAAGGCTTCGAATAGGAATGGGAAGCGACCGTTCCAAGAGGAGGATGGGGTCCGAGAACATACCAGTGCGCGGTTAATATGGCGATCCAACTCCTCGACTACGCCATCCGTCACGTAGAACGCCAGACCGGTTTGGGCCGCGAGCTCGATCATCTGCTGAAATTGACCCTTGTGATCGTCGAGTAGCTCCTCTGCGAGCAGGGGAAGTACGGCCGAGGTGTCCAGCCAAATCTCGCCGTGCGAAAACATCTTGTTTACGGCGCTTTGTACGTCAGGAGTTTGGCGCAGAAATGCGAGAACAGTGTATGCGTCGGCTAGGTCGCGGAGGTAGAGCTTCGTCGCCTCCCCCGGTCTCGCAAGAATCTCACGGATAAGCGATTCGACCCACTTCGGATTAGAGTCTGCTCTGCCCTTTACGGCGGGCAGGGCCCTGAGGTCCGCCAGCACTACGTCGTTGAGGTGATCTGTGGAAAACCTACCCATGTCGCCGACTACTACAGCCGAGGCGAAGGAGTCTGCTCGCTCGTATAGGCAAGCTTCGAGAATACGCCTGACGCGGACTACGGCAGCACTGACATCCGGAGGGGCATCCCCACTTGCCGGGGCTAGTTCGGACACGACGTTCCGGATTTCTTCCAATAATGCGACCTCGCTGAGCTCCTGCCCAGCCAGGTACTCGGAAACCCGTTCGCTTTCCTCGTGGGTGAGGCAGAATTCGTCCGGCTTTACCCAGTGCCTTATGGCTCGTTTTGTCAGCCTCGCTAATGCGCTGTCGGTCAATGAGTCCACTCGCTCGGGCGGGTCATTCGGAAGAAGTCGGCGCACCCGAGCCTTGACTTCGCTTCTTGGCAACCTGTGCTCCGAATCTGTTCGGCTCAGCACGGCGCGAACAGCTGCTTCAAAAGACAGCTTCGTTAGCCCTTTCTCTTGTGACTCATCTCGTAACTGAAGAGAGAGGTACACATGTGCGGCCCGCGCTTCGTGCGTGGCTAGAGCCGGGGCACGCCGTGCCAGAACTCCTTCCGACGCCAAGTACGCGTCCACGATGTCGCGAGAGAGACTTTCTGCCGCAGCTTCGGTGCGCGGATCTCTGCGGTGTCTGTCCAGAAAGTAGGTGCGATCCCTGATGTCCAGATGAAGGCGCCAGTCTCGTCGAAGTTGCTTCCGGATTTCGTCTCCCTTCGCTCCGATCACCTGGTTCGTCACATATATCAGTATCTGTGCTTCGGGAATGGTTTCGGAAATGCGTGCGGCCGTCTGCGCGATCTTTCGTTCCCAGCCCTCGGTTACCGAATACTGCAAAACTTGCGTAGGGTTATCAACTGGCGAAAATAGTTCGGCGTCCCGGCCTAGATCTCCGGACGGCGCCGCCACGGTCCTCAGGTCGGGCAGCTCGCTTGCCAAGAATTCGGACGCGAACCGCTCGAACCGCTGCCAGTCCGTGGAGGAGAGCCTCTCTAAGGCCAGTTCAAGCCTTTTGTGGTTCATAGAGGGCATAGGATAACTCACTAATGCCCAGCGCGATTCGAGATTCAGTCCCGTCCTTTGCCGCCTAATCAGCCGCGGTAGCGGACCCAGCGCTACGTTCAAATCTTCGGGCCTCGCGGCCGATCACCAATCACTACTCACGAATCACCGAAATCCGCTATTCTTATGAGCTTATGCTCGACCTCGGATACGTGCGGGAACACCTCGACGTGATCGAAAAGATGGCGCGCGACCGCGGCGTCACGATCGATCTCGACGCGTTTCGCCAAATCGATACGCAGCGGCGCGAACTCATTCGCGCGAACGAACAGCTCAAGGCCGAGCGCAACAAGGCCAGCGAAGAGATCGCGCGCCTCAAGAAAGACAAGCAGGACGCCTCGGCAATTCTCGCCCGGATGAAAGAAGTCTCCGACAAGATCAAAGAGGACGACGAGAGCATCACCTCGCTTGATGATCGCCTGCGTCAATTCATGCTGACCGTGCCCAACATCCCGCATTCGAGCGTGCCGGTGGGCCACAGCTCAGCGGACAACGTGGTGGTGCGCGAATGGGGCGCGCCGCCGAAATTCGATTTCGCGCCGCGTCCGCACTGGGAGGTGGGCGAAGGCGCCGGAATTCTGGATTTCGAGGCGGCGATCAAGATGTCCGGCGCGCGCTTCGCAGTGTACAAGGGGCTCGGCTCGCGGCTCGAACGCGCCATCGCGAATTTCTTTCTCGACATCCACACGCGCGAGCACGGCTACACGGAAATTCTGCCGCCGTTCCTCGTCAATACGGGCGCGCTGACCGGCGTTGGCCAACTGCCGAAATTTGCGGCGGAGATGTTTCATCTGGAAGGCACGGACCTGTGGCTGACGCCCACGGCGGAAGTCGAGCTGACGAACCTCTACCGCGATGTGACGATCGACGAGGCCGCGCTGCCGATCAAAGTCTGCGCGTGGACCGCGTGCTTCCGTGCCGAGGCGGGCGCCGCGGGAAAAGACACGCGCGGCATCAAGCGCCAGCACCAGTTTCAGAAGGTGGAGCTGTTCAAGTTCACGCACCCGGATCGCAGCTACGACGAGCTCGAAACGCTGGTGCGCAACGCGGAAAAAATGCTCGAGCGGCTGGGACTGCATCATCGCGTGGTGCAGCTGTGCACGGGCGACATGGGATTCGCGTCGTCGAAGACGTACGACATCGAGGTGTGGCTGCCGTCGAGCGGCGAGTTCATGGAGATTTCGTCCTGCTCGAATACGGAGGCGTTTCAGGCGCGGCGCTCGGGGATTCGTTTCAAGCCGAAGAGCGGAGGCAAAAGCGAGTTCGTTCACACGCTGAATGGATCGGGGCTGGCGGTCGGGCGGACGTGGATCGCGATCGTCGAAAATTATCAGCAGAAGGACGGGTCAATCGTGATTCCGCCGGCGCTCGTGCCGTACATGGGCGCCGAAAAAATTGGGCCGAACGGCGAGCCGCTGGGATACCGGACGTAGTTAGGTGCGGGACTCCCACCCTCGCGTTCCGCGAGGATGGGGCACCCGCACGATATATCGTGCCCCTACGAAGAAAACAAGAACGCGGAGAGCAGAGCGAACGTCGCATCGGCTCCCCGCGTTTGAATTGATGCCCCAGGCTCGATTGATCCCCAAGCTCCCCTAACCGGGGATTTGGGGACCCCATCTAGTTTGCGGCGGCGATGCTGGCGACTTGCAGCGAGCCGTCGGCGTTCATCGTGCCGGTGACGGTCACCGGATGGCCGAGCGCCTCATCGGGCTTTACGGCACTCTGATTCTTGATCGCGATGACTTTGTTGTCCTTGCCGTTCACGAAGACCCAGGAAGCGTTGTTCTTCGAAACGCAGGTCGAGGCGCAGGCTTTGTGAGCCGCGTTCGTGCCCTTGGCGCCGCAGTGGCTGTCGCTGATCCAGCCGGTCCAGGTCGACGCCTTTTCATCGGCGAAGCTGGCCAGGCTGATCGTGGCAAGCAGAACCGCGAGCACTCCGAACATGCTGATCGCTTTCTTCATGTTCTTCCCCCCTCAGAGATACTTTATGCGTGCAAATCTGGCTGGGTTAGTTGTTGAAGGAGCTGCAAAGCGTACAAACTGACCACTCTCCTTATACTCCAAGACGGCAGGTGCCACAAGCGAACCATGCCGACCGCCGATGCGGGGCCGAAGGCGACGACTGTCATGCAGGCCGCCACGGTTCGGGGGAGGGACGAGCCAGCGCTCCCACCCCGTGCGCGGGCTCGCCCCTGCTACTGTCTCAATTCCTAGAACGCCGTCCGACCAGATTTGCATCCGAGCTACGATCACTCTGCCGAGCCTTCGACGCGAAAAATGGATACAACTATAGTGTTAAGAGTAACTTACGGTCCGTTTGCGGCTGCACGGGCGCATGGCCGGATTATCTGTGACGGCACGGGCGCTATATCTTAGTTATTGGTTTTCATTGACATCCAGCCCTGCTTGACTAAACTTCGATTCTCGTGGGACTTACCAGTACCCGGACAATTCACGGCACTCGATACCGGCCCTAGCACTATAGGTTCCTGCCTCAGGAGGAAAGCACGATGGCGACGGTGGGCAAGGCAATTCCCCAACCCGTACCGCGAATTGCGCCGCGCGAGGACCTAAACCCTCACCGCATCGCTCAGATTCAGTTCGATATGGCCGCGGAATACCTGAAGCTCGATCCCAGCCTGCGCCAGATTCTGCGGACTCCCAAGCGCGTGCTCGAAGTGTCCATCCCCACGAAGATGGACAACGGGCAGGTGAAAGTTTTTACGGGCTATCGCGTGCAGCACAACGTGGCGCGCGGGCCGGCGAAGGGCGGAATCCGGTATCACCCCAATGTGACGGTCGATGAAGTGAAGGCGCTTGCGACCTGGATGACCTGGAAGTGCGCGGCGGTGAACATTCCGTTCGGCGGCGGCAAGGGTGGAGTCATCTGCGACCCGAAGCGCATGAGCAAGCCGGAACTCGAACGGATGACGCGGCGCTACACGTCTGAAATTTTGCCGCTGATCGGGCCCGAGCAGGATATTCCCGCGCCGGACGTCTACACAGACGCACAAACGATGGCGTGGATCATGGATACATATTCCATGACCAAGGGTTACTCGACGCTGGGCGTTGTGACGGGCAAGCCGGTGTCGATCGGCGGATCGGAAGGACGCAAGGAAGCGACTGCGCGCGGATGTCTTGTGGTTGCGGAAGAAGCGTGCAAGGTGAAGAAGATGTCGCTGCGCGGCGCGAGCGTAGCGATCATGGGATTTGGCAACGCAGGCTCGCTCGTCGCGAAGCTTTTCACCGAGAAGAAAGCGCGCGTGGTGGCGATCAGCGATTCGCGCGGGGGCGTATTCAATTCGCGCGGCATCGATCCGCTGAAGGCGATGCGCTATAAGGAGCGCGCGCAAACCGTGGTCGGCATGCCGGGCACGTCGCGCATTTCCAACGACGATCTGCTGACGATGAAGTGCGACATTCTGGTGCCGGCGGCGCTTGAAAACGTGATTACTCTGAACAATGCCGATCAGATCAAGGCAAAGATCATCACCGAAGCCGCCAATGGACCGACGACTCCGCACGCGGACGAAGTGCTGGCGCGCAAGGGCATCGTGGTGCTGCCCGATATTCTCGCGAACGCCGGCGGCGTTACCGCCAGCTATTTCGAGTGGGTGCAGGATTTGCAGAGCTTTTTCTGGCCGATGGAAGAAGTGAACTCGAAACTCGAATCCGTGATGCGGCGCGCGTTTCTGGAAGTGCACGAAATGGCGCGGAAGCATCGCACGCATATGCGGACCGGCGCCTACGTGCTTGCCGTCGGCCGCGTCGCGGATGCGACGCTCGTCCGCGGCCTCTTCCCCTGATTCGACTCATCGCGGCAATCCGCCGCAAGTGTGTCGCGCAGCGTCTCCAGAGAAAATTGTTGTTGCGTGTGTGGCGGCAACGCGCGTACATTTTTCTTTGCCGGTGCGCCCCGCAATCGGGTGTCGCCGGCATTTGTGCCTAGCGCGGAGGGCACGACGAGTTGAGCACGCACACGAACCAGAACGGCCACGGAAACCCCACACCTCCGATACTCTTGACGGTCGCCGGATTCGATCCTTCCTGTGGAGCAGGCGTGGCGGCCGATTTGAAGACTTTCGCCGCGCACAACTGCTACGGCGTCGCGGCGGTGACGGCGCTGACGGTGCAATCGACGCAGGGCGTGCGCGCAATCCATGCGACTCCATGCGCGGCTCTTCGCGCGCAGCTCGAAGCGCTTGCCGAAGACAGCGCTCTTGCCGCTGTCAAGATCGGCATGCTGGCGAACCGAGCCAATGAGAGCGCCGTCGCCGAATTTCTCGACAAGCACAAATTCTCGCACGTCGTTCTCGATCCGGTTTCGCGGCCGACAACGGGCGATGTGGAATTGCTCGACGGGCCGGGCCTGAAATTCCTGCGCGATGAGCTCTTGAAGCGCGCCAGTGTGATCACGCCCAACATGCTCGAAGCAGAGCTCCTAACAGGCATGCAAGTGAAGGACGTGAACGAGATGAAGGCCGCAGCGCAGAAGTTGATGGAGATGGGTGCGCGGGCCGTCATTGTGACGGGCGGACATCTGGAAAAACCGACCGACGTGCTTTGCGACGCCGAGGGACTCGAGACATTTGGCGGCGATCACGTGAAGAGCGCCAACACGCATGGCTCCGGCTGCACGTTTTCATCTGCGATTGCAGCGCAGCTCGCGTGCGGGCAGCATTTGCGCGACGCTGCGATTCTTGCCAAAGCCTACGTTATGAAGGCAATCGAGAAATCCTATTCGACCGGCAAGGGCGCCGGGCCGCTCAATCAGCTCTTCCGCTTCCACCAGGAGCCGCCGCCGCGCGGTGTCCACGAAGTGCCGCAGCACGGCATGCATCCTGCTGCCGAACCCGCAGCGCATTAAAGGTCAAGTAAAAACTGGAAAAGCGGAGGCATCCGCCGTTCCGGCGCCGAGATTCCTCCTCTCTCGCCAAAGCGCCCGATTTCCGCGCGACGAGAGATAAAGGGCGCGGAAATCGGGCTGCTCGTTCCTCGGAATGACAGGTGAGAGGGTGGAGCTACTCGGTCGTCGCCGCAGCCAGAGATTCGACACTCGCAAGAACTGGAAGAGACTGTTCCGGCAGGTTGTGGCGCGCTTTCAGATAGGCCGCTGAGTTGTAGGAAAGCCAGACAGTCCCGTCCGCGTCCTCGGCGACCAAGATTTTCAACGGCAGGTCGATCGCGATCCCCGGCGACGCAAGCATGAGCGGCGTGCCGCCTTTCGGATTTCCGAAAATCAGAAGCTTCGTGTTGCGCATCTTCAATCCCACTTTTTCAGCTTCCCCGCTGTGGTCGACAAGCACAAACAGCGTAATGCCCTTCGCTTGAAGGATGGATTTCAACTTCGAGACCGTGTCGTCCACCGAATGGCTGCTGCGCTTGCGGCTGATTCCATTATCCGGAGCGGATGCCATTTGCAGCCTCCCTTCCCCGGGGATCATTCTCCCCCGAGTTCAAACGGAAATCAGATAGATCGCCATAGCCAGCCCGACGAGTGCGAGCACAAGAGATGTGATGATGGCTCCGGTAGAAGGTTGCGTGAAGTTCGTCTCGCCCTGATTCAGTTGGCGGATGAGACGGACGTGGTGCCAGGTGGAAAAGCCGTTCATCGCCACGCCCATCAAAATCATTGCAGTGCCAAACCAGATGGAAAGGCCGTGACGGCTGCCTTTGAGGGCCGGCTCCACCAGCGCGAGTTGCTGCAGAAAGAGCCCGAAACGGGCCACGACGAAACCGAATCCCATGAATGCGAGGCCCGTGCGAATCCACGCAAGAAACGTGCGTTCTGCGGCAAGGTAGTCGCTCACGTTGCCATTCGTGGTCCCATGGGACGATGAGCTCATTGCGAATCCGAATGTGGCGCCTGCGGATTGTATCCTAGCGGCGGAACACAACGCGACCGGCGACGATTGTCGCCATGGGAGCGCCGCGGAAGGCGCGGCCGTCGAAAGGCGTGTTGCGTGACTTGCTGGCCGATTCGGCGGCCCTGAACGTCCATTCGTGCGTTGTCGAGAAAAGCGTGAGATCGGCAGGCTCGCCCGCGGCGATTTTCCGTTCGATACCGAGGACGCGCGCCGGACCGGTGGTGAAAAGCTCAACCAGACGCATCAGAGAAAGTTTGTTTGCGTGGACGAGTTCGGATAGACCAAGCGCGAGGGCGGTCTCAAAGCCCGTGATGCCGAAGGGCGCGCGATCGAATTCAACGTCCTTGCTCGCGGGATGATGCGGGGCGTGATCCGTGCCGATCGCGTCGACGCTGCCATCGGCGAGGCCGGCAATCAGAGCGTCTCGATCCTCGCGGGAGGCCAGCGGCGGGTTCATCTTGTAGTTCGAGTCGTAACGGACATCCTCATCGGTCAGCGTGAAGTGATGGGGTGTGACTTCGCAGGTGACGCGCAGGCTGCGCTCCTTTGCCCAGCGCACATGTTCGAGCGAGCGCCGCGCGGACATGTGCGCGATGTGAAGATGCGCACCGGTCAGCGATGCCATTTCGACGTCGCGGCCGACGCAGATCGACTCTGACTGGGCCGGAATCCCTTTGAGTCCCAGCCGAAACGCCTGCGGGCCCTCGCGCATCACGCCGCCCGCGAAGAGCGACGGATCCTCACAATGATCGATCACCGGCAGACCGAGCGAGTCGCAATATTCCATCACCTGCCGCATCAGGCGAGCGGTGGCGACCGGCTTGCCGTCGTCGCTCACGGCCACAATTCCTGCTGATTTCATCGCGGAAATCTCCGCGAGCGCCTCGCCCTTGCTTCCCATCGACGCCGCGCCGATCGGCCAGACGCGAACGCTGGCCGAGGCCGCCGCGCGCTCGACGATGCTGCGCGTCACCGAGGCGTTGTCGTTCACCGGCTGCGTATTGGGCATGCAGCAGACGGCCGTGAAACCGCCACGGGCAGCGGCGCGCGTGCCGGTTTCAATCGTTTCGGAGAGTTCCTGGCCGGGCTCGCGCAGAT
>Ga0187780_10001830_pt1 | contig 16068 bp, 8 predicted proteins | sample 1015_Q2_SP10_20__FD_132429 | JGI IMG/M metagenome (GOLD analysis project Ga0187780, IMG submission 132429) | Tropical peat soil microbial communities from peatlands in Department of Meta, Colombia - 1015_Q2_SP10_20_MG | ecosystem: Environmental > Terrestrial > Soil > Wetlands > Peat | place... | reverse complement strand
TCGATGCGCGCCAGCGAGCGCGGAACGAGAGGAGCGCCCCCCGGCGAGGACACCACTTCGCTCTCCGCGAGCAGCTGGCGCTCGCGGTCGGCGAAGCGGCGGGCCAGCTCGACCTGCTCGGCGGCCAGCACGTTGACGCCGAACCGCTCGGCCTCGAGCAGCACGTCGTGGATCTCGGAGTCGCGGCCGACGCAGACCAGCAGCATCGGCGGATCGAGCGACAGCGAGGTCACGGAGCTGGCCGTCATGCCCACGGCGCGCCCCCTCGTTGCCCGGGCGGTCACGACCGTCACCCCGGTCACCAGCTGGCTCATGGTACGGCGAAACGCGGCTTCGTCGAGCGGCATGGGCGTCGTCCCGGTCTTAAATGGAAAGGGCCGCGGAGCAATCCGGCTATCTATAGGATAAGCGCGGCGAGCGCCCGGGGGGCGAGCAGGGCGCGGGGCGGGACGTAGTCGCCGGCCACCCCGACCCACAGATCCGCGACGGACGGACGCCGGGCCAGGCGGTGCGTGAACCGCCGCATCACGGCCGGCCGGGTGGCGGACAGGGCCGCCACGCGCTCGAACGCCCACTTGCCGAGAAAGGCACGGCGGCGCGCCAGGCGGTATGGCCGCAGAGCCGTGCGGTCGGAGCGGCCCGCGGCCAGCGCCGCGGCGAGCGTCTCGGCGGCGAGGCGGCCGCCCCGCAGTGCCGCGTAGATCCCCTCGCCCGTGAACGGGTCGAAGAAGTCCGCGGCGTCTCCCACGAGCAGGGCGCCGTGCGCGATCGGGCTCCGGGTGCTGCGCGCAAACGGGCCCGCGACCATCGCCCGCCTCACCTCGCGCGCGAGGGCGAGCCGGCGCCGCAGCTCCGGAACCGCGGCCAGCTGCGCGCGGAGAAATGCGGCCGGATCGCGTGCGATCGTCCGTGCCTCGCTCGCCGGCACGACGGCGGCGGCGTTCACGAGACCCCGGCCGATCGGCGCCAGCCCGACGTAGCGGCCGCGGCCGACGAACATCTCGCCGTAGTCGCCCATCCCGTCCACGTCGGCCAGGTGCGCCACCACCGCGAGGCGCCGCGGGCCGCGGCGGCGCGAAAGGCCGAGCCGCGCCGCGACCAGCGAGTGGAGGCCGTCGGCCCCGACCAGCACCCGGCTGCGCTCCTCCCAGCGCCGGTCGCCCTGCCGCAGCACCGCGCCGCACACGGCCCCGTCCTCGACCACCAGTCGCTCGACGGCGACCTCCTGCCGCACGTCCGCTCCGGCGGTCGCGGCGGCGGCGAGCACGATCGCGTCGAGCCGCGAGCGCGGCAGGGCGATGCCGTAGGGCCGGTACGGACGCAGGCCCGGCGTCGCGGGGAAGCGGCCCAGGACCGCCGAGCCGTCGTCCGCCACGATCCGCATCCCGGTGAGCCGGGCCGCGCCGCCGGCCTCGAGCGCGTCCAGCACCCCGAGCGCGTCGAGGTCTCGGGCGGCCTCGGGGCTGAGGTACTCCGAGCACGCCTTCTCGCGCGGGAACCGATGCCGCTCGACCAGCAGCACGTCCAGGCCGTCCCGCGCAGCCCAGGCTGCGGTCGAGGCGCCCGCGGGCCCGCCGCCCACCACCAGCAGGTCGCGCACCTCAGGCGCGCGCGCCCGCGAGGCGGCGGAACAGGTGCAGGTAGCGCCAGTGCGGGCGCGGCAGGCCGAGCAGGCTCGCCAGCCTCACCAGCCGCGGCATCGCCGGGTTGCGACTGTCGGCCGAGAACAGGAAGCGCGGATGGGCGCCGGCGAACCCGCGGAGCCTGGAGAGCGCGGGCTCGAGCGGCAGCGCGGGCGACAGGTAGAAGCGCGGCGCGAGCAGCGGATCGCCGGGCGGCACCTGTCCCTCGGCCGCCGCGATGGACTGCAGCCGCGTGCCGGGATAGACGCGCAGCCCCACGGTCATGTAGACGGCGTCGCCTCGCGCCAGCCGCCCGGCCGCGAACCGCAGCGTCTCCTCCAGCGTCTCCACCGTCTCGCCGGGGCCGCCCGCGAGGAAGATCCACAGCACCCGGATGCCCGCCCTGTCCGCCTGCGCGGCGCAGGCGTGAAGCCGCGCCGAGTCGAATCCCTTGTCGAGCCGTTCCAGCACCGGATCGGAGGCGCTCTCGGCGGTGATGCCGAGCCAGCGGAACCCGGCCCGCCGCATCGCCGCGAACAGCTCGGGCGGCGAGACGGCGGGCGTGAAGTTCGTCGTGTCCACGCCGACCCTCGTCCGGCGGCGCGCCAGCTCCTCGGCGACCGCGACGGCGTGGTGGAGCGGGCTGTTGAACGTGGAGTCGACGAAGTCCACGCGCCGGACGCCGTGGCGTGCCAGCGCCGCGATCTCGTCGACCACGGCGCGCGGACTGCGCAGCCGGTAGCCCTTGCCCTCGACGTTGAGATAGGTGCAGTAGACGCAGCCGAATACGCAGCCGCGCTTGGTCTGGACCGGCACCGTCGCTCCGTGGCGCCGGTAGCGCGCGAGGTCCGTCCAGCGCCACGGCTCCGGCGGCGGCAGCGCGTCGAGGTCGGCCGGCGGCGCGGGCGGCGCGCAGCGGGTGGCGCCGCGCCAGGCGACCCCGGGCAGCGGCGCTCCGGTGTCGCCCGAGGTCACGGCCTCGCACAGCAGCGGGGCCACCGCCTCGCCGTCGCCGGCGACGCCGGCGTCCAGGCCGAGCGCTTCGACCAGGGCGACCGGCGCGACGCCGAACGCGGCGCCGCCTCCCACCACCGGCACGGCCCGCTCGCGCCGCACCACCTCCACCAGCCCCGCGGCCGCGGGCAGGTAGTGCTCGGTCGCGATCAGGTCGGAGTTGTCGATGTTGCGCACCGAGAACGCGACGACGTCGGGCGTGACGGTCGCGAGCGCGGCGCGCAGCGCATCGTCGCTCGCACGCGCGAAGCAGAGGTCGAGCGCGGTCACCTGCCAGCCCGAGCGCTCGAGCGACGAGGCGACGGCCGCCATGCCGTTCGGCACGCACGGCTGCGGCGACCGCTCGCGGTTGGTGTTCACCAGCAGGACCCGGGGACGCCCGCGCGCACTCCGAGCGGCGGGCGTCGTGGCGGCCTGGGGATCGATGGGATCGGCCTCGGATCAGGGTGGAACTGCTACACCGGAGCCGGCCGAAAGGACCGCGACCAGCGCGCCCACGAGCGTGGCGGACAGGTTGACGGCGTCGTTGTTCATCCAGCGAACCCCGGAGGCGTGCTTCATCGGTGCGCCACAGCAGGAGTCGGCGCGCTCCGCGGTCCGGCCGCAGGTCGGGCAGCGGAACCGCGCCTGGACAAGGGCGCCCAGGAGGGAATCGGCGAGGCCTCCGGCGACGCCGCCGACGGCGACCCCGACGGCGGCCACGGGACGCACCAGCGCCAGGAGCGCCGCCGCCGCGGCGATGAACGTCGCTCCCGCCGCGCCGCCCGCGCTGCCGAGCCACGAGACCGCGCCCGAGGTCCCGGGGGCGACCGGCCGGCCGGTGGTGACGAGCCGGGGCGGACGCGCGCTCCGGCCCCCGATCTCGGTGGACCACGTGTCCGCCGCGGCGGCGGCGAGGGCGCCGGCGAAGGCGCTGGTCCACGCCGGATGGGTGCGCGAGAGCAGGGCGGCGGCCGCGGCGACCCCGCCGTTCGCGGCCACCTGGACCGCACGACGGCGTCCGCCGCCGGGCGTGAGCAGGCTGGACGAGAGGAAGAAGGCCAGGAGCAGCGCAAGTCCGGCCGCTCCCGCGCCGAGCGTCACGGCGGCGCCGACGGCGAGCGCGGCGAGCGTCCCGCCGGGCGAGAGCCACGTCGTCACCGACGGTAGTTAGCCGGGCGCCGCCGGCCGGCGCAACGCGGGCGGTGGAATCGGCGCGCGCGCGACAGTATCTTGGCCCTCGCCGCCGTGACGAATCGCCGCCGGTTTCTCGCTCACAGCATCCTGCCGCTCGCCGTGCTCGAGGCGATGCGGCACCTCGACTCCCCGCGCGACGAGGACGCAGCCGAGTACGTGGCCGAGCACCTCCAGAAGCGCCTGGGTCTCTCCGACACGGTGGCGGCACAGATCGCCCGGTACGAGCTGGTCGTGCGCCGCGACCAGGGCGTCCCCCACGAGGAATTCGAGCAGATCCTGAGGCTGGCGGGCCGCCGCACCGACGCCACGCTGGTCTTCGCCGACGGCGGCCGCCGCGCGGCGCGGCGCGCGGTGGCGCGACTTTCGCTGCCCACCCGCTGGGCGGCGCGGCACCTGCCGGCGCTGGTGCGGCGGGTCGTCGGGTTCCGGGCGGCGCGGCGGTGCGCCGGCGAAGTGCTGGGCGCCAGCCTCGCGCGGTCGGGCCGCAGCGCCGTCGCGACCATCTCCGACCCGGTCTCGGTGCACGCGACGCCCGACGGCGCGGCGTGCGACTTCTACGCGGCTGCCCTCGCCGAGCTGCTGCGCCAGCTCGCCGGCTTCGACGGCGGCATGCACCACGCCGCCTGCCGGGCGCGCGGAGACGCGCGCTGCGAGTGGCGCTCGACCGTCATCTCACGGAGGACGTTGTGAGTGTCGACGATGCCCTGACGCCCGCGGTCCTGGACCAGGTCCGCAAGATGCTGGCCGGCCTCAAGCTCGACGGCTGGCTGCTGTTCGACTTCCACGGCATGAACCCGGTGGCGACCCGCGTGCTCGGACTCGGCGGCCTCGCGACCCGGCGGCTGTTCGTGCTGTTGCCGGCCGCCGGCAAGCCGGTGGCACTGGCGCACAAGATCGAGCAGCACCGCGTCGCCGGCTTCCCCGGCGACGTGCGGACCTACGCGGCGTGGCGCGAGCTGGAGCAGGAGCTGGCGCGGCTGGTGGCCGGCAAGCGGCTGGCGATCGAGTACTCGGGCAAGGACGCCGTGCCGTACCTCGACCGCATCCCCGCCGGCGTGGTCGAGATGCTGCGCGGCGCCGGCGCCGAGGTCTTCTCCAGCTCGGAGCTGGTGACCGCGCTCGCCGCCCGCTGGACGCCGGACGAGCTGGCGAACCACCTGAAGGCCGCCGAGCAGCTGCGCGAGATCGCGCTCGCCGCGTTCGAGCAGGTGAAGGCCTGGTATGCGCACGGTCCCACGCCCACGGAGCAGGGGCTGCAGCGCTGGGTCATGGGCGCGTTCGAGCAGGCGGGCCTCGTGACCAACGAGCCGCCGATCGTCGCCGCCGGCGAGCACGCCGCGAACCCGCACCACGATCCCACGGCGATGTCCGACACGGTGATCGAGCGCGGCGGCGTGCTGCTCCTGGACCTGTGGGCCGGCACGGCGATCGACACCGTGTACGCGGACCAGACCTGGATGGCATACGTGGGCGGCGCCCCGCCCGGCGAGGTCGCCCACGTGTTCGACGTGGTCCGCGACGCGCGGGACCGGACCGTGGCCGTGCTGGCCGACAAGTGGCGCGAGGGATGGCCGGTCACCGGCGCGGACCTGGACGACGTGGCGCGGGGCGTGATCACCGCGGCGGGCCACGGCGCGCATTTCGTGCACCGCACCGGCCACTCGATCGATCGCGAGCTCCACGGCTCCGGCCCGCATCTCGACAACTACGAGACCCACGACGATCGCCGGCTGCTGGCGGGGGTCGGATTCTCGATCGAGCCGGGCATCTACATCCCGGGCCGGTTCGGCGTGCGGAGCGAGATCAACGTCTACCTGCGGGAGGGCGGTCCGCAGGTCACGCCGTCGGAGCCGCAGCAGGCGATCGTCGCGCTCGACGTCTAGAGCGGTCCCGGGGCGGGCCGGCGGACCGCCACGAAGCGCACCCTAGCGGCGCCGGGGACCGGGCGGTAACATAGGGCGCTTTTTTCGGGCGCAGGGCTGGAGTGCCGGGACGGAGGGGAACCGGTCGCGGCGGCACGCAGCGGCGAAAGGCGCGCCGTTCCGCCAACCTCCGGGGGCGTCCCCGGGGGTGGACACCCCCCGTTACCGTTCCTTGACACTCCCGAGCGGCGAGGAGCATATTGGCCGAGGTTATGGTTTGCCTCGCCTTACCAACGAGCGCATAGACCGGAACTGGTCGAACAGGATGTGTCGAAAGGAGGTGGCGTGTCGCTGCCACGTTCGTCTTTCGTATCCCTCGTGTTCACGCCTGTGGAGGTCTGCAATGACTGAACGTAGTCGCTGGGCCTTCTCTCGCCTCGCCCTCGTGGCGTCGGCCATAGCGGCCGTGGCGGTGTTCGGGGTCGGCAGCCTGCTGGCCCAGGGCACGTCCGGCAAGATCGAAGGCACGGTCAAGGACTCGGCCGGCGCTCCCATCGCGGGCGCGCAGGTACAGATCGTCGGGTCGGCGTTCCGCGCCGTCACCGATGAGAAGGGCTACTACTTCATCAACAACGTTCCCGCCGGCGTCGTCACGGTGCGGGCCCAGTTCATCGGGTTCGTGCCCAGCGAGGTGCGCGGGGTCCGGGTGCTCGCCGATCAGACGGGCGAAGTGAACCCGGTGCTGGCCGCTCACGCGGTCACCCTGACGGACATCAACGTCGTCGAGAACCAGAACCCGATCGTCCCGCGCGACCAGGTCACCAGCAAACCGACCATCCAGGGCGGCGAGATCGCCGCGCTGCCGGTCGACGCGGTGAGCCAGGTCCTGCGGCTCCAGCCGGGCGTGGTGGAGAGCAACCGCGGGTTGTCGATCCGCGGCAGCCGGCCGGGTGAGCAGGCGACGTACATCGACGGCGTGCTGGTCCGGAACTTCAACGGTGGATTCAGCGGCTCGTACGGCCGCTCGGGCCTGTCCACCAACATCGGATCGGCGTCGACGGTCGGCACCAACTCGCTGGAAGAGGCGTCGGTCACGACCGGCGCGACCGGCGCGGCCTACGGGCAGGCGCAGGGCGGCGTGGTGTCGCTGGTGACGCGGGCCGGCGGGCCGGAGTACCACGGCAGCATCAGCTACCAGACGGACAACGTGTCCGGGCAGGTGTACGGCACGGGGATGAACCGTATCGAGGCCTCGGTCGGCGGGCCGATCCCGTCGTTGAAGAACCTCACGTTCTTCGTCGGCACGACGCTGCAGGGCCAGCAGAACAGCCAGCGGCCGCTCGGCTCGCAGAATACGCCGCAGTGGCAGCTCGCCGGGTACTTCGACTCGGTGATGGTGCCGCTGAACCCGGGCAGCGTGACCTCCGACAGCCAGCTGGTGCGGCTGCCCAAGTTCACGCAGTACGCGAGCGGGTGCAGCGGCAACGCCGCGTTCATGGGTACCTGCCAGAGCACGCGGCTGCTGAACGCCAACAACGACCAGACGACGATCGACGGGAAGCTGCAGTACACGTACGGCACCGGCTCGCGGGTGTCGGCGAGCTATCACGTCGACCGCAACCAGGGGCTCAGCGGGCTCAACTACGACCCGGTGTCGCAGACGGGCAACTGGGCGCTCGCGCAGGTGCTGATCGGGAGCTGGACGCAGAACCTGTCCAGCTCGAGCGAGCACGCGCTGCAGCTGGACGCGGCCCTGAGCTGGCAGAAGGACCAGTACATCTTCGGCATCGTGCAGCCGAGCTGGATGGCGGACCACAACGATCCATTCGCGTGGTTCAACGCCAGCAGCATCCAGTTCCTCACGAACTTCAACACCTTCCCGATCAACGACCAGCTGATCGAGAACATGCGGCTGAACCGCTGCCGGGTGGCCGGTGAGGGCCAGGGCGGCGGGGTCGGCGGCTGCATCCCGTTCATCGACCGGAACGACCTGGCCGCGGCCAGCTCCTACCGGTTCAACCCCTACGGGGTGAACTCCAGCCAGTTCGCCATCCAGGGCATCGGCACGACGGCGCCGCAGCTGACGCAGGAGACGCGGTTCACCGGTCGGGCGAACATCGACTGGCAGGCCAACCGGTACAACCGTATCCAGGCGGGCTTCGACTTCACGAACTTCAAGGATCTGGCCTGGGGTGCGAACCTCGTGAACCAGATCTTCATGGACGCGTACATCGACTCGCCGAAGACGCTGGGCCTGTACGGCTCGGACCGGCTCGACCTCGGCGACGTCGTCGTGGACCTGCAGCTGCGCTACGACCGGATGGACACGGGCATTCTGTATCCGCGCGTGCCCGGCCGGGTCTTCACCGATCCGCTGCGGTCCAGCGCGCTGACGCTGGCCCAGAAGCTGGCCATCTCGTACAACGCGCAGGACAGCTCCATGGCGCGGGCGTGCGACGCGGCGCTGACCGCGGCCGACTCGTCGGCGCTGGCCACCTGCAACTACTTCAAGGCCAGCCCGCAGTCGACCCTGTCGCCGACCCTGCGCGTGTCGTTCCCGGTGACGGACCGCACGGGCTTCCGGCTGTCGTATTCGCACCAGGTGCAGACGCCGGACATGAGCCTGATGGCGACCAAGAGCAACTCCGACATCGCGAACACGAACCTGAACGACACCTGGGGCCGGCCGCTGGGCTTCGGGAAGACGATCATGTTCGAGTTCGGCGTTCGGCACGCCTTCAGCGACGACATGGTCCTCGACGTCTCGGCGTACAACAAGGACAACGTCTCCGAGATCGCGGGCCGGACGATCAACATCTACGACCCGTTCATCGGCGGGCCGCCGAACACGACCAACGAGTCGATCAACCTGTACACCAACCAGGACTTCGGGAACGTCCGCGGCGTGGACATCCGGCTGGATCGCCGCTTCGGCTCGATCTTCCAGGGGACGATCTCGTACACGTACCAGACGGCCAAGAGCACCGGCTCGGATCCGCAGGCGTACCTCAACACCCTGGCCCGCGTGAACAGCGCGGTGACGGGCCTGCGGCTGCCTCCGCCCCAGGCGATCCTGACCACGGCGGACAACCGGACGCACACGGTCGCGGGTAACCTGGCCGCGAGCTTCCCGAACGGCTGGAACAAGGGCACCGTGCTCGGCAGCATCCTCGAGAACACGGGCATCTACGCCACCTTCCGGTTCGCCAGCGGGCTGGCCTACACGCTGATGCAGAACGGCGGCCTCGGCGCGCTGGGGCCGGGCAACGGGTTCGGGTTGAGCGGCAATCCGCTGGAGCCGATCAACACGTCCACGATGCCGTGGATCAAGAACGTGGACCTGCGGATCACCCGCGGGTTCCGGCTGGTCGGCAAGGACGTGTCGGTGTTCGCCGACTTCCGCAACCTGTTCAACTGGAAGAACCTGACGGCGATCTTCGCCGAGACCGGCGACGTGGTGAACGCGCTGTACCAGACCAACACCGTGTTGCCGCAGGTGTCGAGCCTGACGCAGGACGCCGGGAACCTGTGGGTGACCAAGCCGGTCACCGTGAACGGCGTCACCACCACGCAGACCGGGGTGGATCTGAGCGATTGCAGCAAGTACCCGTACGGGGGTGGCGGCATTCGCGGACCGGTCGACTGCCTGATGCTGCAGCAGGTCGAGATGCGGTACGGCAACGGCGACCAGTTCTTCAGCACGTCGGAAATCAACAACGCGTTCAACGCATGGTATGAGCGCTTCCACGGGCCGCAGACGCTGAACGGCCCCGGGTTCGACATGCGTCTTGGTTTCGAGTTCAACTTCTAGCTCGGGACGGCCTGCGGCGCCTCGCTATCGGGCGAGGCGCCGCGGGCGCAACGTTCAAGGAGTCCGCATGCAATCGAGAGTGCTACAGCGTTTGGCGGTGGCGGCGGTCCTGGTCCTCGGGACGGGTGTCTCGGTCGTCTCCACGGCCGCGGCCCGGCCGTCGCGCCCGTTGACGCGGGCCGCGCGCGGCGGGTTCAACCTGTTCCAGGGATCGGTCGGCCTGCGGCTGCACGCCAACCGCGTCGACTGCAACTGGCTCACGAACTACGGCAACCAGTGCGTGAACCCGTACGGGTCCGGCACGATCGAGGCGGGGTTCTGGCCGAACGGCTCGCCGGACAACTACATCTTCAACAGCGGCCTGCAGATCGCCGGCACCGTGTGCTACGGCATCGGGTGCGCGGGGACCGGCCCGTGGGCCGGGGACACCGTCGGCACGTTCTTCATGGACGCGCGCGGTGACCAGCGGCAGGGCGCGGCCGTCACGAACATCTACGACGGCCTCAATGCCGACGACGTCGCCGCCTGGCCGACGGCGGCGTACGTCAACGACCCGACCCTGTACAACGCGGCGCTCCTGGGCAGGAGGACCATCTCCCAGGAGGACAGCTGGGTGCGCTACTGGGACGGCGACGCCTCGCTGTCGACCGGCCGCAAGCACGCGATGGGCGTGCTGGTCGAGCAGCGCGGGCTGCTGTGGAACTACCCGTCCGGGAACGAGGACATTCTCTACTTCCTCTTCCGGTTCATCAACATCACGTCCACCAACTCGGCGGACTACCAGAACCTCCTCGGGGCGGGCTACAGCCAGAACGACATCACCGGCCCCGGCGGCGTTCTCTCGATCGCGCAGGACTTCCACGATCGGGCGCAGGCCGCCTACGGTGTGAACCTGCCGGCCAGCGGCTTCACGTTCCACAACATGTTCGCGGCCTTCTACCAGGACGCGGACGAGGGGAACGCGAGCTACAACTACTCGCAGGCGGTGCTGCCGTTCTCGCTGGTGTCGGTGATGAAGTCCGACTTCCACGAGCCGCTGTGGCAGTATCCGGCCAACATCTTCAGCGATCCGTTCTATCCCGCCCCGGGGTTCGAGGCGGCGAAGTACTTGAAGAGCCCGATCAACCCGGCCACGAACCGGCAGTTCGGCATCAGCATGTGGAGCAACACCTGCAACGGGTGCGGGCTGATGAACGACCCGGTCGGCGTGAGCCAGATGTACCGGTTCCTGTCCGGCCACGTGACGCCGGCGCTCGGCGACGGCGTCTGCAACTCGGACCCGATCAAGCTGCACACCTGCGCCTCGCTGCAGTCGTACGCCGACACGCGCTTCTTCGAATCGTCGGGGCCGTTCGACCTGCAGCCCGGGCAGTCTTCGGTCATCGTGGTGGCCCTGGTCTTCGCCGCGCCGGTGCACAAGTTCGCGCAGACGACGAACGGGATCTACGCGATGCCGGCGGGCCAGCTCGAAACGTATCTGCCGGTCAGCAGCACGCAGCTCAACACCTACCTGCCTGGCTTCCCGGCGCAGCCCGAGACGCTGGCGGTGGTCGGGACGGCCAGCGGCACGCGGGTCTGCACCACCAACTGCACCTCGGCGGCGACCATCCGGGAGCCGGTCGAGCGGGCCATGGGCTGGGGCCAGTTCAGCGACCTCAACAACGATGGCATCATCGAGCAGTCGGAGGTCCAGGTCGTTCCGCGGTCGCTGCTGTCGAAGGCGCTCACGGCGCAGGCCATCTTCGACAACAAGTTCCTCCTCCCGTTCGCGCCCGAGGCGCCGCCGTTCTTCCTGGTGCCCGGCGACGGGAGCGTCACGGTCGTCTGGCAGAAGTCGGCGACCGAGAACCCGACGTGCAGCGTGCCGCCGTGCGGCGATCCGTACTACCAGGTCGCCAAGAGCCTGTTCGAGGCTGACGGCGTCACCCCGAACGCGCTGTACGACCCGAACTATCGCCAGTTCGACGTGCAGGGCTACCGGATCTGGCGGGGCCGGACCGCGTCCGAGATGCAGGTGGTCGCGCAGTTCGACTACGCCGGGGTCACGACGCCCGACAAGACGGGCCAGTTCTACGATCCCAACGTGTACGGCAACCAGTGCGCGCCGGAGCTCGGCGTCACCGCCAGCTGCCCGGTGGCCTTCAAGCCCGACGGCAGCGGTCCGAGCTACGCGTACCCCCTGGTCGGGAACGTCATCCAGATCCCGCCCGGCGGGCGCGTAGAGCTGACCAACGGGAACATCCTGATCATCAACGCCGACACGGCGGTCACCGGCGGCGGCACGGGCTATCCCGCCCTCGTCGGCAGCGGCGTGCCGTTCGCGTACAAGGACACCGGCGTGCTGGACGGGGTCCAGTACTTCTATGCGGTGACCGCGTTCGACATCAACAGCGTCAAGTCGGGCCCGTCGTCCCTCGAGTCGTCGAGGACGGCGACCAGCGTCACTCCACGGGCGGCGTCCGGCCAGGAGACGGCCGGCTCGCTCGGCGCGACCCAGATCATCGGGGCGGACGGCAACCCGGTCACGGGCACGACGCCGACCCTCGACGCGACCACCGGCGAGTTCAGCGGCCCGATGCCGCCCGCCAGCGGGATCGGCTTGGGCTTCGTCGCCTTCGTGCCGCAGATCGTGAACAGCGGCAACCTGTCGGTGACGATCGACTCCGTGATCCCCGCCGACGGCTTCAACAGCGCGCCGGGCACGGTGTACTACACGACTTCCTCGGCGCTCGGGACGTTCCACAAGACGGTCTCGGTGCTGGTCGACTACACCAACGTCACCGGCGCGACCGGCGGGCCGTTCCCGGCCCTCAACGGCGTGCAGGCGAAGTCCGCCCGCTACGGCGGCGACTCCACCTTCACGATGTACGGCAACCTGCAGCTGAGCTGGCCGGGCGCCTGGGACGTCACGAACTGGGGCCGCGGCTCGGCGAACAGCTATCCGTCGGGCAACAACGGATACAACGGGCCGCGTTGGTGGGTGGGTGCGGCGAACGAGAACACCGCGAACCCGAACGGCGGAAAGTGTCATCCGGGAGTCGGCACCTGCGGGACCTCGACGCCGATTCCGAACCTGGCCCAGACGGCAGGCAGCCTCGGTTCGGGCGTGCAGGTGATGCACATCGAGGGCTACGAGACCGCACCGAGCCAGCCGCTGCGGCAGCTCGAGGGGGCCACGTCGTATCTGGCCCGCGCGGCCGACTTCAAGGTGTACTGGGGCAGCACGGCTGGGAAGCCGGACTCGGTGGTCGACGTGTCGGACCACGTGCCGGTGAAGTTCAGCAAGGTGCTGCGGGGGACGTACGGGTTCCTGAACGACTCGTCGTTCACGGGCACGAACGTCACCTCCGGGGACGGCAACAACGCCACACTGACCTGGCAGGACGTCTTCTGCGTCGCCCCGATCCCCAGCTTCGGCGGGGGCTCGATGAGCAACGCACAGGCGTGCGGCGGGACGGCGGCGACGATTCCGGCGTTCCTGATGGACCATGCGCTGCTGCAGCCGGTGGTGTTCGGCAGCTCGGCATACGGGGCGGCGGCACCGGCGGCGACCGGCAACGGGTTCATCTTCTACATCGCCGGACAGTTCTTCCTGATGCAGATGGCGGCGCTGCCGACGGCCGGAACGGTGTGGAACCTCCGCACCTACAGCGGCAGCATCACCGGCTCACCGGGCAGCTTCGCCCTTGCGGCGCAGGCCAGCCCGCCATGGGTCCCGGGCCTGAAGGTCCAGGTGTCGTTCCAGGGCTCGGTGGCGACGACCACGACGTCGGACTCCGCGTTCGCCGCGATTCACACGGTGCCGGATCCGTACTACGTGACCAACGCGCTGGAGACCTCGGCGAACAACAAGGTGCTGCGGTTCGTCAACCTGCCGAGCCAGTGCATCGTGCGGATCTACAGCGTGAGCGGCATCCTGATCCGGGTGCTGACCCACAACGATCCGACCAACGGCGGCGATCTGACCTGGGATCTCCGTAACCGGAACAACCAGTTCGTGGCCAGCGGCGTGTACTTCTACCACATCGAAGCGGCCGATGGCCGTACCAAGGTCGGCCGGTTCACCGTGGTCAACTACGCTCAGTAAAACGTCCCGAAGCGGGCCGGGGCCTCGCCCCGGCCCGCGCGGAGGTTCGCATGCGTAATCGTTTCGTTCTGATTGGCGTCGCGCTGCTGGCGGTCGCGCTGGTTCCGGGCCGCGAGGTGCTGGCCCAGGGGCCGACGTGCGGCGGTACCGTGTCGTCGTGCGGCCAGATCCCGTCCAACAACACCGGCTACGGGACCACGGCGGCGGAGTTCCTGATGCTGGCTCCGTCGGCACGCGGCACGGCGCTCGGCGGGTCGTTCGCCGCGCTGACGACCGACGTCTCGGCGGTGTATTACAACCCCGCCGGCCTGTCGCAGATGGATCACGCGGGTCTGATGGCGTCCACGATGAACTACATCGCGGGCACCAAGTACGCCTGGGCGGCCGTGGGCTTCCCGATGAGCGGTGGCGCGCGGGCGATCGGCGTTTCGGTGGCGAACTTCGGCTTCAGCAGCCAGCCGGTGTACACCGTCGACGACCCGAACGGTCTGACCGGCGACGTGTACTCGGTCAGCGAGACGGTCGCGGGGCTGACCTATTCGCAGCAGTTCTCCGACCGGTTCTCGGCCGGCCTGACGGCCAAGTTCATCAACGACCAGCTGGGCCGCGCCTCGGGTAGCGCCGTCGCGGTGGACTTCGGCACCAGCTTCCACGCGATGATCGGCGGCCGCCCCATCCGGGCCTCGTTCGTGATTCAGAACCTGGGGTCCACGCTCTCTCACAGCGGGCAGGCGCTCACGGTCCAGGTGGACCGGACCCCGCCGGCCGGGCAGCAGGACGTCCCGCAGGAGCCGGCCAACGCGCAGCTGTCCACCAAGGACTGGCCGCTGCCGGTGACGTTCCGGGTCGGTCTGGCGTACGACCTGTTCCAGACCACGGCGGGCCGGCTGTCGGTGCTGGGCGAGTTCACGCAGCCCAACAACAACAACCCCGGCTTTAATTTCGGCGGCGAGTACAACGTGTCGCTCGGCAGCAGCGGCTTCTCGATCGCGGGCCGCGCGAGCGTGACGTACTGGCCCGACAACAACCTCACGGCGAACCCGGACTCGGCCGGCTTCACTAGCACCGCCGGCGGGACGAGCCAGTACCGGATGTCGGCCGGTGGCGGCATCTACTACCGGCCCGGGTCGTCCGGCTTCGGGGTGGGCATCGATTACGCGTACCGGAACATGGGGCTCCTCGGAGGCGTGAACATGCTCTCCGTGGGGTTCACCTGGTAGGCTGACCAACAAACGCGGGAGACCGGGGAGCGCTGGACTCCCCGGCCTCCTGGCTGGCAGGTCTTGATGAGGAAGGTGAAGGCGGCGTTGGCATCGGCAGGCCTGTTGCTGGCCGCGCCGGCGCCGGGTGCACAGGGCGGCGATCAGCCGCTGACGGTCAGCGCGGTGCGGTTCTACTCTCCCGCCAGCGCGACCACGACAATCGAAGGGGTCTGTGAGGTGAGCCTCGGCGCCGTCGCGCCGGGCGCCGCGCAGATGGCGCGGTACCGGATCGAGATCCAGGTGAACGACAGTTCCGGCCTGGAGCTCCAGCGCGACGGATGGGACAGGGAGGTGCCCGCGGCCGTCGCGCGGGCGCCGCGCGCGACGGCCGTGGAGACGTTCGGCTTCCGGGCCGCGCCCGGCCGGTATCGGGTGCTGGTGCGCGCGATCCCTGCCGGCGGCAGGGCGTTCGAGCGGGCGATGGATGTGAGTGCGTTCGCCGCCCGTCCTCCGCTGTCGGACCTGCTGGTGGCGACGTCGGTGCGAACCGCGTCGGACACCGTGGCGGCGGCCGCCGGGGAGATCCAGCGGGCGGGTCTGCTGCTGCGGACGGCGCCGATGCCGCAGCTGTCGCCCGCGGAGGCGAGCCTGTCGTACTACGCCGAGGTCTATCCGTGGCCCGGGGCCCCGCTGGAGGGCCGTCTGAGCGTGGCGATTCTGGGCCCGGGGCGGCGCAGCATCGTGCGAACGGCGCCCGCGGCCGTGCGGTTCGCGGCCGAGGGCGGGGTGACCAAGGGCTCGCTGGACGTCACGGGGCTTCCCCCCGGGCCGTACGTGCTGCAGCTCCAGGTGTCGCTGGGAGACAGCACGGTCGAGCGCGAGGCGCCGTTCGTGATGGGGGTCGAGCGCGAGGCGCCGAGCGTTCCGGTCGTCGAGACCGGGGACCGGTTCGACGCCAGCACCGAGGCGGGCCTCGATTCGATGTACGCCCCCTTGGTCTACTTGCTGGAGGCGGGCGAGCAGGGCGTGTACGAGCAGCTCTCGGTGGACGGCAAGCGCAGGTTCCTGCGCGAGTTCTGGGCGAAGCGGGATCCGACGCACGGCGCCGGCGCCAACACCGTGATGGACCAGTTCTACGGGCTGGTGGGCTTCGCCAACGAGACGTTCCGCGAGGGCGGCGCCGCGCAGATACCGGGTTGGCGCACGGATCGCGGAAGGGTGTTTCTCCGCAACGGGAGGTGGGACGAGATTCTGCGGCGGCCGATGGCATCGCCGCTGCCGTATGAGGTCTGGA
>Ga0187780_10001828_pt1 | contig 16076 bp, 17 predicted proteins | sample 1015_Q2_SP10_20__FD_132429 | JGI IMG/M metagenome (GOLD analysis project Ga0187780, IMG submission 132429) | Tropical peat soil microbial communities from peatlands in Department of Meta, Colombia - 1015_Q2_SP10_20_MG | ecosystem: Environmental > Terrestrial > Soil > Wetlands > Peat | place... | reverse complement strand
CCTGCGGCAGCGACAATGACTCGCCCAATGTCCTTATGGGCGCTATCATTCCTTAACGGGCGGCGTCTACTGAGTGCCGCGCAACGCAATACTCAAGAACCTAACCGTAAAAGGCACTGGAGAGGGAGAAATCTTGATGCCTAGGATCGTCACTGTGGCGGCTGCGGCGGCCGCGCTTGCTTTTTCAGGTCTATCTGCCGGCGCCGTCGAGTCAACCTACAAGGCAACGTCGACAGCAACGCCAGAAGCGGCCTGGAAGAAGATTGGCGATTTCTGCGGCATCGCGACGTGGCACCCTGCCGTCGAAAAATGCGTGCTTTCGGGTGACGGCAAGATGCGAACACTTTCGTTGAAGGGCGGCGGCACGATCGTCGAGACGTTGGTTGGCTGGGACGACAACGCGCATAGTTACACTTATGAGATAGTGTCCAGCCCCCTACCCGTGAGCGACTATGTCTCCACGATCAAGGTCCTTCCTGAGGGCTCCGGCTCATCGATCGTATGGACGGGTAACTACAAGGCCAAGGGGGCGAGTGATGCCGATGCTAAAAACACGATCGACGGCATTTACAAGGCAGGAGTCGACGCTATCGCGAAGTGACGTCGCTTCCTCTAGTGCTCGTTTCCGGCGGGAAGCGGCGTTCAACCATCAACCGTTTGTCACCGCCCTCGCGGCCCGCATGCAATAAAACGAATTGGCCCCAACCAGAGAAGCTGGGGCCGGGCAGAACCAAAGCACCGATGTGTCGCTACTCGATACTGATGCGACGATAGCAATGCTGACAGAACTCCATGAAGAACGTGCGACAGTAATTCGACAAAAATACCGATGAGCGAGCAAAAGTTCAGGCGACGGGGACCTGGAATAAAGTGCCAGTTGACGGTGTTGGCAACTTAGGCTGAGCGGATTTGTCGTGACGCGCTTGGCTTTAGGGCCTCGACATTCGGTCGAGGCCCTTTTCCTTTTTCGCAGTTGTGGCGTTTCGCAGCGCGGATGAGCGCACCTATGCCTTCATTCGGAAGCAGTGCCCGCCGCCCCCCGCCCTTACGGCCTTGCGACACGCTCTGTGGCTCGTATACGAGCAGTCGGGCTGGCCTGTGGCTGTTGCCCCTCTTAACTGAGCACAATACTTGGCAGCATTTGCGGGGCCTTGGGGATAAAGAACGAGGCCAATCGAGAGAAGCATCATCGTAGCGATAAGCCTGGCCGTTCCCTTCCAACTCAACATTTGAAACCTCCCTATACTCCTGGTGACCTCTCGCATCCCCCAGCGGAGCACATGTTAATCGCGTAACGCTGGTGAACATCCTGTACAAAGGTTTAGGTGGGCACACGCGGGTCAAAGGCCGAATAGAACCGCTGACAAATGTCTGAACGCCGCTTCCCTCCTCCGTGAACTGTTGAAGATTTAGGCGCGTGCTTCGTCGTGAAGGACAGCAGCGGGCAAAAGCTTGCCTACATCTATTTCGAAGATGAGCCGGGTCGGCGTTCGGCAGCGAAGATGCTCAGCAAGGATGAGGCAAGGCGAATCGCGGCGAACTTCGCCGAGCTGCCGTGGCTATTGCGCAAGGGTGAGTAATACATGATCATGATGTCCAGAGCACCGCCATCTCGCTCGCATGCCATACCACGTTGACTGGTATTCACACCTTTTTTGTGTATGGTATATTGGTTTTTCAGCAAAATAGTTGTTGGAATAGCGTAGCGTACACCGAACTTGGGGAGGCTCGTGTGCGCCTAACGGCTAGACTGGGTAGCGGGCTGGTCATTGCTTTATTACTGGCCGCATGCGCTAGAGTTGAAGTGGCGACATTTCAGCCAGCACAAGGGCAACAAACGCTCGTTCGCGACGGTGTGCCGGTCATATACTCGCGTCAGCGCCAATCACTTGTTTTAGTCCGACCAGCCCTGCGCCAATTTCGCGCCGGAAAGCGGCCGACGTACGTGCTGGCCCTCTATAACTTGACGAACCAACCACTTCAGTTTGCGGTCGCGAATCTCCACGTCGCGCAAGTGCAAGACGGTCAGGCAAAATACCTGAAAGTCTACACCTATGATGAGCTGGTCAATGAAGAGCACACGCGACAGGCAATACAAGGTCTGGCACTCGGACTGGCGGCAGCAGGCAACTCAATGTCAGCCGCGTCTGCAGGACATTACAATGCAACCGCAACTGTTAGTGGTCCCAACGGGTTCTCAACAGTGAACGTGCATGGCTATGACCCAACCGCTGCCGCCGTCGCACAAAACCAAGCGGCCGCACAGAATGAGGCGATGATAAGCACCACAGTCGAAACAGGGCAGCGAAATCTAGTAAATCTCGAACAAACCGTCATTAAAGATGACGCACTGTTGCCGGGCGAGTGGTATGGCGGAACGATGCAGTTCGATGCCCCCAGTGGGAGCGCGGCCAAGAACTGCAACATCACTGTTCAGATTGGTGATGACACGCACCAGATAAGCGTAATTCAAGCACCGCGACAGAGTTAGACTGCGATTTGTAAAAGCTGCTCTTGATGATGCATGAGAATTTGCTGCGGCCCGACGCTTCTCCATCGGGGTTGGTGGCGACACGGACTGCGTGCGCTAAGTATTGCCGCAGCAGCGAATTTACAGTATCGCTTATGCGCGGCCTTTGTTTTCAACCTGACGGTGCTGCCAGGCCTACTTGGTATTGCGCGGTCGAGCCGAAGCCATTCGACCATATGGAGATTAATCGCTTAACCTTTCCCAGGGCTCGAGTAGGTTCATTGAGCGCGCGAGGCTTTCGATATCAACATCGGTGTCGAGAACACCTCGCGCGTCGCTGCTGACGACATAATACTTCCCCAACAGCTTCCGCTTTGGAGGCCGCGCAGTCCGCAGTTCCTTTCCCTGCCTTCGCAGCGCACGCCGTAGGCGGACGATTAGCGCTTGCTTGGATACCGGACGCTTCACAGCACCATCCATGACGCTTGGCGCTGAGCCTTCCAACCCCAGACGTCGTTTCTTATTCCCTGTAGCGTAGCGGTGCGTTTGAATAGCGCGCTAAGACCCTCAACGCGCCATATGAGCGGGCCGTGCGCTTAAGGGACACACCGCAGCTCGACTGCTCTCGGAAGAATTTGTGATCGCAACCGCCCACCGAAGGCCATAATTATTTGCGGAAGATGCAAACCCCGACCTCGGTCGGGTGCCATCGGGGGATGGGGACACAAGGTCGGGGCCGCAGCTCTCTGGAGGAGAGCGGCCCCGATTTTAAGACGTTAGCCGCTCCCGCAAATCTTCGATCAACAATTGCTTGGGTTTTTGAGCCTTACCGCTGCCTCAATGGCATGTGAGTTACCCAGTTATTTTGCGATCTCGCTGTATCTTGGCCTGGCTCTCAGCGAAAAGTTGGCGCGCTTCCGCATTCTGCCGCTCCGAGCTGATGGAAATTGTTATCGTGCTCGAAAACGAATAGGCTCGTGCTGTCTGCGCTGCGTGGATGTGATGTTCGGGGTCGAATAGCATCACAACAAAAATAGATTTATGGGCTCGACTGGCGAGCACTCGGGGAACAAAGAGACAAGAGAATATGACCCGTAGGTGGCGCTGGGCCACCGGATTGTGAAACAGCAAAGTCCCGAATGCACCTATCGGAATACTAACCCAGCAGTCCCGCTTCGGCTGAGCTTTTCTGTTTTTGGCACCTAACGGACGTTAAAGTGCGCTGATTCAAAAAACTTCTTCAATTGTTTGGGTCCACCCCTTCGGCGGCAGTAGCCACAACCGAACGCGTTCAGCGATGGCGAGATCATCATCCAGTGCGACTTGCGCGGGCAGTCTGCGATCCATGCAGTTTTGTTGTGGCCTGCTGGTTTTGGATTAAGGTTTAGCTCCCTCGCCATTTTGATGATCGGAGCTTCGTTCCGCCCTTGCTCTTTTTCGGCCGCCCGGCCGTTGCGCTCAAACTCGGCGCTAACTGCTCCAACTATGTTTTCCAATTCACCACTTGTGAGCAGTCCTCTCCGGTATGGCGGCGCTGGGAAGCTGTAGTAAACCTGACCACGGACGTAAGCATTCAAAAGCCGCACCGCCGCCTCGCGCTTGTATCCTTGGCCTTGGCGGGGGACACTGCCGACAACTTTTTCGCTCATGATTTTCTCGGAATATCGTACGACCACCTCTAGCCAGTCCGCGTCTTTCGTGCGGATTAGGTAAAAAAGCTCTTCGACTGTGTCGATACCACAGTCACTGTTCCACCCGCCGACAAATCCGATAAATTCGATCCCCTGAGGAAATTTCGGCTCAATTGCTGCGCCGTCCGACATAAAAATCCCTCCTCGATTTTCATCTGAGGAGGGCTGACAATTGCGCGACCCGCTTCGTTGCCGAATGGCCGCATCCCCTTTTTCGGGATCCACCTTGCCGGGGTCGGCAGGTTGGCGAGGGCCTCAGCCCTCCTCTTGATGCCATAGTTAGATAAACGCTCGCGACTTCATTTCAAGACACGCTTTAACACTCCTCCCGTTCGTCGCGCTCCGCAGGTATCTGCGTCTCCTCAAACTCCGTGACCGTTATTACGCCGGGAGCCGGTTCCTCGATGACGTCGACAGCGACGGTTTCGACCGCAGGGCCTAGCGGTTTTTTCCGGTGTTCTTTTTTCCGCATAGCTTTCTTCGTTGCCGCGCGTTTGGGCTTAACCGTGGCGACCGTTCGCTTCGTCGCTTTTCCGCGCGCCGACTTGGATACCCTTCGTGCCTTACCGCGAGCAGCTGATTTTCCTCTTCGCAGTTTTGCTCGTCCCTTCGCACGTTTAGCCATGTTCGCCCCTGTTCTTTGGCGCTCCACAACGCGTTGATCTCGGATCAAAGTCAGCCGACCAACTCCGGCAACCCATCGAACAAGTTATCACAGATCGCGCTTGGCGCGAGCACCCACGCTTTCTTCCCCCCGTTCGGACTGGACGTCCCCGACCGCAGAACATTCCCGGTTCAACAACCCAACGTTCTGAGAATACAGCACGGATAGGGGACGAAGGTGAAGCCGTCGGGCGTGGGGCACCGACGGCTTTGCGGTTTGAGCGAGACACTCAATACAGGATCGCTATAGAGAGCGCTAAGGCATCGCCACCTCGCAGGTGATCTAGATCAAATCGCCGGATTTGCCATTAGGGTATGTAATGACAGTTTTGCCTGCAATTTGTGTGTCAGACGGACGCCGATGCCGAAACCGGCACGAGACCGGCGGCGGGAGGAAGTCATGGAGGAGTGGTCGAGGGTTAAGCTCTGCGACGTGGTGAATGTATCTTTGGGCACAATCCTATTTTTCTCGCCTTGGCTATTCAGCCTATCCGCAGGCGCGCCTCGGCAGACCGCATCGATCATCGGACTTTTCATAGCGGTGCTATCGATTGCTGCGCTGGCCGCTTTCGCAGTCTGGGAGGAATGGCTCAACTTGATCGCTGGACTTTGGCTCATCGCAGCACCGTGGCTGTTAGACTTTCAGGACAGCAATGCCATCACGGTCGACGTGGTGATCGGCACCATTGTGGCAGCATTGGCGGTGTCCGAGATATGGCTCGCTAGTGACCGGCGAGGCGGTCCGACGGATGGCGGTATGGCTGCGCAAGTCTGAGGCAAGGAAGTCAGATCGAGCAAAAGTAGAAGGAAAGGACAGTGTCATGACGTGGTTTAGCCTGGGGAGCGGGAGCCGCCGAGCCAAACCAGGACGCGTGCAACAGTTTGAGCAAGCTGATCGCGTGGTTTTGGAAGTGTTCGCGGATCTGAACGAAGCGCGCTATTTAAAGAACAGCCAATTCCTCGGGACATCACCGGGTGCTGTGCAACGGTTCGAGCGTAAGGCCTGGGGTCGGCTTATCGACTATTTGACCAGGTTGCCGCCGTTACCCAGCGACGATTGAATTGCCACGCGCCACCGTCGGACAGAGCTAGACCGCTAACGCAAAAGCGGGCCTTGACCGGGCTGCGACCTCGCGATTTTGCGATTCGCAGGTTGAGCTGGAACCGGGTAAACTTTGCTCGAGGGCGAGTGCCGAATTTAAAGTTCGGGAGTACGAGCATGATTGCCCTGGCCATTAACGGAAAATCCTACAATGTCGATGTCGAGTCCAATACGCCCTTGCTCTGGGTATTGCGCGACACGATAGGGCTCACCGGCACCAAATACGGTTGTGGGATCGCCCTATGCGGTGCCTGCACCGTACACATCGACGGCGTCGCCACACGCTCGTGCCAAGTGCCCGTCGGTGCCGTCGGCTCCAAGAACGTCACTACGATCGAGGCCTTGGCGCAGAACGGCAAGCTGCATCCGGTGCAAAAGGCCTGGCTCGACCTCGACGTGCCGCAATGCGGGTATTGTCAGAGCGGAATGATTATGGCGGCCGTTTCGCTGCTGAAGCAGAAGCCCAAGCCGACCGACGCCGATATTGACGCAGCGATGACCAACATCTGCCGCTGCGGAACCTATCAGCGCATCCGGGCCGCGATCCATGCGGCAGCCGACAACGCGTAAGGAGGTGCAGCCATGACATATATGCCAGCGTTTAATCGGCGTTCTTTCATGGTCGGCGCGACCGCGGCAGGCGCCGGATTCGCACTCGGCTTGAGCCTGCCGTCTGAGCCCGATGCAGTTTACGCCGCAGATGGTCCGCCAGAAGTCAATGCCTGGGTGGTTATCCGGCCCGACGAGACTGTCGTTATCCGCATCATGCGGTCGGAAATGGGGCAGGGCTCGCTCACCGGTCTCGCGCAACTGGTTGCCGAGGAGCTCGACTGTGATTGGTCGAAAGTCACGACCGAATTTCCGACGCCCGGCGAGAATCTCGCACGCAATCGCGTATGGGGCGAATCCAACACGACCGGCAGCCGCGCGATCCGTGACTCACATGAATATGTCCGCAAGGGCGGCGCGACCGCGCGGATAATGTTGATCCAGGCCGCCGCCAACGCATGGAACGTACCGGCTTCCGAATGCGGCGCGACCAATGGTGTGATCACGCATCAGCCGTCCGGCCGCTCGGTCAGCTACGGTAAAGTGGCTTACGCCGCCGCCAAGCTCACGCCGCCGTCCGACCTAACGCTCAAGTCCGCGAAGGATTGGAAGATTGCCGGCAAGCCTCTGAAGCGGCTCGACACGCTGGACAAGCTTGTCGGCAAGACTACGTACGGCATCGACCTCCGGTTGCCGGGAATGCTCTATGCGGCGATCTCGGCATGTCCGGTCTTTGGCGGAACGCTCAAGAGTTACGACGAGGCGAGGGTGCGAGGCCTGCCTGGCGTCGAGCACGTCGTGCGCGTCGGAGACGACGCCGTCGCGGTGGTGGCGGATTCGTGGTGGCGAGCAAAGACAGCGCTCGAAGCGCTGCCGGTCGTTTGGAATGAGGGCAAGAATGCCGAGGTCAGCAGCGCCACGATCGCGGATTTCCTCAAAGAGGGTCTCGACAGCGATCAGGCTATCGTCGGCAACCAAGCGGGTGACGTACAGGCTGCTCTAGCCGGCGCCGCAAAAGTGGTGGAAGCGCTGTACGCCTTTCCGTACCGCATCCACGCCACCATGGAGCCCATGAACGCCACAGCGCTGTATACGTCGGATCGCTGCGAAGTTTGGGCGCCGACACAGATGGCCGAGGACAGTCTGAGGGCGGCGGCGGCGGCGGCCGGCTTGCCGCTGGACAAATGCGATTTGCATAAGACCTTCATCGGCGGCGGTTTTGGCCGGCGCGGCGCACCCACCGACTATGTGCGCCAGGCGGTAATCATCGCTAAAGCGATGCCGGGCACACCGATCAAGCTCCTGTGGTCGCGCGAGGAAGACACCACGCATGACACGTATCACCCGATCTCGCAGTGCCGGATGCGAGCCGCGTTCGATGCCGACAATGAATTGATCGGGCTGCATATGCACATTTCCGGACAATCCATCTTGGCAACACTCAATCCGGCACGGATGCAAAACGGCAAGGATCCGCTCGCCTTCCAAAGCCTCAATCCCGGCGGCGCCGAGGGGGCATTCGGCTACAACGTTCCCAATTTGCTGATCGATTACGTAATGCGTAATCCGCATGTACCGGCGGGCTTCTGGCGCGGCGTCAACAGCAACCACAACGCATTCTATGTCGAATGCTTCATGGACGAGGTGGCGCACGCGGTTGGCGATGACCCGCTCGCCTTTCGCTTGAAATACCTCAAGCCCAAGCATGCCGCGGTGTTGAAGGCTGCCGCAGAGAAGACAGGCTACGGTACGCCAGCGCCGCAAGGCATCTACCGCGGTGTCGCGCAGGTCATGGCCAATGCCAGCTACGTTGCGGCCTGTGCCGAGGTTTCGGTCGATAACGGACGCGTGAAAGTGCACCGCGTGGTCGGGGCCACCAATTGTGGTCACGCGGTCAATCCGGAGCAGATCGCTCGCCAGGTCGAGGGCTCGTTCGTCTACGGGTTGTCATCACTATTGTACGGTGAATGCACGGTGCGCGACGGCCGTATCGAGCAGACTAATTTCGATACCTGGGAGGTGATGCGTCTCGACGCGATGCCGAAGGTCGAGACTGTGGTCATGCCGGACGGCGAGTTCTGGGGCGGGGTCGGCGAGCCGACCATTTCTGTGGCCGCGCCCGCAGTCCTCAACGCCATCTTTGCCGCAACTGGCAAACGCATCCGCACACTCCCGATCAAGGACATCGATCTGAGCGCGGCATAGCCGAATCGAAGCGATGAAATCGGCTATGGCGCCTTGCACGCGACCATATTTTCCGGCCGCGTCCGGCTGGCAATAGACGGCGGCGCAAAGATCGCCAGATAAGCGTCGCTGCCCCTGAGTCGATAGAGGCTGATCTCGCGGTATCCAACGGCTGCGAGCTCACACCGCAGAAGACCCGGCGGCGTACCATGCTCGGACGTCGGCCCGTAGGCGTCGACAATGCCGACCCGCGCGTCAGGCTTGAACGCGGGAACGAGATTGTAGAGTAGGCCAAAGGGCTGCGCGATCTCATGATACATGTGCACCAGGATCGCTATGTCGAGCGCATCATTTGGCAACTTTGGATCGTGCGGCTCACCGAGTCTGATTACAACGTTTTGCAATCCAAGATCGTGAACTCGACTGCGCAGGGCTCGCAAATATTTGGGCACGACGTCTTCTGCGATGATGCGGCCACGGGGGCCGACGATCGGGGATAGCCGTACGACGTAATAGCCACTGCCGGCGCCAATGTCCGCGACGGTCATCCCCGATTTGATGCCGAGCAGGCCCACGAGCTGGCGTGGTTCGCCGGCATCGTCGCGCTCCTTTTCGTCGTGCCAGATTGGGCTAACAATGTCCGCGACCGGCCGATCGGGTTTTGGAAACGCGGCTGCCGGGGTGCCGGATCCCTCCTGCGCAGAGACAGACATCGTGAACGCGGCGGCAAGGACGGTCGCCGCCATTATTCGCATCACGTCGCCAACGGTGTTTTTATTCCCGCTCTGGCACGGAACCATGCCTGCACAGCAGCCCTTGAGGACGCACGTCCTCCAGCACTGTTCGAAGCACCGTCAGGCTTGCTCTCCATCGCCGACGAAGTCATCGAATAGCGCTGGTCACTTCTGGAATACGGAACGTCCGCTTTTGGCACGCTCGTCTTTTAGATAAAATACCACATAATAATCGGTACTCAACGCCGATAATACATGGAGGAGGATACGTCATGTTGCGATCACTGCTCTTCGCGGCAGTGCTGAGTTCGGCCTTGCCATCCGCAGCGTTAGCCCAGACTGCGGACGATTTAAAGGACGATGAAAAAACGCCGAGTGATGTTCTCGTTTACGGCATGGGTTATTCCGGCGACCGCTTTAGCCCGCTTACTCAGATTAACAAGGACAACGTCAGCAAGCTGGTTCCAGTGTGGGCCTACTCGCTTGCCGACCTGCAAGGCGGTGAAGATTTTCCGGTCGTTAAGGACGGCGTTATCTACGTGACAACGCACAATACGACTGCGGCGGTTGATGCCAAGACCGGCAAGCAGATCTGGCGGGTCATTCACGACTACCCGCCGGAGGCCTTGCGTGTTGTCTGCTGCGGCATCGTCAATCGCGGCGCCGCGATCTACCAGGGTATGATCATTCGCGCCCTGATGGACGATCGCCTGATTGCGCTCGATGCCAAGACCGGCAAGGAAATTTGGCAGCTGAAATCGCCCGATCCTGCCACTTCAGCCAACGGCTATGCGATGACTGGCGCGCCCTTGATCGTAAACGGCGTCGTCATCGTCGGAGTAGCTGGCGCTGAGTTCTCTAATCGCGGATTCATCGAAGGCTACGACGCGATGACCGGCAAACATCTTTGGCGGACCTATACGATTCCCGCAAAAGGCGAACCAGGATCGGAAACTTGGGAGGGCGATTCCGAACTCACAGGCGGAGGCAGCAGCTGGGTGACGGGGACCTATGATCCTGACCTCGATCTCGTCTACTGGGGCGTCGGCAATCCGGCGCCGTGGAACCCGCGCGCTCGAAAGGGCGACAATCTCTTCACTAACTCCGTATTCGCGCTGCGTCCCAAGACCGGCGAACGGGTCTGGTATTTCCAGATGACGCCGCAGGACCTGTTCGATTTCGACGCGGTGCAAACGCCGATCCGAGCTACGATCAATGTCAAGGGCAGCCCGCGCAAGGTCATAATCCAGGCCAATCGTGGCGGCTTCCTTTATGTGCTCGACGCCAAGAACGGCGAGCTAATCGCAGCAAATGCATTCGGAAAGATCAATTGGGCCAGCGGGGTCGATCTCGAGAGCGGACGCCCGATCGTGACCGATGTCTATAAGGACGCGCTTGCGGGCAAAAAGGTTACTGTTTGGCCATCGGTCTCGGGCGTCACCAACTGGCAACATTTGTCGTACAGTCCACAAACCAAGTTACTCTACATCAACACTCTGAACGTTGGTATGACCTACCAGGCAGGGGATCCTCCGCATCTCGAGCCGGGAACGCCATCCGGCCCGAGCACGGTCACGCGCACAGTCGTCACCGACGATCCTAACGTGCGCGGATATCTCAAGGCCGTGGACCCGTTGACCGGTCAGGCCAAGTGGCAGGTGCCGTATCGGAGTCCCAATTTTTCATCGACAATGGTGACCGCGAGCAATCTGGTATTCACCGGCGTCATGACGGGCGAATTCCAGGCACTCGACGCTGATACTGGAAAGCTCCTGTGGAGCTTCCAGACCTCGTCGGGCATTGTCGGCCAGCCGGTGACCTTTGAGCAGGACGGCAAGCAATACGTCACCGTGATGAGCGGCATTGGGGGCGTCTATGCACAGAAAGGCGGTGATCCGAACCTCGCCAACCAACCTACTGGCGTAACGCTGTGGACCTTCGCACTGTTCGACAAATGAAGTTGGAGAAATGGAACGGAAGCCGAGAGGCCGCTGCTAGCGGCCTCCTTTTATTGTGCAAGTGCGCGAGCGTCGCCCTCGCGCTCAACCTTGTCGTCGCATGGAATGCGGCGGCGCAGCAGCGTGCGGAAGCGCAAGACGAGGCCAAGATCGCGTCGGGCGAGAAAGTCTATGCTATGTATTGTGCGACTTGCCACGGCGACAATCTCGTCAATACCGGCCAGACTTTTGATGTCCGACGGCTGCGGGCGGACGAGCGCCTGCGCTTCGAAAACTCTGTCCACAATGGCAAAAATCAGATGCCGCCTTGGCGAGGCGTGCTCAGCGACGAACAGATCGACGAACTTTGGCACTACATTCGTGCCCACGCGTACAAAGAATAGCCGGAGAATATCTGCTGTTTATATAAATAATGGAGCAACGAATACTTGGTAGCTTTCTAGATCTGCAACGCGATAAGAGCCGCGCTCGTCGCTGTCCGCTTACCCCCCGGAAGCAGACATTCCCCAATTCGGGTATGCTGAGCATGACGACGCATGAGTCCGCTTATGGCACGAAGCGGACAATCTCGCACTGAGGCGCCTAGCTGCTCAGATCCTTGCACCCACGTGCGGCTCAGATTGAGCTATACTATTCAGACCCATTCACTGACCTGGGGAGGGTAACATGGCCGACAACCGTGTGGATTCGGATCCATCTACTTGGGATCCAGCATTGGATGCGGTGGTGGCGGCTCCAAAGCACCACAAAGTCGTCTTCGAGAACGAGCGGCTTCGCGTGCTTGAGGTAACCTTGGAGCCGAACGACGAAGAGCCCATCCATCATCATCGGTGGCCGTCGGTATTCGTCTTCGACCAGGTCCAAGGACCAGTACACGATTTTGCTCCAGACGGTACTAAACTGCCTCCAAACCGAGATGTCATGCAGGCCATCCAAGGCTGGAACGGCCGAGGATGTTTGGTCGTGAACATGGCACCGCAACCACTCGGACGGGTTTTCAACGCTTCCGGCAAGACAATCCACGGCATCCGAGTTGAGATGAAGACGAACCACTAAGCGGAATCATTCCCCTGGCGACTGCGGACGGTCCACGCCAGACAGAGGCTGCCGAGCAATTGTGTGCTGCACCAGTGCAAGCCTGGGGTCGTGCAGCAGGCTGGGGGTCCGCCGAGCGGGGGAATAGGCCATCACAAGCATAGTGACTCAGATGTCCAAGCTCGATTTTCTGCAAGGCGCATACTGTCCGCTGATTGTCCCGTTCCATGACGGCAAAATTGACTTTGACGCTTACGGCAAGCTGATCGAGCGCCAAATCGTTGAAGGGTCTCACGGTCTACTTGTCAACGCGACAAGCGGCGAGCCTACAACGTTGACTGTTGAGGAGCGGGGTCAGCTCGTTGAATTCGCCATTAAAGCCTCCAATGGTCGCCGTCCGGTATGTGCAGCAACGGCTTCGGAGTCGTTCGAAGCGACAGCCTTATTAATCGACCGCTTCGAGAAGGCGGACGCTGATTCGATTCTGGTGGTAACGCCGTTCTATGCGGCGCCACCCCAACGTGGGGCGGTCTCGTATTTTGCCAAGTTAGGCGCCCGAAGCAGAAGGCCTTTTCTGATCTACCACATTCCAGGCCGAGCCGGTTTTGCTCTGACTGTCGATACGCTGGAAGCGATTAAGGACCGGGTCCCACATTTCGCTGGCTTAAAGAACACGGATACCGATGTTGGTTTCGTGACGGGGGCGCTTTCGCGCCTAGGACGCGATTTCCGCATATTTGCGGGACTCGAACTGCCGACCTTGCCAATGCTCGGCATTGGAGGTTGCGGCATGATGATTACTGCCAGCAATGTTGCGCCTCACCTAGTGGCACAACTCTACGAGATGTTCGCCAAAAGGGATATCGATGTGCTATCGCGCTGAACTTAAGACTCTATCCGCTCTTTCGCGGCGTTTCGCTGGAAAGCAGCCCGATCCCGGTCAAGTACGTGCTTAAACGCCTCGGCGTCCTCAAGGCGAATGAACATCGCAGCCCATTGGTTCCCGCCTCTCCTGACGTCGAGAAACAACTCGACAAGGTTTTGGCCGAGATCGGTCTAGTCTGACCCGCATCGCGCTCCTGCGCCCATTAGGTGATCGAATAGCAGCGTCCCTTTGCTGCGGTGCATGAGTCTGCTTCTGGCACAAAGCAGACATCAGGATCGTGCTGAACCATCTTCGCTTTCGGGGGTAAAGCTGACATGGTGCGAACTCGCCCTAATGTCTGCTTATGACCAAAAGCAGAAATGAGCCCGCCTCGCTTGCGATGCGGTGGATAGCTCTTGCTCGAAGATCGTAACGTGCGCTGGCTCCAAATCCCGTGAACCTGAAAGCTTACTCAGTTTTGTAAGGGTGCACGCCGAGGGACGGAGCGACTATCGTCCGCACCAAAAAATCTTTGCTCGACCTTAGACGAAATTTGATGCAGCCATTTCTCTGCGCGATTTTTCCAATCTTGATAGTATCTGACGGATGCCTCGAGTTCATTTATCAGGCTTTGGGCGGCTCGAAGCTGATCTGCAAGTTTCTCAGCGACCTCTCGTGCTTCTTGGAGATCTGTCTCAGCAATGTCAGCCGCACGGTCAACCAGCCCAAGAATGGCATTCCCTGCCATGTCCAGTTGATCGGATTCCGAATCCTTATCTTTCGTCTTAGGAGCGTACGGAATAACGGCCCCTGGCAAATCTGTAATCTGACCAGTCATCGCACCCTGCTTCCTCCCACAACCTGCCCGGGATCATATTTCAGCATCCAAATCCAAACTTACGCAATTAAACCCTGTGGATAACCTTTGGTGGACGCCGCTCAACATCGCGAGAAACTTGCCGTAACGAGAAGATAACGCTTCCGAACCGTGACAAACTTGCAACAATCCAAATAATTCAACTGACCGCGTCGACTCAGTTATGATTAAAGCATCCAATCTCGTCGATGTCTCTTAATCCCAGGGTGTGCCATGGCCAAGCCAGCTGTTTTTCTCATCGGTGCCGACAAAGGTGGCGTCGGCAAGACCACTGTAGCCCGCACCTTGCTTGACTATTTCGGCGCCCGTCATGTGTTACCCCGGGCCTTCGATACTGAATCGCCGCGCGGCACGCTCAAGCGTTTCTATCCCGACGTAACGGAAGTTATGGACGTAACCTCGGCCTCCGATCAGATGAAGATTTTCGACACTCTGAACAGTGTCGATGCCAAGGTGACGGTGATTGACGTTCGCGCGGGAGAGTTATCCTTCATTCTGCAGGCATTGAGTGACATCGGTTTCCTTGAGCTGGGGAGGACCGGTCAGATTACCCTGGCCATGTTCCACATCCTCGGCCCGTCTATTGCGTCGCTCGAGGAAATCGCCGAGACAGCTCGCTTCGTTGGCGATGCCAACTACTTCCTGGTCAAAAACCACATCAACGAAACGTCATTCTTCGAGTGGGATCCGGAGACCTACAAATCATATTTCAAGAGGATCAAGGACGCCCAGGAAATCAACATTCCAAAGCTTAACGAGATGGCCTGCGAGCAGGTGGAACTAGCTGGCGTTCCCTATGTCTCGTTCGTTGACAACAAGAAATATTCATTTGTACTGCGCGGCTATGTGCGCCACTGGCTCGGCCAAGTTTGGCGCGAATTCGATCGGGTGAAGCTGGTCGAGCTGATCTCACAGAAGTCGGAAAGGAATATCCGTCAGGCCGCGAGCTAGAGACGCGCGTTCACAGCAGAGTCGGCGCGGACGACGTTAGGTGATTTGATGCTGCTCCGCAATTCTATCACCATCGTCGCATCGCCGCGTCCGCGCGTGGGTAAGACCCTGCTGGCGCGGCTGCTCACCGATTTCCATTTGCGGGAAGGTCGCTCGGTGGCGGCCTTCGATCTCAATGTCGGCAACGCCACACTGGCGCAATTTTTGCCTGAACACGTGACCCAATCAACGATCAATGACCTCAAGGGGCAGATGGCGCTGTTCGACCGTTTGATCGCCGACGACGGCGCCACCAAGATCGTCGATCTTGGTCACGCGCCGTTCGAACCTTTTTTCACCTTGGCCCATCAGTTTGGCTTTGCTGGCGAAACGCACAGCCGTGGAATTGCGCTGGTGATCCTCTACCTGCTTACACCGGACCACACCTCGGTCGAGGCCTATCGCAGCGTGTCTAGCCGGTTGCCGGAGGCCGTGATGGCGCCCGTGCACAATGAAATCTTCGGGGTCTCACAACACCGCGGAAGATACGGACTAACGATCAATGCCATCGTCATCCGGATTCCGCTGCTCGCGCCAGCAATGCGTAAATACGTTGAGACGCCCCCGTTCTCGTTTGCAGAATTACAATCGCCTGGTGGCGATGTGGACATCGATATCGAATTGCAGCATTGGTTTCGGCAGACTTATCTGCAGTTCCGAGAACTCTATCTGCGCATATTGCTGACCGATCTCAAATCCTCAATCGGGTTTTAATTCAATCGCACCCCGTACCGTCGCCAGCGTCATAATGCGGCCCAGCACTTACGCATTAACTTAGGATGGAATTTACTGCGGCGACGAGTCCGCTTTTGGCAAAGCGGACATGGCGATCGCGCTCAACTGATGTCCGCTTCTCTAATCGGCCGGTTGGGGTCAAGCTCTTTCAGGCTGTCCAACGTTGCAGTGTCGATGTCGCTCGCGGGCTCGCGCTTCTCTTCGGACTCGGCACTAAGGCCCT
>Ga0187780_10001827_pt1 | contig 16078 bp, 16 predicted proteins | sample 1015_Q2_SP10_20__FD_132429 | JGI IMG/M metagenome (GOLD analysis project Ga0187780, IMG submission 132429) | Tropical peat soil microbial communities from peatlands in Department of Meta, Colombia - 1015_Q2_SP10_20_MG | ecosystem: Environmental > Terrestrial > Soil > Wetlands > Peat | place... | reverse complement strand
TCTCGGGCCGGCGCTGTTCAGGCGCCTGGACCCCGCCACGGCGGGAACGGTCGGGTTTCTCATCCGCCTGATAACCGTGATCGTGGCGCTGCTCGTGGCGCTGGGCGTGGCTGGGGTCAAGGCGCAGACGCTCGCGCTGGGGGGTGCGTTCACAGCCGTGATCTTCGGCTTGGCTGCACAGCAGACGCTCGGCAACCTGATCGCGGGCACGGTGCTGCTGAGCGCGCGCCCCTTCCGCGTGGGCGAGCGCGTGCGGCTGCAAGGAGGACCGCTCGCGGGCCGGATCGAGGGCACGGTCAGCTCGCTGGGGCTGCTGTATACGACCTTCGCGACCGGCGAGGACTCGATCATGGTGCCCAACAGCGTGGTGCTGAACGTGGCGGTGATGCCGCTTCACGGGTCCGGCCAAGAGGACGAGGTCGCGCGCGAGACGCACTCGCGCGCGAGCACGCCGTAGCGCAGGAACAGGTCCGAGCGGCTACGCAGCACATCCAGCAGCTCGAGCTCGACCGGCGGCTGCAGCTCGCGGCCGGCGAGCATGCGCAATGCCTCGCCCCCAGTTGCCTCGCCATCGCCAAGATCGCCCCCCGCAAGCTTGGCGGCGACGGACAGAAACAACTCGTCGACGAGTCCCGCGGCGATCAGCTGGCAGGCGAGGTGCGGGCCGCCCTCGCACAGCAGCGCGCGCACCGCGAAGCGCTCGCGCAGCTCGACCAGCGCCGTCCCCAGGTTCAGCGGCTCCGACGCTGGGGTGCGGATGTAGTCGACGTGTGCGGCGCTTGCCGGCAGGCTCGCGGGCGAGCTCGTGACGATCACCACGCGCGCGGCCGGCTCGGCGAACAGCGGGATGCTCGTGTCGAGCGCGAGCCGGCCGGAGACTATGCACGTGAGCGGCTCCTGCTCGAGCCCCCGCCGGAGGCGCTCTTCGCGGCGCTCAGCGTCGCGGATCGGCCGGCCGTAGCGCTCGCTGCGCACGGTGCCGGCGCCAGCGAGCACCGCGTCGGTGGCGCTGCGCAGCCCATGGAACAACGCTTTGTCGGCGCCGTTGCTGATCGGTCCTGAGCGCCCGCCGAGCGTCGCGCGGCCGTCGACCGTGCTGATCATGTTGAGCGTCACGAATGGACGCTCGCTGCTCGACGCGGGCCGCTGCCACAGCCCCAGCCGCTCGACGATCTGCGCGGCGCTCGCGGCCTCGCCGGCGGCCTCTAGACGCTCCAGCAACGGTCGCGCCGGCGTCGCATGGGGCTGCTCGCGCATTCGCGCATCCATCGTCTCACCCTAGCCGTGGCTACCGCCATGACGCCGTGCGGCGCGCTTCGCGGATCGCCGTCCGTAAACAGCTCGTCAACACCTGGCGGATTCGACGTGCTACTTTCGTTGTGTATGGTCGGCATAAAGAGCCGACGAAAAGCAGTGCACGCGCTCGCAGGTCGAGGCTCGTTGAAGCATCCTCCGCGTAGCAGCAAGCACATACCGTGGAGGAATTCACACCATGCCAACTGGCACAGTCAAGTGGTTCAGCGACGACAAGGGGTTCGGTTTCATAACCCCGGATGACGGTGACAAGGACCTGTTCGTCCATCACACCGGCATCAACGGCGAGGGCTACCGCTCGCTTCAGGAGGGGGCCAAGGTCTCCTACGACCCGGAGCAGGGCGACAAGGGCCCCAAGGCCGTCAACGTCACGACGATCTAGCAGAGCGTAGATCCACTGCTGAAGAGCCCGCCTCGGCGGGCTCTTCTTGTGTCAAGCGGATATCGTGGCGTCGTCGAGTATGTCCAGCGACGCGACCACTCTTCCGCTCCCCGGCGCCTCCCCGACAGACAGCGCCATCGGACGCGGCGGCTGGTTCGCGCGCGGCCGCGCCCGCGAGCTCGCGGACGCTGAGAGCGGGGTGCTGACGGGAGCGCTGGCGCTCGCGGCGATCGTGGCGCTGAGCCTGTTCGTGGTACTGCTCACGGCCAACCGGCCGAGCCTGCTCTCGCCGACGAGCCACATCGGCTACTTCCCGCGCTGGATGGCGGGCCCGTTCGGCGGGTTGCTGTCGGGCTTCACCAACAACAGCACCACGCTGAAGATCCTGTTCACCGGCTCGCTCGCGCTGATGTACCTCGCTTACGTGCTCGTGCTTGGGCGCGCGCGGCGGCTGCCCGCGCGCTGGATCGTCGCGGCGATCGTGAGTGTGCACGTGATCTATTTGCTCTCGCCGCCGATGGCGCTGACGGATGTCTTCAACTACATCAACTATGGGCGCATGGAGGTCGTGCACAACCTGAACCCGTACACGACGATTCCGGTGCTCGAGCCGCACAACGATCCGGCGTTCCTGCTCAGCAACTGGCACCAGCTGCTGAGCCCCTACGGACCTCTGTTCACGCTGCTCACGTTTGCGGTCGTCCCGCTCGGTGTGGCCGGCTCCTTCTGGGCGCTGAAGGGAGTGCTCGCGCTCGCGAGCCTGGCCACGATCCTGCTGGTGTGGAAGTGCGCGCGGCTGCTGGACCGTGACCCGCTGGTCGCGGTCACGCTCGTCGGTCTCAACCCGATCGTGCTCGTGTGGGGCCTGGGGGGCGAGCACAACGACTTCTTGATGCTGCTGTTCATCGTGCTCAGCTTCTACCTGCTGCTACGCGCGAGCAAGGGCGTGGCTCATAGGCTCAGAGCGGCCCCATCATCCGAGGACGGGCAGGACATAGGCGTCGACGGCTGGGTGGGCGAGCGCGGCTGGGGCGGAGGCTTCTCGCTGGCACGGCTACGCGAATGGCTGTTGCCGCTCTCGCCTCTGCAGATGGGCTCTGGTGCGGCGCTCGTCACTGCGACGGCGCTGAAGGCATCCGGTGGCATCCTGATCCCTGTCGTGCTCGCTGGCCTGCTGCGGGTGCCGCGGGCGCTGACGCAAGTGATCCTCGGGATGTTGCTCGCCGCGGTCGTGCTCGGCGTGGCGAGCCTGATGGCTTTCGGCCTGCACATTCCCGACCTCAGCACGCAGGGAAGCCTCGTCACGGCCGAGAGCATCCCCAACCTGATCGGGCTGGCGGCGGGCGCGGGCGGTGAGACCTCGGGGTTGCGAGAGGCCCTGAGCGTGGTGCTCGTGCTGCTCGTGTTCGCGTGTTGCTGGCAGGCGTGGAGCCGACGCACCCCGGACGCGGCGCGTGCCGGCGGCGTCCAGCGTGCGATCACCGCCTCCGGTTGGGCGAGCGTGGCTCTGCTGGCCACGCTCAGCTGGGTGTTGCCGTGGTACGTGCTATGGGTGCTGCCGCTGGCGGCGCTGTCGAGCTCGCGCAGGCTGCGCACCACGGCGCTCGTGTTCGGCGTCTACCTGATCGTCGTATGGGCGCCCGGGTCGAGCTCGTTGTGGAACGCGCTGCACTTCTATCCGCAGAAGACGGAACTCGGCAGACTGCATCAGCGCCTGGTCAAGGAGCTCCTGAACTGATGGGCGCGGTAGGAAAAGCGCGATACCGCGCGCGAATCGCCGCCCGCAAGCTGATGCGCACGGCGCGGCCGTCGATTCGGCGTGCCGAGCTCGTCGGCCCGCCCGAGATCTGGGCGATGAAGCGTCGCTTTCAGATCGATTTTCTGACCTCGCGCGGCCTGCGCCCCGAGCACCGACTGCTCGACGTCGGCTGCGGCGTGTTGCGCGGCGGCATCCCGTTGATCGAGTACTTGCAGAGCGGCCACTACGCGGGTATCGAGGCGCGGGCGCACGTGCTCGAGGAAGGCCGCAAGGAACTTGCGAAGGCGGGCCTGGAGCACAAGCGCCCGCTGCTGCTCAACGCCTCCGATCCGGCACAGATCGAGCTCCCTGACCGCTTTGACTACGTGTGGGCGCACTCGGTGCTCTACCACATGCCCGATGAGGTCGTCGATGGGTATCTCGGTCTCATCGCCGGCTGTCTGAGCGACGGCGGCCAGTTCTACGCGAACGTCAAGCTGCGCGCTCGCGAGAGACCCGACGGGCAGCCTGCGCACAGCTGGCAGGGCTTCCCAGTGGTGGGCCGCAGCCGCGAGTTCTATGAGCGTGCGGCTGCGGCGTACGGGCTGGCGGTGGAGGACGTGGGCACACTGGAATCGCTCGGTGACCAGTCCAAGGGCGGCGCGAAAGAGATGATGATGCGCTTCACCAAGGCTCCACGCTGAACGCTGCTCAGGACGGCCGGCGTCTTCAGCCGTCCTCTGTGGAGGGTGGCCGGCGCTCCAGCTTGCGCTGGGCGGCGTGGCGCTTGTCGGCCAGGCGCGCGCTGCGCGCGGCTGCACTCGGGCGCGTGGGACGCCGGCTGCGCGGCACTGCGAGCGCCTGCTCCAGGCGCGCGGCCAGGCGCTGCAATGCGAGCTCGCGGTTGCGCGTCTGAGAACGCTCGTCCTGGGCGATCGCGACGACGCGCGGTCCCAGGCGTGTGAGCACGCGCGCACGCTGACTGTCGCTGAGTGAGCTCGACGCGGCCACATCGAAGATCGCTTCCACGCGCGAGGCCGTCACATTGGCGTGCTGGCCGCCGGGACCCGAGGAGCGACTCGTGCGCAGCGCGATCTCGGCTAGCGGGATCGACAGTGCTTCCCCAACACGCAGCGATCGCGGGCGCTCGACCTCGCTCATCGCCGTGCGCTAGTGCTCGGCGACGCGGCCGTCCTGTGGCACGAGCGGACGGCCCTCGCTCGCCCAGCGCACGAGGCCGCCGCTCATCGAGTAGGCCTCGAAGCCGGCCGCGCGGAACGCCTGCGCGGCCATCTCTGAGCGTGAGCCCACGCGGCAGTAGAAGACCACCGGACGCTCGCGCTGCACGCTGTCGGCCTGCGAGGACAGCTGGGCGAGCGGAACGTGGCGCGTGTCCGCGATGTGCCCAGCCTCGCGCTCGTGCGGCTCGCGCACGTCGAGCACTTGCGGCGGCTGCTCCCCGGCCATCCACTCGGCGACGCGCGCCGGGTCGACGTCGATCTCGCGGGGCTGATCCGTGACGCTCATGATCTGAGCCTACCGGCGGGCGCCCGCCAGCGCGGGTGGCTTCCCTCATCATTAAGATTCGCCTGAATGCAAGCCGTCGGCGACCTCTACACGATCCCGCGGGAGCACCTCGACCTCTGCGAGACGATCGGACAGATCGCGCGCGAGAAGATCGCGCCGCGCGCGGCCGAGATCGACGAGCGCGCGGAATATCCGTGGGACGTGCGCAAGCTGCTGGCCGAGCAGGACATCCTCGGGCTGCCGTTCGGAATCGAGTACGGCGGCACCGGCACCGGCACGCTGATGCTGAACATGGCGGTCGAGGAGATCGCGAAGGTGGACGCACCCTGTGCGCTGATCTTGATGGTGCAGGAGCTCGGCACGCTGCCGATCCAGCTGTTCGGCAGCGATGAGCTCAAGGAGCGGTTCCTGCCGAGATGCGCGAGCGGTGAGTTCTCGCCGGCGTTCGCCCTGTCCGAGCCGGAGGCCGGATCGGACCCGGCGGGGATGAAGACGACCGCGGTCAAAGACGGCGATGAGTGGGTGATCAACGGCACCAAGAACTGGATCTCCAACCTGGGGATCGCCGACTTCTACGTCGTGTTCGCGGTGACCGACCACGAGAGCCGCCGGATCACCGCGTTCGTGGTCGAGTCAGACCGTCCGGGCTTCAGCGTCGGCAAGCTCGAGCACAAGCTCGGCATCCGCGCCTCGCCGACCGGCCAGCCGATCTTCGAGGACGTACGCGTGCCGCTGGAGAACGTGATCGGCGAAGTCGGCCGCGGCCTGAGGGTAGCGCTCGGCACGCTCGAGAAAACGCGCCTCGGCGCGGCCGCGCAGGCCGTCGGCATCGCGCAGGGCGCGACCGACTACGCGGTCGCCTACGCGCGCGAGCGCAAGCAGTTCGGGCAGCCGATCAACGAGTTCCAGGGCATCGGCTTCAAGCTCGCGGACATGGAAACAAGGACGGCCGCCGCGCGCGAGCTGCTGTACAAGGCGTGCGCGATGGCCGATCAGCACCATCCGCAGCGCGCGAAGTACTCCTCGATGGCCAAGGTCTTCTGCTCGGACACCGCGATGGCGGTGACGGTGGACGCCGTGCAGGTGCTGGGGGGCTACGGTTATGTCAAGGAGTACCCGGTCGAGCGGATGATGCGAGACGCGAAGATCACTCAGATCTATGAGGGCACGAACGAGATCCAACGCCTCGTGATCGCCCGCGCGCTCAAATAGGACCGGCGAGCTGGGCATGCGTGCGTCGATTCCCCCCGGAGACCCTCGATCGCTTCGGCGGGCCGGCTTCGCCGCCCTGGTGGCGATGTCGCTCGGCCTGATCGTCCTGGTCGTCGGCCAGGGCTTCAGCTCGATCGGCGTCGTGAGGGCACTCGAGGACATCGCGCTCGGCGTGATCGTGGCGGCGGTGCTGATGGGCAGCGTCGCGTTCGTGGCGGTGCGCATGGCCGGCTGGCGCGACCCCGAGTCCGAGACCGAGTTCGACGAGATCGTGCGCTACTCCGAGCAGCTCGCGCGCGAAGGGCTGGCGGTGGCTCCCGAAGAAGGCGAGTTCATGGAGCTCGACCCGCTCAACGACAGCGACTTCGAAGAGCTCGTGCGCGACGCCCTGGACGACCTGCCCGATCTGCTGCGAAACGCGCTCGCGCACGTCGCGGTCGTGATCTCGGACGGAGGGCGCAGGCGCGGCGCCTACGGTCTCTACGAAGGCGACGGCGCCACGCGCGACAACTTCCACGACCGCATCATCATCTTTCGCGACACGCTGCGACGCGACTTCGGCCACGACCCCGACCTGCTGCGCGACCAGGTCACGCGCACCGTGCGCCATGAGCTCGCACACCACGTGGGCTTTGACGAGCTCGGGGTTTCTCGCCTCGATCTATAGTTCGCCGCTCAACTACCAAGGAGAGGACGCCGAATGCCTGAAGCTGTGATCGTTGACGCCGTGCGCACGCCCATCGGCCGGGCGGCGAAGGGGTCGTTGAAGACCGTCCGCGGTGACGACCTCGCGGCGATCCCGCTGAAGGCGCTGATCGAGCGCAACCCGCAGCTCGACCAGAGCACGATCGGCGACGTGATGATGGGCTGCGGCTACGGCGAGCGCGAGACCGGCTACAACATCGGGCGCATGGCGACGCTGCTCGCGGGCATCGACTACCACGTGCCAGGCTGCACTGTCAACCGTTTCTGTGCGTCCTCGCTGCAGACCACGCGCATGGCCTTTCACGCGATCAAGTCCGGTGAGGGCGACACGTACATCGCCGCCGGCGTCGAGGCCGTCTCACGCACGGCGCCGGGCTCGCCGTTCGAGTTTCACCCGAAGCTCGATGGCTCGCCGAACTCGCTGTATAACGCCTACATCACGATGGGCATGACCGCGGAGAACGTCGCGGAGGAAAGGAAAGTCAGCCGCGAGGCGCAGGACGAGTGGGCGGTCATCTCCCAAGAACGCGCCGTCAAATCGGTCGCGTCAGGGCACTTCGACAAGGAGATCGTGCCCGTGACGGTGCCCGCGCACAAAGACGTGGACAAGGAGGGCAACGAGATCGACGTGCCGGAGACGGTCGTCACTAAGGACGACGGCCCACGCGCGGGCACGACGCTGGAGGTGCTCGCCAAGCTGAAGCCCGTGTTCAAGGAGGGCGGCACGGTCACCGCGGGCAACGCCTGCCCGCTCAACGACGGCGCGGCCGCGCTGCTGATCATGAGTGACGAGAAGGCGAAAGCCGCCGGTTTCAAGCCGCGCGCGCGGATCGTCGCCTCGACGGTCGCCGCGATCCGCCCCGAGGTGATGGGTCTCGGCCCGATCCCCGCGATCCAGACGCTGCTCGCGCAGACCAAAATGACGATCGACGACATCGACGTGGTCGAGATCAACGAGGCGTTCGCCGCGCAGATCGTGCCGTGCAAAGAGGAGCTCGGGATACCCGACGAGAAGCTCAACCCGTTCGGCGGCGCGATCGCGCTTGGGCACCCGTTCGGCATGACCGGCGCGCGCATCATGACCACGCTACTCAACGACCTCGAGACGCTCGACGTGACCTACGGCATCGAGTCGATGTGCGTCGCCGGTGGCATGGGCATGGCGATGCTCGTGGAACGGCTGTCTTGACTACGTGGCTCAGTCGATCTCGGTGTAGCCCCAGAGGCTGACGAGATCGCGGTCGAGGTATTCGCTGAGCGCGACCACCTCGGGCTTGAAGCGCCGGCGCAGCTCGAGCATGAACTGCTCGTCGGGCGGCGGCGGCTCGGCGATCACGACGCGGCGCCGCAGCGTCGTGAGCGCACCGCGCCGCAGTCGGCGCGTCGTCAGCGCCTTGAGAGTCGCCCGCGCCGGGCGTGCAACGGGGCCGCGCCCCGTGGAGACCTTCTGCATCACGCGTTTGACTTGCCACGAGCGCACGGTGCGGTTGGTCACGTTCGCCTGCAGTGTCTCGATCGAGGAACTGTCGTCCACCTCGAGAAACTGCAGCAGCCGCCGAATCGTGGCGTCGTTGTCACGCCGGAAGTCGTCGTAGATCAGCACCAGCACCCGCTCGGAGGCGAACCGTTCGTGATAGCGGCGCAGCTGCTCCACGTAGCGCACGTGCTCTGAGTACTGCAGCAACTGCGGTCGATGCGAGGTGCGCGGGATGTGCTTGCCCTCGCGCCTGGCAGCCTCCAACGAGATCGCCCTGCGGAAGTCCCGCTCACCCTCGTTGCGGCCCGATAGGAAGGACAGATGCAGCGAGCGCAGGAAGCTCGCGGGCTCACGCAGGATCGCGATGATGCGCGCGTCGGGCTGTAGCTCCGCGATGTTCGCCGCGGCCGTGCGCGACCACAGGTAGGTGGTCGTGGCCTCCCCGGCTCGCTGTTCGGGGCCGGCTCCGTCGAACAACGCCAGGTACTCCTCCAGCGTCTTCGGAAAGCGCGCCTCGCGCGGACCGTTCGCGAACTCGGGACGGGGGAGCATGTCGCTGGCGAGGAAGCGCGGCTCCTTGAGCTCGGGCATGTAGATCTGCGGATGTGCCCTCAAGATCGCATGCAGCGAGCTCGTGCCCGTCTTGGGCGAGCCGACGATGAAGAAATCGGGCCTCCTCTGCGAGAAATCGGGTCTCCTCTGCGCGGAGGCCTGTGTGACGGGCGAGGACGCGGGCGAGCTGCTCACAGGCAGAGGCTACACCGGGCGATTCGTTGTCGGAAGAGAACGTCCGCCTATCGAGGTGGCATCCGCAGCGCGCCGTCGAGCCTGATCGTCTCGCCGTTGAGCATGCGGTTCTCGACGATGTGGCAGGCCAGCTGCGCGTACTCGGCGGGCTGGCCGAGGCGCTGCGGGAAGGGCACGCCGGCGCCGAGCTTCTGACGCGCCTCCTCCGGCAGGGCGGCAAGCAGCGGCGTGTCGAACAGCCCAGGCGCGATTGTGTTGACCCTGATCCCGTACTGGGCGAGGTCTCGCGCCGCGGGCAGCGTCATGCCGACGACACCGCCCTTGGACGCCGAGTAGGCGATTTGGCCGACCTGGCCGTCGAAAGCCGCGATCGAGGCGGTGTGCACGCACACACCGCGCTCACCGTCATCCAGTGGCTCAGCCGCGATCATCGCGCTGGCGGCCAGGCGCAGCAGATTGAAGGTGCCGACGAGGTTGATCGCGATGATGATCTCGAAGGGCATCAGCGGGTGCGGTCCCTTCGAGCCGGCAACCTTCTGCGCCCAGCCGGTGCCCGCGCAGGCGATCGCGATGCGCAGCCCGCCGTCGGCCGCCGCCGCGCGCTCGACCGCCGCCTGCACCTGGTCCTCCTCGCGCACGTCGCACGCGACGAACTCGAGCCCCAGCTCCGCGGCCAGCGCCTCGCCCTTCTCGGCGTTGACGTCCGCGATAGTCACTCGTGCGCCACGAGCGTGCAGCGCGCGCACGGTCGCCTCGCCGAGCCCGGACGCGCCACCGGTGACGATCGCTGCGGAGCCCTCGATGTTCACGGCCGGCAGCCTACTGAAATGCAGGGCCATCCGGCGTGCCACCGCGCGCGAGGTCGAGCCCTATGATGACGGCGTGGCGCCGCTGATCGACGGCTCTACCGCGCCCTCGCCCGAAGGCGTGGTGATCCTGGGAATGCACCGCAGCGGCACGTCGCTGATCACCCGGCTCGTGAACCTGCTCGGCCTGGCGGTCTGTCGCCACGACGACCTGCTCGTCGGCCGCGCGCGTAACCCGCGTGGCCACTGGGAGTCGAAATCGCTGCTGCGCTACAACGACGAGTTGCTCGACGAGCTCGGCGGGAGCTGGTTCTGCCCGCCGTCGCTCGAGGACGCGCGGCTCGAGCGGCTGCTGCGCAGGCACGCCGCCGACGCGCTCGTGGCGATCCAGGCCGCGCATCCCGAGCGACCGTGGGTGTGGAAGGACCCTCGCACGTGCGTGCTGCTGCCGTTCTGGTCGGCGGTGCTCGCGCAGCGAGCGGTGTACGTGCTCGTCGTGCGCCACCCGTTCGAGGTGAGCGACTCGCTGGCGCGTCGCAACGGCTGCACGCCGCTGCTCAGCCTTGCGTTGTGGGAGCGCTACACGCGCGCGGCGATGCTCGGCGCCGCCGGCCGGCCGGTGATGGTCTGCACCTATGACGGCGTGCTCGCCGATCCCGCCGCCTGGTGCGAACGGCTGGGCGCGTTTCTCGTGGAGGCGGGGCTGAGCGCACACCCGGCAGACCGGCTGGCGGTGGACGCGTTCGTGATGGACGAGCTGCGCCACAGCAGCCAGTCGTGGAGCGACCTGCAGCCGGGGCCGCAGATCTCGGCCGAGCAGGTGGCGCTGGCTCGCGCGGCGAGCGGCTTCACGGCACAGCTTTCGTATCGACCGCCTGAGCTGCCGGACGAGACCCCGCAGAGCACAGCGATCTTCAGCGAGATCGCGAACATGAAGCCGCGCGCGCGAAGTCTCGCCGCGCTGCCCGCCCGCCTGGTCACCCGGACTGCCATGGCGGCCGACCGCGAGGACGCGACCGCGCGACCGCTGTCGATCGTGATGGCGCGCGGCGCGGGAGACGTGCAGACGGCGCTCGCGGCGCTCGGCGAGGGGCTGCCTGCGGGCAGCGAGCTGATCGTCGCCGGCGGCGACTTGGCTGAGATCGACCCGTGGGCTCGCGACCGCGGCGTCCGGGTGCAAGAGATCGACTGCGATCGACACTCGGGCGACGCGCTGGCGATGGCGCTCGGGGCACAGGCGGCCAGCGGGCGCATCGTGGCGCTGAGCAGTAGCGCCTTGCTGCGCTGTGACCCGTGGTATACGGCGTTCGAGCAAGCGCTCGAGGAGCCCCTGGTCGGCTGCGTCGGTCCGGTGATGCGCTTTGAGTCCTGCCCGCAGCTGCGCCACTTCGGGCGCGCGTTCGCGGACGAGGACCTGGTGTCACGCTTCGTCACGGGCCGGGCGGCGCAGGCGCTCGAGCCGGCGGCGCTGCTGTCTGCGGCGCACAGCATCTTCGCCCGCGCGCTGCTCGCCGCCGCAGGCGGGCTCGACGGCGAGTTCGCTGCCGCGAGCGCGGCGGTCGCCGAGCTCAGCGTGCGCGTGTGGCGGATGGGCTATCGCTGCCGCATCGTCTCGCAGGTCGAGGCTTGGGCGCGGGCACCGGACGCGGAGCGTGCGGGCGCAGACGACGCCGAGCAGCTGTACGACCGCCTGCGCATCGCGACGCTTCACTTCGACCGCGCGCGGCTGCAGGCGTTCACCGACCGCGCGCGAGCGCAGCCGGGCTATGAAGTGGCCGCCGAGCGCCTTGCGGCGACTGATGTGCGGCGCAGGCGAGCCGCGATCGAAGCGGTCTGCGCGTTCCCGGCCGAGCGCTACTTCGAGCGCTTCCCGGTGGGCAATGCCGGCGGCGTCGACGGGCTTGCCGGCGTTCGGCGCGCGCGGGGGCGGCCGCTCGCGCGCCTGCTCAAGCGCGCGGGCTTGCGCTGAGGACGACATCCGGCGGGGCTCGCACTCGTCCGTCGCAGCGCTCGCGCTCGCTCAGTCGCGGGCGCTTGCGCGCGAGAGCGAGAGCGCGAACAGCTCGTCGGGATCTGTGAGCCAGCGCACCAGCTGCAGGCCGGCCGCCGCGAGGTCGCCGCGCAGGCGCTGCGGCGTGAACTTGGCGCTGATCTCCGTGCGCAGCTCCTCGCCTTCGTCGAAGTGCACCGGCAGGTCGAGCTCGCGCACCATCGTCGTGTGCTCGCGGCGGGCACGCAGGCGCATCTCGATCCACTCGTTTTCGGGGTCGAACAGCGCGACATGCTCGAAGTCCTCCGGGTCGAAGTCGGCCCGCAGCTCGCGGTTGAGCACGCGCAGCACGTTGCGGTTGAACTCGGCGGTCACGCCCTGGGCGTCGTCGTAGGCGGCCTCGAGCACGCGCGGGTCCTTGACCAGGTCGGTGCCCATCAGCAGATGGTCCTCGGGGCCGAGCAGGGCGGCGATCTCGCGCAGGAAGCGACGCCGGCTGCCGGGTGGGAAGTTGCCGATCGTGCCGCCGAGGAACACCACCAGCCGTGGGCCCGTAGCCGGCGGCACGCGGTCGAGGTGACGCTCGAAGTCGCCGATCACGCCGTGTACCCGCAGCCCCGGATACTCACTCGTGAGCGCCTGCGCGCAGTCGCGCACCATGCTCTCGGTCACATCCATCGGCACGTAGCGCTCGAGCGTGCCGAGCGCGTGCATCGCGTCCAGCAGCACGCGCGTCTTGGCGGCGGTGCCAGAGCCGAGCTCAACCAGCTCGACCGCGCCCGTCAGCCGCACGAGCTCGAGCGCCTGTTGCTCGAGGATCGCGCGCTCGGTGCGCGTGGGGTAGTACTCGGGCAGCTCGCAGATCTGGTCGAACAGCTCGGCGCCGCGCGCATCGTAGAAGTGCTTAGGTGGCAGCTCCTTGAAGGGGCGCGTGAGCCCATCGAGCACGTCCTCGGCCAGCGAACGCTCGTGCGTGCCGTCCAGATGCGAGTCGATGCGGATCGCGCCGTCGGCGAGCGGCTGTGGTGTGGAGGGCTCCATCACACGTCCCTCGCCAAGCGCACACCGGCGAAGATCTGCCGGCGTTGTGGCAGGTCCCAGTTGCGGAAGGTCTCGCTCGCTACGCGCGGGTCGGTCGCCCACGAGCCGCCGCGCAGCACGCGGTAGTCCTCGCCGAAGAACACCTGCGAGTACTCGCGGTAGGGGAAGGGCACGAACCCTGGGTAGCCATCGAAGCACGAGGACGTCCACTCCCACACGCGGCCCACGCCGGCGAGGCGCGCAGGCGGCTCGTGTGAGGCGAAGTCCGGCGCGTGCGCGCACGCCTCACGTCCTCTCTCCCGGCTCCAGGTCGCCGCCCTCTCCCACTCGGCCTCTGTGGGAAGGCGCGCGCCCTGCGAGCGCGCGAAGGCGTCGGCCTCGAACCAGGAGACGTGGCACGCGGGCGCCTGCGGGTGGCCCGTGGCCACGGCCGGGTGATGGGTGATGTCGTGCTCCTCCTTCCACGCCCAGCCCTCGCGCGACCACCACTCGCGCCGTTCGTAGCCGCCGCCCTCGCTGAAGCGCATCCAGCTTTCGTTGCTCGCCGGGCAGCGCGCGAGCGCGAACGCGTCGAGCTCGACGGTGTGCCGCGGGCGCTCGTTGTCATAGGCGAAGCCCTCCTCCGATGCACCCATCGCGAAGGCCCCCGCCGGGACCTGGAGCCACTCGTCGCTCGCGCCGCCCGCCGCGTCCGGGGTCGAATCGTCGAGGACGAGCGGCGCCTGGCTGCGCGCACGCTCCTGCGCTGGCAGAAGCTCGGCGATCGCGAGCGTCTGGCGCATCGTCTCGCAGTGCTGCAGCTCGTGGCGCAGCACCATCTCGCACAGCACGCCGTCGCCTGTGCCCTTTCTCGCGATCACCTCGGCGACGCGTGCGCTAACCGCTGCCATGTACGCGCGCGCTTCTGTGGGATCGAGCGCCTCGATTTCGCCGCGCACCGCGCGCGGTGTCTCGAACGCGTCATACAGCGCCGCCAGCTCGGGCCGCAGCAGCTCCAGCCCGCCGTAGCGGTGAGCCAGCCACAGGTCCTCGTAGGCGGCGATGTGCGCGAGGTCCCACGCGAGCGGGCTCATGATCGGCGAGTGCGTGCGCTCGAGCTGCTCGTCGCTGAGGTGCGCGACCAGCGCGAGCGTGTGCTCGCGGACCGCGTCCATCGCCAACAGTGCTTGCGTGGCGTCGCGGGAGAGGGTTATGGGCTTTACCGCGCCGGCTGCCATAACTGGCTGGTGCTGCAGGCTCACTCTAGAACGAAAGTCCCGCGAGCGGGCCGGCCGTTACAAATCGGCATCGTTCCAGCGCGCGATCACGGGCGTCGCGTGTTCGTGTCCGAGCACGCTGATGGCGCCCGTGGACAGCGCCAGGCGCGCGCCCTCGTGTGCGGCGAGGCCGATCCAGCGCGCGCCGAGCACGCGCAGCGTGTGACCGTGGGAGAAGACCGCGACGTCGCCATCGACGGCGTTCAGCTCCGCGATCACGCGGTCGGCGCGTGCGCCCACGTCTGCGGCGCTCTCGCCGTCCGGGCAGCCGTTGCGCCACAGCACCCAGTCGGGCCGCTGAGCCCTGATCTGCTCTGTCGTGAGCCCCTCGTATGCGCCGTAGTCCCACTCGCGCAGGTCCTCTCGCTGCTGCGCGTGCGTGTCCAGACCGCACAGCTCGCACGTTTCGCGCGCACGCGCTGACGGGCTGACGAGCACGAGCGCAAAGCGCCAGGCGTGCAGCGGCTCGGCCAGCGCGCTGGCGACAGCGCGGCCGTGCTCGGTCAGCGGCAGGTCGGTGCGCCCGGTGTGCCGGCCGCTGAGGCTCCACTCGGTCTCGGCGTGGCGGACCAGAACGGTCTCGCGCGGGCCGGCGTCATCCGAGCCACTGCGGTCGGCGGTCTCGTTCACGGCGGCGGTCCCTTCGGCGCGGCGGCGTCGTCGAGGATCACGGTCAGGCGCTCACGCCGCAACAGGCTCGCGGGCACCTGGCGGCTGGGTTGCGCGAGCATCGCGGCGACCGCGTCGGCCTTGCTCGTGCCGGTCGCCAGCAGGACGCACTCGCGCGCCGCGCGCAGCACCGCGAGGCTCAGCGTGATTCGCTGCGGCGGCGGCTTGGGCGAGTCCTCGACGCCCAGGCACAGCGCGTCCTCGCCCGCGTCGAGGCTCGCGGCGCCGGGGAACAGCGACGCCACATGTCCATCGGGGCCGATGCCGAGCACCACCAGATCGAGCGGCAGAGCGCCGGCCAGCTCGCGTGCGTAGCGCGCGGCGCCCTCCTGTGGGCCGAGCTCGCCCTGCATGCGGTGTATGCGCTCGGGTGGGATACAGCCCATCATCAGCAATGTCTGCTCGGCCAGGCGATAGTTGCTCTGCTCGTCATCGGGTCCCACGCAGCGCTCGTCCGCGAACCACACGTGCACGCCGTCCAGATCCTGCGGTCTTGCGGCCAGCAGCTCGTACGTGCGCCCCGGCGTGGTACCGCCGCTCAGCGCCAAGTGTGCGACGCCGCGCTGGTCGCGAGCCTGCGCGAGCTGGCGCGCGACGTGCGCGGCCGCGCGCTGCGCGACCGTCTCGGCGTCCGGGCAGGCGGTCAGCTGCGTCACGAGAGCAACGCGCGTGCGGCCTTCAGCGCGGGCACGTAGGTGGGGTCGCGCAGCAGCGCTTGGCGGATGCCCTCGCCGAGCACGCCCTGCTCGCCGCGCGAGGCGCCCGGGATCGTCCACTCGCGCTCCACACCCTGCGCGTCGCGCGAACGTGCGCGCAGTCCGCCGGCGCCGCGGCTGAGGCTGAGGCGCAGGCCGGGCGCGGTCTCGAGCGTCACCGCCTCGAGGCCCGGGACCTGCAGCTCGGGAGCGACCTCCAGGCGCAGCGCGATCTCATGCTCGCCGTCGGTGTGTCCGGTAAGTGTGCCGTCCTGTGCCGTGAGCGCGCTGGCGCGCCATCGCAGCCGCGATGCCAGCCAGCCGACCAGCAGTGCGGCTGCGACCGTCGAGGCGGGATGGTGGCGAACGGTCACAGCCTTGATGTGGCACAGTTCCTCGCGCAGCCACGGCGGGTCGAACGCGGCCGCGACACGCTCGCGCCATGGGGTTGAGCGCAGCCACGCGAGGTCGACCACGTACGCCTGCGCTGACAGCGCGCAGGCGCGATCGAGCGCCTCG
>Ga0187780_10001826_pt1 | contig 16080 bp, 13 predicted proteins | sample 1015_Q2_SP10_20__FD_132429 | JGI IMG/M metagenome (GOLD analysis project Ga0187780, IMG submission 132429) | Tropical peat soil microbial communities from peatlands in Department of Meta, Colombia - 1015_Q2_SP10_20_MG | ecosystem: Environmental > Terrestrial > Soil > Wetlands > Peat | place... | reverse complement strand
TACCTGATCCAACGATCAAAGGCCGTCAAGTTCAAGTTGGCGGTAGGACGGGATTCCAGTGAACCGCATACAAGCGTCTACGGCCACATTTCAGTAGCCGGGAGAGCAAACTTAGACCTCTTTGACGTGGTAAGCGGTATCCCTGAAGTCAAAGTGAAGACGCTCGAAAACGTTGCAAAATATTTTCAACTTGATTCCGCTGGAAGGTTCACAACGTTCGAAGAATGGGACAGGTCTTCGTTATGGGCTGAGGAGTCCGGAAGAAGAAAACTGGTCGCAAGTGCAAGCATGTCGGCCCAGGCTTCGTTAGAGCTGGCGAGGGAAACAATGAATTTTCCGATGCAACTTTCCGCCCTAACGGGGATGCCACTCGACCAGGTGATGTCTGCGGCGACTGGGTTTCGTGTCGACTCGTATTTGATTCGCAAGGCCCATCAAATAGGAGAGTTGGTTCCAGGGAGGAATGAACAACCGTACTTCACGTATAGGGGTGCAATTGTACTTGAACCCGAGACTGGGTTGCATGACGACGTTGCGGTACTAGACTTCGCTTCCATGTATCCCACCCTCATGGAAAAGTACAACTTATCACCCGACACCTTCATCAAACCAGGAGAAAGCGTTCCTGAAGACTCAGTGTTCATCATTCCTGAAGTGAACCATCGGTTCAGGAGAAAACCTGACGGCCTGTACAAAACCGTACTCGCCACGCTCATTCACGAGCGGTCGTCGGTCAAAGCCTTACTGAAGAAAGCGAGTCCCAAGTCGACTCGCTATAAGGTCCTGAAGGAACGTGAAAGGGCCCTGAAGGTGATAACGAACGCTTGCTATGGTTACGCGGGGTGGGCAGGCGCGCGGTGGTATGTCCGGGAGGTTGCAGAATCCGCTGCGGCCTTGGGGCGAGAGGCGATCGCCAAGACCTTAACGAAAGCGGAATCCATAGGACTTTCAATAATCTACGGCGACACTGACTCACTCTTCGTCAAGAATGAGCGCGCGAAAGTCAAGCAGCTCCTCCGTTGGGTTAAGGATGAGCTTGGACTAGAAATCCGGGTTGAACGAGAATACCGCCGGGTCATGTTTACGGAGGCGATGAAACGGTATGCAGGTCTTCTCCCGGATGATTCCTTAGATATCGTTGGGTTAGAAGTTGTTCGCGGCGATTGGTCTGATATTGCACGCCAGGTCCAAGAAGAAGTGTTAGGGAAGATCCTGCGCGATCAATCTCCCGAGAAAGCTGTTGAGGCAGTCAAGGCGACTATACGCAAACTGCAGAAGGGGGAAGTGCCGCTCGCTGACCTGACGATTCGGAAAACGTTGACCAAACCCATTGAGAAGTACGTTGTGAGAACGCCCCACGTGGAGGTTGCTAGGCGATTGATGAAGGAGGGTTGGATTGTAACGGTTGGCGATAAGGTCGCTTATGTGATTACTAGGGGGCGTGGAAGTCTTTTCCAGAAGGCCAAACCTGCAAGCCAAGTGAAACCTGAAGACGTTGACAGAGAGTACTACTTGGAGAATCAGGTGAAGCCTGCCGTGATGAGGATACTTGAGCGGTTCGGCGTAACCGAAGGGCAGCTAGCAACTTAAGCCGTTGGGGGGCCAGCAACTTCGGGGAGTGTCATGATCCTGATTGAGGCGGGCTTACGTGCTAGGTCCGCGATCCGGTCTCCCACAACCAATTTGACGCCTCGCTCCTCGGCCAAATCTACCAACCTTTGAGTTACCACTCCGTCGAAGACGATGGTATCAACCCCCTGGTAATCAGCGAGTTTGCCTGCAAGTTCGCTTACGGGTAACCTGGCAACCTCATTCTGATTCTGGTCGAGCAACACCCCTTCTAGGGAGCCCCTGAGCTCACGGGCTTTGACTACAACGTTTTGCGGCAGCTGCGCTGGAGGTTGTCGTGATGGAACATGAACTGGTTCTGGGGGACGTGTCCCTGGGGGCCTTGCAGTTTCAACTGGCACCTTCTCGCGCAGCGCCTTCAAGATTTCTTTCGGCACTAGCTCTTCGACTTCTTTACCCAAAGGAGCCCGTGCAACATAATCCACCGGAGCAACCTGCATCAATTCCTTCAGAATCAGGTCCCCGCCCCTATCGCCATCGAGGAAAGCTGTTGTTTCCTTCGTTTTCGCCAGTTCGATTATAGTCCGAGGAATTTTCGTCCCTTCAATCGCCACTGCGTTTCTAATTCCACATCGGAGGAGGTTGACAATGTCAGCCCTGCCTTCAACGAAAATTATTGCAGCACTGGTTGAAACGTCTGGACCAGCGGGAAGATGATCCGCTCCAAACTCGGCAACGTCTGCCGAGCGGATTACGCCTGATACGTCCTTGACCATTTCGTCTGTGCTTGGTGAGTCTTCAATGACCCAAGTGCGGAGAATGTCCTTCGCCTTGTCCAGAATCACCTTACGTTTTTCTTCTCTGATGTCGGCGACCTTGTCCAATGTGACTTTGGCGATGCATGGGCCTATGCGGTCCACGCTTTGTACGGCGGCGGCGATAATGGCTGTCGAGGTCTTGTCAAGGCTCGACGGGATTGTGATTACGCCGAATGTTTTATCCTGTTTGGATTCCAATTGAATTTCTATGCGTCCGATTCGACCGGATTTTTGAAGCTCGCGTAGATCCAGGTCCGGACCAAACAATCCTTCTGTTTGACCGAATATGGCGCCTATCACGTCAGGCTTCTCTACGACGCCCTCCACTTCGAAACGGGCGACGATCATATATTTGGTCGTAGGTGCATACTGTGAATTTGCTCCCAATTATGATTGAACCTCCTAATTTGCTCACGTTTGCTTCGGTATACAGAGGAAGCGAAGCGTAAGTAACTGACATGAGCATCCAAAACGTATCTTTCGAAGTACTCCATATAAACGCTGTGCACAGGCAGCTTCGAAGTCAGTGGACCGGTATTGCTGTGGAAACACCAAGCCGTTTCTCTCTCGGAGCCATTCCTCAAGTAGGCCTGACTTTCTTGCACTGATTCACTTGCCGCGGTATCTTTAACGAGAGAATCGTTGGTATGAGAATTGCTAGGATAAATGTGGCCGGGTTGAATTCCGGGACTACGGTTACGGCCGTGGGTAGTTGTACACCGCTAGAATGTTGTACGTCGTCGAAATAGACGTTCATACGCCACCCCTCAGTCGTCGAACCCACCCCAACAGCGAAAACCAACCTCTGGCCTGCAGAGACGCTTTGGTTGATTTCGACATTGAAACTGTAAAGCATCGGGGTTCCGGTGAGAGCCTTGCCGCGTGCGTAGATGAAGGAGTAACGATAGTTTCCAACGGTCTGATTTTGTTGATTGAGGACTGCAATCCCTGCCCCTACACCAGAGAAGGACGGGGTAATGTCGTCGCTGGAGAGCCACACTGTGAATGTTGCGGTTCCGCCAAGCACCGTAGGTTCCCCTAGTGGCTCAGTCACCCAAGCGACGGATCCTACCCAGATAGTACCGAAGATTGTTGTAGCGTTTCGGATAGCCGCCGCGACTTCAAAGACCCTTGGAATTGAACCTGATGGCGCCGTCAAATTGGCTTCTTCGACAACCGTGACAGAAGCGTTCTCGCTACGGTAGGTCACATCCTTCAAGTGAAAGTAGAATACGTCACCAGAGACGGGCGACTGGGCCGAAACCAAACCTACTGATGCCACAAGAAATAGACTCATCATTACAGTTAGTGAAATAGCGTTCAACCGCATGAGGCCTCAAGACACAGATGTTGAATTTACCTATGTCTGCCAAGTCGTGCCTTTCGTCCTGACACTGCGAAATAGCCGAGCCTGGAACGGGGCTCAGAACTCTGGGAGAAAAGGGAGAGGCCTGTCGCGGTCCGAATACAGCGCTTATCACCATTATAATCTAGTAATCAGCAGAAATGTATTACCGAGAAAACCTCTTATCTCATCGTTTGTCGTCTCAGGCAGAGGTGCGCAATCGTGGCGCGAATTGGAATCAATGGGTTCGGAAGAATCGGCCGCTGCTTCTTCAGGGCTGCGACAGAGACTGGCTTGGATATCGTCGCAGCCAACGACATCATGGACCCAAAGACCGCCGCTCACTTGCTCAAGTATGATTCAGTGTTCGGGAAATTTAGCCGAACGGTCAGCCTAGAGCCTGACGGTTTCAAAGTGGACGGAAAACCGGTGAAGATACTGGCCGTAAAGGATCCTGGTGAAATCCCTTGGTCCAAGTACGGTGTCGAGATGGTGGTCGAATCCACAGGGCTGTTCACGAACCGGGATATGGCTGCGAAGCATATCAGGGGCGGCGCCAAGAAAGTCTTGATATCCGCTCCTGCCAAGAATCCTGATATAACCATCGTGCCGGGAGTGAACTTAGACAAGTACGACCCGAAGAAGCATGACGTAGTGTCACTTGCATCCTGCACTACGAACTGTGTGACGCCAGTGGTCAAGGTGCTGAATGATTCGTGCACGATAAAGCATGGTTTCATGACCACCGCTCACGCCTACACGGGCGACCAACGACTCCACGACCTGCCACACAGCGATTTGAGGCGGGCGAGGGCCGCAGCGCTCTCAATTATTCCTACGTCCACAGGCGCCGCCATCGCGACAACTGAGGTTATTCCTGAGCTGAAGGGCAAGGTCGATGGCGTGGCACTACGGGTACCTGTCCCTGACGGGTCCATCGTTGACTTCGTGGCTGAAGTCGGCCGGGACGTCACCGTCGACTACGTGAACAAAGCATTCCAAAACGCGGCGAACGGTTCCATGCGGCATATCCTAGAATACTCCGAGGAGCCCTTAGTCTCCTCTGATATCATCGGAAACCCGCACTCAGCCGTTTTCGATTCCCTCTCAACCATGGTTCTCGATAATAGGTTAGTCAAAGTCTTCGCATGGTATGATAACGAGTGGGGCTACTCGAACAGGCTGGTTGACATGGTGCAAACTATGTCGAAATTCCTCTAAGGTCTCTGATGGAAAATCGATTGGTCCACGTATGGTTTTCTATTATCAATTGACGATCAGGATTGCGGGTTGTGTTGCTAACTAGGGTGGCACTGATAACTTCTGAGAATGCTTGACGTGTCTCCTCACGAGTAGGTAAAATGCGATTCCGGCTATGAGGACCACACCCAACGCTTCTTCTGGGATACTTGTTGGTTGTGTGGAGGCGGTTTGCGGTGGTTGTGGCATCTGGAGTGATGCTGAGGTAGGGTGCATTGTTGTGTAGGGTGTAAGGTTAACTTGCGTCGTGGTGATGTTTTGAGGAGTTCCGCTCATTATGATGGTTGCAGTCGCGCCGTTGATATCCGCAGGATTTCCCCATGCGACAAGGAATATGAAAGATGCTGATGGGAGGCTTTCGTTGAGGTCGAGGTTATTGGCATTCCATTCCGCGAGTACACATCCATTCGAGGCCAGATCTTCAGCTCGGAGATGTTGTCCGCAGGGAATGTAGTTGAGGGTTTGGAAGATGTAAAAATCCATGAGCAGAGTGGAATGGAAGGTAATGTGAACTGGACCTGTGAACGGGATGGGCGCCGAATCCACACCACAGTAGGTCTCATTTGCAATTGGAAAAATCGTAGTTAATGTCGCCGTTGTCGTAGAAGTACCCGAGGACCCAGAGCTCAGAATTGCCATTGGTAATGCGCAAATTGAGAGTAAGGTTAGAATGCATGACAGGAGAATATTGAATCGCATTCACCGATTCCTCAGAAACTTGCCTCGCCCTTTGCGTCTCACTGCGAAATATGGGCTTTCATATTCACGTCCGGCTGACTGGGGGCCGAAAAATACTTCGGTCCTAAGGCGGGAGTAGAACTTCGGTAATTCTTCTATGCTACGAACGTCCGACCGTGTCAATCCTCGGAGTTCGCGCCATAGAACCAAGTTCGCGTGAATCTTCTGGTAGTTCAATGAGCGGGCGAGACGCTTCGCTAGAACGACGCCCTCGTGGTCGAAGTCCGTGAGAATCACTACCTTACCATTTGGGTCCAGTCCTTCAACGAAGCCTACCGGGTTTTTTCGGCTGCTCTGCAAGCAGAGGATTGTTCCAGGAATTCCTAGTTTACGGAGGGATTCTCGGTCGCGTGTTCCTTCGACTATGATGATGCCGCCCTGTTCAGACTCGTAGGTGACTCGTTGAATGAGTTTCTCTAACCGTTCAAGTCTTACTTCGGCTGGGGCACGCATTGCGGGTTGTTACCTTGTTATTTCCATCCGTTCCATTTTGTGAAGTAGTTCTGGACGTTTCTCGAATTCTTCTCGGACTGGTTCGAGGATTTTGATGAGGCCTTCCGCAACTGAGGTCTTCAGATCTAGGGGGTGAATCTTACCTTGGCGGTATTCCGTTTCTAGATCTTTATACGTGGTGAATGTTGCAGAGCCGCCGTACTTGCTCGGCCTATCCATCGTGACTAACTTGGTCCAAGGAAAGAGGATGTGGTGAGCGATTTCGAGAACCGGGTTGTTCTCTGTCTCCTTTTGGGGGCAGTAAGCACTCTTGAGTTTGTGCATGATTGTTTCTGGTGCGTCGTGAACGATTATTCCGCTCTCCGTGATGCTCTTTGACATCTTGGAGGAAATTTGGAAACTGACCTCCCTATTTTCATCGAACTTGGCCGAGTCCATCCTTTTCGCTCCTGCTAGCCCTATGAGGAGAGGTGTGTGCAGGCTTGTTGGTTTCGGCCATCCTAGCTTGTCTGCGACATCGCGTGCTAATGCGTGAGCTTTTCTCTGGTCTATTCCTGCACATGCGACGTCTAACTGTAGCTCGAATATGTCGGCCGCCTGCATGCATGGGTAGAAGGTTGCGGCGGCTTCCAGGTTCTTGCTATCCATTTCCCTGCCCATAATTGGGAGGGCACGCCATACTCGGTTTACATTGATGGACTTGCCGATTCGTACAACCCTTTCCCAGTATTCCCTTTTCGCCGCTAAATCAGACGCCCAAGAATACGTCGCCTGTGATGGGGGGATCCCTATCGCGGTGAAGCATTGTTTGATGTATTCTCCGCAGGTTCGAATGTTTTCCATCCGACCTCCTAGCTTGTTGTTTATCCAAGCATGCCAGTCAGCGAGGAATACGTTGAAATCGAAACCAGCCTCAATCAAGTCCATGATCTTTCTGCCGCACACAAGGCCCATCCCTATGTGCATCATCCCGCTTGACTCGAAGCCCCAGTAGGCGCGTGGGTGGCTCTTAGTCTCTAGAATCGTTCGTAGCTCCTCTCGTGTTATGATCTCTTCAGTGTCCTTCGTGACGAGGCCTAGTCGTGTTTCTACGTCCAAGCTTCTTACCTCCCAAGTTCTAATTGTTTGGGCTGCGCTATTCTTCTTTCGTTGGATGGGATTCGCCGCAGGGCCGGAACGGTCCGACCCCTATCGCCCACGACACTAACACGCAAACTTCACCGGAGGGCATCGCCCCACTCAGTTGGCTCTCTCGGAGGTGGGCGGCTCTGGTGCCTCTCCAACGAACCTAATGTCTTTGCAGCTGGAATAGTTGGTCAAGGTTCAGTTCCATGGCGGTTACGGGGTCTTCTAGTTTCCAGTTTTCGAGGACTTGTGGGTGAACCTCTCCTATTACCCCCACCTCTTGCTCGCCAATAAGAATGCTACCGACCCTACCTTCCAAGTAGCTCGGGTCAAGGGTTTGGTTCAATGCGAACTCGAACCCAAGGTTGAGCATGAGCGGTTCAAGGTAAGATTTCATCTCCGTAAAATTGGCTTTCGAGTGGGATGAGACGCAGGCCAATTTGCGGATGTCTCTCGCCCGGTTCGGAACGGATGGATCCCAGATTGTGCAATCTCCGGCCTCAAACACTCTTTGGGGATATTCGACGTGGGTGTTGTTCGCTAGGAAGTCCATCAAGCTTGGCAGCAGCCAGGGGCGTAGGCAATTCATTGTCATGAGCTTCGGGTTCGCGATCTCAACCATTTGGCTAGGTTGCTTGTTCATCCTTGTGAACAACTTCTCCTCGTTTGTCATCATGAACCCCAGCATCTCCTGGAAGCCAAGTCCTACCATCAACTCCCTCACAGTGTCCGAGAACTCTTCCATCGATGAGAGGCCGCCAATTGTTAGGTCTGATGGCCATTTTGGTTCCATCTTGTTTAGACCATAAGCTATGGCGACATCTTCGAGTATGTCAACTGGATGTAGAATATCTAACCGGTAGCATGGGACACGAACGTTCAGTTGCCTCCCAGCCGAACCTGCCACATCATATCGTGCCCGGCGAAGAAGCGACACTATTTGCGGGCCGCTGAGGTCTAGGCCGATTAGGCTTTTCAGGCTGTCGAGGGACAGTTTCATTCGTCGTTCGTTGAGGTCCGGTGTTTTCAGTGTCCGCACCTTACCGTACTTGTACTGGATTATGGCTGGTGAGACTTTGGCTCCCCGGTCGGCGAGGGAGGTTGTGAGGATTGTGGTAGCATTCATTACGGTTTCTTCAGACGAACCCGTGACTTCGACGAGTACGTTCTTTGTGTCTGGTGTGAGCCGTCCTAGGTCGTTAGAGTTGATGATTGGCGGGAAGGAGAGCACTTTTTGTTTTGCATCAAGCAGGATGGGCATTCTCTTATGCTCCTTAAGGATGTGACCGTACTCTAGGCCCTTGGGGTGAGCTTCCAAGATTTCGCGGAGCGACATCGTCTTGTCTCCTTCCAGGGGCACGAATTCTACATCGTCCGGTCCCACCGCGCCGTACCGCAGTGGAGGTGTAATCAAGTCGAAGTCGTAGAAACCGATTGATGATCTTCGGCGTTTCCTTCCATAACTCTGGTCAAGTTTGTCTTGGAGGTGGATCAACCCTCGAATGATAATGTCATTCAGTTTCGTGTGCCTGGCGACCACGCAAGCAATGAACGGCCTGATGTCCTTCAGTTCTTTGTCTACTTGGATTTGGACGGCAGGTTTTTCGCCCGGAACGTAGGTTTTAAGGCCGACTTCAATTCCTAGCAAACCTCTCAAAGCGCGGGCTATACCTTCGGTGTTCCAAGTGTCAGGCCGGTTTGTATCCTTGTTCTCAAGTTGAAGTTCGGAGTCTTCTAGAATGGGTTCTGTTCGGCTTACGCCGGAGAGTTCGCATTTGACCGAGTATAATATCTCGTTCAGTTGCTCGTGACTTCGCGGCAGTTGCTTGCCGACCAACTGCTCCAGGTCGTCTATTCGGGTAAGTATAGTGACCATGTCAGAGGACCTTCTGCTTCCTCATCCATTCCAGGTCTTGTGCGAAGAGGAGGCGTATGTCATCGATTCCAGCACGCATCATGTACAGTCTGTCCACGCCTATGCCCCATGCGATCACGGGCACTTTGATTCCTAAAGGAAGCGTCACTTCAGGCCTGAAGATTCCCGATCCGCCGAACTCAAGCCACCCAAAGCCTTCCTTGAAGGCTTGCAGCTCCACGCTTGGTTCGGTAAAGGGGAAGTAGTCCGGCCTAAAACGGACTTTGTCCGCGCCCGCAATGTCTATGGCGAAGCGTTCGAGCACCCCCAAAAGGTCCCTTAGTGACAGGCCAGCGCCAACCACTATTCCTTCAACTTGATTGAATTCCGTAAGATGCGTGCGGTCTACTTGGTCAGGCCTAAAGCATCTCACGAGTGAGAAATATTTGCCCGGTATCTGAAGTTCCTTGCTAACGAGGGTCCGGGCGCTTAGGGCGGTTCCTTGGCTTCTGAGTATGAGCTTCAATGCTTCCTCGCGTGAGTAGGAGTCCTTCCAACCAGTCGAGCCCGTCTTCCAACCGTTTTCGTGTGTTCTCGAAACGGGGTTCATGAAGCGTTCATTTTCTGCTAGGCTTCCCCTTTCATTCGTCTTGATGAAGTAAAGGTCGTGAATTTCGCGTGCGGGATGATCCTGTGGCATGAAGAGCGCGTCGCAGTTGAAGAACATCAATTCGACCGCGGGGCCGGTCATTTCCTTGAACCCAAGGTTGACGAGTTTATTCTTCAGATCGTCAAGAAACAGCCGATAGGGTTGCCTCTTCCCGGGCCATGTTGGAGTGACTGGGGCCGCTATGTTGTATTTTCGAAACACAGCGTTTCTCCATCGCTGGGACGCGAGGAGCTCGGGGGTGAGGTCACTCACCTCCGCGGGGACGGTTATCCCTTCATCAAGGGCTTTCCAACCTTGCGGGGTCAATTCCGTATAACGCCTAGTCTGCTTCCTGCTTATGACCAACTTTCGCCTCTTCAAAGTCTCAACGGTTTCGCGTAGAGGTTTTGGTAATTCCTCGAGCGCTGTCTCGGTTGTGGTTGACAGAATCTCCAGTGACTTTTCTAAATCGGTCTTGTCACGTATGCCCGACGCTTTGAGTACTACTCTTTGAAGTTGAGTTGTGACCTCGCACCAGCCAGCAACCTTAATCCATCCCAGTGTGACGGAAGCGAGATTCGCGGCTATATTGGCACGTCTCGCCGCCTGGTCAAGAGTTGCTTCGCCTCCTAGCTCAAGAACAGCCTGATGAAGCCGCCTTTCCGGCAAACCTTGTTTTGCGTAGTTCATTCCCTCTTCTGTAAGTTTCAGGATTGTTCGTTCGGCTTCCGTCACTCGAACAAATTGCTTCTCTTGTAGAGTCGTTAAAGCTCGCGTGACTGCGGCACTACTCTGTTTAGTGTTTAGTACTAATTCTTCGAAGGAGCAGTTGCCGCCGGAGGATTGTAAGCCGCGCATTACCGCGGCTTCGTTCTCACGCATATCAAGCAAGAATTTGCGCTCCCATAGAGTTTGCGTGCCTGTCCCACGCCGCATTCTGGGAAATTAGCTCAGAGGACAACTGGAGTGTTGCGTTGAGGCCTGAAAACGCGGTCACCTGCAATCATACGCTCAACCTCGAAGCTTCGCAGCTATAGGCGGCTAGGTCTATAATAGATTGTTTACCACGAGTCCTTTGGGTTGAAGAGGTATTCCTCGAATCTGTCTTTAGCTTTCTCTCGCCTCGCTTGATGCTCTATGAGGAACTTCTCAACCCGTTCCGCGAGTATGAGTTTGCATTCTCCACACATGATGTTGCCGGCGAGGCAATTGTAGCGTAGGTCTTCAATTTCCTTGTCGTTCATGAATAGGAAGTAATCGTACGCGAAAACGGAGCAGACGTCAGGATTGGCGCCAAGCCGTTTCTGTTCCTCAATCGTGGCTCGTCCACCTGTGAACGCGCTCATGACCTTCTTTTTCGCTTGTTGAGGATTATCGATCGTGAATATTGCAGTGTCAGGCATTGATGCAGACATTTTTCCGCCGCGCCCAAGTCCTGGCACGAAGCGGCAGTGAATTTGGGCAGGCTTGTAAAATCCTAGCTTCGGTGCAACATCCCGAGAGATCCTCCAATAAGGGTCTTGGTCGATAGCCGCCGGGATCAAGCACGGGACATTATGTCCCACCAGCTGCGACTCTAGGAAGGCCGGAACCGCCTGGATAGCCGGGTAGAAGGCCATGCCTATGTTCGTGCTCTCCCGAAAGCCGAACACAGCTTTGGCGGTTGAGAAAGTCACATGCTTAGCGATCTTAATCGCTAGGCCGTAAAGGGCGTCCATGTTCTTAGTGTCAAGGATGATTCGGGTCTTCTTGGGGTCGAAGCCTAGGGCGATCAGGTCGAGTGCGTTCTCATATGCCCATTTCGCCGGCTCACTCATCGAGAACTCATCGTGTTGGAGGAACCGCTCGTCGTCTGTGATCTGGAAATAAAGTTTGGCGCCGAACTTGTCTTGCAAGTACTTGGTGAAGATCCAGGGAACCAGGTGACCTATGTGGACCGGCCCAGACGGGCCCCGCCCCGTGTAGAGTACGAATTTCTCTCCGGCTTCATACCTCTGCAGAATCCAATCCAAATCTCTGTGTGAGAAGAAAATTCTCCTAGCGAGTTGTGGGTGTAATTCGCCAGTATGCTTCCTAATCGTGTCTAGGATTTCTGGGGTAAGGGGTTGGGTCCCAAATTCCCTTATCAGCTTATCATAATCGATTTTACCAGTAACTTCCCAAGGGGTTACCACCATTTCCTCGTTATTGACTGACAAGCTCAGGTTCTCCCGCTTCCAGAAACTACTCTCCGAATAAATTGCTTCCCCACAATTAATGTGCGTATATCATAACGAGACTAGTTGTATAAATCAAATAGTCGCTGCGACAGAACTAGCGTAAACTTCTAGAAGCTCCATTGACGCAATGCTGCTAGGGAGCAGCTTTGAGTGACGAGAAAGGCAACGTTTTAGCTAAAATGGACGCGGCAGCAGAAGAGGCAGAAAGAGACCTTGCATCACTTGACCAAGAAGCGGTTAAGGCTTTAGCCGTTTGGTGGTTGAAATGGTACATGAAGGCCGGGCATAAGCGGCTTGGCCGAATAATGGTTAAGGTCGCAAAGAAACAGTAAGCATATCACCTGTACAGAAATCCCCAGCACATCCTCTATCAAGAAGGTTTAGCTGCAGTTGAGCCAGCGAATTGAAATGTTCACAAAATCCGGGCGAATCCTTGCCGAGGTTCGGGAATTCGTGAAAACCCTTCCGCTGGCCGGCAGAAGCGTTCTGGAAGTGTGTGAGAAGGTAGAGGGAAAGATACGGAGCCTAGGAGCGGACTCAGCTTTTCCATGCAATGTCGGGATCAATGAGGTGGCCGCCCACTATACCAGCCCGTGGGACGACACCAGCAAAATTCCAGAGGAGTGTATAGTGAAGGTGGATTTCGGAGTAGCGCTCGATGGCTACGTAACAGATACGGCCATAACAATGGCACTAAACCCAGGTTACGATTCTATGAAAGTCGCGGCTGAAGCTGCCCTTCAGGAGGCGCTTGCAGCTGTAGCCCCCGGCCGAAAGTTGTCGGAAATCGGTAGTGTGGTGGAGCGGAGCATCGAGAGGTACGGTTTCAAACCGATTAGAAACTTGACCGGCCACAAAATAGACCGTTACACAATTCATGCAGGGAAGTCGGTTCCTAACGTTTCAGGAATGGAGAGCGGTCGCTTTGAAATGGGCGAGGTCTATGCAATCGAGCCTTTTGTTACGTTAAGAAACGCTGAGGGTGCTGTTCGCGATGGCGATTCCTCGCACATCTACCGTTTCGTTAAGGTAAAAGGTGCCGAAACAGATGAAGCCGTTGAACTTGCTGAGTTTGTTAGGGATACATACAAGACTCTGCCTTTCGCGGCTCGTTGGGCGCATAACTCTTGGCGCGGTGCCAATTTTCAAGTGGCGTTTGCGGAATTAGTGAAGCGTCGGTGTATTGTTGGTTACCCTGTGCTCGTTGAAGCGAGCGGCCACGTTGTTGCTCAGGCGGAGCATACGATAATCGTGACTGAGAATGGTTGCCGAGTCTTAACCGCCTAGATCTTCTTGGGCTTAAGGTCTTCAGCGTAGATGGAGTCCACGCGCATGCTTCCCTTGCACTGTTGGCATTGCCCAACTTCTTTAGCCACGTAGTCGCCAACGCTGAATGTCCTAACCACCTTGAATCCGCAGTTCGCGCAAAGCACGACGCTTAGTACTTTGGCGGCGATGTGTTGCAGGACGACCATTCGGCGGCGCATTTGCGTTATTGATGATATGGCGAGTACGGTGCCTACAGTTGCCATTATGCCGTACACGAAGAACTGTGGGAATTGTCCAGCGTTATAGTAGTTGAGGGCTTGTACCATGGCCCACATTGAGATTGCAAGGATCACTAATCCGAAGGCGATCAGTATGTACGCGTAGAATGTTGAAGATTTGCTGCTCATCTGTCGTCGCCTATGGTGCGATCCCGGCGGTGTTGCCGATGCCGGCGATTACGACGAGTTCGCCTTCTTTGGTGCGTTCAACGATTAACTGCTTTATCCTCTCTAAGACAGTTTCAGCGGATTCAGCGATCTCCTTTTTCATGGTAGTGACCGCTTCCTGTATGCTTTGTTTGACCACGATTGCGTAGACGGGTATGCCGAATTTCGTTGCTTCCTCTTCAATCTTGAACCGCTCTGTCCCAATGCCCCCAATCGCAGCGCCGATTCCTTCGCTAACTTCCCCTGTCTTCTCTCCCTCTAGTTTCAAGGCAGCATCAACCATGATTATCATTGATGCCTTTCCGTTGTTTTCCTCCAGGACTTGGCGAATGGCATCACCAGGCTTTCCAACGTTCCCTCCTGGGCCCTCTGCCTTCAGCGCAATAACCCTCCGGCCTTCCAAAGCTGTCTCGGCCGCAACCATGTCCTTCTCAACTTTTCTAGCCTCGTGGCCGCGCATCAACTTCGACGCCACAAGCGGGCCAGCGCCGTCACCTATCGGGTGCCCTTCAGCGAAGGCCTTCGACGCCCCCTGATAAGCATCCGCCTCCATCATGATGAGTGGTAGGAACGCCTGAAGTTGGAATATGACGAAGATGCTAAACGTCTTCTTTCCGAGAAGGTATAAATGCCGAACAACCTTGTACATGTAGTTCAGCGCCCAAGCTGCTTCGACTAGGTTCTCGAGGTTGTTGACCTGTGAAGGATTCGCTTCGGGCGCAATCCTAGCTACATCCGACTTGAACTTAGCCTCTCGAACGTCGAGCAGGTGATCGAACTTCCTGACCACACCCGACGGGTCCATATTCACGGGCTCAATGAGGAATTGCTCCAGCAACGAGTTCAATCGCGCTGTCGGGTCGTCCTTGGGTTTGCCTACGTCCCGAAGAACTTTGAGAGTGAGAGATTTCGCGTTGTCTCTCATGTTTTCAAGTTTTCTAACAGCCCCATCTATTTGCATTAGGGCAATTCGACTTTGAATTTGTTGGCCAAATAACATGAAACCAAAGAACATGACGAAGAATAGAATGTTCACTAAGTTGCTGACTCCGCCTGAGCCGAATAATCCGGTTTCGAGAATTATGGCGCCTAGTTGGCCTAACAATAGGATTCCTCTAAGTCTCAAATCATAAGCCACGCCGCCCGTGTAATAAACGTTCATTCATTTGACTCAGTGCTAGTCAACCAAGTCACAAGAATAATGGAGTCGGCAGCGGTCCGGGGCTCGCATGGCCTTTCGGAACATACTACTACCCGAATCGCCTGAGAGATTCACTTCCGTGTTCGGAATGGGAACGGGTCCTAGCCCTCAGCTATGGCCGCCAACTCCAAACCAAGTGCCCGCCAGCGAATAATTAAACATAGAGCCTGCAAGATATTCTACGTCTAGGTGGGCAACTTTGCGGGATGTCGCGATAATTGGGGTTGGGATGTCGCCGGTTACGGCAGGTTCTGGGAAAAGTCTGCCACAATTATTCGTCGAAGCCGCAAAGGAAGCGATTGAAGATTCGGGCGTAGACAAAATTGACTCCATTTATGTCGGGAACATGATGTCTGGGTTTCTGCAGAACCAAGAGCATTTGGGCGCTATGATGGCGACAGCACTCGGAAGGGAGGGCGTCCCAAGCTTCAAGGTGGAGGGTGCATGTGCTTCCGGCGGAGTTGCAGCTCACGCAGGCGTGCAGGGTGTAATGTCGGGATTAGAAGATGTGGTCTTGGCGGGGGCTGTTGAAAGAATGTCAGGTTACACGACCCCTGAGGTGACATCAGGTCTTATGATGGCAGAAGACAAATCCCGTGTTGGCGCTACGGGTATCACTTTTGTTGGCCTCAACGCCATGATTGCCCGAGAATACATGTACAAGTACGATGCACCACATGAGCTACTGGCTCAGTTTCCGGTTCTCTGCCACGAAAACGCCCTCAACAACCCTAAGGCCCAATTCCACAAGAACATCACTGTCGAAGACGTGCTCAAGTCCCCGTTAGTGGCGGACCCATTGCGGCTGTATGATTGCTCAGCCATCGGAGACGGCGCGGCAGCCCTTGTGTTGACGACTGTGGAGAAGGCGAAGGAATTCACGGATTCGCCAGTGACGATCGCTGCTTCCGCCGTGGCGACTGATACGCTCAGCCTCTACCAGCGCAAAGACTTGACTACCTTTGAGGCCTCAAGAAGAGCGGCCCAACGGGCGTACGAGGCGGCGCGGGTGAAGCCCAAAGAAATCGACGTCTTAGAGGTTCACGATGCCTTTTCAATTCTTGGAATTATGGCGTTGGAGGACTTGGGATTTGCAACGAAAGGTTCGGGTACCCAACTAGTTAAGGATGGAG
>Ga0187780_10001825_pt1 | contig 16084 bp, 14 predicted proteins | sample 1015_Q2_SP10_20__FD_132429 | JGI IMG/M metagenome (GOLD analysis project Ga0187780, IMG submission 132429) | Tropical peat soil microbial communities from peatlands in Department of Meta, Colombia - 1015_Q2_SP10_20_MG | ecosystem: Environmental > Terrestrial > Soil > Wetlands > Peat | place... | reverse complement strand
ATCGACCGCAACACGACCATTCCGACCCGAAAGAGCCAGATCTTCACGACGGCCGCGGACAACCAGTCGAGCGTCGAGATCAAGGTCTACCAGGGAGAGCGGCCGATTGCCGCGGACAACGTCTCGCTCGGAAGCTTCCTCCTCACCGGCATCCCACCGGCGCCTCGAGGAGTTCCTCAGGTCGAGGTCACGTTCGACATCGACGCGAACGGGATCCTGAACGTTTCCGCCAAGGACCTCGCGTCGGGACGGAAGCAGGGGATCACGATCACCGCGTCCAACAAGCTCTCGAAGGACGAGGTCCAGCGGATGGTCCACCAGGCGGAAGAGTTCGCCGAGAAGGACAAGGAGCGTGCCGCGCTCATCCAGGCCCGCAACGCCGCCGAGTCGCTAGCCTACGAGGCGGAACGCCTGCTCACGGAGCAGAAGGAGAAGATCTCCGGAAGCGAAGCCGACGAGGTCCGAGAGAAGGTCAAGGCTGTCCGGGCTGTCATCGAGCGGAAGGACGCGACCCCCCGTGAGATTCAGGACCGGACCGACGAGCTCACGCGAGCGCTCCACGCGGTGAGTCAGAAACTCTACCAGTCGTCCGGCCCGACGTCGGGCGGAAGTCCGACTGGTGAGGCGCCTCCGACCGGAGGAGCCGGGGAGTCTCCTCCCTCAGGCGGGGGCGGCCCGAGCGGCCCCGTGGACGCCGACTACAAGGTCGTCGACGACGAACACGGCGAGAAGTCCGGCTCGTAAGGTCGCGTGCTAGGCGGTCGCCACCGGTCGCGGCCACCGCCGTCCCTTCGACGGGCCCACGTACTCGACCTCGGGCCGGATGAGGCGATTGTCGGCCGCCTGCTCGAGCGCGTGGGCGGTCCAGCCCGCGGTTCTCGCGACCGCGAACGTCGGCGTGAAGAGCGAGCGCGAAAGCCCAACCGCCTCAAGCACGACCGCGCTGTAGTACTCGACGTTCGTGAAGAGACGGGCCTCCGGTCGCGAGCGCCGGAGCGCAGCGAGCGCGGCCCGCTCCACGGCCTCGGCAAGCTCGAACCGACGAGGGTCGGCGACGGACTTCGCAATCCGATGCAGCACCACCCCGCGGGGGTCCTCGGTCTTGTACGCCCGGTGACCGAATCCGAACAGCCGCTCGCGTTGCGCGAGCCGCTCCTCAATCCAACGCTCGGCGTTCTCCGGGGAACCGATGGCGTCCAGCATGTCGGAGACCCGACTCGGCGCGCCTCCGTGGAGTGGACCCTTGAGGGTCGCGAGCGCGGCGGTGGCGGCGCTCATGAGGTCGGACTGGGTCGACACCGCCACCCGAAGCGCGAACGTCGAGGCGTTCATCCCGTGGTCGGCCAGCAGGCAGAGGTACCCCTCGAGCGCTCGCGCGTGGGAGTCCGACGGCTCCTCGCCCGTCAGCATCCACAGATAGTTCGCTGCGTGCGATAACCCCGCGTGAGGGGAAACGGGCTCCTCGCCTCGGGCGCGACGGACGAAGCGGGCGAGAAGGACTGGCGTCTGGGCGATGAGGCGGAACCCTTCCTCTCGGGTGGGCGGATAGCCGAAACTCCCATCGCCCATGGCGGACAGGATTGTTCGGAGCGCTTCGAGCGGCGGAAGGTCTCCCGGGAGAGCGTCGACGATCCGCTCCACGGAGGCGGTCGGCGCTTGGGCCGACCGGAGTGCGGACACGACCTCGGGGGAGGGGTCGGCCCGAGGCGGCCCGCCGAAGACCAGGAGGTGGACGACCGATTCGTACGGAACCCCGGGAACGATCGACCGAACGTCGAACCCGCGGTAGACCAGGTCGCCCGTGGTCCCTCCGACCCAGGAAATCTCGGAGGTCCCGACCACCACGTCGTCCAGCCCTTTCGAGATGTGAGTCGAGGACACGCGGGAGCGTACCCGGACCCAGAGATATCGTTCACCCTGCCCGGAAAACGCTAAAGGCCGCTCCCGGGTCGTCGGGCCGATGGTGGACGGTCCGTCTCACGTCATCGAGCGGTTGCTCCAGCAGCGGGTGTCGCTCGAGCTGAAGGACTCCCGGACTCTCACCGGGAAGCTTCTCGGCATGGACGAGCACATGAACCTCGTCCTCGACGACGCGGAGGAACGGACGTCGGAAGTCACTCGGCATCTCGGCCGAGTTGTCCTGCGTGGGTCGAACGTCGTCACCCTGAACGCCCCCCAGGGCGCGGCAGGGAAGCCGGCCTGATGGGGTCCGCCGCCCGCGCCGCAGTGGACAAGGGACGCCCCCGGCCGAAGGGAGAGGCCCTCGCGGTCCTCAAGCTCCTCGCGCTCGCGGGAGGCGACCATACGGCGGTCGTGGCGACTTCGCGAGAGATCGGAGAGCGGCTCGGAGTTAGCCAGCAGGCCGCGGACCGCTATCTTCTCGCCCTCGAGGCGGGCGGGCTCGTCACTCGTTCGCTCGCGCAGCGTCGACAGCGGCTCCTCCTCACCCCGGCGGCGATGGAGATGCTGCGGGGTGAGTACCACGGGTATCGTCGAATCTTCGAGGGACCGGCCAAGGTCTCCCTCCATGGAAAGGTCACGTCCGGGCTGGGCGAGGGACGCTACTACCTGAGCCAGCCGGGATACGTTCTACAGTTCACCGAGCGCCTCGGATACACCCCGTACCCGGGAACCCTCAATGTCCGGGTCGGTCCCGAGGCACTTCGACGCGCCTCCCTGGTCTCGGAATGGTCCGGGATCCGGGTCGACGGATTCCACGCCAGCGGCAGGACGTTCGGCGGGGCGACATGTTTCCCCGCGCGCATGAACGGGCATCCCTGTCACCTCATCCACCCGGACCGCAGCCATTACAAGGACGTCATCGAGTTCATCGCCCGCGACCGCCTTCGAGACTCGCTCCACCTGAAGGACGACGACGACGTCGAGATCTCGATCGAGGAATCGTGACGAACGAGTCGGTCGGTCGGTCGGTGGCCCGGGACCGCCGCCCGGTGCCCGCATCGCCGGGCGAAGCCCGTCGGTTCGTGAACCAGTGGGTCGAGGACGAGGCTCTGGGGGACCAGCGGGTCCGGGCCTTCGTCCTCATCCTTCGGACGCGCGGCTGCTACTGGGCTGACCTCAAGGGATGCTCGATGTGCGGGTACTCGAAGGACACGCTGGGCCGCTCCGCGACCCCGGACGAACTTCGGGAACAGCTCTCCCGAGCCCTTGCGCGCTACCGGGACGAGCCGTACGTCAAGGTCTACACGTCGGGGAGCTTCCTCGACGACCGCGAGGTCGACCCCGCGAGCCGGACCGCCATCGTTTCCGCGTTCTCGGGTCGAGCCCGGCGGTTCCTCTTCGAGACACTGCCGGAGTTCGCCACGCACGAGTCGGTCGGTCCCCTCCGGGACGCCTTCGCGGGCGAGGTCGAGGTCGCGCTCGGCCTCGAGTCAACGGACCCGACCATCCTCTCCCGGTTCGTGAACAAGGGCTCCACTCCCGCCGAGTACCTGGAGGCATCCGACCGCCTCCGCTCGATGAAGGTTCGAACGAAGGCGTACCTTCTCCTCAAACCGCCCTATCTCACCGAGTCGGAGGCGGTCGCCGACGTGGTGAGCTCGGTCCGCGACGCGGCGCCCCATTTCGACGCCCTCTCGGTGAACCCGGTCCACATCCAGAACGGAACGGTGGTCGAGTGGCTCTACCATCGCGGCCGATACCGTCCGCCGTGGCTCTGGTCGCTCGTCGACGCTCTCCGCGGCGGCTCGTCCGTCCGGGGTTCCGCACGTCTCTTGTCTTTCCCGACCGCAGGCGGACTTCCTCGCGGTCCCCACAACTGCGGCCGATGCGATGCTCAAGTGCTCGCGGCTATCGAGGAGGCGTCGCTCTCCCAGGAGTTCGGCTCGCTGGACGGTCTCACGTGCGACTGTCGGGTCGAGTGGGAAGCGAGCTTAGAGCTCGCGCCCCTGGGGGTCGAAGCGTGACGGGAGAACTGGTCCCCCGACTTCCTCCGCATGCGGTCGACACGATCGGCCAATTCCTGCGAGCGCATGCGCTCCGGGAGGGTGCGGACGGCGTGGTGGTCGGCCTCTCGGGCGGAATCGATAGTGCGGTCGTCGCCCGGCTCGCCCGGGACGCCCTCGGTCCGCAGCACGTCCTGGGAGTCCTCTTGCCCGACGCACCGTTCTCCGATGAGCTCCTCCGGGAGACGGTCGAGTACGCCCGGAATCTCGGGGTCGAATCCCGGACCGTCGGGATCGATCCGGTCGAGGTCGCGTATCGCTCGCTCCTTCCCGAGCTCGTGGACAAGGTCGCCCTCGGGAACGTGAAGGCCCGCATCCGGATGACCATCCTCTATGCGCTGGCCCGGGAGCGCCACCGCCTGGTCGCAGGCACCGGGAACAAGTCGGAACTCCTTCTCGGCTACTTCACGAAGTACGGGGACGGGGGCGCCGATATCCTTCCGCTTGGCGACCTCTACAAGACCGACGTCCGGACGATCGCCGCCCAGCTGGAGCTCCCTCGCGAGATCCGGGAGCGGCCGCCGACCGCGGGGCTCTGGGAAGGACAGACGGACGAAGGAGAGCTCGGGATCTCCTACGATGAGCTCGACCAGATCCTCTACGGGATCGAGCAGCTGCGGAGCGAGGAGGAGATCTCGGAGCAGACCGGCATCCCGCTCGCACGCGTCACAGCGATCGCCGGGCGAATCCTCCAGTCCCGGCACAAGCGAAGGATGCCACCCATCCCGAAGGTGCGCCTCCGTACGATCGGCCTGGATTGGCGAGAGTGACCCGCCCGCCGGCTCCTCTCCCCACCGAACCGCTCCCACGCAACGTTATCCCCGCCCACGGCTCCGGGCCCCGTCTGCCGAAACGGATCCGTATGGATCGAACGACGTACCAACGCCTCTACGACTCCCTCGCCACCTACGAGGACGTGCACCGGATCGCCCATCAGGAGCACTGGGGGGAGGAGCTCCTCTTCGTGATTCACACCCATCGCGTCACGCGGGACGCGACCCGACGCTTCTACGTCGTGAAGCGACAGGTCCCGAAGCTCGTCGGACAGTGGAAGCGCGGCCGGACGATGCTCGAGATCGCCCGCGATTGGAAGTTCCCGCCGGTCCTGATGGGCCAGCAGATGCTGGGAGAGCTCGGCATCCCCCGGAAGAAGGTCTGGGGAACGTTCCTCCACCCCGAGACGGCTCCCGACCCTCGTATCCACAAGGAGGTCGAGGCACTCCTCGCCGCCGACATGATCTACTCGCCCCGAGGAATGGAGCTCCAGCGAGAGCGAGGGCGGAAGGGCGAGGAACGGCTCCAGACGTGGCTCGAGAAGCACGGGATCGGATACCGGACCGAGAAGGACCTGCGCGGAAAGTACGCGAAGACGCCGGACGCGCTCCTCGACGAACCGATCATCTTCTACGGCCAGAAGCTCACCTGGATCGAATCGAAGGCGAATTTCGGGGACGACGTCGAGCTTCGGAAGAACCTGAAGCGCCAGCTCGGGCCCTATACCCAGATGTTCGGCGAGGGCGCTGTCGTCTACTGGTACGGTTACGTCGAGGGCGCGGAGTCGCCGCCCGGAATCCTTCTCTGGGACGGGGAGACGTTCGAGGGGATCACGCCGGTCGTGCCGCCTCGCCCCGAGCGACCTCACGCTGTGCACCCGTCGCGAGATCACGTTCGACCAACGCACCCGGCGTCGCCTCACGGAGCCCCAGGATCAGCGCACGGCGGCTCTTCCGCCGCGCCGCCTCCTTGAGCTGCCGGGAGAGATTCCGACCGAGGAGGTCGGAGTCGGCGCTTACACCGGACCTGCGGAGCTCGGCAACGAGTTGGACCGCCTCGGGATAAAGCGCCGGGTCGGCGAACGCCACGAACGTGTCGAGCGGTGGCTCGCCCTCGGGCCATCGACCGCCCCCCTTCAGGAAGAGCTCGAGAGTCTGGTCGCCGATCGCGATCCCGGCGGCCGGGGTCGGAGGACCGTCGAACAGCTCGATCAAGTTGTCGTATCGTCCTCCTCCAAACAGGGAGCGACCCTGCCCCGCCTTCGCGTATCCCTCGAAGACCGTCGAGGTGTAGTACGCCAGACCCCGGACGACCGTCGGGTCGAAGAAGGTCCGGTCGGAGAGCCCGGCTTTGTCGAGAAGGAAGAAGAGCCTCCGGAGCCGTTCGACGCCCTCGAGCGCAGGGGGGTCGAGTCCGCGACGGGTGAGGTCGGCGAGGAATGGTTCCAAGCTCGCGTACGGGATCCCGGAGCCCGCGCTATCAAAGAACGAGCGAAGCTCGTCCGAACGGTCCGCGGAGACGCCGGCGTTCGAGAGCACCTCCCCGAATTCGGATGCGGCAATCTTGCGATACTGGTCGACCGCACGGAAGAACGGAGCCGTCGCGCTCGCTCCGGCGAGCCGGCCGAGCCCTTCCGTCACGGCCCGGTCGTTCACACGGAACGCATAGAGCCCCTCGGCTCCGATCTCGTCGAGAACGAGCGCGGTCGTCGCGAGGATGTCGGTCTCGGCTTCCACCCCGGGGACACCGAAGATATCGAGGTTGAACTGCGTGAACTCCCGGGTCCGGCCCGCCTGGGGTTCCTCGTAGCGCCAGTGCTTCGAGACCGTGAACCACTTCACCGGGAGCGGTTCCGACTTCGCCCGGGCGGCGAGGATCCGGGCGACGGAGGGGGTCGTCTCGGGCACCAACGCGACCGGACGGTTCCCCTTGTCGGTAAACGACCAGGTCTGCCCCAGAAGTTCCTCCCCGCTCTTCTTCTGGAACAGTTCGAGACTCTCGACGCACGGGGTCTCGAGCTCGCGAAAACCCGAGCGCCGGGCCGCCGCGCGCATCCGGCGGAGGATCTCGGAACGGGCCCCCGCCTCGGGGGGGAGGTAGTCACGGAACCCGCGAAGTGGCTCGGTCGGCACGTCCGGTCGACCCCGGGCCGGTTATTTATCTATGCGGACGGACCCGACCGGAGCGCCGCGAGCGCGCCGGTCTCAGCGGTGGTGGATTCCGGCAACGCGAGTCGGTCGACGAACGCCCGAAGGCGCCGGTAGGCCATCAGCATCCCTGCGAAGTTGCGCTGACGGAGCTCGGTCGCGACGTCCCGAAGGTCGGAAACTCCGGCCGAGATGTCGGAACCCGCGGACCGCGCCTCGGTCATCCGGTCCCGGATCTTCCGGAGGTCCTCGAAGAGACGCGGCTCCAAAACCGTCCACAGAGCGACGGCCGCACGTGCGAGCAGCTTCTCCGCGTCCTCTCGACGACCCGCGACGACGAGCCTTCGCCCCTCCTCCACCGGGCCCTGGGCCGGGCCGGGGTCCCCTCCGAGCTCGCGGATCGTTTGAACGATAAGGTCGCACTCGCTCACGAGGATCCGACCCACCTCCCATTCTTCCTCCACCCGGAGAAGCTCATCGCGAACGTGTCCCAGCCGACGGAGCGCGCCAGAGAGGTCCCCGAGCCGGATCGACTCACGGATCGCGTCCAGCTCGACATCCGCGCTCGGGGTCGGTACGAGTTGCGACAGCTCGTTCCGCTGGGCGAGAGCACCCTCGAATTCCTCGGCGATCGAGCTCACGAGATGGACGAACATCTCCCGCTCGAGCACGTCGAGCGAACCGAGGTCCGCCGAGGTCGTCGCAGCGTTCGCGCGAACACGGAAGTCGGTGAAGTCCACGCCGAGCCGACGGCCGAGCTCGAAGTACTCGGCGATGCGACGTCGCACCTCGGACTCGGTCTCGGCGCTCGGAAGCCGGGGGAGGTCGCGAAGGGGTCCGATGGGCCGGGGAGTCCTGCCGGCGCGAGGCGGCGGCGCTCCGACCGCAGACCCTCGTCGGGGCCGGCTCAGGAGACCTTTCGGAGTTTCGGCCGGTAGCGGCGTTACCGGCTTATCGAGGTCGATCGTCGCGAGGAGCTCGCCAATCGTTCGAACGTACGCAGGGTCGTGCTCCGGTGCGGGCCCGGCAGCCTCCCGGACCGCGGAGAAGAGAGAGACGGAAAGCTGGCAGTCCGGACACTGCGTCGCATCCTGCCCGACTTCCGACCCGCACGCCGGACACGCGGGCATCGCACCCCTCACCCTCCCGACGGCCGGCTCGTTCCACCGGACCGGAGCGTGGGCCCTCGGACCTGGACGCGGTACGACGGGTCGGCATGCATCGCGCGGAGGCGTCGGATTCGCACGGCGGTCGGTGGGTGGGTCGAGAAGATCGCGGCGAACGATGCTCCCCGAAACGGGTTCACGATGTAGAGGCTCGACTGCGCCGGCGAACCGACGTTCATCGGCCGGCGTGCGTTCGCCGTCTCGAGTTTCTGAAGTGCGCTCGCGAGGGCCTCCGGGTCCCCGATCGTGTACGCGCCGACCTCGTCGGCGCGGAACTCTCGCGAGCGCGAGATCGCGAGCTGAATGAGCATCGCGGCGATCGGCGCCGTCGCAAGGGCCAGGAGCAGAACGATCGGGTTCACGTTGCTCCGGTTGTTGCTCGACCCGCCGAACAGCATCGAGAAGAACGCGATCTGGGCGGCGTACGAGATCGCCCCGGCCACGGTCGCAGCGAACGTCATGAGCAGGACATCCCGGTCCCGGACGTGGGCGAGCTCGTGCGCGAGCACTCCCTTCAGCTCTCGGTCGTTGAGAATCGGGAGGATTCCCTCGGTCACCGCGACGACCGCATGTCGCTCGTCCCGTCCGGTCGCGAAGGCGTTCGGGGTCTGCGAGGGGACGACCGCGAGCCGGGGAGCCACGAGCCCGAACTCCGGAGCGAGCTCGTCGACGATCTTGGCGAGTCGCGGAGCCTGGGCGGGGCTCACGATCTTCGCCTTGGTCGACCAGAGGACGATTCGGTCGCAGAAGAAGTAGGATACGAGGTTGAGCACGACGGCGAGCGCGAGCGCGACGATGAGCCCTGCCAGCCAGGACTGGAAGACGAATTCCCCGACCAGTCCGCCCACGACAATGAACAGGGCGATGATGACCGCGAAGAGGACCGCCACACGCGTGCGCGCACCCATGCTCGGAAACCTGACTTGTACACCGAGGTCCGGCTCAAAAGCTCTCGGTCACCGTGGCATGGCAGCTCATGGTTCCGGTCCCAGCGGCGCCAGGTGGCGCCGCGCGGACGGGGTCGGGTGGTAGACCCCCGGCGTGAGCCGAGCGGAGAGGCGAATCCGGCGGGCCGCTTCGGGCGGAAAACGAGCTCGGCACTGAGGGCAACGGTAGCCCCGGACGGTTCCGAGCGAACGGGTGGGCCGGTGACAGTTCGGGCATTCCGGAGCAACCGGGGAGCTCCATCGGGGCACCAGGGAAAGCACGCGGAGGCCCTCCAGCTTGAGGGGGGCCCGCGACCCTCGACTCCCCCAGATTTCCACGCGGTCTCCGGGGACGAGCTGGCGCGCCACCCGGGGAAGCGTCTTCGTCGGCTCGAACGCTACCACCTCGAGAACCGTGCCTTCCGAGTCGCGGAAACCGAATCGCACGTGCCCTCCTCGGAGGACACGCGGGACGGTCGCGACCCACCCCACCACACGGGCGGACCCGTACGGTTTGAGCTGCCGCGCAAGCCGGCGGACGAGATGGGCACCGGTCCCCTGATTCGTGCGAAAGAGGACCCACCGGTCCACGGGCTCCGACCGGATGCCCGTCCGGGCATGGAGGGGAGAGGATCGCTCGGTCCCACGCAGCCCGTAGAGAATGGGACAGGGAGTGTGCGGCGTGACCAAAAGACGTCGTGTTCGGGGGTCATGGCAGAGGAACAGTCGCGGAAACTCCCGGGCCACCTTGCGAACGGACTTTGCATCGACGCGTCGCCGCGCGCCCTCCCGCTCGATTGGACGGTAGGCGATCATTTCCCAGGTCGCGGGGCGGGTCGGCCAGGCGATCGCGGCGCTCGCTCCGACGATCCCCTGTCCGTTCCCGTTCGCGTGCACGGTCGCGCCCAGCGACCGGAGATAGCGACGGGTTTCGTCGACGGGGACGATTTCCCGGACCGCACGGTAATAGAGCCGGGACGGGAGCCGGCGGTGGACGGCCACCAGTGCGGGGTCCGTCCGGAGCTCTCCCTGCCGGGACCCCGCGAGGACACGCTCCCAGGCGTGTTCCACGAACCGCTCCGAGACCGCGGCCGGGAGCGAACGGCCCCGATTCCAGCTCCAGACCGGGTGCCCGCCGATCTCCCCGACTCGCTGGCGTCGGCCACGACCGCGGCCAAACTGCGCGGCGAGCGCAGCGTTTCCCCTCGTCTTCCAGGGGATGTTCGGGTTCAGGCGGACGAGCCGCGGCTCGCCGATGAGGTCGACCCCCTCCTCGCGAGCGAGAGCGAGGAGCTCGGTGAGCACCCAGGTGGTGCAGCCCCCGCGGGGGCTGTCCGTGTCGTCGATTCCGACCCACATCATCTCCACCCCCTTCGCGTTCGCCCCGAGGGCGACCGTAGAAACGGACCCGCCTCCCTAGGCGAGCCCTGCGAGGAGCTTCTGGTAACCGGCCATGTTGGTATCGAGCCCGATGTCCGATAGGACGGGGCCCGGGCCGTCTCCGAGCAGCTTGACCTCGAGTCCGTCTCGTCCCGGGACTTTGGGGCGATGCATCACGCCGATCGGGATCCGCCCGGATTCCGTCGCCTCGAGGCAGAGGCGGAACATCACCTTGCGGTCGGTCGGGTCGTACCCCGGCAGAGTGGAAACGTCAATCACCTTCTCCCGCCAGAGTTTGTACGTATCGTTGTAGGTGACGCAGGGGGAGAGGTCCTCGACGAAGGCGAACCCGCGTCCCTCTTGGTTGAATCGTAGGGCCTCCGTCAGGATCGCCGTCATTCCCTTCGGGTCACCGGAGAACGTCCTCGCGATGAAGTTCGGCGCCGGGATTGACAGCGCGGTCAGGATCGAGTGGAACGGGGGTTCGACGTTTCCTTCGAACCCGATCTGGCTCGTCGGAGACGCCTGCCCCTTCGTCAGGCCGTACGTCTCGTTGTTCATGACAATGTAGAGGATCGAGACGTTTTTCTTGAACGCGTGCATGAAATGGCCCATCCCGATCGCGTACCCGTCCCCGTCGCCTCCGGCCGCGACGACCGTGAGCGATGGGTTCGCAAGCTTCACCCCGACCGCCTGCGCGAGGAGTCGGCCGTGCAGGGCGTGGATCCCATTCACCTCGAGGAAATTGTGGATCGAACCCGAGCACCCGATTCCTCCCACGAGGACGAAGTTGTGTACCGGGATCTTGAGCTCGGCCGCCGATTTCTTGACGGCAGCGAGCACACCAAAGTCACCGCACCCGGGGCACCAGATCGGCGGTACTGGCTTCGCCGATTGGACCATCTTACGACACCCCCTTGATCTCGGCGACAATCTGCGGAGCCCGGAACGAATAGCCGTCGTACTTCAGGATCGACCGGAGCTTCGCGTGGTGCCAGGGCATCGTCTCTCGAAGCAGACGAGCGAGCTGGCCGGTGTAGTTGTGCTCGACGACGAACGCCGTGTCGACCTCTTTCAGGAACGGGTCGATCTCGTGGACCGGAACCGGGTACACGGTCCGCACCTGGAGGTATCGGGTCGGCAACCCCTTTCGCTCGAGGAGCTGCTGAGCTTCGAGGATTGGTCCCGAGGTGCTCCCGAACCCAACGATCCCAACCTTCGCGTTCGGGGGGCCGAAGAAGCGGCAGCTGGGAAGCTCCCCCCGCGCGTGCACCATCTTCTCCATTCGCTTCTTCATCATCTTGAGCCGGTTCGTAGGGTTCACCGACACGTGGCCCCACTCATCGTGCTCGTTGCCGGTCACTTCCGCCCAGAGACCCGGGGTCCCGGGAGGTGCGTAGGGGCTCACTCCGTCGGACGAGAGCTCGTAGACCTTGTACTGAGCGAGCTTGGACGCCGCCTCGTGGGTCAGCCGCTTTCCGCGGTCGAGGTGGACCTTCGAGAGGTCGAACCGTGGGCTCGTGGTCGTGTTCTGACAGAGAGCCTGGTCGAGGAGGAGGATCACGGGGACCCGCCAGCGTTCGGCGAGATTGAGCGCCTCGACGGTCAGCTCGAAGCAGTCGACCGGGTCGGCGGGCGAGAGGATGAACCTCGGGTACTCTCCGTGACCCAGGTTCGCGAGATGCGACAGGTCGGATTGCTCATGACGGGTCGGCTGTCCCGTGGAAGGTCCGACTCGCTGACAGTCCGCGACCACGAGCGGGAGTTCGGCGGTCCCCGCGTGGGAGAGTCCCTCGGTCATCAACGATAGGCCCGGCCCGCTCGTCGAGGTCATCGCCCGCGCACCCGCGTACGCCGCCCCGATGACCATGTTGATCGCCCCGAGTTCGTCCTCGGCCTGACGCACGACGCCGCCGAACGACGGGAGGTAGCGCTGCAGGTACTCCATGACCTCCGTCGCCGGGGTGATGGGGTATCCCGCGAAGAACCGACCTCCGCCCACGACGAACCCGAGAGCCACCGCTTGGTTTCCAGTCGTGAGAATCAAGTTGTGGGCGTCCCCGCTGGCGACGGAGTAGCGGTTCTCCACGCCCGGCATCGAGAGCGCAGCTTTGCGGCCGATTTCGAGCGCCTTCAGGTTCTTCTCGAGAGCGTCGCCCCCTCGTCGCTTGAACCTCTCCTCGATTACGCTCCGCGTCAGGGCAGGGTCGAAGCCGAAGAGGACCGAGAGCGCGCCGTATGCGGCGGTGTTCTTGAAAATCGGTTGACCGAGAGGTCCCCCGACCAAGGTGGCGAATGGGAACCCCGCCGAGTGGGCCTCGGCGATATGGAACGTGGTCGAGTCGTACAGGATGAACCCGTGGGGAGCCAGCTCTGCCCTCCCCATTTCGACCGCTTCGTTGTCGAAGGCCACGAGGACGTCGACCTGGGACTTGACCGCGAGAAGTGGGTCCCGGCTCGCACGCACCGAGGCATCCGCATGCCCGCCGCGAATCCGGGAGAGGACGTTCCTAGACGTGTACACGTAGAGTCCCCGCTTCCGGAAGTATCGACCCAGGAGGTCGGAGACGGTCAGCGTGCCGTCGCCCCCTTGCCCTCCGATCATAACGCTCACATCGCTCAGCTCGAGCGGCGGCCGGGTCGCGCCGGGCCCGGTCTGTTCGGCAATCGGGGCAATCTGCGCAGCCGCGGGGGACATTCGAATCTCCAGGAACAGACCGTCGCCGGCCTGTGAGGAGTTTCAGGTCGGGTCTCTATTTAAGTCATCAGCCCGCCGAAGTCTGAGGCGGGTCCAGAATCCGGAATTCGTGCCAAGAAAGGTTAATTCACCGCGTTTCGTAGAAGCCGGAATGCCTCAGGCGCGGCTCGTCGAGAACTTCCACTCCGAGACCCACCACGAGCGACGTATCCCGCCCCGAATCGAGATCTGGGACGAGACGCTCCGGGACGGTGAGCAGATGCCGGGGGTCCACTTCTCCCCTGCGGAAAAGGTCCGGATCGCCACCGCGCTCTCGGACATTGGGGTCAGCGTGATCAATGCGGGGATCCCCGTGGTCTCCGAGGAGGAAGCACGTGCCGTCCACGACGTCGCGAACGCCGGGCTCAAGGCGCACATCCTCGCTGCGGCCCGCACGGTCCCCGCGGACGTGGACGCGGTCATCCAGAGCGGGGCCACGCACATCGCGATCTTCGTCGCCGCGAGTCGCGTCCATCTCAAGTTCAAGCTCAAGATGAGCGAGGCGGAGGTCCACGCCGCCTCCCTCAAGACCGTTCGCCAGGCGAAGGACGCCGGCCTCCATGTCTCGTTCGTGACGGAGGATACCGTCCGGGCTCCGTTCGACTTCGTCGAACGCCTGTATCGTGACGTTCAGGACGAGGGAGCGGACCGGCTCGTCGTCGCCGACACGGTGGGAATGATGACCCCGCTCACGTTCCGATGGTATCTCACCGAGTTCCAGAGACGCGTGAAGCCCAAGGACCTCTCGGTGCACTGCCACAACGACTTCGGGATGGCGACCGCGAACACGCTCACTGCAATCGAGTGCGGAGCGCGGGCTCCTCATGTGTGCGTGAACGGGATCGGAGAACGTGCCGGAAATGCCGCCCTCGAAGAGGTGGTCCTGAGCCTCGAGACCCTCTACCGGATTCGGACCGGCATCCGAACCGAGAAGCTCCATGAGCTCTCTCGTCTGGTAGAGGAGTTGTCGGGAGTGCCGGTCGCCGCGAACAAGGCACTGGTGGGCTACAATGCGTTCTCACACGAGGCCGGGATCCACACGCACGGAGTCCTTGCGAACGCGCTCACCTACGAACCGCTCCAACCGGGAATCCTGGGCCGGCAGCGGAAGATGATCCTCGGAAAGCATACGGGCAAGGCCGCACTCGCCGAGAAGCTTAGGGAACGAGGGATCTCGGCCTCTGACCCACTCCTTCTGGAGCTCCTTCGCCGTGTGAAGACCGAAACCGAGTCCCAGTCGAAGAGCGGGCTCCGAAAGTTCCTTCAGTACTACCGGTCGATGTTCGAGGCGCCGGGGCTGAGCGACGGAGAGTTCTGGGCCCTCGTCGAGGCGGTCGGAATCCGACCGACGACCCGATGAGCGGGTCGAACGGTCACGGGGCCACGATCGCGGAGAAGGTCCTCGCGCGGTCGGCCGGGCTCGACACGGTCATTCCGGGCCAGATTGTGGAGGGGACCGTCGACCTTGCGATGATGCACGAGCAGGGGGCGCAGACCGTCGGGCCGTTCCATCAGATGGGCGCGACCAAGGTCTGGGACACGGACCGAGTAGTGATCGCGATCGACCACTGGGTCCCTGCGTCCACGGAGGGCGCGGCCGTGCTGCATCGAATCCTTCGCAAGTTCGCCGCCGAGACTGGCCTCCCGCACTTCTACGACGTCGGCCGACACGGAATCTGTCATCAGATTCTTGCCGAGAACGGCTGGGTCGTCCCGGGCGACCTCGCGGTCGGAACGGATTCGCATACGAACATGCTCGGCGCGATGGGAGCGGTGGCCACCGGAATCGGACCCACCGAGATGGCGGCTGTTCTCGCGCTGGGTCGTCTCTGGCTCAAGGTTCCGCCGACGATCCGCGTGCGTGTCCGGGGAACCTTTGGGACCGGTGTCACCGCGAAGGACCTGGTGCTCCGGATTCTCGGAGAGGTTCGGACCACGGGAGCGACCTACAAGGCGGTCGAGTTCGACGGGCCGACCGTGCACAACCTGTCGATGCCCGAGCGATTCACGATCTGCAACATGACGACCGAGATGGGCGCGAAGACGGGGATCGTCGCCCCCGACGCCACGACGACCGAGTACCTCGCCCCGATCGCGAAACATCCGATGCATCCGATGACCGCGGATGCGGACGCACACTACGAGCGAACGATCGAGATCGACGTCGAAGGGATGCCGCCGATGGTGGCGTGCCCTTACTCGCCGGACAACGTGCGGCCGCTGCCCGACGTCGCTCGGGAGCATGTCCGGATCGACCAAGCGTTCCTCGGGTCGTGCACAAACGCGCGGATCGAAGACCTTCGTGAGGGAGCGGCGCTCATGAAGGGGAACAAGGTGGCGCCCGGAGTTCGGTTCATCGTTTCTCCCGCCTCGACCCCCATCTACGATCAGTGCCTTCGAGAAGGAATCATCGAAACGTTCACGGACGCCGGGGCCGTCTTCACGAACTCGAGCTGCTCCGCGTGCTTTGGCGGGAACATGGGAATCCTCGCCCCGGAGGAGGTCTGCGCCTCCTCGTCGAACCGGAACTTCCCCGGACGAATGGGAGCCAAGGAGGCGCGGATCTACCTCATGTCGCCTGCTGCGGTCGTCGCGTCGGCGATCCGGGGGGAAGTTGCCGACCCCCGGGAGCTTCTGTAGGCGGTTCGATGCAGGACGTCATCGAGGGCCGGGTCTGGACGCTCGACGCGGACGTCGACACCGACCAGATCATCTCGGGGAAGTACCTCACGATCATCGACCCGAACGAGCTCAAGAAGCATGTCTTCGAGATTGCGCTCCCGGAGTTCGCGAAGGGGGCCCGGGCGGGAGACATCCTGGTCGCGGACGAGAACTTCGGGTGCGGTTCCAGTCGCGAGCATGCTCCTCAAGCAATGCGGGCGATCGGCGTCGGCGCGGTCGTCGCGGACTCGTTCGCTCGGATCTTCTTCCGCAACGCGATCAACCTCGGGATCCCCACCATCGAAGCCCGCGGAGTTCGAGCGATCTT